>Ga0315270_10000110_pt1 | contig 45384 bp, 32 predicted proteins | sample C1_bottom_MG_FD_204932 | JGI IMG/M metagenome (GOLD analysis project Ga0315270, IMG submission 204932) | Sediment microbial communities from Yellowstone Lake, YNP, Wyoming, USA - C1_bottom | ecosystem: Environmental > Aquatic > Freshwater > Lake > Sediment | place: USA: Wyoming | collected... | reverse complement strand
CGCAGCCGCCTGGCTCCGCGGCCGCAATCCGAACCCTTCTAAGCATCTTCAAATTCTCCTGGATTATTACGTCATCGCCTGCATCGTCGTGATCTTCGACGGGCTGGGGCCGCTCATCCGGGCCGTGAATCCCGTCGACAAGGACGTCCACCTCATCGCCTTCGACCGCTGGCTGACCGGCACCGACCCAACGGTCACCCTCGAACGGTTCGCGACGCCGTTCCTCTCGGACATCCTGACGTTCTTCTATTCGCTCTACTACTTTCACCCCATCGTGCTCGGGACACTCGTCCTGTTTGACGACCGGGAGCGCCCGCCTGCCGAGCGCGACTTTGCGCGCTACGCGTTCACGATGGTGTTCGTCTTCTTCGTGAGCTACGTCGGCTACTTTCTCGTCCCGGCGGTCGGCCCGCGCTTCACCGTGACGCACGCAGGTCCGCTCCCCCGCGGCGCCGTGGCGCGCGTCATCGACAACACGCTCAACATGCTCGAGAGCAACAAGCGCGACTGCTTTCCGTCCGGCCACACGATGGTCGTGACGGCCGTCCTCCTCGAGGCCGCGCGGCGGTCGCGGAAGACGTTCTGGTGGTTCCTGCCGTTCGCGGTCGGGCTCGTCATCGCGACGGTCTTCTGCCGTTACCACTACGTCGCGGACGTTCTGGCGGGGTTCGCGCTCGCGTTCGTGGCGGTGCCGCTCGGGAACGCGCTCTACAGGCGCTTCCAGCGCCGGCTCTAAACGAGCGTCGAGAGAAACAGGGGCGCAGGCGCCACGCGGATGCCGTCGGGGCTCACGTAATCCTTCGTGCCCGCCGCCGAGATCTGCCAGGCCTCGGCCTTCGGAAAGAGCGCCTTGAGGGAGCGCAGACTCGACGAAATGCCGGCATCGGCCGACTTCGCCTCGACGAACAGCAACGGTGCGCCCTTTTCGGTGACCACGAAGTCCACTTCCCTGCCGTCCCTGTCGCGGAAGTACCGAAGCTCGAGGTCCCGCCCCTTCGCGTCCTGCTCGAAGTGAACCCACTTCAGGAGATGCGAGGCCACGAGGTTCTCGAATCGGGCGCCGGGGTCGGGGACGAGCGTCCAGTCGAACTGATAGTGCTTCTGCTCCTTCTTGACGGCTCGCAGGCGCGGCGCGCCGAAGGGAGCGAGACGGAAGATCGCGTAGAGGCGTTCGAGAATTCGAAGCCAGTTCGCGACCGTCTTGTGCGCGACCTGCAGGTCTTCGCGGAGAGCGTTGACCGAGAGCGGCGAGCCCACCAGCTCGGGAAGTCGCAAGGCGAGAAGCTCGATGTTCCCGAGGTCCTGAACGCGTTCGAGACCCGCGACGTCCTCGCGCACGAGACGGTCCCGGTACTCCCGCGACCACCGCCGCGCCTCGACCTCGGAGCCGCCGAACCAGGGCTCGGGGAAGCCGCCAAGGGTCAGAAGGTCCCGGAACTCCCCCGGCGTCTTCAGCTTCAGCTCGGCCACCGAGAGCGGATGGAGCCGGAGGAGATGGTAGCGACCCTGCAGGGAGTCGCCGCCGTGACGGTAGAAATCCAGGCGGGCGCTGCCCGTGACGAGGATGCGCTGGGAAGGGCGCCGGCCGTCGAAGACGCCCTTCAGGAAGTTCCGCCACGACCGGTACTTGTGGATCTCGTCGAAGACCCAGAGCGGCGCGGGCGGAAGCTGCCCGCGTAGGATCTTCTCCCGATCCGCCGCGACGTCCCAGCTCAGGTATCCCTTTTTCGCGCCCGGGAGCCCGCGAGCCATGGTCGTCTTTCCGACCTGGCGCGGGCCGGACACGAAGACCATCTTCCGGCGCAGGTCCTTCTCCACCTGCGGGACGAGGTAGCGGGACGCGGCCATGCCGGCACGATACGGCAGTGTTCGACCCATGTCAAAATCTGCCGCGGCGGATTTCTACCGTAGGCGAGAAATGCCAACCCGGGCGCAGAGGTTCAGGCGAGGCTCCGCTCGACGATCCGGTAGCGGCGGTAGATCCGCCCGCCGAAGACCTCGAGGGGCTTGAGGATGTCGAGGTTGTCCTCGAGCATCCAGGAGAATTCGGCCGTTGCGTACTTCAGCCGAACTGCTTCCTTGACGGCCTCGGAGTAGAGGAGCGAGTCCAGCCCGCGCCGGCGGTATTCAGGCAGGATGCCGAGGGCCATCGTCCGGCAGCGGTCGATTTTCTTCTTCAGGAGGAGGAACTTCAGCCAGCCGAAGGGAAAGAGCGACCCGCCGAGCTTGTGGAGCACGAGGTTGTAGTCGGGAAGGGCCAGGTAGAACGCGACCGGCTTGCTGTCCAGCTCGACGAACATGACCCATGGCGGATGGATGAGGGGCTTCAGCTTCTTCGCCATGGCATCGATCTCCTCCGACGTCATCGGGACGAAGCCCCAGTTCTTCTCCCAGGCTCTGTTGTAGATCTCCTTGACGATCGAGAGCTCCTCCGCGAACCGCTCCATCCTGATCGTGCGTACGACGAGGCGCCCCTTCTCGCGCCGCCTCACAGCGTCCGCGATCCGCCCGAGACGCGCCAGAGACCGGCCGTCCGCCGGCGCCAGGATCGCGACAACGTCCTTGACCTTTTTGTACCCGGCCGCCGCGAAGAGATCGAGGTAGTAAGCCGGGTTGTAGGTCATCATCAGGAACGGGATCCCCGGCTCGCTCTCGGAGGGTACGAGCGCACCGACCTCCTCGTTCATCGAAGGGTTGACCGGCCCGCGCAGCCTGTCGCAGCCCGGAAGCAGATCACGCACCGCCCCTTCAGCCGCCGCGAGAAGCGCACGACCCGCCTCGACCTCATTCGCGCATTCGAAGAATCCGAAGAATCCCGTCTTCTCCTGATGCACCTTGTTGTGCTCGTCGTCCACGATCGCGGCGATGCGCCCGACGACCTGCCCTTCGCGGCGCGCAAGAAAAAGCCTGCGCTTCGCGTGCTTCCAGAAAGGATTCCTCGCCTCGTCCAGCACCCAGCGGACGTCCGAGCGCAGCGGCGGGGCCCAATCGGCGTCTCCCTCATAGATCCGGTACGCGATCTCGACGAACTCCTTGAGATCAGACCTCGAGGAGACGGGATCCACCCGCACCTGAGCTATCGTGCTGCTCGCGGGGCGGTCCTTTTCGAGGAGACTCATGGGCGACACCCTCTTTCTTCATCGGCTCCAGTTCGCCTTCACCCTGATCTTCCATTATCTCTTCCCCGTCCTGACGATGGGTCTCGCGTTCCTGATCGTCGTCATGAAGGCGCTCGGCCTGCGCGAGGGCGGGGAACGCTGGAACGACGCCGCGCGTTTCTGGATCCGGATCTTCGGCATCAACTTCGCGGTCGGCGTCGTGACGGGCATCCCGATGGAATTCCAGTTCGGGACGAACTGGGCGCGCTTCTCCCGGTACGCGGGCAACGTCATCGGACACACGCTGGCGATGGAGGGCCTCTTCGCGTTCTTCCTCGAGTCGAGCTTCCTGTCCCTCCTCGTCTTCGGCGAAAAGCGGCTCTCGCGGGCCGGTCACTTCGCCGCCGCGGTCGCCCTCTTCGTCGGAAGCTGGCTCTCCGGCTACTTCATCATCGCGACGAACGCGTTCATGCAGCATCCCGTCGGGCACCGCGTCGGGCCGGAGGGCTCCCTCCTCCTCGCGGACTTCGGAGCGTTTCTCTTCAATCCCTGGGCGATCGCCGAATACGCGCACAACATGACTTCGACTATCGTGACCGCCTCGTTCGTCGTCGCCGCGCTGGGCGCTTTCTACCTTCTTCAGGGAAAGCACCTGGAGCAGGCCCGCCTCTTTCTGAAGATCGGCACGAGAGCCGGCTTGATCTCGAGTGTCCTCGTCGCCTTCCCCACCGGCGACGTGCAGGCCAAGCTCGTGGCGCGGTACCAGCCCGTGGCGCTCGCCGCCATGGAGGGCCGCTTCGAGAGCGGGCCTCGCGCAGGCCTCAACATGATCGGCCAGCCGAACGTGCGGGAACGCCGCCTCGACAATCCCGTCACGGCGCCCCTCGTCCTGAGCGTCCTCGCGTTTGGCCACACGTCGAGCGAGGTTCTCGGGCTGAACGCCTTCCCCGAAAAGGACTGGCCCGACAACATCGAGCTCCTCTACTACGCCTTCCACATCATGGCGGGCCTCGGGACGATCCTCATCGCGATCATGGTGGCGGCGGCCGGGCTCGACTGGGCCGGCCGCCTGGAGAGAACCGGCCCGATGCTCTGGGTCCTGATGCTGGCCTTCCCGTTTCCGTACATCGCCGTCATCGCGGGATGGGTCACGGCGGAGCTGGGACGGCAACCCTGGCTCGTCTACGGCCTCTTCCGGACAGCCATGGGCTCGAGCCCCACGGTCCACGGCGGCACGGCCCTCTTCACGCTTCTGGGCTTCTGCGGGCTCTATCTCCTCCTCGGCGTGCTCTTTCTTTTCCTGATCGCGCGGGAGATCGACCACGGACCGTCGCCGGCGGCGGCGCGGCGCGAGGCGCTCCATGCCTGAGCTCTGGTACGCCGTCGCCGTCCTGATGCTCACGGCCTACGTCGTTCTCGACGGCTTCGACTTCGGCGCGGGAGCGCTTCACCTGTTCGTCGCGAAGACCGATACCGAGCGCCGCGAGGTCCTCGCCGCAATCGGCCCGTACTGGGACGGGAACGAAGTCTGGCTCCTGGCCGCGGGAGGCGCCCTCTTCGTCGGCTTCCCGAAGATCCTCTCCTCCGGCATCTCGGGTTTCTACTTCGCGATCTTCCTCGTTCTCTGGTCGCTCATCCTGCGCGGCATCGCGATCGAGTTTCGGAGCCACGTGACCGACTCGATCTGGCGCCGGACCTGGGATTTCGGGTTCGCGATGGCGAGCATCCTCCTGCCCGTCTTCTTCGGCGCCGCTCTCGGAAACCTCATCCGCGGCGTTCCTCTGGATCCGGACGGCTGGTTCGAGCTCGCGCTGTTCACGGACTTCACCGCAAAGGACCCGGTCGGCATCCTCGACTGGTACACCGTCCTCGTCGGCGTCTTCGCGCTCGCGGCCCTGCTTGGGCACGGCGCGACGTTTCTCGCGTGGAAGACGGACGGCGCCGTGAACGAGCGAAGCCAGGCGCTCGTGCGCCGGCTTTACGCCGTGGTCGCGGTTCTCTGGGTCGCCGTGACGGCCGCGACGGCCGCCGTCAACTCCGACCTCATCGCGGCACTGCCCCGGCGGCCGCTGGCGATCTTCCTCGCCTCCTGGGCGGCCGCGGGCCTCGCCGCTGTGTTCGCGTTCACCTCTCGCGGGCGCGATCGCGCGGCGTTTCTGGGCTCATGTTCGTTTCTCGCCGGGCTCTCGATGGCGACCGCGGCCTGCGTTTTTCCGGTCATGCTGCGGTCCCTGTCGAATCCCGCGCTCTCGCTCACGGCCCACAACGCGGGAGGCGACCCGGAGGGCCTCCGGACGGCGGTCGGCTGGCTCGTGATTGGCCTCCCCCTCGTCGTCCTCTACTACGTCATCGTCTTCCGCCTCCATCGCGGGAAGGCGGTCGCGGCGGCGGACGGCGAAGGGTACTGACGCCTTACGAAACGAGCCCGAGCTCGCGCCCGACCTTGTGAAACGCCTCGACGGCGCGCGTGAGGTGCGCCTTCGTGTGCGTTGCCATGTAGGACGTCCGGATGATCGCGCGCCCGGGAGGGGACGCCGGGCTCACGACGGCGTTCACGAAGACGCCCTCGTTCTCGAGCATCTTCGCCATCTTGAAGGCGACGATGTCCGGCCCGACGACGACGGGAATGACGGGAGTCGAGGATTCGCCGCAGTCGAATCCGATCGCGCGGAGGGCCGTGAGCATGAACCGAGTGTTCTCCCAGAGGCGTTCGCGGCGCTCGGGCTCGCTCTCGATGATGTCGAGGGCGGCGAGGACGGCTGCCACGGACGCGGGCGGAGGCGCCGCCGTGAACATGAGCGCCCGGGCCCGGTGCTTGATGAACTTGATGACGTCCGGCTCGCCCACGACGAATCCGCCGACCGTCGCGAGGGACTTCGAGAACGTCCCCATGATGATGTCTGTCCGGTCCTCGATGCCGAAGTGCTCGGCGGTGCCGCGGCCGTGCTTCCCGAGGACGCCCACGCCGTGCGCGTCGTCCACCATGAGGGCCATGTCGTAGTCGTCGCAGATGGCGGCGTACTCGGGCAGCGGCGCGATGTCGCCCTCCATCGAGAAGACGCCGTCGATCACGAGCATCCGGCCCCCGCTGCGGTCCCCGCCGATCGCGAGAAGCCGGCGGAGGTCGGCCGGGTCGTTGTGCTTGAACTTCTTGATGTCGGCGCCGACGGCCAGGCGCGCCCCGTCGAAGATGCACGCGTGGTCCTGGCGGTCCAGGTAGATCGTGTCGCCCTTGCCCGCGAGGGACGACAGGACGCCGAGGTTCACGAGGAAGCCCGTCGAGAACGTGACGCACGCCGGCTTCTTCATGAACGCCGCGAGGCGCTCCTCGAGCTGGACGTGGATGTCGAGCGTGCCGTTCAGGAGACGGCTCCCGGCGCAGCCCGCCCCGTACTTCCGCACGGCGGCGATGGCGGCTTCCTTGACCTTGGGGTGCGAGGTCAGGCCGAGATAGTTGTTCGACCCGAGCATGACCATCTCGCGGCCGCCCATTGTCACGACCGGATCCTGGCCGGATTCGATCATGCGGAAGAACGTGAAGAGGCCCAGCGCCCGGAGGTCGTCCGGTGCGGTGTACGTCCGGCATTTCTCGAAGATTGAACGGTTCGCGGACGCAGCGGATCCCCCGCGCGTCCCCGCGGACATCGTTTCACCCTCTGCGGCCCCGGGCCGCGCCGAACGTGGCTGTGTCATCTGATCTCCCTCGCGCGGATTTTATCACCCCGGTCCACGAGCCACCCCCGCTCGAGATACCACTCCCAGGTCAGTCGCGACCCGGTCGCGAAGTCAGTTCGAAACGGTTGTCCGAGAGCGACTTGTGCGTCGGAGACGTCGCAGAGCCAGGCCTCCTGCAGCATCTCGTCGGCCTTCTCGGAGTTGAAGACGGGCGGGCCCTTCCCGAACGCCGAGAGCGCCCCCACGATGTGACCTGCGCCGCGGATCACGGCCCCCGGGACGGGCAGCCGAAACGGCCGCCGCACAGGCAGACCGGCCAGCGTCCCCGCGATGGCGGCATAGTCGAGCACCTCGGGGTGGGCGACGTAGAACGTCTCGCCCCGTCCACCGCGGTCCAGTGCGCCCCGGACCGCCGCGGCCACGTCCGGCCCGTAGACGAGATGGACCCGGGGGCGGCCTCCGGCCAGCACCGGCACGACACCGCGCGAAGCCGCGACGAAGAGATCGCGGATCGCGGTCTCGCGCGGTCCATAGACGCCGCACGGACGGAGGATGGTGAACGGGACGTCCGAGCGCCTGAGAGCTGCTTCGCCCGCGAGCTTGGACCGCCCGTACGAGGAGACCGGGCGCGGCTCGTCGGAGGCCTTCACGGGGCGGCCGCCGGCGCTCGGCCCCCCCGCCGCCTGCGAAGACACGAGGACGACGTGGGCGAGAGGCGCGAGCGCCCGGACCGCGGCGGCGACGTTCTCGGTGCCGCCCGCATTTGAGGCCATGTACTCGGTCTCGCTCCGGGCAGACGTCTTGCCCGCGACGTGGACGAGAGCGGAAGCCCCCTCGACGAGCGCCGGCAGAGTCGCCGCGTCGCGCACGTCGCCCTTCACGAGGTCGACGCCCGTGCCCTTCAGCCACGCGACGTCGTCCGGGCGCCGCACGAGCGCGCGGACGCGATACCCGGCCGTGAGGAGCGCGTCCGCGACGTGGCTCCCCACGAAGCCCGTGCCGCCCGTCAACGCGACGACGTCGCCCTTCGAGATCACCATCGAGCGACTCTACCGCAGGGCTAGAATCCTCCGCGACCATGAAACAACTCGCACTCGCCGCCGCCGCGACGCTCGCGCTCGCCCTTCCCGCCGCCGCCCTCGAAACGCCGCGGAAGATCGTCGACTACGACATCAAGGTGTCTCTCGATCCCGAGACGAAGCTCGTCGAGGGATCCGAGACGCTGAAGTGGACGAATCCCGGAGGCGGCCCGGTCGGCGAGCTGCGGTTCCACCTCTACTGGAACGCGTTCCGCAATGACCGCTCGACCTTCTTCAAGGAGTCCGGCGGCAGGCTGCGCAGCGACAAGGCCGACACGGGCAAGGGCTGGGGCTACACGGACGTCACGTCGATGAAGTGGGACGGCGCCGAGCTGATGAAGGGCGCCCGCTTCGAGAGCCCGGACGACGGCAACCCCGACGACCGGACCGTCCTCGTCGTTCCGCTCCCCCGCCCGGTCGCCCCCGGCGAGACCGCGACGCTCGCAATCGTCTGGAAGGCGAAGGTCCCGAAGGTCTTCGCGCGCGCGGGCTACGTGCGCGACTTCTTCTTCTTCGGCCAGTGGTTCCCGCAGATCGGCGTCTACGAGGCGAAAGGCCGCCGCCGCCACGCGGAAGCCGGCTGGAACTGCCACCAGTACCACGCCAACTCCGAGTTCTACGCGGACTGGGGCGACTGGAGGGTCGCGATCACGCTGCCCGAGAAGTTCGTCGTCGGCTCGGCCGGCGCGCTCGTCTCCGAAAAGAAGGACGGCGGGAAGAAGACGCTCACGTTCGAGCAGAAGGCCGTCCACAACTTCGCCTTCACCGCCGACCCGCGGTACGTCGTCGTCGAGGACGTCTTCGACGCCGCGAAGGACGTCCCGAAGGACGAGTTGGCCCGCGCTGCGAAGGCACTCGGCCGCTCCGAGGCGGATCTTCTCGCCGGGTTCCACAAGGTCGCCATCCGCCTCTACCGGCAGCCCGAGCACGGCGCGTTCGACCGCCGGCACATCGACGCGCAGAAGTGGGCGCTCGCGTGGACGGGCCTCTGGGCGTTCCCGTACCCCTACGCGCAGATCTCCATCGTCGCCACGCCGGAGGACGGCACGGGCGCGACCGGCATGGAGTACGAGACGATCTACACGACCCTCTCGTTCAAGTGGATGGCGCGCTGGCCGCTCAACCGGATTCACATCCCGGAGATGGTGACCATCCACGAATTCACGCACGGCTACTGGATGGGCCTCCTCGCCTCGAACGAGTTCGAGGAGAGCTGGATGGACGAGGGCATCAACACCTTCACCGAGTTCGTGATGGTGGACCGGAAGTACGGGGCCTTCATGACGACCCCGCGCGGGATCGGCTTCACGGACGAGGAGAGCAACCGCGTCTCGGCCCTCACGCAGGACCACGACCCGATTCTCGCGAACTCCTGGAAGTACGCGACCGAGGGCTCGTACGGGCGGAACTCCTATCCCCAGCCCGGCATCACGATCCAGCAGATCCGCAATCTCCTCGGCGAGGAGAAGTTCTGGCGCGCGTTCCGCGGGTACGCCGAGCGCTGGCGCTTCGACCACCCGACGTCAGAGGATTTCTTCGACTTCATGCGCGCGAGCGGAAATCCCCTTGTCGCTGATCTCATCCAGAAGACCTGGTACGGCCGCGGCTGGGTAGACTTCTCGGTTTTCACGGCCGAGACACATCGGGACGACGGCTTCACCGGGTTCGACGACGCCGGCAAGCCCGTGAACTTCGACCCCGACCCGAAGAAGAAGGAAAAGAAGAAGGACGACAAGGAAAAGGACGACAAGGGAACATGGCAGTCGCTCGTCACCGTCGGGCGCGACGGCGACATCGAGATGCCGGCGACGGTCGTCCTGACGTTCAAGGACAAAACGACCGTCACGCGCACGTGGGACGGCGCGAGCGACTGGATCAAGTACCGCGTGACGTCCTCGTCGCCGCTCGTGAAGGCCGAGGTGGACCCGGAGCGCCGGACCGTCCTCGACCGCAACCCGTGGAACAACGCCCGGTACACGAAGAAGCACGAAGGGCCGTCGGCCGCCGCGAAGGGCCGGACCTACGCCCTGCATCTCGTGGAGATCCTGCTCTCCACGCTGTGGGGTGTCCTGTGAGCGTCTTTTCGACCGGCCTCGGTGCCGCCCTCCGCCACCGGCGCCTCGCCGGAATCCTCTGGCTCTCGCTCCTCGCGTCCGCGCTCGTGACAGCGGGGCCGATGAAGGCCCTCTTCAAGGTCCTCGACGAGGGCGCGTTCCGCGAAGCGCTCGTGAAGGGATGGGACGGCTGGGCGTTCGTCTCTTTCGTGGTCACGCAGGACCGCGGGATCGCGATCGCCCTGGCCTCCGTCGGAGCCGCGCTCCTCGTCTTCGCGCTCCTCACGATCTTCCTGACGGGCGGCGTCCTGCGCGCGCTCATCGGGGGAAAGCCGAGGCCGGTCTTCCGGCTCGTCATCGCCGAGTCCGCCGGCCTCTTCAAGGCGAACGTCTGGGCGACGATCCGCTTCATGATCGCGGCGTCATTCTGGCTCGGCCTCCTCGTGGCGGGTCCGGCGGCGCTCCTCGCGAAGTTCGGAAAGGACGCGGCCCCGCACACCTTCCTCCCCGAGCTGCGCTTCTGGTGGATGGTCGTCGGCGGCGCGATCGTCTTCCTCAACGTCGGCCTCCGCTACGACCTCGCCCGCGTCGCGCTCGCGCGCGGCGAGGCGGTGAACGCCCGCGGCGCCTACCGCGTCGCGAAGCGCCGCCTGCGCGGCAGCCGGCCATCTGCCATTCTTCTCGCGGTCGTCTGGATCGCGATCGGCCTCGCCGTGCAGGCCGCGTTCACGTCGTGGGGCCTGCGCTGGAACCCGCACACGAACGGCTCCACGTTCGGCCTCTTCGTCTTCCGCCAGTTCGGGTTCTTCGTCCTCGCGATGGTGCGCGTCGGCTTCTGGGCCTCGCTCCTCGAGTGGGAGGACAGGCGCCGCCCGTCGCCGTCCTTGTACGGCGTCTAGTCGGTAAGGGGCATGGCGAGCGGCGGCTCGACGTGGAAGTCGAGCCGCCGGATCTTCGCGAGAGCGGCGTCGAGCGCGCTCTGGGCGACCGGTTCGAGCGTGATGACGAACGGGAGCGCGTCCTTGTCCGGCCACGGCTCCTGAAAGACGGCGTCGATGTTCGCGCCGTGATCCGCGAGGACCCGCGCGAGGTCCGCGATGATGCCGGAACGGTCGCGCACGACGAACCGCAGCGAGTAGGCCGAGACGAACTCCCCCGCCGACGCGGCCTCGCATGGGAGAAGGTCCGCGAACCCGAGCGGCGGGACGCGCGGCTCGCCCTTCGACCGGGCCAGCTCCACGACGTCCGCGAGAACCGCCGTCGCCGTCGGGTCGCCGCCCGCGCCGCGGCCCGAGAACACGAACGATCCGCCCGCCGCGGCCTTCACCTCGATCGCGTTGAACGGCCCCGTCACCTTCGCGAGGAGCGACGCGCTCGAGACGAGGTGCGTCCGCACGGACAGAAGGAGGTGCCCCGAGGGCAGCTCGCGCGCGACGCCGAGCTGGCGCGGCGTCCGCCCGAGGCGCTTCGCGTAGAGGAAGTCGCACGGGAGGAGGCGCGTGATGCCCTCGCGCGCAATCTGCGCCACCTGCGCGTCGCGCCCGAACGCGAGGCGCGCGAGGAGAGCGAGCTTGTAGGCCGCGTCCTCGCCCTCGACGTCGCTTGCCGGGTCGGCCTCGGCGTATCCGAGCTTCTGGGCGTCCTTCAGGACGTCGGCGTAGGCGCGGCCCGTCGCCTCCATCTCCGTGAGGATGAAGTTGCAGGTCCCGTTGAGGATCCCCGACACGGAGGCGATCCGGTCGCCCGCGAAGCTCTCGCGCAGGGCGCGGAGGATCGGGATGCCGCCCGCGACGGCTGCCTCGATGCCGAGCCCGGCCCTCTTCTCCCGCGCGAGCGCCTGCAGGCTCGCTCCCTCCTTCGCGAGGAGGAGCTTGTTCGCGGTGACGACGATCTTTCCGGCGCCGAGCGCCGCGCGGATGAGCGCGTTTGCGGGCTCGTGCCCGCCGATCAGCTCGACGACGAGGTCCACGTCCGGCGCCGACGCTACAGAAGCGAGGTCGGTCGTCCAGCGCACGTCGCCGAGCCCCGCATCGCGCGCGTCGTTCGGCCGGCGCGTCCCGACGGCGACGAGCCGCAGGCCCACGCCGCGGCGCTCCGCGAGATCCGGCGCCCGGGAAGCGAGGAGACGGGCGAACGCGCGCCCGACGTTTCCGTAGCCGAGGAGACCCACGCGGACGGACGCCGGACTATCGCTTTTCATGCAGGAGCAATGTACGGTACGGCCACCCCGCGGTCAAAGAACGCCTCCGGAGGCCTTCCATGCTGACGACGCTCGCCCTCACCGTCCTCCTCGCCCAGACGCGCGCGGCGCGGCCCGAAGCCACCCCGCCCGCGACGCCCGCCGCCTCGGCTAAAGCCGACGAGGCCGCCCAGAAGGACGACAAGAAGAAGGAAGAGAAGGAGGAGCCGCCGGTCGTCACGAAGCACGTCCTCACGGCGGGCGGCAAGACGCTGTCCTACACCGCGACGACGGGCTTCCTGCCGATCAAGACCGACGCGGGCGAAACCGAAGCGAAGGTTTTCTTCATGGCGTACACGCTGGACCGCGCTGGAGCGGCCGCGGCGAAGCGGCCGCTCACGTTTTCGTTCAACGGCGGCCCCGGCGCCGCATCCGTGTGGCTGCACATGGGCGCGCTCGGACCGAAGCGCGTGAAGATGAAGGACGCCGACGGAATGATGCCGGCGCCGCCGTACACCCTCGTCGACAACGAGGAGACGTGGCTCGGGGAAACCGACATGGTCTTCATCGACCCCGTCGGCACGGGCTACAGCCGCCCCTCGAAGCCGGAGCTCGGGAAGAAGTTCTGGGGCCTCGACGGCGACATCGCGTCCGTGGGCGAATTCATCCGCCTCTACCTCACGCGCTACGAGCGCTGGGGCTCGCCTCTCTTCCTCGTCGGCGAGAGCTACGGGACGACGCGCGCGGCGGGCCTCTCGGGCTACCTCGTGGACCGCGGAATCGCGTTCAACGGGATCCTCCTCGTCTCCTCGATCCTGAACTTCCAGACGGCGCGCTTCACGCGCGGCAACGACCTGCCCTACCCGCTCTTCCTTCCGACGTACACCGCGACCGCCTGGTACCACAGGAAGCTGCCCGCCGACCTGCAGGCCAAGCCTCTCCGAACCGTCCTCGACGAGGTGGAGGCGTTCGCCGGCGGCGAATACCCTGTCGCGCTCGCGAAGGGGGACGCGCTGTCCGCCGCCGACCGCAAGGCTCTCGCCGCTCGGCTCGCGCGCTACACCGGGCTCGACGCCGGGTGGATCGAGCGGGCGGACGAGCGCATCGAGATCATGCACTTCTGCCGCGAGCTCCTCGCCGCCGAGCGGAAGAACGTCGGCCGCATCGACTCGCGCTTCACGGGAGACAACGAGTCCGGCATCGCCGAGCGTCCGGACTTCGACCCGAGCATCGCCGCCATCGTCCCGCCTTACACCGCCGCCTTCAACCAGTACGTGAGGGCCGACCTCGGCTTCAAGAGCGACCTGACGTACTACGTCCTCGGCGGCGGGATCGGCAGCCCCTGGGAGTTTCCCCAGAACACGTTTGCGGACACGAGCGGCGCCCTGAGGTCCGCGTTCGCGAAGAACCCCTCCATGCGCCTCTTCGTCGCGTCCGGCCATTACGATCTCGCGACGCCGCACTTCGCGACGCGGTACACGCTCTCGCACATGGGCCTCACGGCCGAGCAGAAGGCGCGCATCACGTCGAAGGAGTACGAAGCGGGCCACATGATGTACCTCCACGTCGGCGAGCTCGCGAAGCTTCGCAGGGACGTCGGGGAGTTCTTCGCGTCGGCGCTCGGAAAATGACGGCCTGACGGGAACCGGCGGTGCGGCCGGGGGTCCAAGGGAGCGAAGGAGACCGCCATGAGACTTCCTACCCCGCTCCTGTCCCTCCTCCTCGCCGCCGCCCCCGCCCTCGCGAACGCCCCGGCCGGCTTCGGCCTCGAGGTCCTCGTGGACGGCTCGGCCCGCTCCGAGTACCCCGCCCGTGGCACCGTGTACGTCGAGGCGCTCCGCGGCAGGGACTTCTCGCTGAGGATCACGAACCCGCTCGGCGTGCGCGTGGCCGTCGCGCTGTCGGTGGACGGCCTGAATACCATCGACGCGAAGCACACGACCGCACGCGACGCCCGCAAGTGGATCCTCGACCCGTACCAGACCGTCGTGATCCCCGGCTGGCAAGTTTCCGGCGACACGAGCCGGAAGTTCTACTTCACGGGAGAGAAGCGCTCCTACGGCGCCGCGCTGGGCCAGACGTCGAACCTCGGGACGATCGAGGCGGTGTTCTTCCGGGAGAAACAGCCGTATCGGGCCAGGTACGAAGAGAAGCTCTCTCTGAATGAGAGAAGGCAAGACGCTCCGGCCGCGGCGCCGGCGGAGACACAGGCAGGCGCCGCCCGCGACCTTTCGAAGCAATCTCCCGCTCCTTCTTCCGTCTCCTCTCTCTCCGAGGAGCTCGCCGCCACCGGCATCGGCCGCCGGACGCGGTTCGACGTGACCCGCGTGGACGTGGACCTCGAGGACGCGCCCGCGATGTCCGTCCGACTGCGCTACGAATTCCGGCCGCAGCTCGTCGCTCTCGGCGTCCTGCGCGAGTCGCCCGACCCCGTCGCCCGGCGCGAATCCGGCCGCGGATTCTCGGACTTCTGCCCCGAGCCGAACTGATCCGGAAACACTTCGGGCTCTCCTCCGTATGCGTAGGGGATAGATTCCATCTACGAAGGAGAGCCCTGCATGCGCCTCATTAGGCCCCTCGCCCTTTTCCTCGCCACGCTCGTCTCCGCCCCGGGAGTCGCTCAAACGCCCGCCAAGCCCGTGGCCGCAAAGGCGGCCGCCGACATTCTCCCCTTCAAGGCCGCCGAGAAGACCCTCCCGAACGGCCTGAAGATCGTCGTCGTCCCGACCGGCTTCCCGAACATCGTCTCGATCCAGATTCCCGTGCAGACGGGCTCGCGGAACGAGGTCGAGCCCGGCAAGTCGGGCTTCGCCCACTTCTTCGAGCACATGATGTTCCGTGGGACGAAGGCGTACCCGCCGGCGAAGTACCAGGAAATCGTCACGCGCTCGGGCGCCCGCCAGAACGCCTATACGACCGACGACTACACGAACTACCACACGACGTTCCCGAAGGAAGACCTCGAGACGATGCTGAAGATCGAGGCCGACCGCTTCCAGAACCTCGAGTACGGCGAGTCCGAGTTCAAGACCGAGGCGCGCGCCGTGCTCGGCGAATACAACAAGAACAGCGCGAACCCGATCTCGAAACTCTACGAGGTCACGCGCGACAAGGCTTTCAACGTCCACACGTACAAGCACACGACGATGGGCTTCCTCAAGGACATCGAGGACATGCCCAACCAGTTCGCGTACTCGAAGCTCTTCTTCGACCGCTGGTACCGGCCCGAGCACACGGCGATCATCGTCGCGGGCGACGTGGACCCGGCGAAGACGATCGCCCTCGTCGAGAAGTACTGGGGCGGCTGGAAGAGGGGCGGAAACACGCTCCCGATTCCGCAGGAGCCGCCCGCGAAGGGCCCGGTCACCGCGCACGTGCCGTGGCCGTCCGATACGCTGCCCTGGGTCGTCGTCGCCTTCCACGGCCCGGCCTTCTCGGAGACGAAGAAGGACCTGCCCGCCCTCGACGCGCTCTTCGACCTCACGTTCGGCCCGACGTCCGACCTCTACAAAAAGCTCGTCGAGAAGGAGCAGAAGGTCGACTCCTTCCAGCCGAACGTCGACATCAACGAGGACCCCGAGCTCGTGGGCGTCTTCACGCGCCTGAAGAAGGGGACCGATCCCGTCTACGTCCGCGACGAGATCCTCGCGGCGATGGCGGCCCTCCGCGACGCGCCCGTCGACGCGAAGCGGCTCGCCGAGGTGAAGTCCAACGCCCGCTACGGCCTCGTGCGCGGCCTCGACGACACGGAGCGCATCGCGGGCCTCCTCGCGCGCTTCGTGCGCCTCCGGCGTTCGTACGGCACGATCAACGACTACTACCGCCTCATCGACTCCCTGACGCCGGCGGACCTCCAGGCCGCGGCGAAGACGTACCTCACGGATTCGAGCCTCGTCCTCACCACGCTCTCGAAAGATCCGATGCCCGAGGCCATGGCCGTCGTTCCGCCGCTGGCCCGCTTCAGCGGAGCCGCGAAGCCAGACGCCTCGGGAGCCGCGGTCCCGTGGATCGCGCAGAAGTCCCTGCTCCCGCGCACCGAAGTGAAGTTCCTCTTCGCCGCGGGCTCGGCGCAGGACCCCGCCGGCAAGGAGGGCCTCGCGGCCCTGACGGCCCGCATGATCGTGGACGCCGGCTCCTCGGACATGCGCATCGACGAAATCAAGAAGGCCCTCTTCCCGGTCGCGGCCAGCTTCGACTCCGGCGTCGACCGGGAAATGACGCTCTTCACCGGCGTCGTCCACAAGGAGGCCTGGAAGACGTTCGCGGACGCCGCTCTCGGGCAGCTCACGGCGCCCGGCTTTCGCGAGGAGGACTTCCGCCGCATCAAGGACGCCCAGAAGAACGCCCTCGTCCAGAACCTGAGGAGCAACAACGACGAGGAGCTCGGCAAGGAGCGCCTCCAGCAACGTGTCTTCGCGGGCACGCCCTACGGCCACCCGGTCCTCGGCACGGTCGCCGGCCTCGACGCGATCACGCTCGACGACGTCAAAGTCTTTGCGCAGAAAGCCTACACGCAGGCCGCGCTCACCGTCGGCGTCGCGGGCGACATGCCCGACGACTTCGCCACCCGGGTCAAGGCGGACGTCGCGAAGCTCCCCGCGGGTCCCGCCCTTCCCGCTCCAGCGGGCGTCGCCGGCCGCAGGCCCTCGGGCATCGACGTCGACATCGTGAAGAAGGAGACCCGTTCGACCGCGATCTCGTTCGGCTTTCCGATCGAGGTCACGCGCACACACCCTGATTTCGCGGCGCTCTCGGTGGCGCGCGCGTGGCTCGGCGAGCACCGCTCGTCCAGCTCGCACCTCTACCAGCGCATCCGCGAGGTGCGCGGCATGAACTACGGCGACTACGCCTACATCGAGGCGTTCCCCGGCGGCATGTACCGGATGCTGCCCGAGCCGAACGTCGGCCGGCGCGCGCAGCTCTTCGAGATCTGGATCCGCCCCGTCATGCCGCAGAACGCCCACATGGCGCTCCGCGTCGCGATCTGGGAGCTGGACAAGCTCGTGAGCGACGGCGTCTCGGAGGAGGACTTCCAGACGACGCGCGACTACCTCATGAAGAACGTCTACCTCGTGACCGCCACGCAGGACCACGCGCTCGGCACGGCCCTCGACCAGAAGTGGTACGGCCTGCCGGACTACGTCACGGACATGCGCGGGAAGCTGGGCAAGCTCACGCGCGCCGACGTGAACGCAGCCGTCAAGCGGCACCTGCAGGCGAAGAACCTGTCGATCGTCATGGTCACGAAGGACGCCGAGGCGCTGAAGACCGCGCTCGTCACCGACGAGTTCTCGCCGATCAAGTACGACGGCGAGAAGCCGAAGGCGCTCCTCGACGAGGACAAGGTGATCGGGGCCCTCAAGCTCGGCATCAAGGTCGACGCGGTCACGATCACGCCGGTCGACGACGTGTTCGCGAAGTAGAGGACTCCGGCGGCGTGACGGCGTGGCGATCGACAACATGTACCGGCGGCGGCGCCTCGGGCCGCCGCTGGGCGTCCGGATGGCGCTGTCGATCCCGCCGTCGGTCTTCTTCCCGACGCTCGGCTTTCTCTACATGGCGTTCCTCGACCACCCGCGCAGGCCGCGCCCGGCGCTGCTCTACGTCTTCGCGCCGATCACGGCGCTGGGATCCACGAAGGACATCGGCCTCGCGGCCATGCTGGTCCTCCTCGACGTGCTCGTGTGGATGGCCGTGATCAACGGCATCTTCACCGGGATCGGATGGCTGTTCGAGAAGCCGGACCCGAAGCCCTGAAGGGTGGCCGGAGCGCCGGATACGGTCCATATTGTCCGGCAGAGGGGTGAAGGATGGCCACCGTCGCCGGGTCCATACATCCCACGACGCACTGGCACGTCGAGGGCGACCGCATCCAGTGCGACGTCTGCCCGCGTTTCTGCAGGCTGAAGGAAGGCCAGGAAGGCCACTGCTTCGTCCGGGCGGCGCGCGGCGGGGAGATCGTCCTGACGACGTACGGGCGTTCGAGCGGCTTCTGCGTCGACCCGATCGAGAAGAAGCCCCTCAACCACTTCCTGCCCGGCACATCGGTCCTCTCGTTCGGGACCGCGGGCTGCAACCTCGCCTGCAAGTTCTGTCAGAACTGGGACATCTCGAAGTCGCGCGAGATGGACACCCTCGCCGCCGACGCGACACCGGCGCGCATCGCGAACGCCGCCGTCGAGCTGGGGTGCCGCAGCGTCGCCTTCACGTACAACGACCCCGTCGTCTTCATGGAGTACGCGATCGACGTCGCCGCGGCCTGCCACGCCGTGGGCGTGAAGACGGTCGCCGTGACGGCGGGCTACGTCGCCCCGAAACCGCGCGCGGAGCTCTTCGCCGCGATGGACGCCACGAACGTGGACCTCAAGGCGTTCACGGAGGACTTCTACGCGAGAACCTGCGGCGCGCACCTCCAGCCCGTCCTCGAGACGCTCGAGTACCTCGTCAGGGAAACTGGGGTCTGGACCGAGATCACCACGCTCCTGATCCCGGGGATGAACGACTCCGAATCCGAGATCGACGCCATGACGCGCTGGGTGTTCGAGCACCTCGGCCCGGACGTGCCGCACCACTTCACCGCGTTCCACCCGGACTGGAAGATGCGCGACCTCTCCGCCACCCCCACCGCAACCTTGAGAAGAGCGCGCGAGATCGCGCGGGGAAACGGCCTCGAGTACGTCTACACGGGCAACGTCCACGATCCCGAAGGCCAGAGCACCGATTGCTTCGACTGTGGAGCGCGGCTCATTGGTCGAGACGGCTACACAATCGAGACCTGGCACCTGAACGCGCACGGCCAGTGCCGCTCCTGCGGAGCGGCATGCCCGGGAACATTCGAAGAAACCCCCGGCGCCTGGGGCTCCCGCCGCCTTCCCGTCCATCTCGCCGCGTCATGAAGACGAGCGTGAGCTCCTCGCCCCGCATCCGCCCCCCTGCCGTCGCCGGCATGTTCTACCCGGCCTCCCCCGCCGCGCTTGCGCGCCACGTGGACGCGCTCCTCGCCGGGGCGGTCGTTGCGCCCGGAGAAGCGCTTCCCCTCGCGCTCGTCGTGCCTCACGCGGGGACGATCTACTCGGGGCCGGTCGCGGCGAGCGCGTACGCGCGCCTGCGCCCTCACGCCTCGTCGATCAAGCGCGTGGTCGCCTTCGGCCCGGTGCACCGGGTTCCCGTGCACGGCGCGGCCGTGCCCGCGGCCGACGCCTGGGCGACGCCGCTCGGCGAGGTGCCGATCGACGCCGCGCTCCGGATGCGCGCCGCCGCCTGTGGCGCAGCCGTGGACGACCGGCCGCACGCCCCCGAGCACGCGCTCGAGGTCCAGCTCCCGTTCCTGCAGCGCGTTCTCGGGGAAGGCTTCACGTTTCTGCCGGTGGCGGTGTCGGAGATTTCCGCGAGGGCGACGGCCGACCTCATCGGCGAGTTTCTCGGCGAGAAGGGCACGCTCGTTCTCGTGAGCACGGACCTCAGCCATTACCACGACCTCGAGACCGCCCGCCGCCTCGACAGGACCACCGCCGACGCGATTCTTGCGCTCGAGCCGGAGAACCTCTCGGGCGAGGACGCCTGCGGCTATTACCCGCTTCGGGGATTGCTCGAGCTGGCGCGGCGGAAGTCCCTCCCGGTCCACCTGCTCGACATGCGAACGTCGGGGGACACCGCCGGCGACCCCGTGAGCGTCGTCGGCTACGGGGCGTTCGAAGTGAGATCACGTCTCACTAACCCCCTCTAAGAAAGTCCCTTACCTCTCTTCTCCTTCCCCTTGACCAAATTCGTCCTATTTCATACAGTACCGATCCGGTTCGGTATCGGACCCGGGAGAACGCGATGTTCCGAATGACCAAGATGACCGACTACGGGATCGTGCTGCTGACGCAGTTCGCGGCGCACGAGGACCGACCCGCGTTCACGGCGCGCGAGCTCGCGCACGACACGCGGCTGCCCCTCCCCACCGTCGGCAAGCTCCTCAAGCAGCTCTCGCACGGCGGCCTCCTCGCCTCCCAGCGCGGCACGCGCGGCGGCTACTCCCTCTCGCGCCCCCCGCGCGAGATCACGATCGCCTCGATCATCGCGACGCTCGAGGGCCCCGTCTCGATCACCGAGTGCGGCGGCTCCGTCCGCTGCGAGCACGAGAGCTTCTGCTCCACGAAGCCGAACTGGCAGATCATCAACGACGCGATCCGCGCGTCGCTCGAAGGCCTGACGCTCGCCGACATGACGCGGCCTCTCCCGCCCCGCTTCGCCGCGGCTTCGGCCGCGGCGCTCCCCGTCCACCGGAGCCCCGCATGAACGACGCGCTCCTGAACGAGCTCACGCAGCGCGAGTACCAGCACGGCTTCGTGACGGACGTCGAGACCGAGTCGATTCCGGCCGGGCTCAGCGAGGACGTCGTCCGGATCATCTCGAAGAAGAAGAACGAGCCCGAGTGGCTCCTCGAGTGGCGCCTGAAGGCGTACCGGCACTGGCTCACGATGGAAGAGCCCTCGTGGGCGCGCGTCTCGTACCCGAAGATCGACTACCAGAAGATCGTCTACTACGCCGCGCCGAAGTCCGCGAAGGAGGGCCCGACGAGCCTCGCGGACGTCGATCCCGAGCTGCTCGCGATGTACGAGAAGCTGGGCGTGCCGCTCAAGGAGCGCGAAATCCTGGCCGGCGTCGCCGTCGACGCGGTCATCGACAGCGTGTCCGTCGCCACGACGTTCCGCGAGAAGCTCGCGTCCGTCGGGATCGTCTTCTGCTCGTTCTCCGAGGCCGTGCACTCGCACCCCGACCTCGTCAGGAAGTGGCTCGGCTCGGTCGTGCCTTCGCGCGACAACTTCTTCGCGGCGCTGAACTCGGCTGTCTTCTCGGACGGGTCGTTCTGCTACATCCCGAAGGGCGTCCGTTGTCCAATGGAGCTCTCGACATACTTCCGCATCAACCAGGCCGACACGGGCCAGTTCGAGCGGACGCTCATCGTGGCCGAAGAGGGCGCGACCGTCTCGTACCTCGAGGGCTGCACGGCGCCGAAGCGCGACGTGAACCAGCTCCACGCGGCGGTCGTCGAGCTCGTCGCGATGGACGACGCTACCATCAAGTACTCCACGGTCCAGAACTGGTACCCCGGCGACCGCGAGGGCAAGGGCGGCATCTACAACTTCGTCACGAAACGCGGTAAGTGCCTCGGCAAGCGCTCGAAAATCTCGTGGACACAGGTCGAGACCGGCTCGGCCATCACCTGGAAGTACCCGAGCTGCATCCTCATGGGCGACGACTCGATCGGCGAGTTCTACTCGGTCGCGCTCGCGAACAACTACCAGCAGGCCGACACGGGCACGAAGATGATCCACATCGGGAAGAACACCCGGTCGACGATCGTCTCCAAGGGCATCTCGGCGGGCCACGGGCAGAACACGTACCGCGGCGGCGTCACGATCCTCAAATCCGCCGTGGGCGCGCGCAACTACTCGCAGTGCGACTCGCTGCTCATCGGCGACCAGTGCGGCGCCCACACGTTTCCGTACATCGAGGTCAAGAACAGCTCGGCCACGCTCGAGCACGAGGCGTCCACGTCGAAGATCGGCGAGGACCAGCTCTTCTACTGCATGCAGCGCGGGATCTCGGCGGAAGACGCCGTGTCTCTCATCGTCAACGGCTTCGCCAAGCGCGTCCTGAAGGAGCTCCCGATGGAGTTCGCGGTGGAAGCGCAGAAGCTGCTCGGCGTGTCGCTGGAAGGATCTGTCGGATGACGAACGTCAACATACCACTCCTGGAAATCCGAAATCTCCATGCCTCGATCGAAGAGGATGGAACCGAGATCCTCAGGGGAATTGACCTGAAGATTCTTCCCGGCGAAGTCCATGCCGTCATGGGCCCGAACGGGTCCGGCAAGAGCACGCTCGCGCACGTCCTGTCGGGGCGGCCGGGATACAAGGTCACGCAGGGGACGGTCTCGTTCCTGGGCAAGGACCTCCTCGCGATGAAGCCCGAGGAGCGGGCCCGCGAGGGCGTGTTCCTCGCCTTCCAGTACCCGGTCGAGATCCCCGGCGTGTCGAACAACTACTTCCTGCGCACGGCCGTCAACGCCATCCGCAGGCACCGCGGCCAGCCCGAGATGGACGCGATGGACTTCCTCGCGCTCCTCGACGAGAAGGCGAAGCTCGTCGAGATGGAAGAGGCCCTCCTGAACCGCTCCGTGAACGAAGGCTTCTCGGGCGGCGAAAAGAAGCGCAACGAGGTCCTCCAGATGGCGCTCCTCGACCCGCGCCTCGCGATCCTCGACGAGACGGACTCGGGCCTCGACATCGACGCTCTGCGCATCGCGGCGGGCGGCGTCAACGCGCTCCGCGACGGCACGCGCGGCTTTCTCGTCATCACGCACTACCAGCGCCTCCTGAACTACATCGTCCCGGACGTCGTCCACGTCCTCTCGGACGGCAGGATCGTCAGGTCCGGCGACAAGAGCCTCGCCCTCGAGCTCGAGGCGAAGGGCTACGGCTGGATCGAAAAGGAAGCCGCCGCCGCGGCACGCTGAGCATGACGGCAACCGCAAAGGCCGCCACCATCCGCGACGGCGTGGACGTTCTCGCGACGCAGGCCGAGGAGTTCGCCTCGGGCCTCGCCGGCCCCCCGTGGCTCACGAAGCTGCGCCGGGACGGCGTGGCCTCGTTTGTGAAGAGCGGCTTCCCGTCGCAGCGTGACGAGGAGTGGCACTACACGAACCTCCTGCCTCTTGCCCGGACGGTCTTCGGCCTCGCCCCGCGCGACGTCACGATCGCCGAGCGCACCCAGGCCGTCGAGCTCGAGGCCCGCCTCGGCACCCTGGGCCTCTCCTCCCCCGGCCCGCGCCTCGTCTTCGTCAACGGGCACCTCGTGCGGCGCACGGCGCACACGCTTCCCGCGGAGATCCTGTTCGAGAATCTCGGGACCGTTCTCCGGCTCGCCCCCGAGCGCGTCGAGAAGGTCCTCGTCGCGGCTCCGCCCGCGCACCCCTTCGTCGCGCTGAACGACGCGTTCCTCGACACGGGCGCCCTCGTGCGCGTCGGAAAAGGTCTGACGGCGCCCGATCCGCTCGTCGTCGTCCACCTCTCGACGTCCGCGAGCGGGACGCCGGCGCCCCTCATGTCTCATCTGCGCAACCTCGTCGTCCTCGAGGAGAACGCCGCCGCGACCATCGTCGAGGTGTTCCTCGGAGCGGACGAGCTCTCCTTCACGAACGCGGTCACGCAGGCCGTCGTCGGGGAGAACGCGCGGCTCACCCACATCAAGGTCCAGCTCGAGGGCCGGCAGGCCCTCCACGTCGGAAACCTGTTCCTCTCGCACGCGCGGGGCGCCCGCTCGACGTCGCACGTCTACTCCTTTGGCGGCGCGACGGTCCGCAACGAGATCGCCGCGACGCTCTCCGGCGAAGGGTCGGGCACGGAGCTCTATGGCCTCTTCGCGGCAGCGGCCGGCCAGAACGTCGACTGCCACACCGTCATCGACCATGCGGCCCCGCGCGCGGACAGCCTCGAGCTCTACAAGGGCATCCTCGACGGCAACGGCCGCGGCGCGTTCGACGGCAAGGTCATCGTGCGCGAGGGCGCCGTGAAGACGGACGCCCGGCAGACGAACCGGAACCTGATCCTGTCGAACGACGCGCTCGTCGACAGCAAGCCCCAGCTCGTGATCCACAACAACGACGTCCGGTGCTCGCACGGCTCGACCACGGGCCGGATCGACGCGGACGCCCTCTTCTATCTCCGCTCGCGCGGCCTCTCGGAAGGGGCGGCGCGCGCCCTCCTCACGTACGCCTTCGGCAGCGAGGTCGTCTCGAAGGTGGCCGCCCCGGACGTGAAGGCCCTCCTCGAGGACCGGCTCCACGCGTGGCTGCCGGCGGCGGCCGCATCGGTGACCGGATGAACGTCGAGAAGATCCGGGAGCAGTTTCCGATCCTCGCGCAGAAGGTCCACGGCCAGCGCCTCGTGTACCTCGACAACGCGAACACGACGCAGAAGCCGCGCGCCGTGATCGACGCGGACCGGAAGTACTACGAGGAGACGAACGCGAACATCCACCGGGGAACGCACTTCCTCTCCGAGAAGGCGACGGCCGAATACGAGGATGCCCGCGCGAAAGTCGCCCGCTTCCTCGGCGCGCGCGCGTCGAGAGAGGTCGTCTTCACGCGCGGCACGACCGAGGCGATCAACCTCGTGGCCGCGGGCTTCGCCCAGTCGGTCCTGAAGGAGGGCGACGAGATCCTCCTCACGGGCCTCGAGCACCACTCCAACATCGTCCCGTGGCAGCTCGCCTGCGGCCGCACGGGCGCGAAGCTCGTCGTCGTCCCCATCACGGATTCGGGCGAGGTTCCCGTCGAGGAGTTCGAGAAGCGCCTGACCCCTCGGACGAAGATCGCGGCCGTCTCCCACGTCTCCAACGCCCTCGGCACGATCAACCCCGTCGAGGAGTTCATCCGTCTCGCGCACGCGCGCAGCGTGCCCGTCCTCGTGGACGGCGCGCAGGCCGCGCCGCATCTCCCGATCGACGTCGCGGCGCTCGGCTGCGATTTCTACGCGGTGTCGGGCCACAAGATGTACGGCCCGACGGGCATCGGCGCGCTTTACGGCACGGAGGCGTGGCTCGAGAAGCTTCCGCCGTACCAGGGCGGCGGCGACATGATCTCCTCCGTCACGTTCGAGAAGACGACCTACAACGAGCTGCCGTGGAAGTTCGAGGCCGGCACCGCGAACATCGCGGGCGGCATCGGCTTCGGCGTTGCGGTCGACTGGCTCTCGGCCGTAGGGCTTCCCGCCGTGGCCGCGCATGAGCACACGCTCCTCGTCCGCGCGACGGAAGCGCTCTCGGCAATCGAGGGTCTCCGCATCGTCGGAACCGCGCCGCGCAAGGCCGCCGTCGTCTCGTTCCTCCTCGGCGACGTCCACCCGCACGACATCGGGACGATTCTCGACCGCGAGGGCATCGCGATCCGCACCGGGCAGCACTGCGCGCAGCCCGTGATGGACCATTACGGAATCGGCGCCACGGCGCGGGCGTCCTTCGGTGTCTATAACACCGAGGAAGAGGTCAACGTCCTCGCGGCGGCCCTGAAGAAGGTGCAGGAGGTCTTCGGCTGATGAACGACCTCCGCGACCTCTACCAGGAAGTCATCCTCGACCACAACAAGTCGCCCCACAACTACCGCGAGATGGCGCACCCGAGCCGCATGGCGCTCGGGCACAACCCGCTCTGCGGCGACCGCCTGAGGCTTTACGTCGCGCTCGAAGGAGACCGCATCGCCGACGTCACGTTCCAGGGCTCCGGCTGCGCGATCTCGAAGGCGTCGGCGTCCCTCATGACGGACGCCGTGAAGGGCAAGACGCTCGCCGAGGCCGAGGCACTCTACGGCAAGTTCCACGACCTCCTCACGGGCCCGCCCGACGTGAAGGTGACCGGCGAAGGTCTCGGCAAGCTGGCAGTCTTCTCGGGCGTCCGCGAGTTCCCGGCGCGCGTGAAGTGCGCGACGCTCGCGTGGCACACGCTGGAAAGCGCGATCAAGAACGTTCCCGAAGTGGCGAAGACGGAATGACGGACCCGTCTCGCTCCCCTCTCGAACAGAAGGTCATCGACGAGGCGCTGAAGAAATGCTTCGACCCGGAGATCCCGGTGAACATCTGGGAGCTCGGGCTGATCTACTCCGTGGCCGCGTCGCCCGAGGGCCTCGTGGACGTAAAGATGACGCTTACGGCGCCCGCCTGCCCGGTCGCGGGCTCGCTGCCCGGCGAGGTGGAGACGAAGGTGAAGGCCGTTCCCGGCGTGACGGACGCGAAGGTCGAGCTCGTCTGGGACCCGCCCTGGAACGCCGACATGATGTCGCGCGTGGCGCGCGTGATGCTCGGGATGTGACGGCTCACGGTGACGGTCCCGAAATGACGAGCGGGCGCGCCCTTGGGCGCGCCCGCCTTGCGGCTAACGGGGAGCGAGGATTCGCGGGTCGCCGGTGCCGTTGTTGATGACCGAGGCGTAGGCGGCGAAGGCTCCGCCGGGCGTCGGCGTGGAGAGGACGAGGCGGGCGCCCTTGACGGCTCCCGTGGCGCCCAGCGCGCCGCTGACTCCGTTGACCTGGGTCATGCCGAGAGGCGCGAGATGGACCCGGAGGGAGCCGAGGACGCTCCCGTCGCCCGCGAACAGGTTGAGGTCGACGTCGATCTCCTTCTCGACGGCGTTCGTCAGAACGAGGTTCGTCCGGAAGCTGGAGTCATCGCGCACGCCGACGAGCGAACGGGCGTGGTCGTCGCCGACGAGCTCATTGCGCTCCGTCGCCCTCAGCCCCTGCCCGAACTCACCGCCGCCGCCCGGCGTCGAGGTCGTGCTCTCGACCACGAGCGTGGCCACGTTCGAGGAGATCAGGATGGCGCCGTAGTCGTCGGTGAGCGCGAACGCGGACGAGAGGACGTCGGTGAAGCTGATCGTGGCTCCCGCCGCCAGCGTGAAGCTCTTTTGGGCGCCCGTCCGGCCGTCCCGGTCGTGGCCGAGAAAGCGAAGGCTCACCTGCGCCGCGGCAGCACCGGTGTTCGAGATCGTCAGGTCGGTCGTATAGAACGTGTCGCCCTTCCCCTGATGGCGCGCGCTCGAGGGGAGTATCCAGGTGTTCGTCAGGTCGGTGCCGCTGGAGGCAGGCCCCCACTCGACTTCGATCCGGTCGGCGAGGACCGAGCCGTCGAGGCGTGAGACGCCGTGGACCTCCACGAGGGCGCCCAGGGCCAGTGTGCCGCGTTCCTGATCGATCGCGGTCGTGCCAGTCACGACGACCGCCTTGCCGCCGACTCGCCAGTTGCCGATCCACCCGGGCGCCGAGGAGAGGAGCTCGACGGTCCCCTGGAAGCTCGCCGGTAAGGCTCCTGCAGGGGGAACGGCCTTGCGCAGCTCGATCTTCGTCGCGGCGAGCGAACCGTCGGTGTTCGCCGTTCCCTGGGCCTCGACGTAGGCGCCCACCGCGAACACGCCTCCCTGGGCGTTGAGAAGCGTGGAGGACGTGACGCGAACGGTCCGGCCCGCGATGTTCCAGTCACCAATGGGCGGGGTCCCGCCCGGAAGGGACACGACGAGACCGAATACGTGAACGTCCTCGCCGGTCCCGCCGCCGGACGCGCCGCTCTTGACCTCGATCTCGTCGGCGTCGACGGAGCCGTCGCTTCTCCCGGTGCCGGAGACGTCTACGGTCGAGCCGACCTTGGGGACGCCGTTCGTCTGGACGATCCGCGTGGAGGCGCTCACGTGAACCGTCCGGCCTCCGACGACCCAGTCGCCGATGAAGCCGGTGGGCGGCATCGACCCGACGACCGCCGTGAAGCGGGCCGGCGATCCGCCGCCGTTGTCGCCGGTCTGGACTTCGATGTTCTGCGCGTCGACCGAACTGTCGGCGCGGAGAGTTCCGCGGACCCGGACGGTGGCACCGACCTTCGCCGGGCCGGCGACCTGCGTGACCTCGGTCGAGGCCGTGACATGGACGGTCTTTCCGGCGACGGTCCAGTCGCCGACAAGGCCGCCAGACGGAAGGGTCCCGACGGTCCCGAAGAACTCGTACGCGGAGCCGCCGCCGGAGGCGCGAGCCGGGAGGACCGACGCTCCGACGGCGAGGAGGACGGACAGGATCGCAAGTTTCAACCTCATGGTCAGGTCTCCTGTCCGGCATTGTCGCGCGATTCCCGCGGAAGCGCATGTGCGATTCGTCACTCGGAGATGCGCAAGCCCGAAACTATGCTCGCAACGCGAGGTCCGGATTCTCCGCGTCGCGTCGCTGTGAAAGCAGCCAGCCCGTTCCGAACGCGATCGCCGAGCCGAGGAGCGAGTACCACGGCCACGCGATCATCTTCCCGAGCGGGAACGGGACGAAGCCCTTCGAGCCGAGCCAGAGGACGAACATGAAGACGGCCGACGTCGCGATGCCGATCATCGCGTCCGTCTGCGTCGCCTTCCGCGCCCAGAGCGCGAGCAGGAACCCGCCGAGGAGGCCGCCCGCCGTCACGCTCGCAAGCCCGAGGGCCACCTGCACGGCCGGGACGTTCTGCGGCAGGCGCGAGAACCCGACCGCGAGCCCCGCGAGGACTAGCGTCCAGAAGAGTGTGAGCACCTTCCCGAGGACGAGCCCGCGCTTCCCTTCGACGTATTTCTTCCCCATCAGCGGCGCGACGATGTCGAGGGACAGCGCCGAGGCCAAGGAATTGAGCGCCGACGACTCCGAGCACATCGCGGCCGAGAAGATTCCCGCCACGAGGTACGCCGACACGAACGGCGGCAGGCTCTTCACGATGAACGTCGGCAGGATCGCGTCCGACGTCGCGAAGCCGCCGGGCCCGACCGGCGCGCCGCCGTAGAACGCGAAAAGGCCGACGCCGAGCGCGAGGAACAGCGTGAACTGCAGGATCACGAGGACACCCGAGCCGATGAGCGCCTTCTGCGCGTCGCGCAGGCCGCGGCACGCAAGCAGCCGCTGGACGATCAGCTGGTCGGCGCCATGGGACGCCATGGCGAGCACCGCGCCCCCAATGACACCGGCCCACAGCGTGTACGGTTCGGAAAGATTCTTTGAAAGGTTAATGAGCCGGACGGGATTCCCAAGCGCATCGCACCTTCTAAGAATCTCTTGAACTCCTCCGAATCCCCCTCCAAATGTTCCTACCAGGACCCACAGCGCCATCAGCGCGCCCGAGATGTAGACGACGACCTGGATGAGGTCGATCCAGATGACCGCCTTGATGCCGCCGACGTACGTGTAGAGCGCCGTCGCCGCCGCGAGGAGGAGAATCGCGGCCCAGACCGGAATTTTGAGGATGAGCGCGATGGGGATCGCGGGGACGGCGAGGCGCACGCTCGCCGCCATCACGCGCGTGACCATGAAGATCAGCGACGTGAAGCGACGCGCGCCGACGCCGAAGCGCCGCTCGAGAAGCGCGTACGCCGTCGTGATCTCGCCGTGGAAGTAGCCCGGCAGAAGGATGAATGAGACGGCGATACGGCCGACCAGGTATCCGAACGCGAGCTGCAGGAACGTGAACCCGGACCGGTACGCGTCGCCGGGCACCGAGAGGAACGTGAGCGCGGACGTCTCCGTCGCGACGATGGAGGCCATGACGGCCCCCCACGGCATCGCGTGGCCGCCGAGGAAGTAGTCCTTCGCGTCCTTCTGGCCCCGGCCGAGCCATGCGCCGAGCACGTTGATCGCCACGAGGTACGCGGCGATCGCGAGGAGCGTCGGCACCCCGAGGGAAATGCCATCCATCAGGTCGGCATGATCACACAGGGCTCGGCCCATTTAGACTCCCGCCGTGGCATCGGCCGTGGAACGCAACAGGCTCCTCGCGGAGCTCGCGGAGTTCTGCGCTGCGCACCCCGTGGACGAGAAGATCCTCCTCGTTCCGTCCTTCCCGGTCGGCCAGCAGATCCTCGACGCGCTCGCTCGCTCGGGCTCTCCGCACCTGAACCTCCGGCCCGCGACCGTCTTCTCGCTCGCGCACCGGGTCGCGGGAGCGGCCCTCGCGACCGCGGGCCGCGAGACGCTCTCGCGCGCGCAGCTCCTCGCACTCGTCGAGGACGCGTGCGACCAGGTGCTGAAGCCCGACTCGTACTTCGGGGCGCTGCGCGAGAGGCCCGGCCTCCACCGCGCCCTTCAGTCCACGCTGAACGAGATCCGGCGCGCGGGCCTCACGCCCGAGCAGCTCCCCTCCGAGGCCCTCGAGGATCCGCGCAAGGCGCGGGAGATGAAGGCGATCGGGCGCGCCTACCGCGACGCGCTCGAGGCCGGAAAGTTCGCGGACCCGCTCGACGTCCTCGCGGCCGCGACGCGCATGCTGCGCGAGGACCCCGGGCTGAAGCTGCCGCCGGCGGTTCGCGTCCTCCGGCCGGCCGGCCTCGACCTCTCGGCGGTCGAATCCGCGTTCCTCGAGTCGTTCCTCCCCCGCGAGGCCACGGCCCTCGCCGTCGACGTGCCGGCGGACACCCCGCTGACGGCGGACCGCGTGTCTCTCGCGTGCGCCTCGGGCGAGGAGAACGAAGTGCGGGCCGTCTTCCGCCGCGTCGTCGACGAGAACATCCCGCTCGACGATGTCGAGATCGCGATCACGGACGATGCGGCGTACCGGCCGCTCGTCTACGAGCTCGCCCAGCAGACGGGTTTCCCCTGCACGTTCGCCGACGGCATCCCCTCGACGTTTTCGCGCCCGGCGCAGGGCGTCCTCGACGTCCTCGACTGGATCGCGGGCGGGTACGAGGAGCGCGCCCTCGCGCGGCTGTTTGGCGCGGGCCGGGCGAACCTGGCGGCCGCGCACCCCCGCGGCGCGCTCGTGGGACCCGTCCGCGCGGCGCGGGCGTTCCGGCGCGCGCGGATCGTGCGGGGGCGCGACCGCACGCGCACGCGCCTCTCGCTCGAAAGAGAGCGCGTCGAGCGCCGGGCCAGGGCCGAGGGCCTCGACCCGGAGGCCATCGCCGAGCGTCTCGTGCCTCTCGACGCGGTTGCCGCCTGGGTGGACCGCCTCCTCGCGATCGCCCCCTTGCCCGACCCCGAGGGCCGGGTCGACTTCGCCGCGCTTGCGCGCGCGGGCTTCGAGATCACGGGTCTTCTCGACGTTGCGAGCCGGCTGGACGGCATGGCGCGCGAGGGCCTCGCCCGCCTCTTCGCGGAGTTCGCTTCGCTGCCGCCGCGCAAGCTCCCGCTCGCGGAGGCGGCGGCGCGCCTGCGCGAGGCCGTCGGGACGCTCGCCGTTGCGTCCTCGACGCCCGCGCCCGGACACGCGCACGTCGCGCGCATCGCGGCCGCCGGATGGAGCGGCCGAGGGCGCACGTTCGTCCTCGGCCTCGACGAGGCGCGCTTCCCCGGCGGCGGGGCGCAGGATCCCGTGCTCCTCGACCACGAGCGCGAGGCCGTCAACAGGAGGATGGGCTCTCACGCGCTGCCGCTGCGCCGCGGGACCGCGGCCGAGGAGAGCCGGAGCGCGCTCGCTTCGCTCCTTGCCCGCGCGCGCGGCCGCATCGTCCTCTCGTACTCGAACCGCGACTTCCTGCAGGACGCCGAGCAGTTTCCCTCGTCGGCCGTCCTCGACGTCTTCCGCGCGCTCGAGGGCCGGCCGCACGCGAGCTTTCAGGACCTCTTCGACCGCGAGGGCGCACCTGCCGCGTTCCGGCCGGCCGGCGCGCCGCTCGACGAGATCGAGTGGTGGCTCGCGGCCCTTCACGCGCCGGGAACGGATCCGGAGCGGGCGGGGCGCGAGGTCGAGACCGCCTACCCGTGGATCGCGGACGGGTGCGAGGCCGACGAGGCTAGGTGCTCCCCGGCGTTCACGAAGTGGGACGGGCGGCTGTCCGTCGAGCCCGGCGAGCTCGACCCGCGCGTCACGCGCGAGCCGACGTCCGCTTCGCGCCTCCAGCTCCTCGCGAAGAGCCCGCGCGGGTACTTCCTGAAGTACGTCCTCGGCCTCTCGGAGCCGGACGAGGACCACGCCGTGGACGTCTGGCTGGACGCCCTCGAGTACGGCCGGCTCTTCCACGAGACCGTCTTCGAGTTCTTCACGGAACGCGCGGAGCCGGACGCGCCGTTCGACCTCGTCCGGGAAACGGCGCGCCTTCTCAAGGTCGCCGACCGCAACCTTGTCCGGATGCGCGGAGAGATCCCGCCGCCGAGCGACGTCGCATTCCGGCAGCAGCGCGACGCCTTCCTCGCCGACCTCGACGTCTTCGTCAAGGGAGAGGCCAAGAGCGCGTCGACATCGGTTCCGCGGTTCTTCGAGGTACCGCTCGGCCGTTCGTACGGCAGCGCGGGCAAGGATCTCGCGTCCGCCGAGCCGGTCGAGATCGCGGGCGGGGGCGGGACGTTCCTCCTCCAGGGTCAGATCGACCGCATCGACTCCGAAGGAGCCGGCACGTGGGCCGTGTGGGACTACAAGACGGGCAGCGAGAGGCAGTTCAAGGACGCCCTGCCGCTGAACAGGGGCCGGCAGATCCAGCACGCCCTCTACGCGCGCGCCGCGGAGGCCCTCCTCCGGCGTTCGGGATTCGACGTCAAGTCCCTGCGCTCGGGCTACTACTTCCCGACCCGAAAGGGCGGGGGCCGCCGCGTCGTGCCCGAGGTGTCCGACGCCGACGTCGACGCCACGCTGAAGAACCTCTTCGACCTCCTCGCCGCCGGCGCGTTCCCGCACTCCACCCGGAAACGCGACTGCGACTACTGCGACTTCCGCCTCGCCTGCGGCGATCCCGGGGAGGCGGCCCGCCAGTCGAAGGCGAAGTGTGACTCGGGCGAGCCGCTCCTCGAGGCGCTGCGCGCTCTGGGGGGCCGCGATGTCTGAGCGGGTGCTGAAGACAGGAGCGCTCCCGGACGCCGCCGAGCGGCTCCGGATCGCGACGGAGCTCGAACGCAACTTCCTCGTGGAGGCGGGCGCGGGCTCCGGCAAGACGACGAGCCTCGTCTCGCGGATGATCGCGCTGCTCGCCGCGGGCCTCGCCGAGCCGGACGCCCTCGTCGCCGTGACGTTCACGCGCAAGGCCGCCTCACAGCTGCGGCAGCGCTTCCAGGAAAAGCTGGAGGAGCGCCTCGCGGCCGAGAAGCAGCCCGCCGTCAAGGAGCGGCTCGAGAAAGCCCAGAAGGGCCTCGACCTCGTCCGCGTCGGGACGATCCACTCGTTCTGTGCCTCGCTGCTGCGCGAACGCCCGGTCGAGGCCGGCATCGACCTCGGCCTGTCGGACGTCAAGCTCCAGGAAGCCGCGCTCTTCCAGCCGCTCGCGTGGCGCGAGTGGATCGCCGACTGCGCGGAGAAGGACGACCCGCGGCTCGCGGCGCTGGAAGAGACGGGCCTCACCGCCCAGGACCTCGAGAGCGCGTTCGCGACGCTCGCGGAATATCCCGACGTCGTCCCGACCGTCGCGAGCCCGCCGCCGCCGAAGCCCGCGCTCGACGGCGTCCGCCGGAAGACGTCCCTGCTCCTCGCGGAGGCCGGGCCGCTCAAGCCGGGCGAGCCGCTCGCCGGGAAGGAAGCCGACGACCTGCAGGCCGCGCTCGTGAGGGTCGCGCGCCTCCTGGAACAGCCGGACGCCGAAAGCGACGACGGGTTCGTCCGCGTGCTCGAGGAACTCGAGCCCGAGAAACTCTCCGACATCAAGGTCACCCAGTGGGAAGGCGGGAAGGCGGCGGCGCTTGCGTTTGTGGGGCGCTTCGAGGCGTTCCGCGAGAAGCTCCTCCGGCCCACGCTCCTCGCGTGGCGCGAGTGGGTCCACCCGCGCGCGATGGGCTTTCTCCTCCCCGCGCTCGAGCGCCTGCGCACGCGCCGCCGCGAGGAAGGCTTCCTCACGTACGAGGACCTACTCCTGATCTCCCGCGACGTCCTGCGCGACCAGCCGGCCGTGCGCCGCTACTTCCGCAGCCGCATCTCGCACCTTCTCGTCGACGAGTTCCAGGACACGGACCCGCTCCAGGCGGAGATCATGCTGTTCCTCACCTCGGACGACGACCGGCAGAAGAACGCGTGGAAGCTGCGGCCGAGGCCGGGCTCGCTGTTCGTCGTCGGCGACCCGAAGCAGTCCATCTACCGCTTCCGCCGCGCGGACATCGAGACGTACGAGACGTTCACGGAGATTGTGATCGCCTCGGGCGGCGAGGTCCTGCCTCTGACGTCGAGCTTCCGGACCGTCGACGCGGCCGCCGAGCCCGTCAACCGGACGTTCGCGGCAGTCTTCCCGAAGAAGGCGACGAAGCTCCAGGCCAGGTTCGCGTCCCTCGAGGCGCGCGGCGCCGAAGCGGGGCCGACGTGCGGCGCCTTTCGGCTGGCGTCGCAGGGCGACGGAAACGTCCGAGAGGGCCGCGTGCGTTCGATCAACGCACGGAACGTCGCCGACTTCGTCCGGCACGCTCTCGCCGGCGGCTGGAAGATCCCAGCGGGCCCGGGCGGCGCGCCCGTGACCCCGAAGCCGTCGGACATCCTGGTCCTGACCGTGGGGCGCGACGCGCTCGCCGAGCACGCGCAGGCCCTCGAAGTCGCGGGGGTCCCCGTCGAGGTCACCGGGAGCAGGGCCTTCGCGATCACGAAAGGCCTCCTCGCCCTGCAGCCTCTCCTCGCCGCCGTGAACGACCCCGACGACGAGGTCGCCGTCGTCGCGTTCCTCTCGGGACCGCTCTGCGGCGTGGACGACGACGCGCTCTGGCGCCACCGCAAGGCCGGCCGCCGCTTCGCGTTCACGACCGACCCCGAGCCCGGCACGGACCCGAAGATCGCGCGCGGCCTGGCTCACCTCCGTGACGCTTTGAGGGACAGCCGCGCCTTCCCACCCGCGGCCGCGCTCGTGAAGATCGTGGAGCGTCTCGGCCTCGCGGCGTCCATCTGCGCCGACGAAGGCGGTCGCACCGCGACCGGCAACCTCCTCAAGGTCCTCGCGTGGGCGCGGCGGCTCTCTGCCGACGGCCACTCCTTCGCGGACGTCGCGCGGCGCCTCGTCGATGAGGCGCCCGAGCTCGAGGAGATGAGCGTCGACGCGGCGCGCTCGAACGCGGTCCGCCTCATGAACATTCACAAAGCCAAGGGGCTCGAGGCGCCCATCGTGATCCTCGCCGAGCCGGTCGACCGGTCGCCCCACGAGCCGGGCTCGCACATCGAGCGCACGGGCGACGTGCCGCGCGGCTGGTTCCCGGTCCTCAAGCCCCTCGGCGAGCGCGGCGTGCGCATCCTCGCGCTTCCTCCCGACTGGGAAGAGAAGAGCGGAATCGAGCGCCTGTTCCTCGACGCCGAGCAGCAGCGTCTCTTCTATGTCGGCGCGACGCGGGCGATGTACACGCTCGTCGCGAGCGTCCACACGAAGGTCACGAAGAAGGACGGGCCGCGGCTCACGGGCCTCTGGGCGCCGCTCGACCCGTACCTGAATGAGCTCGTGGCCCGCCCCGCGCCCGTGCCGGCCTCGCCCCGCCGCGACCTGCCGCCGCTCGCCGAAAGGCTCCCCGAGGTGCGCACGCGCCTCGCCGAGGCGCGGGAGCGCGCCGGCGCTCCGACCTATGGCGTCGTCACGGTGACGGCGCTCGCGAAGAAGGAAGGCCCTCGCGCCCCGTCGCCGGCCGAGGAAGCGCGCGGCGCGGCGTGGGGACGCGTCCTGCACCAGCTCCTCGAAGCGGCCCTGCGGATGCCCGGCGTCGACCTTCGGCCGCTCGCCCACAACCTCCTGCGGGACGAGGAGGTCGCGCCCGACCTCCTCGACGAGGTGCTTCGCGTCGCCGCGTCCGTCACGGCCTCGGAGTTCTGGGCGCGGGCTCTCAAGTCGCCGCGCCGGTACGTCGAGGTCCCGTTCGAGATGGTCGTGCCGTCGAAGGACCTCGGTTTCACCGCCGGGCCTCCCGAGACGCTCCTCAAGGGCGCGATGGACCTCGTCTTCGAGGAGGACGGCGTGTGGCGCATCGTGGACTGGAAGTCCGACGTCGTGGGCGACGGACTCGCGGCCCTCGTCGCGCACTACGCGCCTCAGGTCGCGCATTACAGGCGCGCGTGGGAGGCGCTGACGAAACGGCCGGCGAAAGCGGGGCTCTACTTCATGGACACCGGGCACCTCGAGTGGCTCGAAGCGAAAGAGCAAGAAGAGATTTCTTCGAAGGTGGAGAGGGGCGCGCCCCGGCAAGGCTCGCTGTTCGGTGAATGAGAAAGACCGCGATTCTCCTGGTTTTCGCAGCCACCGGCTGCGCGTCGTCACCGTGGCAGAGCGCGGAGAACGTGCCGGGCGGCAACCTGTACGTCCCGAAGCTCTACGCGCCTCTCCTCCCCGGCTCGATGTATCCGGACAAGAAGGTCGCCGTGCCCGCGAAGGGCCGGCCCGCAATGGTCCTCGTCTGCCCCGGGAAGGGCGAATGCCGCAAGGACGAGATCCTCGCTCGGGCGGCTCAGCGCGGCCTCGTCGTCCTCGTTGGGGACGACCCGAAGGTTGATTTGCTTCGGAGCCGCGCAGAGGCGGACCCGGAGCGGATCGGCTGGCTGCTCGTCTCACCCAACGGGGATTTTCTTAGAAGGTGGACGGACGCCGGAGCGGAGGGTACCGCCACGGCGGTCATCGGGCCGCCTCCCTTCCCCTCTTACCCTTCTAAGCATCTTCTCTTCGCGGCTCTCCTCTCAGCCGAGCCGCCGGAGGCCCCCGACGGAACGGTCCTCAAGCTCTATTCTCCGAACAGCAAGGGCCTTCTCCCCTCCGAAGCGTTTCGCGACGCCGTGGAGTGGCTGGCCGGCGAGCTCGGGGCTCGCTGAGACTTGCTCTCCTCGCTAGAATCCCGTCCATGACCACCCGGAACGAAGGCGCGGTGCGCGCCAAGGGCGTCCTTCATCCCTGGCAGAAGCGGCTCTACACGATCCTGCTCGTGCCGCTCGGCCTGATGGCGGCGAACTCGATCTACCTCGTCGCCTTCACGAAGTACTCTTCGTTCTTCATGGCGATGCTCCTCATGCACCTCGTGCTGGGGCTCCTGATCGCCATTCCCTTCCTCGTCTTCGCGTTCACGCACGGGGCCCGGATGCTCGTCAACATCCGCAACCGCAACGCGAAGATCGCCGGGATCACGATCGTCTGCCTGTCTGTCGTGTGCATCGGGACCGGGATCACGATGGCCCTGAAGGGCGCGACGCTCACGAACCGGCCGATCTACCTCGCGCACGTCTTCGCGATTCCTGTCGCGCTCGTCGCGTTCATCCTCCACCGGCGCGCCGCGGTCCACAAACTGCACTTCCGGATGCTCGCCCAGTGGGGCGGCTCCGTGGCCGCGTTCGTCCTCGTGATGGCGGGCCTCCACAAGCTGGAGAAGCCGCCGCAGCGCGTCGTGAACACGAACGGCGACGTGCAGTTCTTCCTCTCCTCGGCCGAGACGTTCGACCAGGGCCTCCTCGACGGCAGGAAGCTGTCCGCGAACGCGTACTGCCAGGAGTGCCACCCGGACTCCTTCAAGCGCTGGGAGAAGTCCGCCCACCGCTTCTCGTCCTTCAACAACCCGTTCTACCGCCGCTCCGTCGAGCTCATGGCCGACCGCGTGGGGCGCGAGAAGACGAAGTGGTGCTCGGGCTGCCACGACCCCGTCGTTCTCTTCACGGGCCAGATGGGCAAGGCGACGATGGCGAGCTTTTCGTACGACCAGTTCGAGGGGCAGCAGGGGCTCACCTGCATGTCCTGCCACTCGATCACCGAGGTCAAGGACCTGCGCGGCAACGGCGGCTACGTGATCGAGGAGAGCAAGCAGTACCCGTTCGCGTTCTCGAGCAACAAGGCGCTGAAAGAGGTCAACAAGCTCCTCATACGCATGGAGCCGTCCCTCCACCGCCAGACGTTCATGAAACCGTTCATGCGCACGCCGGAGTTCTGCTCGACGTGCCACAAGGTCGGCCTCCTGCCGCCCCTGAACGACTACCACTGGATGCGCGGCCAGAACCACTACGACAGCTGGTACGACTCGGGCGTCTCGGGCAACGCGGTGCGGTCGTTCTACGACCCGCCGAAAGCGAAGGCCTGCCGCGACTGCCACCTGCCGCTCATGCCCTCCAAAGAGTTCGGAAACGTGGCCGGGATGCTCCACGACCATCTCTTCCCGGCGGCGAACACGGCCCTGCCGGCGATTCGCGGGGATAGAGAGACGATCGAGGACATTCGCAAAAAGGTGCTGGTCGGATCGCTTTCGATCGATCTGTTCGCGCTGAAGCGCGGGGGCGAGGTGCTGCCCCTCGGGCCGTCGCTGCCTTCCGTGCGTCCCGGCGAAACCGTGGACGTGGAGGTCGTCGTGCGCACGCGGACGCTCGGGCACCCGTACACGAACGGCACGTCCGACAGCAACGAGACGTGGGTCGAGTTCAAGGCCGACAACGGCGCGCGCTCGGTGATGGCCTCGGGCACGCTCGACGCGAACCAACGCCTCGACCCGGCCGCCGACAAGATCGCGCAGCTCGCGATCGCGCACGACGGCTCGTTCATGGACCGCCGGCAGCCGCAGGACATCCACGTCCCGCTGTACAACAACTTCATCCCGCCGGGAGCAGCCCGCACGGTCCACTACCGCTTCACGGTGCCGAAGGACGCGGCGGGTTCGATCACGCTTGCGGCCGCGCTCAACTACCGGAAGTTCTCGCGCGATTACTCCATCTTCGTCGGCGGACCGGATGCTCCGGAGATCCCGGTCACGCGGATCTCAACCGATTCCGTAACGCTGCCCGTCGCGCCCGCGCCCGCGGCGACGCTCGCCATGAACACAAAGCGCGGCAATCCGGACTGGCCCGATCGCCAGTGGATTCGCTGGAACGACTACGGGATCGGACTGCTCCAGCAAGGCAACCTCAGAAGTGCGTCTGCCGCGTTCCAGAAAGTCACAGCACTTGCGCCGGACAAGCCGGACGGCCCGCTGAACCTCGCGCGCTGCAAGGTTCAGGAGGGCGATCTTCCAGCCGCGAAGGCCGCGCTCGCCGACGCCGAGAGGCGCCGGCCCGGCTGGGGCAAGACGCAGTACTTCCGCTCGCTCGTCTCCAAGGAGGAGGGCCGCCTCGACGACGCGCTCGCCGACCTCGACCGCGTCCTCGCGAAGTTCCCGAAGGACCGCGTCGTCCTGAACCAGAAAGCCCGCGTCCTCTACCTCGCGGGCAAGTATGCGGAGGCGCTCCCGCCGATCGACGCCGTCCTCGCGATCGACGGCGAGGACCTCGCGGCGCATTACAACGCGATGCTCTGCCTCAAGGCGCTCGGGCGCACGGAGGAGGCCGCCGCCGAGGAGAAGTGGTACCGCTTCTTCAAGGACGACGAGGCGGCGCGCGCGCTCCTCGCGGATTACCGCATCGCGCACCCGCTCGAGAACCGCGAGTCGCTTCCCGTGCACGTCCACGACGACGCACAGCCCGCGCAGGCGGACCCTCCCACGTGGCTCGCCGAGATCGGGCCGAAGGGCTACGAGTACAAGGGCTATGCGCCGAAGGGTGAGATGGTCCTGAAGGACGACCGTCCGCAGGGCGCCCCGCGCCCGTTCGCGCGGCCCGAGGTGCCGTCGAAGCAGGCCGGAGAGCGCAAGGGGCCAGGCGTCCCCGTCGCGGCTGCGATCGCGCCCTGACAAGATGCAGATCCACACGCTCGACCTCGAGTTCTTCCGCGGCGAGACGATTGCCGCCTACCTCGTCGAGTCCGGCGGCCACCTCGCGCTCGTCGAGACCGGTCCCGACTCCACGTGGCCGCATCTCGTCGCGGCGCTCGCGAAGCACGGCGCGAAGCCGGAGGACGTCAAGGACGTCCTCGTCACGCACATCCACCTCGACCACGCGGGTGCGGCATGGCGGCTCGCGCGGGCCGGAGCGAACGTGTGGGTCCATCCCCGCGGCGCGCCTCACATGGCCGACCCCTCGAAGCTCCTCGCGTCGGCGAAGCGGATCTACAAGGAGCAGATGGATACGCTGTGGGGGACTCTGGAACCGATCCCGGCCGACCGGCTGAAGGTCACGTCGGACGGCCTCGACGTCCCCGTCGGCGGCGCCCGCATCCGCGTCCTCGAGACGCCCGGCCACGCGATCCACCACAACGCGTACCTCCTCGAGGGAAACGTCTTCACGGGCGACGTGGGTGGCGTCGCGATCGGCGACGGCCCGAACCTGCCCCCGACTCCCCCGCCGGACATCGACCTGCCGACGTGGGCGCGCTCGATCGAGCGCATCAAGGCCGCTCGTCCGGACGCCTTCTACCCGACACACTTCGGGCGCCACGGCGACGTCGCGCACCGCCTCGACGAGATGATGGAGGAGCTCCACGCCTGGGCGGGCTTCATCCGCGCCCGCCTCGACGAGGGGAAAGAAGAACCCGCGATCGTGCCGGAATTCGAGGCGTGGCTCACGGGCCGCCTGCTCGGGAAGGGCGTCGGCGCCGAGGGCCTCGAGGCCTACAGGACCGCGCTCCCCTTCGCGATGAACGTCACGGGCCTGATCCGCTACTGGAAGACCGCGAGCGCGACGGCCTGAAGGCCGTCAAACGACGACTTCGTATTCGCTCTGGACGAGCCCGCTCGCGTACGAACGGGTGGCGACGTGCTTCAGGAGGATGTCGCGCGGGACGGCGCCGAAGAGCGGGATACCCGTGCCGATGAGCACGGGCACTCGCGTGACGACGACGCGCTGGATGAGCCCCGCTCGGAGAAACTGCTGAATCGTGATTCCGCCGTCCACGTAGGCGTGGCCGATTCCGCGGGCGGAAAGCATGTCCGCGATCTCGGCCGGCTCGCCCGCCATCCTCTCCACGACGGCCCCGGGCGGGACGGGCGGGAGCGCGTGCTGGCTGAGGACGAAGACGGGCTTCTTTCCGTACGGCCAGGTCTGGAACTTCAGGACGACGTCGAACGTGTTGCGCCCGAGAACGAGCGCGTCCACGGTCGCCATGAACTCGTCGTAGCCGTGCGGCTCACCGCCGCCAGCCGGCAGGAAGTCGAACCTCCCGTCGGCGCGCGCGAGGAATCCGTCGAGGCTCGTGCCGACGAAAACGGACGCCTTCATGCTCGGCATACGTCCTTCGACGCCCGAGGGTTTCAGAGGCGCCTCGGGCCCTCTCTACATCCCCGCCTGCGGCTTCAGGTCGAGCGTCGGCCGCGGCTCGTAATGGAACAGGAACTCGTTCACGCTCTCCTGCTGCGAGGCCTTGAGCGCCGCACGGAGCTGGATCTGCTCGAGCGACTGCGCGAGATAACGCGGGCCGCCCATGTACTTCGGGGCCCTGTCCTTGAAGAAGGCCTCGACGTCCGCCCGCTTTTCCGCGTCGCTGAAGCCCGACGCGAGCATCGGGAAGCGCGCCGGCGACTCGCGCGGCAGCCGCGCGGCGATCTTGTCGAAGTTCGCCTTGAGGAATGCCCAGGCTTCCGGCCGCGTCTCGCGGTTTGCGGCCTCCTCGCGGAGGATGCCGACCGTCTCGCGCGCGTCGAACTCGGGCGAAAGGGTGACCTTAAGCGCCGCCGGCACGACGGAGGGGTCCCGGAACAGCCCGAGCGCGCCGAGAAGCCGCGAGCGCTCGCGCCGGTCCGTCGCCTTGCGCGCCTCGGCCAGGTAAGACTGGAAGAGCTCCACGTCGCCGTGCCGCGCGGCCACGTCGAGGACCTCCGACACGAGGAGCGGGTCCACCGCCTTGCGGTCCTTGATCCACGCCTTCGCAAGCGCACCCGCCTCGGCGACGAGAGCCGGCTCGTCGCCCTCGTTCGCGACAAACGGGACGAGCGAGGCGCGCAGGAGCTGCGTGTCTTCGTCCTCGCCCTTCCTGGGAGTCCAGCCGAGCGTCTTCGCGCGGGCGCCGAAGACGTCGCTCACGAAGCGGCGGTAGCGCGGGCGCATCCCGTCGGCGACGAGGAGGTCGCGCGGCGCCGCGGCGATCCTCTGGACGGATTCGACGACGAGCCGGTCCGGGTCGTTCGCGAACGCGGGCACGAGCGCGAGCGCCGTCGCCATCGGCACGTCGCCGCTCCTCGCGAGGGCCGCGACGTCGGCCAGCGTCGAGATTCGCTCCGACGCGGTCAGGTGCGTGCCGCCGTCGGCGAGAACCTTTCCGAGAAGGCTGCCCTTGTAGAGAACGCGGTAGTAGCCGTCCCCGCCGTTCGCGAGAACGCGCGCCGGACACTCTCCCGGAAGCGACAGGGAGCCGGTCGCCTCGGTGAGGAGAGTGCACGTTATCGCCGCGCCCGGATCGCCCGTCCGCGCGCAGACCGGCACCTGCCACGTCTCCCGCGTCGAGCCCGTGGATCCCGTCGGAAGGAAGCGCTTCTGCGAGAGCGCCAGCTTCGGCGCGCCGCCGGCGCACACGAGCTCGGCCGTTACGAGCGGAACGCCCGGCTGGTCGAGGAAGGACCGGAACGCCGGGACGACGGCGGGGTTCTTCGTGGCCTCGGCGATCGCCGCGACGAAGTCGTCGGAGGTCGCGGCGCCCCACGCGTGGGTCTTCAGGTAGTGCTGGATGCCCTTGCGGAATCCCTCCTCGCCCACCCATCCCTCGAACATGGCGATCACGGCCGCGCCCTTCTGGTACGTGATGCCGTCGAACGCGCTCACGATGTCGTCGTTCCCCGCGATCGGCTGGCGGATGCGCCGCGCCGTCACGAGCGAATCCTGGTCCATCGCGCCGGTGCGCGAGCCCGCGCGCTGAACGGCCCAGCTCCACTCGGGTTTCCAGCGGTCGACGATCTTGGAGGCCATCCACGTCGCGAACGCCTCGTTCAGCCAGATGTCGTCCCACCATGCCGTCGTGACGTAGTCCCCGAACCACTGGTGCGCCGTCTCGTGCGCACAGACGCTCGCGTAGGCGCGGCGGAAGCGGATCGTCTCGTCCGCCGGCTTCGCGAGGAGGAGGCCGGAGGAATACGTCACGAGGCCCGCGTTCTCCATCGCCCCGAAGCCGACGGTCTGCGGGATCACGAGGTGATCGAGCTTCTCGTACGGATACGGGATGTCGAAGTACTTCTCGAGGACCTCGAGGATGGGACCCGTGGACTCGGCCGCCCAGCGCGCGTCCGCGGCCCGACCCTTCGGGACGATCATGCGGATCGCGGTCTTGCCTCGGCCCGCGGACCCCGCGGGGACGACGTCGAACGGCCCGACGCCGAATGCCACGAGGTAGCTCGGGAGCGGCTTCGTCGGCGCGAATACGAATGCGCGCGCGCCGTCCCCGTCCGAGCGCTCGGCGACGACGGGCGTGTTCGCCACGGCGATCGCGCCCTTTGGGGAGTGGATCGTCAGCTGCCACGGCGTCTTGAACGACGGCTCGTCGAAGCACGGGAACGCGCGGCGCGCGTAGATCGGCTCGAAGTGGCTGAAGGCGTACCAGTCGGCGCCGTCCTTCTGCCGGAAGACGCCCTGGGTGTCCTTGCCCTCGACGCGGCCCGTATAGGCGAGCGTCAGCGTCCAGAGACCGGGAGAAAGACTTCTTTGAAAGGTGAGACCGACGTAGTCGCTGCCTGCCGCGGCCGCCGCCCCGGGGATCGTCTCGCCCCCGCCGGCGCGCTGGGCAGACGCCGCTCGCACGTCGAGCTCCGTCGCGTTCAGCCAGACGGTGCCCGTATCAACCTTCAAAGAAATCTTTATCTCGATCTTTCCCTCGAATTTCTCTTTCGCCGGATCCAGCCACAGCTCCGCGGCGTACCGCACCGGCGCGACGCCGGCCGGCAGGCGCAGCTTCGGGGGCGCCTGGGGCTCGGCGGCGCCAGGCGTCGCGCAGGCGAGGGCGAAGAGGAGAATTGCTTTGAGGGGAAGAGGGGGTGCGGTTCGCATGTCGGCGACTTTACGATGAAATCCACCGCCGCGGCCGTGCGGTAGGATTTCCCTCCAATGACCATTCGCAAGAATCTCCTCTTCTTCTTTCCCGCCCTGTTCGCTGTCATGGCTGCGGCCTGCGGCAAGCCTGCCCCGAAGCCGGTCTCCCCTACGCCCGCGCCGGAGCCCACGAGGGTCGCCTCCTCGATCCGGTTCGAGGACGTCACGAAGACCTCCGGCGTCTCGTTCGTCCACGTGAACGGCGCCGCAGGGAAGAAGTGGATGCCCGAGACGATGGGCTCCGGCGTCGCGGCGTTCGACGCGGACGGCGACGGCCGCATCGACCTCCTCTTCGTGAACGGCCGCTGGTGGCCCGGCGACCCGAAGGCCGCGCAGCAGCCGACTCTCTCGTTCTGGAAGAACGTCACCGAGCCGGGCGGGGCCCTCCGTTTCGTGGACCGCACGAAGGAAGCCGGGCTTGCGATCTCGCTATACGGCATGGGCGTCGCCGTTGGCGACGTGAACGACGATGGCGCGCCGGATCTCCTCATCACGGGGCTCGACGACATCCGCCTCCTCGTCAACGACGGCAAGGGACGTTTCAAGGACGCCACGAAGGGCTCCGGCCTCGCGGGCTCCGGCTGGGGCACGTCAGCCGCGTTCGCGGACTTCGACGGCGACGGCGTCCTCGACCTCTTCGTCGGGCAGTACGTGAACTGGTCGCCGAAGACCGACATGCACTGCTCGCTCGACGGCAAGACGAAGTCCTACTGCACGCCGGAGCGCTACAACGGCGTCTCGTCCCGCCTCTACAAGGGTCTCGGCGGCGGGACGTTTCGCGAGATCACGGAGGAAGCCGGCCTCGTGAACCCGCTGGGCAAGGCGCTCGGGGTCGCGGTGAGGGACTTCGACGGTGACGGACGCCCCGACCTCGTCGTCGCGAACGACACCTCCCCGAACAACCTCTGCCGAAACGTGGAAACGGTGAACGGCATCCCGCACTTCAAGGACATGGCGATCGAGGCCGGCGTGGCCGTCGGCGAGGACGGGCGCGCGCGCGGTGCGATGGGCGCCGCGTTCGGCGACACGAAGAACGACGGCGGCGTGACCCTCGTCGTCGGCAACTTCTCGAACGAGATGTGGTCCGTGTGGAGCGCCGGCCCGAAGGGCGACTTCTTCGTGGACGAGTCCGTCCAGAGCGGCATCGGCCGCACGTCGCTCCTGCCGCTCACCTTCGGCGTCGCGTTCGCGGACTTCGACCTCGACGGCGTCCTCGACCTCGTGGGCGTCAACGGCCACGTCGAGACGTCCGTGCAGGACGTCCAGCCGACCGTCACGTACCGCCAGGCGCCTCTCGTCTTCCGGGGACAGGGCGGCGGCCGCTTCGCCGACGTGTCGTCGCAGGCGGGCGCGGCATTCGCCGTCCCGATCGTCGGGCGCGGGCTCGCGGTCGCGGACCTCGACGGCGACGGGAAGCCCGACCTCGTGATCACCGAGAACGGCGGCCCCTCGCACGTCTTCCGCAACGTCTCGGAGAGCGCCGGCAAGGCCGTGCGCCTCGTCCTCGCGACGAACGGCAGGAACCGCGGCGCGGTGGGCGCACGCGTGACCTGCACGATGGGCGGCAAGAAGCGCATCGACGAGGTCTCGGGCGGCGACGGCTACCTGTCCGTCAACGAGCGGACGATCACGATCGGCCTCGGCTCGGCAGCGAAGCTCGACGCGGTCGACGTGCGGTGGCCCGACGGCACGACGGCCACCGCGAAGGACCTTGCGCCCGGCCTCTACAAGTGGGTCGAGGGCGGCGCGCCGGAGCCCGTGAAGCGCTGACTAGCGCCGCCGCGTGCGCGGCGGCGGTTCCAGCGGGTGGCGCCAACGGAGGCCCGGGAAGCGCGCGTAGTCCCGGTCGGTCGTGATCCATTCGCAGCCGGCTTCGATGGCAAGAGCGGCGAGGAAGGCATCCGGGATCAGGTTGCCCGTCGCGTGCGCCTCGACGCAGAGTACCGTGAAGATCTCCCAATGCCGGCGCCCTGGCGCGAGAACGACGCAGTTGTCCTGCCCTCTGAGCGCTTCGGCGAATGCGACCGCTCGCTTGACAGGCGCCGGCTC
>Ga0315270_10000109_pt1 | contig 45460 bp, 45 predicted proteins | sample C1_bottom_MG_FD_204932 | JGI IMG/M metagenome (GOLD analysis project Ga0315270, IMG submission 204932) | Sediment microbial communities from Yellowstone Lake, YNP, Wyoming, USA - C1_bottom | ecosystem: Environmental > Aquatic > Freshwater > Lake > Sediment | place: USA: Wyoming | collected... | reverse complement strand
CCCTATGCACAGTTTGCAACTATGTACAGTTGGTGCGAGGCTAATCCCAGCGCCGCTGTCGTGGACGTGGATTTGGTGCAGTAGGGCAATGTAGATCTGAACATAGTTTTCGCCAGAGGATGCAGTGGTTGTCCCGCACAAGGAGCTCACCATGAAGGGCAAACGAACATCTTGATCCAACCGTATTAACTGGTTCGTTCAAGGGCCTCTCGCTCCTCACATTGAAGCGTACAAGAAATATCTGACTGACTGTGGTTACGCTACGCTGCATCGACGTTCAGGAACTGCGTGCGCAGCATTGCCCATTTAGCACAATGGATACACGGTCAGCATTTGTGCGTGAAACGCATTGGCGAAGCAGTCGTTTCCCAATTGCTTGATGACCATCTTCCGCAATGTCGGTGCACCGGCCAAATTCGACATGATCGTGGCAATCTGAGCGCTGCGCTGGGCCATCGCTCCTGACACCACGTTGCGTCGACTCAAGCCTTCAGATTCACTCATGCGATTTCTTCGGACGCTGTAACTATGTACACCCGCGCCGGCTTCAAACAGCGCCGGCGCAGCAAATCGCATGTGGACTATACATAGTTGCAAACTGTGCATAGGTAGCAAAAAGAGACAGACTCGTTTACCACGACCTTGTCTATTGTCGACCAAGAATAGGCAATCGTAAGCATTCTGGCAGCGCCCGCCCTCTTAATTTTTCATTAGGGCAAAAAAATACCTGGCTATAAAACTATCTTTTATGGAAAATATTAACAATCGCACTACTTACCATTTCAATACACAAAAACGAATAAACAAGTACCTAGGTCAACCATGAACAATCGTAACTTTACTCAGCTACCTTCAGCGATTGTCATGCAGAAGCATTCGCGGATTCTTTCGGGGAAATCACCGCGCACCCTGGACCTCTTCGCTGGTTGCGGCGGACTATCATTGGGTTTTGACGCGGCGGGTTTTAAAACAATGGGCTCCGTGGAATATGACCCAGATGCAGCCCGTTCACACGCAACCAATTTTCTTGCCGATCTTCCTCATGGCCTCTTTGAAGCTCACGCAAAGTCTAAAGACATAACAAAAATTGAACCCGCCGAATTAATCAAAACGCTCGGTTTATCGGGGCCAATTGAGCAACACGTTGATGTGATTATCGGCGGCCCTCCATGTCAGGCATTTGCACGTGTTGGTAGGGCGAAGTTACGCGAAATTGCAGATCATCCGGAAGCGTTTCTTAAAGACCCTCGCGGCAATCTTTACCTACGTTATCTCCACTATGTTAATGAACTTAAGCCTATTGCCATTCTCATGGAAAACGTGCCAGATGTTCTCAATTATGGCGGGCACAACATTGCAGAAGAAACTTGCGAGATACTAACTGAAATGGGGTACCGTTGTGGCTACACGCTACTAAACGCTGTGAATTTCGGCGTGCCTCAGATGCGAGAGCGGATGTTTCTAGTTGCAATTGCATCCCAAGTGTCAGCGCAGATTTCATTTCCCAAGCCGACACATTGGATCGATATGCCAAAAGGCTACGAAGGTGCGAGGCAAGTCGCATTGCAAACCGTGAAACACTGCCTATTTGACGTTAACAATTTTTTCATTGCTCTCCCTGTAGCGAACCGAAAAGAATGCCTCCCAGCTATCACTGCCATGGATGCATTACATGATTTACCGCCAATCACCACTCACTTAGACGGTACCTTAAAGAAAGGTGCTCGCCGTTTTGACACAGTAATTCCATACCCATTTGGCAAACTCACAACGTACGCCAAATTGATGCGGGCATGGCCGGGCTTTGAAAATAACGAGGGCATCAAGGATCACGTCATCCGCTATTTACCACGTGACTATGACATATTTAGACGTATGAACCCAGGCGACCAGTATCCGCAGGCGCATAGCCATGCAGTTGCCCTATTTGAGGAACGCATTGCTGCTTTGCGTATTAAACTAGGGAAAATGCTGGGGCCAAAATCTAAGGGGTACCAAGATCTTTGGGCGGCGACTGTACCGCCCTACGATGCAGGAAAATTCCCCAACAAATGGCGAAAAATGGAAGCGGATGCCCCGGCACGTACGTTGATGGCCCATCTTGGCAAGGATGGTTATTCTCATATCCACTACGATAGCGCCCAAGCTCGCACCATTTCCGTCCGGGAAGCAGCCAGACTCCAATCTTTTCCAGATGGATTTATCCTATCAGGATCTATGAATCCTGCCTTTAAACAGATCGGAAACGCAGTACCCGCTTTATTAGCTAAGGCGATTGCGGAAAACTTATACGAGTTGCTGACGGAGAAATATGTTGAGAAAACTAGCACTAAAGAAGCTCAAAGCGTCTGATCTATCATTCTTCAAGGCTTACTTGATTAAGCATCCGCAAACCAAACAGAAGGGATTCAATCTTGACAAGAAAGTGGTGGAGAAACTGTTTTTTCCTGCGCTAACGGCCTCCCTACAACCGCTCAATAAAAAAGCGGCACACGTCGATCTAATTGTGTTCGGCCCTGGCATGGCAGAAGCACACCACTTGGCCCGTAAAATTAAGCAGGATTCCAAAAATATTCGGCTGAACGGTGAGTTCATTGACGGCCCTGTCACCGAACCTAATCGATATGACATTATTGCACCCGGCGATTTCGCCATCATGGAATTTACCGGCACTGCAATGCCGGAGGCTGTCAATGTCATCCTAGTCGCTGCAGCCCATGATGCTGATGCCTCACTTCATACTAGACTTAAATCCATACTGCCAAATCTTAGTGACTCTATGAAGGCCTTATCTGAAGATGAACTAATTGAAGTTGCCAAAGCGGCGGCCCCTCCTGCCGCACACCCAATCCACGAGTGGCTGGAAACGGGGTTGCTAGAAGAAGTCGGATATGGTGATGCGAGCGCCATGGAGAATCTGAATCGCCGTCGACCCGGGAGGGGAATCAGCCCTGCTGGCTTCAAAATTGCAAAGGAGTCAGCTGAACGAACTGGTCGCTTAGGTGAAGAGTTGTTTGATCAGTTTCTCAATACATTTGGTTTGCCGGGAATTTCGGCACATAAATGGATTGCACAGATCAATGCCGTTTCTCCGTATGACTTCCTTCTAACTGACGATGTGCATGCCGAACGTTATGCAGATGCCAAAAGCACTTCTGGAATATTTTACAATCCTGTTTATTTGTCTATTGCAGAGATCAATCACGCAATCAAGTGCGGTTGCCCCTATGACATCATCAGGCTATACAACGTCAAAGAGACCACCGCTACTTTCAGAATCGCCAAGGACATCAGAACGAAACTTTGTCCCGTTCTTGACGCGTTAACAAATGTGCCTAAAGGTGTAAATGTAGACTCGCTCTCGTTTAGTCCTGATTATTTTAATTTTGAAACAGAAGAGTATTTCATTGAAATTGCTGCTGAAGACGACGAGGTCGATGAGTAAAAGTGGAGAGCCACGGCACGACAGCCATGAGATTCCAATATGGTGACGCCGGATCAGCGCCACCCCCTGCATAGTACCTCACTGTGCGGATTGATTTACAAAGAATAATTTCGTAACACGATGACTATCAGCCACCTGGGTTACCACCCGCCAACAAGCTCGCTATCAATGCACGCAGTTTCGCCGGTCGCACTGGCTTATACAGGATTGGCAAGCCGCTAGCCTCCATAACAGCAACCGATTCAGTGGCGGTGTCGCCGCTGACCAGGATGGCTTGCACATCGCTGCCTAATCGCGCGCGGAGTGCGGCGACAAGCTCTACGCCGCTCCTTCCGGGTAGGCGGTAGTCGCAAATCATTAGCGCTGGAGCTTCTGCACTCTGCTCCACGTGAGCCATGGCTTGATGGCAATCCGCTGCGCTCATGACCTCAAGATTCCAACTGCTGAGCAGGCCTTGCAGCGACTCGCGCGCGGCGGCATCGTCTTCGATCATCAATATGCGCTCGCCGTTGAATTGGCCACAGTTGCGCCCGTTGCTGCTGCGACGGTTGATCTGGCTGGTCACGGCCAAAGGCAGCCTGATGTTGAATACGCTGCCGCGCCCAGGTCGCGAGAAGACTTCGATGGAATACTCCAGCAGACGCGCAATGCCTGCGACAATGGCCAGACCCAGGCCGACACCCTGCGCACTATTGCGTTCCGGATTGCCGACTTGATAATACGCGTCGAATATTCGCGGCAAGTGTTCTGTCGACATGCCAATACCGCTATCCCATATCTGCACCAGCCAATGCCCTTGCCGGCGGCGGCAGGATATCAATACGCCGCCATGCTCGGTGTAGCGAATGGCATTGGCCACCAAATTGCCCAGCATACGTCCAAGCAACATGAGATCACTGCTGACCCAGGCTGGGCTGATGCGCACACGCAAACGCAAACCTTTTTGCTCAGCTTGGGGCTGAAATTCCTGGCCAATACGCTGTAGCAGCGCGGCCAGGTCGCAAGGCTCTAGATAGGGTTCGAGCATGCCCGAATCCATGCGCGAAATATTGAGTAGGCCATCGAACATATTTTGCAGTGCAGCCACCGCGTCCTCAATGCGTTGCACCAGTTCGCGTTGCTCCAACGTGTTGACGCGATGTTTCAAGGTGGCTGAGAACAAACCGATAGCGTGCATGGGTTGGCGTAGATCGTGACTCACATTTGCCAGAAAATTAGACTTAGCTTGGCTGCTTTGCTCTGCTTCTTCTTTTTTTGCTTCCAGGTCAGCCGTAGCCTCGCGGATGCGCTGTTCTAGTTCGGCATGATGCGTCTGCAAGGCATGCGCCATGCCGTTCACGCCACACTGCAGCGACAACAACTCGCCGCCGGAACTCTGTTCGACGCGTGCACCTAAATTACCTTGCGCCAGCTCTGCGACCACCCGCGATAGCTGACGTACCGGCTGACTGACGCTACGTCCGAGCCGCATCGTCAACATCACCGCAATTGCCAGGCCGGTGAAAGCAATGCCTAGCCCCGTTAACATCAACTGCGTTTTGCTTTCCTCCAGAAGAGCGCGTGACATGGCCACGATAACCCAGCCGATGGGTTTTCCAGGCTGAGGGAGGTTCGCTGCTGGCAACGCTTGCAAAGCCCCTGAACGCAACTGAATCGGGGCGACGTATACAAAATTCTGTTCGCTTAAATGTTTTGGTTGTTGCTGCAAGGCCGCTTCCCAACCAGAAGGTACGGTTCCAGCTTGTGCGAGGTGATTCATCTGCCTATCCACGATCAACACAAACTGGGTATGGCCCTCGCTCAATACGCTCTTGGCCAGTTCCTGCAACTTGGCGGCGTTATCGAACATGGCCCCATACTCGGTCGAGGCGGCAATATGCTGCGCGGTGTTCATTCCCTGCTCGCGCAGGTGTTGCTCGGCATCGCCAATGCGACTATAGGTAAAATATGCAACCAATAGACAGGCGATCAAGGTTGCTGGCCCTAGGGCCAGCAAGTTCATGCGCGCTTGTATCCCCCAAGATTTCGATAGCGAATCATGCAGGCCAGCGTGATGAATCATGCTACTCGAATAATTTTCCAAGCGGGCCAAGGCTGTATTTTTCTAATGAGTTAATTTATTGATGATGGTGTGGCTCGCGCCGAGCGCAGTCAACAGTAAATCTGCACTACTGGCCTTTAGGCATATATCGAAAGTTATAGGTGATCCACCTCCCGGACTTTGGTCTTAGCCTTCTGCCAGATTTTTCCCAGCGGGCACTCCGCCACAATGAAATCTCCATAACCCGAAGGAGATCATCATGCATACGATCAAGAAAATATCTGGCGGTGTTGCATTCCTCACATTCGCGCTGGCCTTGCCGGTTGCGGCTGAAGATCAAGTCACGACCAAACACAAGGTTGATACAGGACTTCAACCGATATCAACCAAGCGCGTCATGCCGGTTCGCACCAACGAAACACCGCAAACCATGGTGATCGAAGCATCGCTTCCCACCCCACCCCAAAATGAACCCATGCCGAGCGCGGGCAACATGCCCTACATCACCTATGACGGCGCTTCCAATAGCGCCCAATGAGCACATAAGGATTACCGATGAAACAGGGAGACTTTATGAACGATATCGCCATTACCCTCCAAAATCCTGGAGATGAAATGACTTACCTCACGCTGAGCCTGGGTGCACAAGCGAACGACATGCTTAGCCTGAGTCTTCAGGATGCTAGGGCCTTAGCGTATTCCTTGATCCAGCATGTTCACCTAGCTGAAGTTCGCAGAAGCTTAAAACGCGCGACCCTAAAGTCCGCTTAACGTGGCGCCGGATTTCGATAGGTCAAAAATTACGATTTAAGCAACGATTTTACTGAAAGGAATTTACATGAAAACCACCACAATCTCATTCACCATCAGCAGCCTGATCCTGGGTATTTTATTCTTTGCTTACCAGGCCAATGTTCCCCATGAAGCCGGGCATGACACCGCGTCGCGCGCCATTGTTACCGCACTGGGCGCGAACGACCAAAGCGTCTTGTTACAGCGCAACAGCGACGTCAAACGGGACAACAACAGCAGCACAGCCGATACAGACGAGGTTCGCCTAGTGAACGATGGCAACTGATTGTAGTGCTTCTCAAAGGAGCCGACATGCAAAACAAAATGATGCAAATGTTCTCGAGTATTGGACTGATGGCCTTGGAAAAATCTCGGGCATATTATTTTCCGCCCACCACGCCGGCTCTGGAGGGTGGAGAGATATTGAGCGATGCGGAATTCGCCAATATGCTTCAGGAAATTGACAGATTCAGCGCGCAATTCCCATTACCCTCTAATAAAATCGAGATGGGAATATCTAACCGTAAGTTGCGTGTTCGGTAGATACGCCTAGCGCTAATGCTTTGGTAGATTCGATTCTAATTGCTGCGCCGCGAGTACAGCCTCGGTGCGATTGCTCACATCCAGCACACGAAAAATTGCGCTCAAGTGAATCTTGACCGTGCCCTCACTCAAATCCAGTTCGCGCGCGATCACTTTATTCGGTTTACCCAATGCCAATAGTCGCAGCACTTCTAACTGCCGCGCCGTCAAACGACTTCCCCATGCCTTGTTTGAGGTCGCTGGCTTAGTCGCCTGATCTTGCCGCATGGCGTGCGGCGGTACATAGATGCCACCGGCCAGCACCAAGCGCAAAGCGGATAGCATCACTGATGGCGAGGTGGATTTGTGGATGAACCCCGAGGCACCGGTATTTAGCGCACCCTGCACATCGGCTAAATCATCCGACCCGGACACGATGACTACCGGCACTTGCGGAAACCGTGCGCGGAATTGTTGTAGTCCTGCGTTGCCATTCATTGCCGGCATATTGAGATCCAGCAACGCCAAATCGAGATCGGGTTCCGCTTGCGCGCAGTCAATCGCATCGGTCAGGCTTGCGGCTTGCAGTAATTGCGTATCGGCTTCCAGCTCACCCAGCACCATGCCGAGGCCGGCACGGAACAAATCATGATCATCTGCTAGCAGTATTTTCATAGATTTCCTAGCTTATGACATTTGCGGAACTTATACCATATCCATATTGAAAATTTAATCTTGCACTGGCGCACCTCAGTTCCGCGCATCGAATCTCTCAGCGACCCTAGAGTCCTTCAAGCATTGACACAAGCCCCGCTGCTCAGTAGCTTACGGTAATTGCATTTCAAAAGTCGCCAATGGATCTTGCACAGCCCCAACCCAGTTTACCGAGCGGCCCCTTGCGCCTCAAGGATGTACTGGCGAGCCTGCTCGCCGCAGGTCATATTCCCAAGGATGAGGGCAACCATTTGCTCACTGCGCAACGCAGCGAGCGTGCCGACCAGCACCCCTTGGTGCTGATTGCCACGCAAAAATGGCGCAGTCTATTGACGCCACATGCGGCGATTAATATGGAGTTTCTGACGCAATGGCTGGCAGCACAGGCCGGCTTGGACGCATTTCATATCGACCCGCTGAAAATCGATGTCGCAGCGGTCACCGAAGTGATGTCGCAAGCGTATGCAGCACGCTATCGCATTTTGCCGGTGGAGGTGAATACCCACGAAGTGGTGGTCGCCACTGCCGAACCCTTTGTGCATGATTGGGAGGAAAGCGTGCAACAAGTAGCGCGTCGCCCGATCCGCTGTGTGATTGCCAGCCCGCTCGATCTGAATCGCTATATCGCCGAGTTCTACAGCTTGGCGCTATCAGTAAAGCAAGCAGTGCGCGCCCAAGAAGGCGTGGCGCAAAGCGGTATTACCAACTTCGAGCAACTGATTGCGCTGGGACGCACTGGTCAACTCGACGCCAACGACCAAAGCGTGGTGCGCATCGTTGATTGGCTGTTGCAGTATGCCTTCGAGCAACGCGCTAGCGATATTCATATCGAGCCGCGACGCGAGTCCGCCAATGTGCGCTTCCGCATCGATGGTGTGCTACATCTGGTGTATCAGATTCCGAGCGCCGTCTATAACGCGATCACCAGCCGTATCAAATTATTGGGCCGGATGGATATGGTGGAGAAGCGCCGCCCGCAAGACGGCCGCATCAAGACGCTCACGCCCAACGGTGATGAGATCGAATTGCGCCTGTCCACGATGCCGACCGCTTTTGGCGAAAAACTGGTCATGCGAATTTTTGACCCGGAAGTGCTCGTGCGCAATTTCAGCGAACTTGGCTTCAGCGATGATGAAACCAAGCGTTGGGAGAGCATGGTATCGCGCCCCAATGGCATTGTGCTGGTAACCGGCCCTACCGGTTCCGGCAAGACCACCACGCTCTACACCTCGCTCAAGCAATTGGCCGAACCCGAAGTCAATGTGTGTACGGTCGAAGACCCTATTGAGATGGTGGTGCCGAACTTCAATCAAATGCAGGTACAAGCTGGCATCGGCCTGGATTTCGCGAGTGGCATTCGCACCCTGATGCGTCAGGATCCGGACATCATCATGGTGGGTGAGATTCGCGATCTGGAAACAGCCGAGATGGCAATCCAAGCTGCGCTTACTGGGCACTTGGTGTTGTCGACCTTACACACCAACGATGCACCCTCTGCCATTACGCGCCTGATGGATCTAGGTGTGCCGGCCTATTTGATCCAATCCACCGTGCTCGGGGTATTGGCACAACGGCTAGTGCGCACTTTGTGCCCGCACTGCAAGCAAGCGAGTACCATCGACGATGAAACCTGGAGTGATCTGGTGCGCCCATGGAAAGCGCCCAAGCCAGCCACGGTGTATGCACCCGGCGGCTGTTTGGAATGCCGCATGACCGGCTACCGAGGTCGTAGCGGCTTATATGAAATCCTCACCATCACCCCTGCATTGGCGCGGCTGATTACCCCCGACTGCGAGTTGGCAAAAATGCGCGAGCTGGCTTATCGCGAAGGCATGAAAGCCCTACGCGTCGCAGGTGCAGCCAAAGTGGCAGCCGGCCTCACCACGGCGGAAGAAGTGATGAAAGTCACCCCGCCACCGACCTAATTAGAAAGACTGCGATGATTAAGTTATTGTACTTTGCCGCCTTGGTGGACATGCTCGGCAGTGCCAGCGAGATGTTGCCAGCACCGCTACCGAGTAACGTACGCGCCTTGGTAGCCTTGCTCAAACAGCGCGGCGGCGCCTGGAAAACGGTATTCGGCCAGCGCAGCGTGCGCATCACCGTGAACAAGCAATTCGCGGAACTGGACACACCGTTGAAGGACGGCGATGAAGTGGCGTTTATTTCCGCCTGGGTTTAAACGCGGCGCTCCAACGGAATATATTCGCGCTGCATCTCGCCGGTATACACCTGGGTAGGACGGAAGATACGATTCTGCCCCAGTTGCTCTTTCCAATGCGCCAACCAGCCGGCCACGCGCGACATCGCGAACAGTGAAGTGAACTGATCCGGCGCAATGCCCATTTCCGCATACAGCACACCCGAATAAAAATCGACGTTGGGGTAAATACCCTTACCTCCCAGGCGTTCGGTGGCGGCTTTTTCTACCGCCTGTGCAATCGCGAACAAGGGACCAACCTTACTATCCTTATAGTCCGCAAATTTGTGCATCAAGTGCTCCATGATTACAGCGCGCGGATCCTTGACGTTGTACTCGCGGTGGCCAAAGCCCCAGATTTTTTTCTTGGCCTTGAGCTGCGCCTCGATATAGGCCTCGGCTTTTCCCGGCGTGCCGATTTCTTGCAGCATATTCACCACCGCTTGGTTGGCGCCGCCATGCAAGGGGCCGGACAACGTAGCAATACCGGACGCAATTACACTGTATGGATTGGCCAGCGTCGAGCCCGCGACCAGCACCGCGAAGGTGGAGGCATTGATGGTGTGTTCGGCATGCAGAATCAGGCAGATGTCCATAATGCGCGCGATATACCGATCCGGCTCCTTGCCTGTCAGCATCCACAGGAAATTCTCGGCATGTGTTAGGTCGGCGCGTGGCTCAATCGGGTCGTAGCCGTTGCGAATATGCTCCCACATCGCCACCATGGTTGCCATGTGCGCAATGATGGTCACCGAAGTGTTGTGTACAAAATTCAAATCACCGCAATGGTCGCTGCCAGTCAAGCAGCCTGACTCGGTGTGGTACATGCCGAGACAAGCCATCATGGATTGCAACATATCCATTGGGTGGCCCGCCGGCGGTAATTGCCGCATCAATTCACGAATACGAAATTTAACCCGGCGGTTATCGCGCATATCCTGGTCGAAAGCTTTCAGGGTCATGCGCGCGGGCAAGCTACCATCCAGCAGCAGCAGCGCGGTTTCTTCGAACGTGCTGCGCTCCGCCAGAACTTCGATCGGATAGCCACGATAAGACAGAATCCCTTTATCGCCATCGATAAAGGAAATGTTGGACTTGGTGGCTGGCACGCCTTCCAGGCCGGGCACGTATTCGTTCATGCTTGCTCCCCTAAATAAAAAGGGGGCGTCGAGCGCCCCCTTTTGGTATTGCTTTGCTTAATGCAGCGCTAAGCTGATTTCTTTATGCAGAGAAAGAGGAACCGCAACCGCAAGTGGATGTTGCATTCGGATTTTTGATCACGAACTGCGATCCTTCCAGGCCTTCTTGATAATCAATTTCCGCGCCGACCAGATATTGGAAGCTCATCGGATCGACCAACAATGTCACGCCAGCCTTTTCGATGGCGGTGTCGTCTTCGGCCTGATTCTCGTCAAAGGTAAAACCGTATTGAAAGCCGGAGCAGCCGCCGCCGGAAACGAACACGCGCAGCTTCAGGCCGGCTGTGCCTTCCTCTTCGATCAACTGTTTGACTTTGGCCGCAGCGTTATCGGTAAAGACCAGCGGCGAAGACATTTCGATTGGTGCATTCATGGCAAACTCCTTAAAAAGTATGGTTCATTATCCAATGCTTATGCAGATTGGTCAACGATGGCGCCATGGCTAAACCCTTCAGATGACGTGGTTCCTTCGACGTGCACCATCTTGCCTTCAACGATAGCACCCATATGCATTTCCAGTGTTTTATAGAATACATCGCCCGAAACATGGCACTTGGACTGAAGTTCGACATATTCGGTAGCATGCACCGGACCCAGCACCACGCCATTAATCACGACATGTGAGACGTGGATCTTGCCCTCAATCTTGGCATTTTCAGACAAGACCAAGGTGCTGGGGCCTTCGCCGATCATGGTGACATTACCCTTGACCAGGCCATCCACGCGCAGTCCGCCGCTAAAAGTAACGTCGCCGACTACCTTAGTGTCGGCGCCAATCAAGGTATCAATACGGTTTTGCGGCTTGCTGGGTTTATTGGAGAAAAACATATCTGTGGCCTTTGCGCTGATAGTTTAAAGGGTTACGTTCTTAGTCCATTTAGGCTGCGGATTGCCTGCCTCGAAAACGCGCACTTGGACGTTTTTCGGCGTCAAACCTGCCGGCAGCTGAAATACACCTTCCAGCCGCTGATAATATTTAAAACTTACGTTAATCGCAGGGGGCTTAGGTTTAGCTCCTGGAAGGGCCGCAGTATCGGGCTGCATCACGCTGACCTTCTTTCCTGCTTGCTCACCCGTCACCAAGAACTGAACGCTACCGACAAACTCCTGCTCTCTTTTGCCGGATTTCAATAGTAGCAGCCGGTAACGATATTCGCCAGCCAGGAGCGGGTTGCGTTCCAACTTAAAATGGTAAATCGAGATCGGCCCAGGCCCTTGGTCCGACGACAATAAATTGCGAAAAAACGCATTATCCTCGCGCAATGTGACATTTTCTTCTTGGATACTTTGCAGCGACTTGGCCAAATCCTTGTGCGTCGCCTGTTCAATCTCGATTTGCTGGGCGATACGAAATTTCTCGCCCTTAAGTTCAAGGTTTTCCCGCTCAAGCAGCGCCAACCGGCTGCGCATTTGCGTCATTTGCTCTTGCGCCCGCCCTTTCTCGAAGCCAGCAATATGCAGACCAGTCTCAAACACCCATTGCCCCAATAACAAGCCGGCCCCGACCAATACACCGACCGCCACCATGCGCAGAGGCCATGGGATGTGAGTGCGAACCAACAAGCGCGGGGCATTAATCCCGAACTTGGATTTAATATTGCGGAATAGCTTATAAGCCAAGCGCTGCGATCCGGGCTACGGTAAGACTGGCACTTGATCAAGGCCCAAGGTTTCCGACAAACCGAATAGCAGGTTCATGTTCTGTACCGCTTGGCCGGAAGCCCCTTTGACCAAATTATCGATCACCGACAGCACCACTACGGTGTCTCCACCCTGCGGGCGATGTACCGCGATGCGGCAAGTATTCGCGGCGCGCACCGAGCGCGTCTCTGGGTGGGCACCCTTTGGCAGCACATCGACAAAAGCTTCCCCGCGATAACGGTTTTCAAACAAGGCCTGCAAGTCAACGTCTTTAGTCAGACGTCCATACAACGTGGCATGAATGCCACGGATCATCGGCGTCAAATGCGGCACGAAGGTCAGCCCGACCTCGGTTCCCGCCACCCGCGATAGGCCCTGGCGAATTTCAGGGAGATGACGATGCCCCGCCACACCATAAGCCTTGAAGTTGTCACCCGCCTCAGCTAACAAGGCATGCACCTCGGCCTTACGTCCAGCGCCGGAAACACCGGATTTAGCATCGGCAATGAGATGACTCAAATCCACAACACCGGCCTCGATCAGCGGCAAAAAGCCTAATTGCACCGCAGTCGGGTAACAGCCAGGGTTGGCGATCAGACGCGCACCCTTGATTTTTTCGCGATTCAGCTCCGGCAGGCCGTACACAGCCTCAGCCACCAACTCAGGGCAAGCGTGCGTCATGCCGTACCACTTTTCCCAAGTCGCGATGTCGGTGATCCTAAAATCGGCAGCTAAGTCTATGACTTTCACCCCTGCAGCCAATAGCTCACGCGTCTGCGTCATGGCAATGCCGTTGGGCGTGGCGAAAAACACCACATCGCATTGATACAGCGGCGCCGTAGCGGGGTCTTCAAATTTCAGCGTCACACGTCCGCGCAAGTTAGGGAACATGTCCGCCACCGGCATGCCGGCCTCTTTGCGCGAGGTGATGCTCGTGAGTTGCGCCTGAGGATGCTGCGCCAGCAAGCGTAACAATTCCACGCCGGTGTATCCGGTGCCGCCGACAATGCCAACCTTGATCATGAACAGATTCCTCTCTAAATGCTAAGAATGATAATAAAGCAGTGGGGATAGTCGCGCCAATGAAAAAGCCGCCCGAAGGCGGCTTTCTGTACAGATCGTAACGCGCTTAGCGTTTGGAGAACTGCTTACGCCGACGGGCTTTGTGGAAGCCGACTTTCTTACGTTCCACTTCGCGTGCATCGCGGGTCACAAAACCGGCCTTTTTCAAGGCGCCTTTGAGATCAGCGCTGAAATCGATCAAGGCGCGGGTGATGCCATGACGCACCGCACCGGCTTGGCCTGTTTCGCCGCCGCCCAGCACGTTCACTTTAATGTCGAACTTGGCTTCGTTCTCGGTCAACACCAGCGGCTGACGCACCACCATACGACCGGTTTCGCGCGAAAAATATTCGTCGACGGGTTTGTCGTTAACGATGATGTCGCCCTTGCCAGGCTTCAGAAAAACACGTGCGATCGAGCTTTTGCGCCGACCCGTGCCGTAATACCAGGATCCAATCATTGACGTTCCTTAAATTTCCAAGGCTTGCGGTTGTTGCGCAGCGTGCGGATGTTGCGCGCCTGCATAAACTTTCAGCTTTTTGATCATCGCATAACCTAGCGGGCCTTTCGGCAACATGCCCTTGACCGCTTTTTCCAGAATGCGCTCAGGGTGCTTGGCTTGCAGCTTGGTGAAATTGGTGCTGTAAAGACCGCCTGGATAACCAGTGTGGCGGTGATACATTTTGTCTTGCGCTTTATTGCCGGTCACGCGAATTTTCTCGACGTTGACCACGACGATATAGTCACCCGTATCCATGTGCGGGGTGAAAATCGTTTTATGCTTGCCACGCAAGCGGAGGGCAATTTGAGATGCCATGCGGCCCAACACCTTATCGGTGGCGTCCACGATGAACCAATCTTGCCGAATGTCTTGCGGTTTTGCGGAGTAGGTACCCATTGCCGGATCCAATTCAATTGCTAAAATTGCGAAAGCCGCGAACTATATCGGATTCCACCCACCCCTGTCAAATCTAAGCCGCCCCCTTCTGAGAGGCTCACGCACTAGACTAACACACCGCCCCGCCCGGATCGGTGCAGCGTGCAACTCGCGCACCCACCTCACGCGCCACAAAATCCGGGGTATTGGCCACCCCGTAATGGGCATTTGCGCTGAATTCAAACAAAGTAATGGTATTTCCTCCCTCGCTATGGCTGGTGCTGTTACAGGCCACCTGGGTAGTAAAACCGACCAAATTAGCGCCGCTGAAACTCAGGGTGAATGGTGCTCCAGCGCAACTGAAAGCGGGCGTCTTAAGTGCCTGATAAGCGCCCCATTCGATGCCGGCGCGTGCCGCTTGGTAAGCGCGCGCACTCTGAATATCCATGGCCACCGTGGTCTGCTGTGCACCACTGAAGCGCACCATGGCCGCGCCCAGCGCAGCCAGAACCACCAGCAGGAAAATCGCCGTGACCAGGCTAAAACCACTGCATTTAGGGCACGTTACTAACATGCGCCTCCTGATATAACTGTACCGACTCGCCGCTCAGGGTGATTTTCAAACTGAGCGCCACTACACCGCTGCGTGCCGTGACCCCTGGCGTATAGCTAAAGCTACACGCCGTGACGTTGCTGGCGGCCAAGGCGCGCGCTGCGCCGGATGCCGCCAAGCCCGCCGCCGTCTGCTGCGTCGGGACAATCGGGTAGCCTGAATAGCGTGTCAGGGTGCCTGCTATAGTGTCGCAGGCATAGCTCACCGGGCCTTCCACAACCTGGAAGCGCGCGTCCGGCGACTCAAAAGGAAACTTCTTAGTGATGAAATTGATCACCGGTTCATTGGGCAGCGTCACGCCGATGGCCGTAATACTGGCGCTATTGTCGCCAGCATAAGCGTCTGCGCCAGTGATGCCCAAGTTATAGATCACCAGCAAATCACCGGGAACGATAGCCTGACCCACCCCGCTAGCAAATGGCCCCAGTTGCGACAGGCTACTGGCTGCTTGGCTAAAATCGAGAAAACCTACACCCTCGGTGCGATAACGACCGCCACTACGCGTCATTAAAAATTCCAGACTCTTATTGTCGGGTGCAACACGAATGCTGTTCGGCAGGGCCAGCTTCAAATCGCGCGCCATGCGGCGCAGCGCGGTATCAGCGATATCCGACATCTCGGCGCGCCGTGCCGCATCCACATAGCCTTGCACCGGCTGGCGGATGAACACCGCCACGGCGGCCGCGAGCACACCGGTGATGGCGATCACTACCACCATTTCGACCAAGGTAAAGCCGGTCCGGGAAAATGGATGGCTCATGATCCGTAGGCGCTGCGATAGCCGTTCAGTACCACTGGCACATTGTCCGGGCCGGTAATGGTAACGCTGATCAGCTTGGCCGGGATTTGCGCGCCAGCCGGGCCAAGCGTGGTGTCGGTCACGCTCACGGTTGCGTTATATTTGGCCAGCTCAGGGATCGGCGTACTTGCATTATCGATAGCGTAAATGCCGCTGCTGGAAAATCCATTGTAATCGCCGATGTCGTCAAACTTTTGCCGATTGGCCTGGCTCGACGGGCCGCTAAAACCACCGCTGGGATTCAAGAAATTTTGCTGGGTAATTTCTTCCAGAAGCGACTCAGCCACCACAATGGCCTGCTTACGGATCAAGGGGTCGGCGCTGTGTCGCGTGGTGTAATTCATCACTGACAGCACCCCCGCCAAGGCCACGCTGACAATGACAATAAACATTACGGTCTCGACCAGGCTGAATCCGTTCCGTCGCAGATCAGGGATGTGCATAGCCCGTCTCCCGCTCCACCACGACTTGCCGCGCCCGCGTATCGCCGGTGATGCCCAGACTTTGCGCTGCACTCGGCTGACCTAGACTATTGAAATTAAAACTGCTGCTGGCGATAGCGATGCCAGTCGGCGCGGCAACGATAAATGGCGTGCCCTCGGTTGGATTTTGCACGCGCTTGGTGCACACGGCGTCATAACATAAAGCCACGCTGCTGCCATTACTGACCACGAACACATTGGTACGCTGCGCCTGCGCCAGTTTATGTGCATAGCGCACGGCGCTGATGGCGCCATCGTGAAATGTTGCTGCGCTAAAACCTGCTTGCGCAAAAAAACGTGGCGCTGCAATGAGCGCCACGATACCGACGATGACGATGACGACGATGAGTTCAACCAGCGTGAAGCCCGCTTTGCCCATGTCCCTCGCCTATCATGTTCGTTAGCAACCGCCGGTGATTGCGGAGGCCGCACCCAAATTATACTCAACGCGGCAACCTACGCCCGTCGGTGTATAGCCGGTTGGCGTGAACGTAACCGGCGTAGCGGCGTAGTTCGCCGTGAAACCATCGACGCTTTGCATCGCGGCAGTAATGCCTGCGGCGCTATTGGCCGGATAACCCGTCGTGCCATCGACCGTTACGGTTACGCCATCCATGGTGACCGAGGTGCCGGAGCTTCCGCCCACTAGCCAGCTCGCCTTGGCCAAGGCCGCTGCGGAACGCACACCGCCCAGCATACCTTGCACGCTGCCCTTGCGTGCATCGTTGGTGAGATTGGAAAAGCGTGGCAGCGCCGTGGCTGCCAGAATGCCCAGAATCACGATGACCACGATCAATTCAATTAGGGTAAAACCGTTCTGCTGTCTCATGTCATTCCCTTCCAAGAAATCACTATTGCGAATTGCGTTCACACTATTCGCTTGGCGCACCCACACTTAAAACCATTGATAGGGTTCCACCAAGACTAAGATAACGCCGTCAATGGCTTGTTTATCGGCAGTATTTCGCTTGGCTTGAGGCTTTCCGGCCACGAGCGCCTGAATTTGATAGCGCACTTCCTTACGTCCAGACGCGTTCGCTGCAAAGTGCCGGCCATTGCCCACCACATAAACCAAGCTGTTATCGCGCAGATCGAAATACCAATTGCCGCCCGGCACCGCGCTAATTTCCGTACCCAGGCGCTCGCCCACATAGTTCGCCGGCTTACCCAGCAGCCAATGCATCGGGTTTTGCTCGGCCAACTGTGCCAATCCGCTCCGCCCTTTGGGCAAGCTTTCCGCAACTTGCAGGCGCAAGGCGCTACGCAGGGTGCCGACCATTTGTTCCATCGCCGCCTGCTCCGCCTGCTCTTGGTATAACAAGACGCGCTCCAGCAACACCCCGCCCAACAAGGCAATTGCTACGACAACGACCAACAATTCCATCATGGAAAAACCTGAGGACGATTTCACGCGCATCGCTCAAGCTCCCTATTTCTTTAGTGCCACTTGGCCCAGATCCCAGATCGGCAGGAACACGCCCAAGGCCAACACCAGCACCATACCGCCGATAGCGATAATCAAGAATGGTTCGATCTGCGCGGACAAGTTTTTTACTTGGTATTCCACGTCCTGGTCGTACATGCCGGCAATTTCCTCCAGCAGCTCATCCATCGCGCCGGTCTCTTCACCCACTGCAATCATTTGCAATACGACCGGCGTGAACACCCCGGCGGCCGAAGCGGTGCGTAAGATAGTTTCGCCCCGCTCCACGCCGTCGCGCATCTGCTCGATGCGCTGCGCGATGTAATCGTTGTCCACTACTTTTGCCACCACCGATAGTCCTTGCACGATGGGCACGCCGCTTTTTGCTGCCAACGCCAGGCTGCGCATGAAGCGCGCCAGCGTGGCCTTTTTAACAATCTCGCCCACCACCGGGATGCGTAGCTTGAATTTATCCCACTTATATTTCCCGTTTGGACTTTGAATGTACATGCGCAAACCAAACGCGGCTCCCACCGTTGCCGCCAACAATAGCGGCCAAAAGCGCACCATGAAATTCGACATACCGATCAAGATTTGCGTCAACAAAGGTAGCTCGGCGTGAAACCCCGCATACACTTTGGCAAAAGCGGGAATCACCACCAGATTGATCACCACCATGGCGGCGACAATCGCAATCAGCACAAAACTGGGGTAGCGCAAGGCGGCCTTGATCTGCTCGCGCGTGCGACGCTCGAAATCCAGATGAAAAAACAACTGCAAAAAAATCTCTTCCAAGCGCCCGGTCAATTCGCCGACGCGCACCATGCTGACATAGAACGCGCTGAAGGCCTCCCCGTGCCGGCGCATCGCTGCCGATAACTCGCGTCCGGCGTCCAGGCTCTCGCGCAGCTCTTGCAGCAGCTTGGCGAAAGCCTTGTTGATGGTGGATTCTTGCAGGCCACCCAGGGCGCGCATGATCGGCACCCCCGCGCGCAGCAAGGTGTGCATCTGTCGGCTGAACAGCAGCACATCCAGGGCGGCCACCTTGGGTTCGAGCAGTTTGGCCAAAAAACCGCCGGTGATAAGTTTGCGTGCGACTGGCGCCAGATTGATTTCCAGCGGTGTGATACTGCTATTGAACAATTGATCCGCCACCGCACCGGGATTGGCGTTTTCCAATGTGCCCTGCACTAATTCGCCGCGTGCATTGCGGCCTTTGTATGCAAACAAAGCCACGTTAATCCTCCACCGTATTGCTCACGCGCATGGCCTCGCTCACGGTAGTCTTGCCATTCACCACCAGCGCCACGGCATGACGACGCAGCGACCAACCGCCCATCTGGCTGCGCGCGGTCTTGATGAAATGATTGGGATCGTGATGATTCACCGCCTCCGCCAGTGGTGCGGTCATTTCCAGCATCTCATACACACCAACGCGGCCCTGGAAGCCCGTTCCATTGCAATGCGTGCAACCGCGTCCCTGAACATACGCGCGCTGTTTCGCTACCTCGCCAATTTCCAATTCCAGCCAGCTCAACTCCGTCGGTAGCGGCGTGTACGGCTGAGTACAACTCTCGCACACCGTGCGTACCAAACGTTGCGCCAACACCGCACGCACCGACATCGCCACCATATACGCCGGCACACCCATATCCAGCAGGCGGATCGGCGTGCTAATCGCATCGTTGGTATGCAAGGTCGATAGCACCATATGCCCGGTAATAGCAGCGCGCATGGCAATCTGCGCTGTCTCTTGATCGCGCATTTCGCCGATCAACATAATGTCCGGATCCTGACGCAAGGCAGAGCGCAGCACGCGTGAAAAACTCAGGTCAATTTTTTCGTTCACTTGCACTTGATTGATACCGGGCAGGCGATATTCCACCGGATCTTCTACGGTGATAATCTTGCTCGCGACCGAATTCAATTCCGACAACGCGGAATACAAGGTGGTGGTCTTGCCGCTACCAGTGGGGCCAGTCACCAACACCATGCCCTGCGGCTGGTGAAAAATCGCACGGAAGCGCTGCAACATTTCTGGCGGAAAGCCCAGCCGATCCAGGCTCGGAATGCCGCTGCTCTGCGACAACAAACGCATCACCACCGATTCGCCATACTGCGTCGGCATGGTGGAAATCCGCACATCGATCGACTGGGTTTTCAGCTTCACGTTGAAGCGTCCATCCTGCGGCAAGCGCTTCTCCGAAATATCCAGACCCGACATCAGTTTCAGGCGCAAGGCCAGCGCCGAAGCAATCTTGGGGTCGGCCTCAGTTTGCATGTGCAATACGCCATCGATGCGAAAGCGAATCTGCACCCGCGTTTCCTGCGGCTCGATATGAATGTCCGAGGCACGAATTTGCGCTGCATCTTCGAACACTGACTGTAACAACTTCACCACCGGCGCATCTTCCAGCGTCAGGTTTTGGCCGAGCGCACCGAAATCCACCGCCGCATCCTCGCCCATCTCCGCTTCCAGAGCCTGCGCCAAGCCGCTGATCTCATCGGTGTGCCGATACATGCGATCAATGGTCGCCAACAACAATGTCTCGTTCACCACCGCAAGATTGATATCGCGTTTTACGATGCGCGCGATTTCATCATAAGCGAACAAATCTGTCGGATCTGCCATGCCTACTAATACGCCTTGATCCTTTTGCTCCATGACGATCGCACGGAAACGCCGCGCCTGCGTCTCCGGCAACAAACGCACAATCTCCGGCTTGAGGTTGTAGTATTTGAGATTGACGAAAGGAATGTTGAGCTGGCGCGCGATGGCCTCGGAAATCTGCTCTTCCGTGGCATAGCCTTGCTCGACAAAAAACCGTCCTAACTTGCGTCCGGAGCGTTTTTGCTCCTCCAAAGCGAGCTTTAACTGCTCTTCTGAAACCAGTTTTTGGCTGACCAGAATCTCGCCCAGGCGAATTTTCTCAGGCCGCGCCATACCGCCCCCGCAAATAACGTAAAATAGACAAACGCATAATAATCAATGACTTTTAAAGGTAATGAGGCATGTTCGATCTAGTGTTGTATCAACCCGAAATCCCACCCAACACGGGCAATATCATTCGGCTCTGTGCTAATAGCGGCACAAAACTGCATCTAGTTGAGCCATTGGGATTTACTTTGGAAGATAAAAAATTGCTGCGCGCCGGCTTGGACTATCACGAATTCGCACAACTGACCGTGCATAAAAACTGGGAAGCCTGCAAAGAACAACTCGGCCAACGCCGACGCTTCGCTCTCACCACCAAGGCCAGCCGCTGGCATAGTGATGTGCAATTTGAAGCGGGAGATGTGTTCGTTCTAGGGCCGGAAACGCGCGGTTTACCAGCAGACGTGTTGACTGAATTCGATGCCGATAAACGCCTGCGCCTGCCGATGCAACCGGACTCGCGCAGCTTGAATATGTCCAACGCGTCAGCGGTGATTATTTACGAGGGATGGCGGCAGTTGGGGTTTAAGGGGGCGGTGTAGGATAGTGAGGGAGCATAAATTCGGCCTGCATCGCATTATGCGCCGCGGAATTATCGCTATCGATGGTCGCTTGCGCGATGTGGCCGCAGCTTACTTGCTGGGCGTTGCCGCGTGCTTGGCGACAACTTCAAATGCGACGCGCAGCCAGTCGTCACCGCGCTCTAGCGCTTCCTTCAAACGAATGTGGTAAGTCGTCCCACGGACGCCAAACCACAATTCGCGACCGTTCGCGTATTCCGCGCTCAGCAAAATCAGCGTATCAGTTCGCGTGGATTGCCCGCCTCCTTTCAGGAACAGGGCCGAAAATGGTATTTTGACATCCACCGTATCGATACCCTCCACGCTTAGCGACTGACGTTCGTTCTGCTCCGCACGCATCGCCAGCACCATGGAACGCTCCACCAACAGCTCGATGCCGACATATTGCTGGCGCGCCTCGGTTCGTAGCATGCGACGGATAACGCCGACGCGCCAATTGCCTTTCTGCCCCGGTTTAAGTCCGACCAGTTTGCCGATGCGCACCCAGTCATCTGTCTGATCGGCAATGTGCGCGCCATAGCCGCCTTCACTTTCGTTTTCCATCACCCAGCGCTCATGCACAATGACGCTCTCGATCTTTTCGTCCTCGCTCTGCTCCACTCTGCCTTGTTCTGCTTTAGTTTGGGTACGCTTAGTCACAAAACCATACAAATGCACGTCGACCATTTCATCGTAATTCAGTGTATCCGCAGGCTGCGCCGCTTTGTGCTGAAGTCCCTTTAAGTTATCGGCGCGCACATTCAAGCAGATATCATTCAGACCGCGCACCACGTCGATCGGTTTGACACTGTGCTTGCGTTCAAATGCGCGTTGCGTTTGCTTTTGGCCTCCGGGCGCCCATAAATTAGCTAAGCGCTCCAACAATTCCAAACAGGCAGGCACTCTGCAATCCTCGGTCAGTCCCAGCTTGGCGGGGATGGCACCCGCCGCTATCTGATTGCGCAGGGCATCGAGTTGCGCTTTGATGTCCTGCGTTGCCCAGTAGCGCAGCGCCTTGCTTGGCGTAACACGCTGCGCACGGCACGCGCTCCGGCTTTCCGCCAGGTTCACGCAGAATGCATGACGCTCTGGCTGATAATTTCGTTCCAACTCGACATCGCGCACTAGCATCGGCATCCAGCGCTCGATCAAATGGATTTGCCGTGGTGTCAGACTGCCAGTATTCAGCGTATCCAACATTAAAGACTCGAGGTAAAGCTGGGTCATACTCGTCTGAGTAAGGTCTTGCTCATACAACTGCAACCGACGTGTTTCAAATTTCGAATACTCGGCGAAGTGATACAAATTGTTCATGCGCTTCCAGAATTTGGGATCGGCTTGCATGAACCGGTAATAGCCCCATATTGCGCTCAGCCCGAAATAGCGCAGTGCGCGTGCGGTCAGACCAGGCATCGCGCCAGCAATTTTGCTCGTACCAGGGTTGCCGATGTATTCCATGATGTGCGCATGATAAGCACGGATAGCTTCGTGGTAATAAGCATTCACGGTGTTCCACAAACGACTTTCGACCACGCGCGACATGCGCGGGTTTTGCAAATACTGGCCACGCAGAATTTCGATTAGGTCTTGTGCGCCTTCGTCTATCGCGTTCAAGATTGCCAAGCGCTCCAGCGTGACGACTTGTCCTTGATCGGAGTATTCCTTGATTTGCAGCGTCAGCGCCTCGATTACCTTAACGCTATCGCCCATGGGCAAATCGTCCATCCAACGCGTAATCGCTTCTAAATGCGTTAATGGATGTTCGGGTTTCGTCGCAATGGTGCCCAAGAACTTAAACATGCTCGCCTGCACAAGAATTAAAAAACGTTATGTATTCACCCTAGCTTTCAACTGGGGAACCTGCAACCCATATCGGCTTAGCGCATGAAAAAAATAACATTTCCACAGCGATTGCGAGGTTCCGGGGAAGTACAGCGGTGCTTGCCTGCAACGTGACTTTCCCAATGGCGACGCAACCAGTGGATCATGGCTTTGCTTGGGTACCGGGTGTAAGAACCCATCCGCCGTCATGGCTACAGCTACTAGCATGCCGGCAGCGCCTAACCCGGATCCCCACTTGCGTGGGAATGCATGGCTAACGCTGGGAGTGCTTAGCCCAACTGGCCGTGGCAGTGCTTATATTTTTTACCACTACCGCACGGGCAAGGGTCATTGCGACCTACCTTGTGCTCTTGACGCACGAAAGGCTCGTGCGCTTCTTCTGTCTCTTCGTCATCCGTGCCTAAGGCTTCATCGTAGTCAGCATGGTGGTATTGGATGTTCTCCGGCTCAGTATGCGCATCCACCACTTCCACGTCTTCTTGACTGCGAATTTGCACCGTCATGGTGATGCGCGTGACTTCATACCAAATCGTATCCAACATGCCAGAAAATAGTTCGAAGGCTTCGCGTTTGTACTCTTGCTTGGGGTTTTTCTGGGCATAGCCGCGCAAATGGATCCCTTGGCGCAAATGATCCAATGCGGATAAATGTTCGCGCCAATGCGTATCAAGACTTTGCAACATCATGCCGCGCTCAAAATGGCGCATGCTTTCTACGCCCACAGCTTCAACTTTTTCTTGATAGTGCGTATTGGCGGCGACGATGATCTTTCTCAGTAGACCTTCGGCGTCTAGTTTTTCGTCTTCATCCAACCATTGCTGCAGGGGCAGCTCGAGATTGAGTTCTGCGGCCAGATTTTGCGCGAGGCCGGCGATGTCCCACTGCTCGGCCACTGATTCGTGCGGCACATATTGGCGGAACACGCTGTCCAGTACTTGTTCGCGAATGCCCATTATGGAGTCGCTGACGTCTTCTGTTTCCAATAGCTCGTTGCGTTTGGAGTAGATCGCCTTACGCTGATCGTTAGCGACGTCGTCGTATTCCAACAATTGCTTGCGCATGTCGAAGTTGCGCGCCTCGACCTTGCGCTGCGCATTTTCGATGGCGCGCGTGACCCAAGGATGTTCGATGGCTTCGCCTGCTGGCATTTTCAACTTATCCATGATTGCGGCGACGCGATCGGAGGCGAAGATGCGCAATAGTGGGTCTTCCAATGACAAATAAAACCGGCTGGAGCCAGGATCACCCTGGCGACCAGCGCGACCGCGCAATTGGTTGTCGACGCGCCGCGACTCATGGCGCTCGGTGCCGATGATGTGCAGACCACCCAGGCCAATCACTTGGTCGTGGCGTTGCTGCCACTCGGCGCGCAGTGTGGCAATACGTTCGTCTTTCTGTAGCTCACTCAAAGTGTCGTCGGCCAATACGGCGTCGATATCGCCTTGCGGATTTCCGCCCAGCACGATGTCAGTACCACGACCGGCCATATTGGTGGCGATGGTGATCATGCCAGGACGGCCAGCCTGTGCCACGATATCGGCTTCGCGCGCATGTTGTTTGGCGTTGAGCAATTGATGCGCCAGCTTTTCTTTTTTCAGCAAATCCGACAGATATTCGTTGATCTCGATCGAGGTGGTGCCGACCAGTACCGGTTGGCCGCGCAATTGACAGTCCTTGATATCGGCAATCACCGCATCGTATTTTTCCTTGGCGGTGCGGAATACCTGATCCATACGATCATCCCGCACCATGTTGCGGTGCGTTGGAATAATCACGGTTTCCAGTCCATAAATCTGCTGGAACTCGTAGGCCTCGGTATCGGCCGTACCGGTCATGCCGGACAGTTTGTTGTACAAACGAAATAGATTCTGGAAAGTGATCGAGGCCAGGGTCTGGTTCTCTTTTTGAATCGTCGCACCTTCCTTGGCCTCAACCGCTTGATGCAAGCCATCCGACCAGCGCCGGCCAGACATCAGGCGCCCGGTGAATTCGTCCACGATCACCACTTCGCCGTTCTGCACCACGTAATGTTGGTCGCGGTGGTACAGCGCATTGGCGCGTAGCGCGGCATACACATGATGCATCAACATAATATTGCTGGCATCGTACAAACTGCTGCCTGGACTCAGCAGGCCAGCCTGGGTCAACAATTCTTCTGCATGCTCATGCCCCGCTTCAGTGAGCAGAACTTGATGCGCTTTTTCGTCCACGGTGAAATCGCCGGGGCCCTCTTCTACCTCAACTTTTACCAGCTTGGGGATGAGCACATTGACCTTCACGTACAGGTCGATGTTGTCTTCCGCTTGGCCGGAAATAATGAGCGGTGTGCGTGCTTCATCGATCAGGATCGAATCTACTTCGTCGATAACAGCGTAATTTAATTTGCGCTGCACGCGCTCTTCAGGACGAAACTCCATGTTGTCGCGCAGATAGTCGAAACCGAATTCGTTGTTGGTACCGTAGGTGATATCCGCTGCATAGGCTGCTTGCTTGGCATCGTGATCCATTTGCGACAAATTGCATCCGACGCTCAGGCCGAGGAAGCGATGTATGCGCCCCATCCATTCCGCATCGCGGCTGGCCAGGTAATCGTTCACAGTAATGATGTGCACGCCTTTGCCATCCAGTGCATTCAAGTACGCTGGCAGGGTTGCCACTAGGGTCTTGCCCTCACCGGTGCGCATCTCGCTGATCTTGCCATCGTGCAGCGCCATGCCGCCGATCAGCTGTACATCGAAGTGGCGCATGTTCAGCACGCGCTTGCCCGCTTCGCGCACCACGGCAAAGGCTTCGGGCAAAAGTTGATCAAGCGTTTCGCCATTGGCGATGCGCTGCTTGAAGGCTGGTGTCTTGTCCGCCAGCTCCTGGTCGGACAGCGCCTGCATTTGCGGTTCCAGTGCGTTGATGGTGCGCACCGTTGTTGCGTATTTTTTAACCAGACGTTCGTTGCGACTACCGAAAACTTTTTGCAGCAAGGTGGTGATCATAATTGTTCTTTTGCAAATAAAATTAAGGTGCAAGCGCTGCGTAAACTTCTACGCAACCCTTGCACCCTTTAAATATCAGGGTTGAAAAAATTTCAACCAGGCAAATTCAGATAGCGCGTGGGATTTTGCGGCGTACCGTTCAGGAGGACTTCGAAGTGCAAATGCGGGCCGGTGGAGCGACCTGTACTGCCAACTTCGCCGATCTTCTGGCCGCGCAGTACGACGTCGCCTTCTTTCACCAAGCGTTTGGAAGCATGGGCATATCGACTGACCAATCCGTTGCCGTGGTCGACTTCGATCATATTACCATAGCCGGAATGGATGTCAGAGTAGACCACGATGCCGCCGGCGGCAGCCTTGATCGGCGTGCCGGGCTCAGCCATAAAATCCACACCCTCATGCATGGCGCGTTGCCCGGTAAATGGGTCTAAGCGCCAGCCGAAATTTGAAGAGAAAAAACCAATATTTACCGGCAAAGCCGACGGCAATGCCGCTTTACGCACTTGTTCGCGCGACAACATGGCTTCCATTACCGCCATATGATCGGTCTTGTCATCCAACGCGCGCCCTAAATTGGCCAATTCTTGCTGAAAATCCTCCAGACTAATATTTGTGGTTGCTCCGGGGATTAAGGGGCCACCGCGTCCGGGTTTACGATCAAAATTAATCTCTTCTTTCTTGATGCCGGATACTTTCGCCACGCGCTCGCCTAAAGCCTCTAAGCGCAATACCTGCGCCTGCATTTCTCCAACTTTGATCGCCATTGCCGTTAATCGCTGCTGTGTCGCCATGCGCTCCTTCGCGCCCTCGCTTTGCAGTGATGACACCAGGATTTTCTGCACCATGGGCACCTGTACGCCACCGAATTTAAACAGCATGAGATAACCGAAAGCAGCGCTCAATACCATAAATATGGAAAATCCGGCCATAAGGAATAGGCCTGTTTGGCAGCGTCCCACGCATACCGTGCGCGCTTTTGCTAGCCGATTCGATACGAATATGATATTCAAGCGTATCCCCCTAATTTAAATACGCACCATGACGGCACGGAAATTGGACAGTTTTTTAAGCGAACCCAGCTCGCCCTTGAGCCGTTTAACTGCGGCCGCTCAAAGACTGGGTGCGCTCGAGCACATTTGGGAATCCATCGCGCCTATTGGTTTAGCGCGTTCTTCTCGGGTCGGTCGCCTGGATGGCGCCCTTTTGACCCTGTATGCCGATAACGGCGCAATTGCCTCAAAACTTCTACAGCAATTACCCAGCTTGCTGACAAAATTTCAGCAGCGGGGGAGTGAAATTACTGGAATTCGAGTCGATGTGCAAGTGAATCCGCCGTTAACAACTCCGGCGGCGTCTGAGAAAAATGCTATTTCCAATCTGGGTTTAGCCAGCTTAAAAAAGTTGGAGTCCGAATTGCCTGATTCAGATCTTAAGTTAGCGCTTGCAAACCTGATTGGGCATCAAGTTGCTTCAAAGCAGCGCGATTCGACCGATAGTGAAGGCCAATCCGATGATCAGCAACAGCACCACCGAGAATTTGAATAATTGCCAAGCAAAGCGCAACCAACGCTTATCCTTAAATACCATTCCCACCACCAATGCACCACCGATGGTTAGTAAAACAATTAGTAAGTAGAAGCGCAGGACCACCATATTGTCACGACACGACTAGGCGGTTTGCGCCTGCAAGCGCACAAAGCCCTGGGGTGCTTCGTCTTCACGCTTAAAGGAAACAAACTCCCAAGCACTTTCATCCTGCAACAAGGCGCGCAGCAACTGGTTATTCAGGGCATGTCCCGACTTATTGCCGCTGAAGGCACCAATCAAAGAGTGCCCCAACATATATAAGTCCCCAATGGCATCCAAGGCCTTATGTTTGACGAACTCATCGTCGTAACGCAGGCCGTCAGTATTCAACACGCGAAACTCATCCATCACGATGGCGTTATCTAGGCTGCCGCCCAGCGCCAAACCGTTATTGCGTAAGTATTCCACCTCATGCATAAAGCCGAAGGTGCGGGCACGGCTGATTTCTTTAATAAAGGAGGTATCAGCAAAATCCACCGTGACCGCCTTGCCGGAATGATCGAACACCGGATGGTCGAAATCAATGCTCAAGGTCACGCGAAAGCCGTTATACGGTTCCAGCTTGACCCACTTATCACCGTCCACAACGCTGATCGCGCTTTTAACCCGGATAAAGCGCTTCAGTGCCGACTGTTCCTGAATGCCGGCGGATTGCACCAAGAACACGAAAGGGCTGGCTGATCCGTCCATGATCGGAACCTCGGTGGCGGTGAGGTCGATATAGACGTTATCAATGCCCAAGCCGGCCAAGGCCGACATCAGGTGCTCCACAGTCATGACCTTGGCGCCATTCGCTTCTAAGCCGGAACACATACGGGTATCGCTGACTAGAAATGGGTCGGCCTTGATCATTGGGGCTTGCGGCAAATCCACGCGGCAAAACACAATGCCGGTATCAATTGGCGCCGGACGTAGGGTCATGGTGACCTTCTGCCCGCTATGCAGGCCTACCCCAGTGGCGCTAATGACATTCTTTAAGGTACGTTGCTTCAGCACGTAAAATTCCTAAATGTAAGGCGTTCAAAACCCGCATTTTATCATATCGCTGGCTCACCCATTCTTTTGGGGGAGCCGCGCCCCTGAGCTATCATGCCCACAAATTACCCAACTACAGTGACCGAGCCTAACGCTCAGCCAGACAACATTTAGTCCGCTTGCTTACGCAAAAAGGCTGGAATATCCAGCAAATCTACGCCAGAAGCCTTCATCGCTTCAACTGCAGCCGCACGTCGTCCGGATCGAATCACCGCCGGCGCATCGCCCTCGGCATAACCCACTTCGACGTTATCCGTACCCGTTCTTTGGACGATGGTCAGCGGTTTTGGTTGCCGCGCTTGCGAAGGCATGCCCAAGCCGGTCGCGACCATCGTCACGCGCAGCTCTTCGTTCATGTTTTCGTCGAACACCGCACCAAAAATCACCGTCGCATCTTCCGCCGTAAATTCGCGGATGGTCTGCATCACTTGATGGATCTCTTTCATCTTCAGCGAATGGCTGGCGGTGATATTCACCAACATGCCGCGCGCGCCGGACAGGTTCACGTCTTCCAAGAGTGGGCTCTTCACTGCTTGTTCTGCAGCCAGCCGTGCGCGCTCATCGCCGCTCGCTTTGGCCGAACCCATCATCGCCATTCCCATTTCTGACATCACGGTGCGCACATCGGCAAAGTCGACGTTCACCAGACCAGGGCAGCTAATCACTTCAGCGATACCGGAAACAGCGCCATGCAGCACTTCATTCGCAGCTTTGAATGCATCTAGCACCGATACATCGTCGCCCAACACTTGCATCAATTTCTCATTAGGGATGATGATCAGCGAATCGACATTCTGCGATAGCGCTTCGATGCCGGCGTTCGCCACTTTCAAGCGCCGACCTTCGAACATGAACGGCTTCGTCACCACCGCTACTGTCAGAATACCCAGCTCTTTTGCCACTTCAGCGATTACGGGCGCTGCGCCAGTGCCGGTACCACCACCCATGCCGGCAGTGATGAACAACATATCTGCACCGTCGATCATCTCGGCGATTTTTTCCCGGTCTTCTAGCGCTGACTCGCGTCCGATTTCTGGATTCGCGCCTGCACCCAAGCCCTTGGTAATCGAGTTACCGAGTTGCAGCTTGACGTGTGCATCGCTCTTAGCCAGCGCTTGCGCATCGGTGTTGGCCGCAATGAACTCCACGCCTTGCAAACCACACGCGATCATGTGATCCACAGCGTTGCCGCCGCAACCACCCACACCGATTACCTTAATCACTGCATCCTGAGATTGATTATCGAGAATTTCAAACATCGCCACCTCCTAATAATAAGAACTACACAAAAACAAAACCCATTAAAACCCTTGGAACCACGACTTCATTTTGTCGAACACTTGCTGCACTGACGAACTCTGCATACGCACCAATTGATGGCGCTGATATTGTTCTAGACCTGCGAGCAATAAGCCCACACCAGTCGCATAGCGCGGATTTCGCACCACCTCGGACAGGCCGCCGGCGTATTGCGGCAGGCCTAACCTGACAGGCATGTGAAACACTTCCTCGCCCAAATCCACCATCCCTTGCATCATGCTCGATCCGCCGGTGAGCACGATGCCGGAAGACACCAATTCTTCGAAACCACTGCGCCGCAACTCAGCCTGCACCAGGGAGTACAGCTCCTCAACGCGCGGCTCAATCACTTCCGCCAGCGTCTGGCGCGAAAGTTGGCGCGGGCCGCGATCGCCCACGCTCGGCACTTCGATCATTTCCGAGGGGTGCGCCAATTGCCGCAGGGCGCAACCGTGAATGCGCTTGATGTCTTCCGCTTCCTTGGTCGGCGTGCGCAAGGCCATGGCGATATCGTTGGTGATCTGGTCACCGGCGATCGGGATCACCGCCGTGTGGCGAATCGCGCCATTGGTGAACACCGCGATGTCCGCCGTACCGCCACCGATATCAATCAGGCACACGCCCAAGTCTTTTTCGTCCTCGGTCAGCACCGCCATGCTCGATGCCAGCGGCTGCAAGATCAGATCGCGCACTTCCAAGCCACAACGCTTAACGCACTTGATAATGTTTTGCGCAGCGGACACTGCACCGGTGACGATATGCACCTTCACTTCCAGGCGCACGCCGCTCATGCCCAGCGGTTCACGCACATCTTCCTGTCCGTCGATAATGAATTCCTGCGTCAAGATATGCAGGATCTGCTGATCGGTCGGAATGTTCACGGCACGCGCTGTCTCGATCACGCGCTCGACATCGGCTTGCGCTACTTCCTTATCCTTGATCGCTACCATGCCGTGCGAGTTCAGGCTCTTGATATGGCTGCCGGCAATGCCGGTATACACTTCGCGGATCTTGCAGTCCGCCATCAGCTCCGCTTCTTCCAGTGCGCGCTGAATAGCGTTCACGGTGGACTCGATATTCACCACCACGCCTTTCTTCAGGCCACGTGATGGCGTCTCGCCAATACCAATCACTTCCAGCCGACCTTCGGGCAACACCTCCGCCACCAGCGCCACGATTTTGGACGTGCCAATATCGAGCCCGATCAGGAGATTTTTTTGTTCTTTATTTTTTGCCATCAACGATTACTCCAAATCCCTAACTTTTTGCACCGGTCTTCGCTTCGGCGACAAATCGCACAGCGAAACCATTGGGGTAACGCAAGTCCACATATGCCACCGGGCGCGGCATGCGCGCGATAGTGGCATCGAATGCCCGCACGAATTTATTCAGCCGTGCCGCCGCTTGGTCGCGCCCCAACTCCAAGATCAACCCACTATCCAATTTAACTTCCCAGGCGCGCCGCTCATTCATCGTCAAGCTCACCGGTTTCAATTTAAGCGGCAGCAGCGCAGTCTTGAACTGACCATACAACTCACTCACTTCCTTTTCGCTACCCGACGGGCCACGAAAAATCGGTAACTCGCTATTGCTCGCCGCCTGAAATACTTCACCGCGCGAATTCACCAAACCACCCTCAGCCCAGCGCGCCAATTCTTTATGCTCTTCCAAGGTCACGCCCAATGTGTCTGGCCATTGCCGACGCAAGCTCACGTTGCGCACCCACGGCAATTTCTGAAAGCCTTTACTTACTTGCGCCAAGTCCAGGGTAAAAAAATTGCCCTTAAATTCACGCGTCACGATGAAACTCACTTGCTGGTAGGTGACATGACGTAAATCGCCCTTCACTTCCACCCGCTTCAGGGGAAACAGCGGCAATTGGATCATCAAAAAAAACACTGCATACAGCAGCAAGATCGCCGCCAGTGCATACAAAAAATTTGCGCTCCACAACATCAACTGCGCCTTGTCCCACAAAGTCAGCACCATGCTGCCGGCTGTTCCGCCCACCATCGGCCGGCGCAAGAGATCGCCCTTGTCTTTCTTACCCCACATGTGCTTGCTCCAAAACCCGTAATACCAATTGCTCGAACGATAAGCCGGCCTGGCGCGCCGCCATCGGCACCAGGCTATGGTCGGTCATGCCGGGCGAAGTATTCAGCTCCAGAAAGTACGGTGTACCACTGGCATCGACCATCAGATCGGCGCGACCCCAGCCCTGGCAACCGAGCAACTCAAAGGCGCGCAAGGCCAAGGCCTGCAAGCCACGCTCGCGCTCCGGCGCCAATCCGCAAGGACAGGTATAGCGTGTGGTATCGGCCAAATACTTTGCTTCATAGTCGTAAAACACATTCGGCGTCTCGAGCCGGATCAAGGGCAGCGCGGTATCTCCCAAGATGGCTGCGGTGTATTCCTCACCGACAATGAATTCTTCGGCAATCACCAAACGGTCATGCTGCGCTGCCAGTTCATACGCGGCCGGCAAATCGGCGGCCTGCATCACCTTGCTCATACCGATGGACGAACCCTCGCTTGCCGGTTTCACCATCAAGGGCAAACCCAATTCCTCTACCACCTGCTCAAAATTCGTGACTGCCGTCAGCAGGGCGTAGCGTGGCGTCGGTACACCCGCCGCCTGCCACACCAGTTTGGTTCGCCATTTATCCATCGCCAACGCCGAGGCCAGTACGCCGCTGCCGGTATAGGGAATACCCATTAATTCCAGCGCGCCCTGGATCGTCCCGTCTTCGCCGAAGCGTCCATGCAGCGCGATAAAGACGCGATCAAAGCCTTTCAATTCCACTAGCTCGCGCTCAGCCGGGTCGAAGGCATGCGCATCGACATTGCTATTGCGCAGCGCATTCAACACCGCACTGCCGCTTTTTAATGACACGTCACGTTCGGCTGAACGTCCGCCAAATAACACTGCCACTTTGCCAAAGCCGGCAGCACGCGGCGCGAACGGCAACACTTGCGAACTCATGCCGCCGCTGCTACTGCGACCCGCTTCTTCCGCCATGACGCGCTTGACTCGTGACATCATTCGAATTTCTTCACCCGTTGGAATGGCATGGTTCACGATTCGCTCCCGAGCCCGACACGGAATCCCCAACGATCCGCACTTCTGGCACCAGCAAAACCCCCTGTTCCCGCCGCACGGTTTCTTGCACCGCGCTGATCAGGCCTTCAATATCCGCCGCCGTGGCTGCACCGAGATTGACGATGAAGTTGGCGTGTTTTTCCGACACCTGCGCATTACCCTGACACTTACCCTTCAGCCCGCAAGCCTCGATCAGGCGTGCCGCGTGATCCTGCGGCGGATTACGAAACACCGAACCCGCATTCGGTTGTTGTAATGGCTGCGACGCAATGCGTTTTTGTAATAATTCCTTGATACGTTGCTGTGCGGCCTTGCCGTCGCCCGACTGAAATTTGAACCATGCGGCGACAAACCACTCGCCTTGCGCACCAGCAGCCTCCTGTTCAGGCCGCAAGGCGATGTGGCGATAAGCGATCTCATACGCTTCAGGTTTCCGCTGTTGCAATTCGCCCCGCCGATTCATCGTCAGCACTTCATCTACTGTTTCCCAAGTCTCTGCGCCATAACAACCAGCATTCATCGCCAGCGCTCCACCGATGGTGCCCGGAATACCGGCCAAAAATTCCGCACCGACGAGGTCGTGCTTCGCGGCGAAGCGTGCCAGCTTCGGGCTGGCCACGCCGGCTTCGGCGTAGACTCGCTCGCCTTCCAAACGCACTGTGTTCAACACGGCATGCATCAAAATCACGGTTCCTTTAAAACCACCATCACGCACCAATAAATTACTGCCCAGCCCCACGAACATCACTTGCTCATCTACTGGCAAGGACTTCAAGAATGCCGCCAAGTCTGCCAAATCCACCGGCACATACGCCTGCCGTGCCACACCGCCAGCACGCCAACTCACATGCTTGGCCATCGGCTCGTTCATGCGCAGCTCACCGTTCACCGCTCACCAACAAGCTCGGCACTTGCCCGACGGAACCTGCCCCCATGGTCAGCACCACATCGCCTGCCCGCACCAGATTCATGATGGCCTGCGGCATTTCTCCCACGCTCTCCACAAACACCGGCTCGATGTTTCCTGCAACACGAATAGCACGCGTCAAGGCACGACCGTCGGCTGCGACGATCGGCGCTTCACCGGCCGCATAAACCTCCGTCAGCACCAACGCATCCACACTCGACAATATCTTCACAAAGTCCTCGAATAAATCACGTGTGCGTGAAAAACGATGCGGCTGAAATGCCAATACCAAACGTTGTTTAGGAAACGCACCACGCGCTGCGGCAATCGTTGCTGCCATTTCTGCAGGGTGATGACCATAATCATCAACCAAGGTGAAACAACCCCCACTTGCGAGCGCAACTTCGCCATAGCGTTGGAAGCGCCGTCCTACCCCTTTAAATTCGGACAGCCCTTTTAAGATCGCCTTATCAGACACATTTAATTCGCTCGCCACTGCAATTGCCGCCAAGGCATTCAACACATTGTGGTGGCCCGGAAGATTCAAGGTCACTGCCAGCGTCTTGCCGCTCTTGCGCGTCACCTGGAACTGCATCTGCCCTGCCGCCGCCTTGATTTTTGTGGCGCGCACATCCGCGTTTTTCGCCGTGCCGTAGGTCACGATGGCCTTGGACAGGCGCGGCATAATGGCCTGCACATGCGCATCGTCGGCACACAGCACTACCACGCCGTAGAACGGCAAGTGCTGAATGAAATCGACAAAGGCCTGCTTTAGTTTTTCAAAATCGTGGCCATAGGTTTCCATATGGTCGGCGTCGATATTGGTCACCACCGACAGCACCGGCATTAGGTACAGGAAGGAAGCATCGGACTCGTCCGCCTCCGCTACCAGCCACTCGCCTTGCCCCAATTTGGCGTGCGCGCCGGCTGCCTCCAAGCGCCCGCCGATGACATACGTCGGATCCAGCCCACCCTCCGCCAATACACTGGCGATCAAACTAGTGGTCGTGGTCTTGCCATGTGTGCCGGCCACCGCGATGCCTTGCTTGAAACGCATCAGCTCTGCCAACATCATGGCGCGTGGCACCACTGGAATCGACTTCTCGCGCGCCATCAGCACTTCCGGGTTATCCACCTTGACTGCGGTCGAGGTCACCACCACATCCGCTTTTTCCACATGACTTGCGGCGTGACTATGAAATATCTTCGCGCCCTGCTTGGCCAATCGCTTGGTAGCAGCGTTATCCGATAAATCCGATCCGCTGATCTTGAAGCCAAGATTGAGCAAGACTTCGGCGATGCCGCTCATGCCAACACCGCCGATGCCTACGAAATGGATGTGTTTGACTTTATGTTTCATGCCGCCAACCTCTCGCAAACTTCCGCCACTTGCCGCGTCGCATCCGGCTGCGCCAAAGCGCGTGCCTGCTGTGCCATCCCCAGCAATTTCTCGCGGGTGAATTCGCTCAACAATTGCGCCAATTTTTGCGGCGTCAATTCAGTTTGCGGCAGCAGCAACGCTGCACCTGCTGCGCTCAAATAAAATGCGTTTGTGGTCTGGTGGTCATCCACCGCATGCGGGAACGGCACCAACACACTGGCCACGCCTGCTGCTGCCAATTCGGCGATAGTCAAGGCACCTGCGCGGCACAGCACCACATCGCACCAGGCATAACGCGCTGCCATGTCGTCGATGAAGGCCAGCACTTCCGCTTGTGCCGCTGCGGCTGCGTAATTTGCTTGCAAGGTCTCGATATGTTTCAGGCCAGCCTGATGCACTACCTGCGGACGTTTTTCCGCAGCGATAAGCTGCAAGGCTTGCGGCACTGTTTCGTTCAATACTTGTGCGCCCAAACTGCCGCCCACCACCAACAAGCGCAAATTGCCACTACGGTTTTGCCAACGTTCAGCCGGCTCCGGCAAGGCGGCGATATCGGCGCGCACGGGATTGCCACAGCATTGCGCCGCCACTTTGCCGCATGGAATCGGTTTGTCTTTCGGACCCTGAAAGGCGCTAGGGAAAGCCACCAGCACTTGATTCGCGAGGCAAGCCAGCAGTCGATTGGTCAATCCTGCAATTGAATTCTGTTCATGTATCACCAAAGGTCGATTGAACAATGAAGCCATCATGCCGCCTGGAAAAGCGGTATAACCGCCCAGTCCCAACACGACATCTGGCCGATACTTAAAAATCGCGCGCGCACTTTGAATACAAGCCAACACGATCTGTGCCGGCAGCCACAACATACGCAATAGCCCCTTGCCGCGCACCCCGCCAATTTTCAAGCACACCATTTCAATTTCCTGGGCCGGCACCAGCTTCGCCTCTAAACCATTTTTTGTTCCCAGCCAAATCACGCGCCATCCCAGTGCGCGCAAATATTTCGCCACGGCCAAGCCTGGATAAACATGACCGCCTGTGCCGCCTGCCATAATCATGATGGTGCGTGAGATGGAAAGGCTCATGACGAGTACCCCTTCAGCAGCTGCCGGCTTTCCCAATCCACGCGCAACAATATTCCTAGCGCTACGCAATTCGCCGCGATGCCACTTCCTCCAAAAGACAACAGCGGCAAGGTCAGCCCCTTGGTCGGCAATAAACCCATGTTCACGCCCATATTGATAATGGATTGCACTGCCAGCCAAATACCGATGCCATGCGCCACCAACGCCGCGAATGGCCGTTCCAACGACGCAGCCTGACGTCCAATGGAAAATGCGCGCATGGTCAAGAATGCAAACATCAGCACCACGATCAAGACCCCGGCGAAGCCTAACTCCTCGGCAATCACCGCCAACAGAAAGTCGGTATGCGCTTCGGGCAAGTACATGAGTTTTTCAACGCTACCGCCCAAGCCGACGCCGAGCCATTCGCCGCGACCGAAGGCAATCAAGGCGTGTGATAGTTGATAACCCTTACCGAATGGATCAGCCCAGGGATCCATGAAACCGATAATGCGCTGCATGCGATATGGCGAACTCCAAATGACGACAGCGAAGCCGACTGCCAGCATGATGAACAGCGCACCGAATTGCCGCCCATTGATGCCACCCAGGAACAATATCCCCATGGCGATACCGATGATGACGGCAAAAGCCCCGAAGTCCGGCTCAAACAACAACAATGCACCGATGAACAGCATCACTAACAACATCGGCAGAAAACCTTTAGTGAAGCTATGCATGTGGCCAGCCTTACGAATCGCATAATCAGCGGCATACAGCACGGCGAACAACTTCATCAACTCGGAAGGTTGGAGATTCACGACCAATAATGAGATCCAGCGCTTGGAGCCGTTCACCTCACGCCCAACTCCCGGGATCAACACCAACACCAGGAACACAATGCCAACGATGAATAAATATGGCGCCAGTTTTTGCCAGACACGCATCGGAAATTGAAATGCGATAAAGCCAAACAGCAAGCTCACCAAGAGATACAGCAAATGCCGCAACAGATAATAGCTTTCCTGATAGCCGGTATAGCGATTCGCACCGGCAATGGCAATGGATGCCGAATACACCATCACCAGCCCCAGCGCCAGTAATAGCAAGGTGGCCCACAACAAGCCCTGGTCGTAATCCGCCTTGGCGTGTTGTGTCTTTAGCGCGGTGGCGTAGAACATCATGCCGCGCACTCCTGTTGCAATTTGTGCACTGCCGCAATAAACACCTGCGCTCGGTGTTCGTAATTGCGGAACATGTCGAAGCTGGCGCAGGCCGGTGAGAGCAACACCGCATCGCCAGCATGACTAGCCTGGAATGCCAAACGCACTGCTTCTTCCATATCGCGCGCATTGAGCATGGGCACGCCACAACCGTCAATGGCGGCGGCAATCTGCGGCGCATCACGTCCGATCAGCACCAACGCCCGTGCATGCGCTGCACAAGCCGATTTCAGCGGTGAAAAATCTTGTCCCTTGCCCTCGCCTCCAGCAATCAGCACCACCGGTTCACGCATGCCGTTCAATGCGGCTACCGTAGCGCCAACATTCGTGCCTTTGGAATCGTCGTAAAACACCACACCACCGACTTCGGCCACTTTTTCCACACGGTGCGGCAAGCCTTTGAAATTTTGCAGCGCAGTCAATAGGGGGGCCATCGGTAACTGGATTGCGCGGCACAAGGCCAACGCGGCCAGCGCATTCGCGGCGTTATGCCGTCCAGCAAGCGGAATCTCTTTACATGGCAACAAGCGCTGTTGCCCGCGCGCCAACCACTCCTCGCCTGCAACGCTAGTCAAACCCCATTCAGAATCGTTGGCAGGTGCACTCAGGCCGAAGCTCTCCATCTGACGTCCCGATACTGCCATGGCGCGGCTATAGTCATCTTCGCGATTCAATAGCAACAAACCTTGTCCAGCAAAAATGCGCGCCTTGGCCGCCGCGTACGCCGACATATTGGCATAGCGATCCAAGTGATCTTGCGTCACGTTCAATACGGTTGCAGCATCTGCATTCAAACTGGCCGTGGTTTCCAATTGGAAGCTCGACAACTCCAGCACAAATATATCCGGCATCGGCGCACCATCCTCGATGGCACTCAAAGCATCCAACACCGGCAAACCAATATTGCCTGCCACCACCGTGCGCATTCCGGCTTGCTGACACATTGCGCCACACAAGGTCGTTACCGTGGTTTTGCCATTTGCGCCGGTGATGGCGATTACTTTACTGCTACGCGGCTCTAACGCTTGTGCAAACAACTCGACATCGCCGACCACTGGCGCGTGCGTCACCGGCAGACTGGCCAGCGGCACGCCGGGGCTGATGGCGATCAAGTCGATATCCTGGAAACAGGCCGCGTCAATGGCGCCGGTCAGCACTTCCACCTGCGGCCATTCGGCGCGAATTTTTGCTGCATGCGGCGGCGATTCACGGCTATCGGCAGCGCGCACTTGCGCACCATGGCGCGCTAACCAGCGCACCATGGACAGGCCGGTATCCCCCAGGCCTAGCACCAATATTTTTTTGCCGTTGAGATTCATCGTAATTTCAAACTCGACAATCCAACCAACACCAGCACCATGGTGATGATCCAAAACCGCACCACCACCTGATTTTCTTTCCAGCCCTTCAATTCATAGTGATGATGCAGCGGTGCCATGCGGAAAATGCGTTTTCCCGTCAGCTTGAACGAGGCCACTTGCAATACCACCGACAAGGTTTCCACCACAAATACGCCACCCATGATGAACAGCACGATCTCCTGGCGCACGATCACCGCCACCACACCCAGTGCACCGCCTAGCGCCAACGCACCGACATCACCCATGAACACTTCCGCCGGATAGGCGTTGAACCAAAGGAAAGCCAAACCTGCGCCGGCAATCGCGGCACAGAAAATAGCCAGCTCACCCGCACCGGGGATGTAGGGCAATTGCAGGTATTTCGCAAACACCACGTTACCGGCGACATAAGCGAAAATTGCTAGCGCGCTGGCCACCATCACCGTCGGCATGATGGCCAAACCATCCAGGCCATCAGTCAAGTTCACTGCATTGCTGGTACCAACGATGACGCAATAGGCCAAGACCATGAAGCCCACTGCCCCCAAGGGAATGGCCACCGTTTTGAAGAAGGGCACAATCAGCTCAGTTTGTGCCGGCAGATGCGTGCTATAGGCAATAAAGGATACGGCGCACAAAGCGATCAATGATTGCCAGAACAACTTGGCGCGTGCCGACAAGCCCTTGGGATTGCGATGCACCACCTTGCGATAATCATCGACCCAACCCACCGCGCCGTAACCGCCCGTGATCAACAACACCACCCATACATAAATGTTTTTCAGGTCGGCCCACAACAAGGTGGCCACTAGGATTGCCACCAGAATTAGCGCCCCGCCCATGGTCGGCGTACCAGCCTTGACCAGATGTGTTTGCGGCCCATCGTCGCGCACTGCTTGGCCGATTTTGTAAGCGGTTAGACGGCGAATCATGCCCGGACCGACTACGAAGGAAATCGCTAAGGCTGTCAGCGCTGCCAATACGGCGCGCAAGGTGATGTAATTGAACACGTGAAAGACACGGATGTGCTGTTCTTGCGCCAACCACTGAAATAGGCTTAGTAGCATGACGCACTCCAAGTCAGCGTTGCATTGTCAGATTTCATCATCAACTCCTCACTGCTCATGCAATCTCAAAACTTTTCACGACTCGCTCCATTGCCATGAAGCGAGAACCTTTCACCAACACCGTCGTATTCGGTGTCAGGCGGTTTTCCAACTCGGCCAGCAATTCCTGGATGCGCTCGAAATACCATGCGCCATCCCGAAAGGCCTCAGCCGTGTGGCGACTTAATTCACCCAGACAAAACAACGCGTCGATACCCTGATCACGCGCATACCGGCCAATCTCAGCATGCAGTTGCGGGCCTTCAGCCCCCAGTTCGCCCATATCGCCCAACACCAGAATTTTTTCACCGGGCATTTGCGCCAGCACGTCGATGGCCGCACGCACCGAACCGGGATTGGCGTTGTAGCTATCGTCGATCAAGGTCGCGCCATGCAACACCACTTTGGTCTGCAAGCGCCCCTTCACGCCCTGAAAAGCATTCAGTCCCTGAACAATTGCTTGCGGCGCAACTTGCACGGCTAACGCGGCAGCACTTGCCGCCAACGCGTTACGCACGTTATGCAAACCAGGGACATTTAAATGCGCTTGTACGCTGTGCTGCCTCAGCTTAATTTCCAGGTTTGCGCCGGTCGGCAATAATTCATAGCGTCCGGTCACTTGTGCCGAAATTTCCAGTCCAAAATCGATCACCTCACGACCAGCATTCAATTCACGCCACGACGGCGCAAAGGCGTCATCCGCATTGATCACGGCAATGCCGCCCGGACGCAGACCGGCAAAAATCTCGCCTTTGGCGCGCGCGATATTTTCTACGCTACCCAATTCGCCCACATGCGCCGATTGCGCGTTATTGACCAGCGCAACGGTCGGGGTTGCAAGTCGCGTCAGATAGTCGATTTCGCCCAAATGATTCATACCCATCTCGATCACCGCATAACGATGGCTCGCGCGTAACTGCAACAGCATCAAGGGCATACCAATATCGTTATTGAGATTGCCTTGTGTGGCGAGTACTGCGTCAACATCACCGCTAGCAATGCTCAATATGGATTTCAGCATTTCTTTAACCGTGGTCTTGCCATTGCTGCCAGTCACCGCGATCAAGGGCAAATCAAAACGGTTGCGCCAAGTTTTGGCCAATTGCCCCAAACCCAAACGTGTATCCGCCACCACCAATAGCGATGCCGCATCGTCGAAGTCTGTGCCGTTAAATGCAGCGTCTACCATTGCTGCGCTGGCTCCGTTTTCCAATGCCTGCCGTACAAAATCGTGCCCATCAAAGCGTTCGCCACGTAGCGCCACAAATAAGGCCCCGCGTTGCAGGGTTCGCGTATCGGTGCTAACCGAACTGAACTTGACGTCCTTACCGCGGACATTCGCGTCAATGGCTTGCGCCGCTTCTATCAAGCGCATCATGCCGTTCTCTCCAACGCCCGCAATGCAACCTCGACATCGCTGAATGGTAATTTCACACCCTTGATCTCTTGGTAATCCTCGTGCCCTTTACCGGCGATCAGCACCACGTCCGCCGGCTGAGCATGGGCAATGGCGTAATCGATCGCAGCGGCCCGGTCTTCCTGCACGTGATAGTTTTCAGCCATGCCAGTGATGATGTCGTTGATGATCGCGCGCGGATCTTCGTTGCGCGGGTTATCGCTGGTGACCACGGCTGCATCCGCCAAGCGCGCTGCCACGTCGCCCATCAGCGGGCGCTTACCCTTATCGCGCTGGCCGCCGCAACCGAACACGCAGATCAGTTGTGCGCCCGAGGACTTGGATTCGCCGGTAATTTCGCGCAAGGTAATCAGCACTTTTTCCAAGGCGTCCGGAGTATGCGCATAATCAACCACCACCAACGGTTTGCCGGGAAGACGAATCTGTTGCATGCGGCCCGGTACTGGATGCACATGCTGCACGCTAATCATGGCCTGCTCGAACGTGATTCCGCCGACCAGCAAGGTCGCCAGCACCGCCAATAAATTGTGCGCATTAAAACGGCCCAGCACGCTGCTTTCAAGACGCGCCTCACCCCAAGGCGTGGCGACATCAAAAGCCAAACCTTGCGGCCCTACGCGTAAATTGCTGCCGCGCACTTCACCTCTGTCAAACCCATAACTAATCACTGTTACGCCCTGCGCCTCGGCCTTTTGCCGCAGTTCCTGCCCGTAGGGATCGTCGCCATTAATCACAGCTTTGTGCAATTCTGGCCAAGTAAATAAGGCCGACTTCGCACTGGCATAGCGTTTCATATCGCCGTGGTAATCCAGATGATCGCGCGACAAGTTGGTGAACAAGGCCACCTCAAAATGCACACCATTCACGCGGCCTTGATCTAGTGCATGCGAGGACACTTCCATCGCCGCGCAAGTTGCGCCTTGCTGCACATAACTTTGCAGGGATTTTTGCAGCACGATAGGATCTGGCGTGGTATTGGGCGAGGCTTCCAGTCGCTCCGGAAAGCCATTGCCGAGCGTACCGATAATCGCCGCCGGTCGCCCCGCTTGGCTCAAAGCTTGCGCCAACCAATGCGAGCACGATGTCTTGCCATTTGTTCCTGTGATACCGATCACACACAGTTTGCGCGTAGGCCGCCCATACACTTCAGAGGCAAATTCGCCGACCTTGCTGCGCAATTGCGGCACCGGCAAATTTGGCACTTGCCAGGCCGGATCCCACAAATAATCTTGCGCTTCCCAGACGATGGCATTAGCACCCTGGGCGATCGCTTGCGGGATGAACTGCCGTCCATCCAGGTGCTCGCCGGGATAGGCCAGGAAAGTATCTCCGACCTTAACCAAACGGCTATCGTTGACTAGGTTGGTCACCGTAACCGGGAGCGTATCCACCAGGTTGAATTCAAAATCACTTTGTGGGTTTGGTGTCGGGATCATGTTTCCTCCCGCACTTCTGGTGCATCCGTCGCCGGCAATAGCATATTTTGCGTCGGCATGTCGGGAGAGATTCCCAACATGCGCAAAGCGCCAGCCATGACGCGCGAGAATACCGGTGCTGCGACCGTGCCGCCGTAATACTGACCAGCAGATGGCTCATCTAACATCACAGCGATAATCAAGCGTGGATCGGAAGCCGGCGCAAAACCAACAAACGACGCGACATAACGATCCGGCGCATAACCGCCGTGCGCCTCCAACTTGTGCGCGGTACCTGTCTTGCCCGCAACACGATAACCTTGCACTTGCGCACGGGGCGCTGTCCCACCTGGTAGCACCACGGTTTCTAACATTGCGCGCAAGGCTTGTGCAGTCGCGGGAGAGAACACACGAACACCTTCTGCCGGCTGATCCAGTTTAAGCATCGAGACTTTTTGCAGCTCGCCATCTGAGGTAAACACGGTATAAGCACGCGCTAATTGCAACAAACTAACCGAGATACCATGACCATAAGCCATGGTGGCTTGCTCGATCGGTTGCCAGGTTTGATACGGACGTAACCGTCCTGACACTTCACCCGGGAAACCCGATTGCGGCACCTTACCGAAACCAAGTTTGGCGAGATTTCCATACATATATTCCGGGCTCATCGCCAGCGCCATTTTTGCCGCGCCAACATTGGAAGATTTTTGAATCACTTGCGATACGGTTAACGTACCCGAAGCATGCGCATCGTGAATGGTGGCTACACCGATGCTCATCTTCCCACCTTCAGTATTGATGAGGGTATCCGGCTGGAAGCGTCCGGACTCGATGGCCAGCGCAGCGGTAAATGGTTTCATGGTTGAACCCGGCTCAAAAATATCCGTAACGGCGCGATTTCGAGTAAGTCCGGATTGCATATTTTTGTTACGGTTGTTCGGGTTGTAGGATGGTTGGTTTACCAACGCCAACACCTCACCGGTCTTGGCGTCCAACACGACGACGGCACCCGCTTTGGCGCGATTCTCGTGCATCGCCTCGCTAAGTTCGCGATAAGCCAAATATTGAATATTCCGGTCCAGGGCCAATACGATGTCTTGCCCTTCTTGCGGCGTGCGAATGCTTTCCACGCCCTCGATGATATTGCCACGACGATCTTTCAGCACACGACGCGAGCCATCGACGCCGGCCAAACGCTGATTGAAGGCCAACTCGATACCTTCTTGGCCTTTGTCATCGAGATCGGTAATACCCAATACCTGCGCCGTTTCCTCACCATACGGGTAGTAGCGCCGATATTCCCGCTGCAAAAACACACCCGAAATATCCAAACGCAAAATTTTCTCTGCCGTTTCCGGCGATAATTGGCGCTTGAGATAGACGAAATCGCGCTCTTCACCAAATTTCTTTTTTAACTCGTCACTTTTCACGCCCAACAACTTTGCAAGCTGCTGCATTTGCTGTGGACTAATATCAGCCTCACGCGGATTCACGGCCACTGATTCGACTGGGCTGGAAATGGCTAGCGGTTCATGGTTACGATCAGTGATCTTGCCGCGACTTGAATTCAGGTTGATCACGCGCGAGTAGCGTGCCTCACCCTTCATGCGCAAAAAATTTTTGTTTACGCCTTGCAAGTACACGGCTCGACCGATCAGGGCAAGAAAGCCAATCAACAAAACGATCAGGATCATGCGCGTGCGCCATACTGGCAAACGCACGGTTAATTGACCTTTGCGGCTGATCGCGGCGTCAGCCATCATGATTTTTCACCCACAACTTTAGCAACGGGGGGAATTGGCGCCATTTGAATTTTGCCGGGCTCTGGCACGCGCATATGCAGATGCTCGATGGCAATTTTTTCGATCCGCGCATGCATCGCCCAGGTGCTTTGTTCTAGTTGCAGCTGCCCATACTCTGTCTGCATTTGTTTGGCGAATTCTTGCGCGTTCTGCAATTCCGCATACAATTTACGCGCATGGTGCTGCGAGGTGATAACACCTAATGCGCACACCACCAGGATGCCCATCAACAGTAAATTAAGCCGCGTCATGCGCGCGACTCCTGATGAAATTCGGTGCGTTCCGCCACGCGTAGCACCGCGCTGCGTGAGCGCCGATTCGCACTTGCCTCGGCGCTACCGACGCGCTGCGCCTTGCCGACCAAGTGCATCCTGGGTTGCGGCAGATCAATGGCCTTGATGGGGAAATTCGAGGGGAGTTTGTCCGGCTGCGCTTCCGATTTCATGAAACGCTTCACAATTCGGTCTTCAAGAGAATGGAAACTAATCACCGCCAAACGGCCACCGGGGGTGAGGAGTTCCACAATTTGCGGTAGCACTAACGATAACTCCTCAAGCTCCTGATTGATGTAAATCCGTATAGCTTGAAAGGTACGCGTCGCCGGATCTTGGCCTGGCTCGCGCGTGGGCACGGCCTCTGCCACGATC
>Ga0315270_10000106_pt1 | contig 45721 bp, 40 predicted proteins | sample C1_bottom_MG_FD_204932 | JGI IMG/M metagenome (GOLD analysis project Ga0315270, IMG submission 204932) | Sediment microbial communities from Yellowstone Lake, YNP, Wyoming, USA - C1_bottom | ecosystem: Environmental > Aquatic > Freshwater > Lake > Sediment | place: USA: Wyoming | collected... | reverse complement strand
CGCTACTACTTCCGCGCCCCGGAGACCGAGGGTCTCTTCGCCGCCTTCGAGGATCGCAAGGACCTCTGCAAGGCGCTGGTGGACAAGGTGCTGGCCCTTTATGACGTGCCTGGCGAGGCGGCCCTGGCCTCAGCCTTCAAGGCCGTGCTGGCGGATCCGGTCCACCGGGAGCTGGCCACCCGCGTGAAAGCGCACGCGGACATCCTGCGCGCCCATCGCGGGCAGCCTGTATCCGACGAACGCCAGCTGCTCGTCGACCTGGAGCGCCTGGATCCGCAAGCCCAGGAACCCCTCGCCCTCTTCGACCTGCTGTTCATCTGGAAGAAGCGCCGCCGTGTCACGCGCCACCTCATGGAGCTGGTGCAGGCCATCCGCGAAACCCAGAAGGAAGGCGGACGCGTCTTCCTGGTGGCCTCCGGCACGTCTTACCACGCCGCCCTGGTGGCGGCCACGTTCTTCAACAACCTGTCGGGCGTGGCGGTCTTCCCCTGCAATCCCGGCATGTTCCGATCCATGTATCTCAACGCGCTCCAGCCCCGCGACCTGCTCCTCGGCATCACGCAGTCCGGCGAGACCAAGGACCTGGTGGACATCTTCACGGATGTGCGCACCCGCGTGCCGGCGCTGCGGCGGATCTCCCTGGTGAACAACGAGAACAGCCGCATCCCCCAGGAACTCTCGGAGTTCTACCTGCCCATCCTCTGCGGGCCCGAGATCGCCGTGGCCGCCACCAAGAGCTTCCTCAACCAGGTGGCCATCCTCTACGTGCTGGCAGCCTCCTTCTCGCTCACCGAGCGCAAGATCGCCGCGAACCTGGAGCGGGCGAAGGACCTCATCTCCGAGACCCTGCGCCTCTGTGAGGCCGATGTGGAGGAGGCCGCGAAGCGCCTCTACCTGGAGCCGTCACTGCACATCCTGGGTACGGGCCTCATCGGCCTGGCCCGAGAGGGTGCCCTCAAGATCCGCGAGGTGGTGCTCAACCACGCCGAGGGCTACGACGCCGCTGAATTCAAGCACGGCCCCAACACCATCCTCGGCAAGAACACCTTGTTCTCCATCCAGGATCTGGCGAGCCTACTGGAAGTCTACGAGCAGCACCGCGACGGCCGCCCCTTCGCTGGTGGCATCGAAGCCCTCCAGGCCTGGCCCGAGCTGGTGGAGACGCGGTTTTCCAACTATCCCCTGCTCTTCGTGTGCCCCAGCGAAGAGCGCGACGTCCGCATCACCATCAGCCAGATCCACACCCACAAGATCCGCGGCGCGGACATCCTCCTCATCGCCGAAAAGAACCCCGAACTGGCGCTCGCGGTGGCCGGCAAGCCCATGGGCCAGGATCGCTACTGGTCGAAGTACATCGAGGTGCCCTTCAGCGGCGATGCCAACCTCTTCGTCTTCGCGGCCACCGTGGCCCTCCAGCGCCTGGCCTTCCGCATGTCGGTGCTGAAAATGGAGTACTTGGACCGGCTGACCGTGGCGGATCACGGCGTCCATCCCGACGCACCCAAGAACGTCTCCAAGTCCATCACGGTAGATTAAAAACAATGGAATCAGTGATTTGATTTTGAGTTTGAAAGCATTTAGGAAAACATGACCTTTTTAGTCAAGATGTGATTCCCCTCACGCCTCAGAGGCCTCATCTTGGGTGTCGGGGACCCTCCCCACCAAGGAGCCGGCATGAACGTGGAACTGAACACCAAGGTGGGCGAGCTGGTGATGGCCCGGCCCGAGACCATGCGCTACTTCGAGCGGTTGGGCATCGATTACTGCTGCGGCGGCCATCACAGCCTCGGAGAAGCCTGCGGCCTGGCGAAGCAGGACGCGGCCAGGGTCATGGCGGACCTGGCCACCCTGGAGCCCTTCCAGGCGGGCGTCCCCTCCCCCCGCGATTGGGCCCAGGCCCCCCTCGCGGACCTCACCAAGCACATCGTGACCACGCACCACGACTACCTCCGTGAGGAGATGCCCCGGCTGGAGCTGCTGCTTGAGAAGGTCCTGCGGGCCCACGGCGAGCGGCACCCCGAACTGGCCCGCGTGGGCGAGATCTACCGAGCCCTGGTGGCCGACCTCATGCCGCACATGATGAAGGAAGAGCAGATCCTCTTCCCCTTCATCTGCCAGTTGGAGCAGGGCCAGTCGGGATCATCCTGTTTCGGCACCGTGCAAAGCCCCATCCACGTCATGGAGATGGAGCACGAGGCCGTGGGGGCCCTGCTGGTCGAACTGCGTGAGCTCACCGGCGCCTACACCGTGCCCGCGGACGGCTGCGCCACCTTCCGGGCCCTCTACGACGGGTTCGAGACCCTGGAGCAGGACCTGCACCTGCACATCTACCTGGAGAACCAGATTCTCCATCCCCGCGCCATCGCCATGGAAGCCCGCGTCCCGGCCTGATCCGGCGGCACCGGGATCAGTGGACGTCCTGGACGCTCCACCGGTCCGTGCAGCCATGGCTTTCGACCACCTGGTGCGCCCTCCGCATGCGGAGGGTGTGCTGGACGGTCTGCATGATGGTGAAAAGCTGGTCATGGATGGCCAGCCGCGCCAGGTCGGCCGCGGTGAACCAGGTGATGCCGTCGGGGTCCTTCCGCGCGGCGTGGTCGGTCAGGATCTGCTCGGTGATGCCCATGAGTGACCTCCAGAACTGCTAGTTTGAATAGCATACGGAGGTTTCGTGGCCGGCTGGCGGAGCACAGTATGGGGCGCGGCGGTGATGGCCGCCTGGGGCATGATCCTGGTACCTGCCGTCGTGATCGGCATTCTTCTGGCCGTCCCCTTCCTGGGGCGGAGGCGTGCCTTCTTCACCATCGGGCCGCTGTACGCCCGGGGCATGGCCTGGTTCTGCCACATCCCCTTCACCCTCAAGGGGTGGGAACGCCTGCCGGAAGCCATCCGGGAGGGGCGCCAGCCCGTAATCTTCATGTCCAACCATGAAAGCCAGATGGATCCTCCGATCCTGATCGGCGCCCTGCCGATTCCGGCGGTCTACATCGCCAAGAAGGAAGTGAAATACCTGCCCTTCATCGGCTGGGCCGCCTGGGTCGCGGGTGCCATCTTCATCGATCGGGGCGACCGGGAGCGGGCCATCAAGAGCATCCGCGAGGCCGCCGCAGAGATCCGGGGGGGCAAGAGCGTGGTGATCTTCCCCGAAGGCACCCGCAGCCGCACGGGCGGGATGCTGCCCTTCAAGAAGGGCGGCTTCGCCCTGGCCCTGGACGCGGGCGTGCCCATCGTGCCCATGGCGACTGTGGGTGGCCGCGAGGTGCTCCCCCCGGACAGCCTCCGCCTCCACCCGGGTCCGTACGTGGTGGCCGTGGGCGAACCCGTGGATCCCGCCACCCATGCGGACCGGGAGTCGCTGATGGTCGAGGTCCGCAGCCGCATCGAGACCCTCATCATCGAGGCCCGCGGAACGGCCTAGCGGAAGACCGGGTCCTGCTGGGCCACCCTCTGCTTGCCTGGGTGCAGGCGATCCGCCAGGTCCACCAGGTTCCTGGCCTCGACGGCGCCACCCTGCTTGGCGGCGACGCGAGCCATGAAGTACAGGTTCAGGGAGAGCACCCGCTTCTCATTGTGCTTCTTGGCGGCGAGGTCCGTGGCCAGAAGCTTCTGCCGATAGCCCTCGAACAGGGCCAATGCCCCGGCGGTATCGCCTTCCACGGCCTTCTTCACCCCCGCCAGGAGGAGCGTACTGGAATGGTCTGGAGGCCACGCGCCTTCAAGCGCATGGATGTAGCCCAGGGCAGTATCGCGATCTCCGCGGTCCCAGGCGGCGTAGGCCATGAGGCTGCGCAGGACGTTGGAACCCGGAACCTCGCGGAGGCCCGTCCGCAACCGGGGTTCGGCCTCCGCCGCACGCCCCATCCACAACAGAGAGTCCGCGGCCGTCACGTAGGCGTACTCGGCGGCGGGGCGGAGGGCGATGGCACGGTCCGCATGCTGGAGGGCCGCCGGCAGTTCGCCATCGTTCTGCAGCAGCACACCAAAGCGGTGATGGGCCTGCCAGCCTTCCGGAAACAGGGCCAGGGACTTTTCGAAGTAGCGGCGGGCGGCCAGGTGGTTGTCCTCCCCCTCCAGTCCTGCGAAGACGTCGGCCAGCACGTCGTAGGCCCGATGGTCCGCCGGATCAAGGCGCACGGCCTGGAGCGCGGAGCGGCTGGCGCCCTCCAGATCACCCAGGCGGAGCAGGATGGATCCGAGGGCCCGGTGCGCCTGGGAGGCGCTGGGGTCCAAGGCTATGGCCGCCTCCGCGGCCGCCTTACCTTGGCGCAGCAGCGCCTGACTCTCCTCGAAGCGCCCCTGGCCCAGCGCCCGGAGGGCGCCCAGTTCGGCCAAGGTCCAGGCGTACTCGGCGCGGGCCGGGGCATAGTCCGGCTCGATCTCGATGGCCGAGGCGAGCAGTGAATTGGCCAACTGGACCGAATCCTGGTTGCCGTTGCCTTCCGTGATGAGCAGCAGCGCCTTGGTGTAGAGCTCCCGGGTCCGCGGATTCTTCGCCTGGATCCGGAGGGCGCTGGGATCGCTGCCCAGGCCCATCTCCTGGGGCAGCCGCTGCTGTAACTCGTCCTCCAGCTTCAGCAGGTCGGCCAGGGGGCGGTCGAGCTGGAACTGATGCCGGGTGGCCCCCCGGGCGACATCCACCACGCGGACCCCCATGCGGAGCTGGCCGCCCACCACCTGGTAGCTGCCCAGCACCAGGAGCTCGGCCTTGAGTCGGCGCCCCAGCTCGCCCAAGGCTTTCGGGGTCTGGCCCGGCGTGTCGCCCAGCTGGTTCATGGCCTCCACCACCCGCAGGCGGTCCACCACCAGGAGATCCTCGCGCCGCACCAACCCGTAGGCCATGGCATCCGCGAAGCTGTTGCTCAGCCAGGCGTGCTCCGAATCCGGCTGAAGTTGTTCCAGGGGCAGGATCGCCACCACCCGCCGGCCCTTGGTGAAATCCTCCCGGGAGGCCCGCCGTGCCGCGCCCAGGCCCGTGGCGCCGTCCCGACGCAGGGCCCACACCCCGAGGACTGCCCCCGCGACGAGCGCCCCTCCCACGGAGGCCAGGATCCAACGGCGCCGAAACGTCCCGGGCTGTGACATTGAAGGGCCGAGGTGCGGCACGTGGGCCGTGGAGACGTTCTCCACCAGTCCCGTCGCCAGCTGCTGGAGGTTGGGAAAGCGATCCTTGGGCGACTTCGCCATCAAGCGGTGGATGGCGTCCTGGATGGTGCGCGGAAGATCCGGCCTCACTTCGGGCAGAGGCTTCGGCTCGTCGCGCGTGACGGCGTAGAGCGTGTCCACCAGGCTGCCGCGGAGGAACGGATGGACTGCCGTGGCCAGCTCATAGAGCACCACGCCCAGGCTGAACTGGTCCGACTGGCCCGTGAGCGGCTGGCCGTTGGCCTGCTCGGGACTCATGTAGGCGGGCGTACCCTGGCTGTAGCCCGGCGCGGTGCGCTCCACCAGCGTCGTGTGATGGGAGATGGGCCCCAGCGACAGGTCCTCCGCGCCCCGGCGGGCGATGCCGAAGTCCAGGATCTTGAGCTGGCCTTCCTCCGTCAGCAGCATGTTCTCGGGCTTGATGTCGCGGTGGACGATGCCTTTCTGGTGCGCGTGGGACAGGGCCGCGGCCGCCTGCTGGGCCAGATGGTGCAGCAGGGGGCCATCGACGGGGAGACCCACCAGCGCCCGCAGAGTGCGGCCCTCCACCAGCTCCATGGCGATGTAGGGCGTACCGTCCACCTCCCCCGCGTCGTAGATGTGGGCGATGTTCGGGTGATTGAGCTGGCAGGCCAGCTTGGCCTCGGCGATGAGCGCCTTGCGCCGCAGGTCGTCGGCGTCCTTGAGGATCTTGAGCGCCACTTCGCGCTCAAGGCGCAGATCCAATGCCTTCCAGACCTCGCCCATGGCCCCTTCGCCCAGGCGGGCGAGGAGGCGGTACGAGCCGAAATGCTGGGCGTCGAAGGTCAAGCGTGTCCTTATGGGTTCCGGGAAGTATACCTTTCAGGCCTGGAAACGGGTTGTGCCTGGGCCCCCTTGACCAATATCTCGAAATGTCGAGAATCAGGGCAGAGGTGCCCGTGCCTGTTCCGGATCTCGAAACCGCCCTCACCGGGGCCCGCCTCGTGGAAGAAGCCGGCGCCCTGCTCACCCTCGGCGAGGAGCCCGACCGCATGGTGGCCCACGCCTTCGAGCGCCTGGGCCAGCTGGTGCCGTACGATCTGGCGACGGTGCTGCTCCGCGAAGGTGAGGCCCTGCGGGTGACCTACGCCGTGGGGCCCCTGGCCACGCCCCAGCTTTCGGAAGCCCTCATCCCCGTCCGGGGGAATCTGCGTCTCTTGAACGCGCTCAAGGCGCGTTCCAAGCCCGCCACATTCGAGGAGGACGATCCGGGCGAGGATACCTTCCATGGCCTCCTCGACATGCCCCACGGACACAGCTGCCTGGTGGCCCCCCTCCGCAGCCGGGGGGAAACCTTCGGCCTCATGACCCTGGATGCCATGGTCTGCCGCCAATATCCGGAGAGCGTGCTGCACCACGTGGGCGTCTTCGCCTCGCTGCTGGCCCTGGGCCTCAAGCAGGCGGAATACCTGACGCGACTGGCGGAGCGGGAGCGCAGCCTGGCCGAAGAGGTCAGCTACTTCCGCGAGGTCCAGCGCCGGGACGTGCTGCAGGAGCCCCTCCGGGCCGAGAGCCCCGCCATGCGCGCCATCCTCGACCAGCTCCGGCAGGTGGCCACCACCGCTGCCACGGTGCTCATCACGGGCGAGACCGGTACCGGCAAGGAGAAGGTGGCCCAGACCCTCCACCACCTCTCGCCCCGCCGCGAGAAGCCCTTCATCAAGGTGAACTGCAGCGCCTTGCCCGCCACGCTCATCGAATCCGAACTCTTCGGCCATGTGAAGGGGGCCTTCAGCGGCGCGGCGGCAGCGCGCAAGGGGCGGTTCGAATTGGCGGACGGCGGCACCCTCTTCCTGGACGAGATCGGCGACCTGCCCCTGGATCTCCAGCCCAAGCTGCTGCGCGCCATCCAGGAGAAGGAGATCGATCCCCTGGGCGCCGAGAAATCCCGCAAGGTGGACGTGCGCCTCGTGGCGGCCACCCACACGGACCTGCGCCGGGCCGTGGCCGAAGGGCGGTTCCGCCCGGACCTCTTCTACCGGCTCAGCGTCTTCCCCATCCACCTGCCGCCCTTGCGCGAGCGGCCTGATGACATCCCCGCCCTGGCCGAGGCCTTCCTCGACCGCTTCGCCCGGGAGAACCGTCGCCCACCCATCCACCTGCCCGAAACGGTGCGCGTCCAGTTGGAGGCCTACCCCTGGCCCGGCAATGTGCGCGAGCTGCACAACGTCCTGGAACGGGCCGCCATCCTCTCGGCCGGTCGGGAATTACGATTGCCCCCCGGAGCCCTGTCCGCTCCCCATGGGAACCACGAACGGACCGGTCGCCCCCTCACCTGGGAGGCCCAGGAACGCGGGTACCTGGAGCGCCTGCTGCGCCACACGCGGGGCAAGATCACCGGAACCGACGGCGCCGCGGCCTTGGCGGACTTGGCCCCCTCCACCCTGCTGTCCCGTCTGGAAAAACTGGGCCTGCGTCCCAAGGACTTCCGCGAAGCGTGATAGGTTGGAGCGCATTCCCGGAGCGACGGATGAGCGAGATCACCGGCCCCAACGACGCCCTGCCCCCGGCCATTCAGCTGGACGAGCCGCCCGCCTTGCCGCCCCCGGCCTTCGCCCAGCCACCGGAAGCGCCGGTCCTGCGCCCCATCCCCTTCGAGGACCTGGAGGCGATTCCGGGTTTCTGGCCCCGCATCGGCGCCATGTTCCGGCTGGTCTTCAGCAACCCCCTGGAGCTCTTCGATCGCGTGCCCGTCACGGAAGGCCTCGGCGCACCCTGGCGCTTCCTGCTGCTGATGTCGATCCCCGTTTTCCTGATCGTGGCACTGCTCTTCTTCTTCGTGGGCCTGGGTGTCATGCTCGCCGCCCTGGAACAGACCGGCAAAGGCGATGGCAAGGCCATCGCCGCTGTCATGCCGGTGATCTTCGGCGCCATCCTGCTGCTGATGCCCCTCTTCGCCTTCCTGGGCATGATCATCGGCGGCGCGCTGAACCACTTCTTCCTGTGGATGTGGGGCGGCCTAAAGCCAGGGGTCGGCATGGGCCAGAGCATCCGGGCCTACGGCTACGCCTCGGCCTTCATCCAGATCGGCGCCCTCATCCCCTACCTGGGTTTCCTGGTGCAGATCGCCGGCATGGTGGTCATCGGCATGGGCCTCGCCCGCATGCACAAGACCGATACCTGGCGTGGCGTGTGCGCCGTGCTGACCCCCCTCTTCCTCCTCTGCTGCTGCGGCATCATCGCCGCCATAAGCATTCCCGCGATCATCGCAGCAGCGGGGCGCTAGCTAGGGCCTAGCCTCCAGCCACGCCAGCACCGCTGGCCGCGCCGCCTCGGGTTCCAGCACCCGATGGATCGCGCCCGCGGCCAGGGCTTCGGCCGTGCTCCAAGTCTCGAACTGCCGGAAGAGCCGGTCCGCGCCTTCCCGACCCAGGATCTCCGGCAGGCGCACGGTGCCGCCGAAACCCGTGAGGATGCCGTGTTTCGCCGCCGGGTGCGCCAAGCGCAGGCCACCCTTCCCTGTCACGGGATCCGCCGCCACGGCCCAGCGCTCCTGGCCATGGAGAGCCAGGTCGCAGCCGCCGCCCATGGCCACGCCCGAGATCAAGGTGAGCGTGCGCCAGCCGGGCCAGAGCAGGTGCCCCATCACACGCTGGCCCCGCCGGGAGAAGGGCTCCGCCGACACGGGATCCAGGGCGCCCACTTCGTGCAGATCCGCGCCCGCCGTGAAGTGATGGCCCCGACCCGCCATCCACCCCGCGTTGCTGAGGGCGATCCGGCGCACACCAGAGCCGCGCAATTCGATGAAGAGGCGGTCCAGCGCCACCAGCAGATCACTATGGAGGCGGTTGAGGCCATCGCCCGAACGCAGCCCGATCCAGGCCCAGTCCGCGCCGTGCAGCAGGTCCAGGGAGGTGCGCCCTTCGTACCAGACGGTCGGTGTCATGCCAGCCCCAGCTTCGTAAAGGCCGCCTCCAGCGGCTCGGTGTCGGGATCCCAGGTGGGTGCTCCGGGCAGCTGGTTGCGGAACCAGGTGGCCTGGCGCTTGGCGTAGGCCTGGGTCTCCTGCGCCACGGTCGCCTGGATCGTCGCAGGGTCGCCCCCTGCCATCCAGGCCGCATAGCCCAGCGGTCGCAAGGCCTCGAGATCCGCAGCGTGGCCCGCGGCCACCAGGCTCTGGACCTCCTTGGGCCAGCCCGCGCGCACCTGCGCGGCCACCCGCGCGGCCACCCGCTCCCGCTGCCGCTCGCGGCCGGGCGAGACCACCAGGGCCCGCCAACCTTGAGGGATGCCGGTCTCCGGGCCGGACAGCAGAGCCGAAGGAGCCTGCCCCGAGGCCAGATGCAGGGCCAGGGCCCGCTGGATGCGGGCGCTGTCGTTGGGATGAAGGGCCGCGGCCCGGGCCGGGTCCACCGCGGCCAGATAGCGGTGCAGCGCGGGCATGCCGAGGGCCGCCCCCCAGCGCCGCACGCGCTCCACCAGGGCGGCGGGCACCTCCGGCAGATGGCTGAGCTGGTCCCAGATGCCCCGCAGATAGAGGCCCGACCCCGTCACCAGCACCGGCTCGCGACAGGTCGAGAGCCGTTCCCGCACCCAGGCACCGAAGACAGCGGGGTTGGGGCGGGTCGAGAGGGGCAGTTCGCCGTAGCCCAGGTGAGGCACGCCGCCCCGCTCGGCGTCATCCGGCTGGCCGGTGCCGACGGCAAGGCCCCCGAGGGCCTGGTAGGGATCACCGTTCACGATGGTGCCGCCCACCCGGCGGGCCACAGCCACGGCCACGGCGGATTTGCCGGAGGCCGTAGGTCCGAGGATCGCGATGGGCATGGGTTCAGTCTAGATGAGTCTGGAGGCCGGGAACCTCGGCCGCCCTGCCATCACTCCAAAACCATGCGGCTCCTGCTCTGCCTTTGCCTCGCCTCGGGCCTCCTGGCCGGGGACGCGCCCCGTCCCGAGGCCCCGGAACCGGGGCGGGATCGGGCTTTCCTGTCCCGGATCCTGGCGGATTCCGACGGCGGAGCCAAGCCATGGCGGACCTTCAGGCCTCCGGCGGACGCCGCTTCGGCGGTGGTCGAGGTGGTCGGCGAGCTCACCAAGGAGGAACGCCGCCAGATGGCCTTCCAGGAATTCCTGGTCTGGTTCCGGCAGGACCTCCGGCGTTTCCTCGGGACCTACGGCGGAGTCCTCCCCGAAACGTCGAACCTGGCTTCCGCCACTCTGCCTGTGGAGCGCTTCGGCGGCAACCCCGTACCCCAGAACGTACCCCTGGGGCGCGTCGGTTTCTAATCCATCAGCTTCGGCAGCAGCCGGGCGGCCTGATCCCGGGCCAGACGGGCGGCTTCCAGGGCGTTGCGGGCGGCATCCTCGGGGGACTGGTGGGGCGTGAGCAGGGCCTCCAACTGGCCCCGGAGCCGCGTCACTTCGCCCTGTGGATCAGGCAGATGGCGCTGGGCGGCGGTCTCGAAGACCACCAGGAAGCACTGGATGGCATCGCAGGCGGTGGTGACGATGGCCGCGCTGTGGCGGCGGTCGATATCCAGGGCCAGGGCCGCCGCCAGGAAGCGCAGGCCATCCTCGAAGCGGCCCTGGGAGGCGTTTGAGGGACCGGAACCGGTCATGACGGACGAGCCTCGCGCTCGAAGCGCCACTGGGCATCGCTGCGCCCGGAAGGCTGTCCGGAGGGATCGAAACGCCATTCGGTGAAGCGCGCCGAGCCATCCCGGCGCAGGGCGACGATCGTCGTGCAGCGGGTTCCGTACGTCGGGCTGACGATGAAGGCCGGTGACAGCATACGTTCCAGTTCCAGCCCCACGCCGGTGTCGGGCAGGCCCGCATCGGCGGCGGGCGTGAGATCTGCCAGCGCGGCCAGAAGGGGCGCTTCGTCCTCATTACCCGCGGCGACCCAGGCCGTCATCGCACGCCGGAGCTTTTCCGTCTTGGGCCACGGCGTGTCCAGGTCCGCGTTCGAGACGACATGCACCCCGGGAGGCACCTCCCGCGAGACGAACCGCGGGTGGTTGTTCAAGTAGCGCAGCTCCACCCCGTCCCAGAGCAGCAGGTTGAATCCGGCGAAGGCCATCGCCCTGTCCATGACCTCATCCGAGAAGGCCCAGGCCGTCTGGTTTCCCCGTACGAACCCAGACACCAGGGCACCCCGGGATGGCGCGCCAGGATCCGGCACCGCCATGCGCCTCACGTTTGTGACACAGGCCAGGCGGCCCCGCCGCGACAGCGCGAGCCAGCTCCCGCCCTGCGATAGATCGCGCCCACCGAACACCTCGGGAGCATCCTCCCAGGCCCCGGCGGGCGCCGTGGGACGTGCGTGGTACTCATCGCGGTTCGTGGCGATGACGAGCTCGAATTCTGGACGGGCGCGGAAGGCCAGCGCGATGAGACACATGGCCCATCATAAGCGCGGATCCCGCTCTGATCGCTTCAGGCCTTCGTCTCCGGCACCACCGGGTAGTCACCGGTGAAGCAGGCGTAGCAGTACCCCTGGCCGTCGTCCCCCATGCAGGCTTCCAGGTCCTTCAGATCGAGGTAGCCGAGGCTATCGGCTTCGACAAAGCTCTCGATCTCCTTCAGCGACATGTACGAGGCGATGAGGTGCTGCCGTTTCGGAGTGTCAATGCCGTAGAAGCAGGAATGCGTCGTGGGGGGGCAGGCGATGCGCAGGTGCACCTCTTTCGCGCCGGCCTCGCGGACCATCTGCACGATCTTCTTGCTGGTCGTGCCGCGCACGATGCTGTCATCCACCAGCACCACGCGCTTGCCCGCCAGCAGGTGGCGCACGGGGTTCAGCTTCACCTTCACGCCGAAACTGCGGATGTTCTGCTTGGGCTCGATGAAGGTGCGGCCCACGTAGTGGTTGCGGATGATGCCGAAATCGAAGGGGATGCCGGACTGCTCGGAGTAGCCCAGCGCGGCGCTCACGCCGCTGTCGGGCACGGGCACGATGAGGTCGGCTTCCACGGGATGGCGCAAGGCCAGACGCCGTCCCATCTCGCGACGGGCCACCATGACACTCTTGCCGTAGACCATGGAATCGGGCCGCGCGAAGTAGATGTGCTCGAAGACGCAGGGCTTCGGCTGGACCTTGGGCAGGGGGAAGAAGGACCGCAGCGTGCCGCCATCCCGCGGCACCACCACCATCTCGCCGGGGGCCACGTCACGGATGTAGGCCGCGCCCACCAGGTCGAAGGCGCAGGTCTCGGAGCTGAAGACGGTGGTGCCATTCATGTGGCCCATGGCCAGCGGCCGGAAGCCATGGGGATCCCGGGCGGCGATGAGGGTGTGTTCCGTGAGGATGAGCAGGGAATAGGCGCCCTCGGCCTGACGGAGGGCCGAGACCACCGCCTCCTCAAGCGTGTCCGCCTGGGCCCGGTTGATGAGGGCCAGCAGTACTTCGGAATCCGAAGGGCTGGTGAAGGTGTGGCCGTCCGCGATCAGGGCGGCCCGCAGCGTTTCGGTGTTGGTGAGGTTCCCGTTGTGGCAGAGGGCCACCTGACCGAAGCGCCCGTGGATGAGGAAGGGATGGGCCGCGGAGGCCACATTCCCGCCAGTCGTGGAGTACCGCGTGTGGCCGATGGCGGCATCGCCGGGCAGGCCGTCCAGCACGGTCTCGGAGAACACGTCCGCCACGTAGCCCAGGGCCTTGTGCAGGTGGAGCCCCGCCGCGTCGCCGGAGCAGATGCCGGCGGCTTCCTGGCCCCGGTGCTGGAGGGCATAGAGGCCGAGGTAGGTCTGCCGTGACGCTTCCGTCTGGGGGCAGATCCCGAACACCCCGCATTCGTCCCTGAACGGCATGCTTCCTCCGAGTCCTTCAGGATAACCCTCGGGAACCGGAACCCCCAGCACGGATGCTGAAACCCACCACCCTCAGCCGGATGCGCGTGGCTAGCGGATCGTGCCGCCGTCCTCAGGTTCTTGTCGGGCCTCCTGGGCCCAGGCTCGCAGCGTGCCGAGCAGCACCGTCCCGGCCTCGGCTGGAACTAGAAAGTGGGCGCCATCCAGGCTTTCAAGGTGCAGTTCGATCCGGGCCAGGTCGCCTCGTTCGAAACGGGCGCTGAGGTCGCAAAGGGCCAGCAGTCCCGGCGCCACCTCCACCAGGACCGTGGAGGCGCGCAGCCCCTTGGGCATCTCCAGGCTCCATACCGGCAGGCTCCGGGTGCCGAACCGCAGGGCGATGGGCTCGGCATGGGTCTGGGGCGAAGGGCCCGCCAGGTACAGCAGCCGCTCGGCCCGACCCAGCAACAGGGCCTGGGCGTAGGGCGTCCCTTGGGTGCGGTCGGCCTCCAATCGCCAGCCGCCCATGCGGGGCTTCTTCACCCGGTTGTGGCTGGTGGTGCCCTCGGTGGCCACCAGACGGAATCGCGTTTCCATGGGCGTCGTCTCGCCCCGCATCCACACCTGCATGTGGTACCGCAGGCCTTCCTGCGCCGCGGCGGGAAGGGAAAGAAACAGAAGGAGAGCCAGTCGGATCAAGGAACCACCATCCTCACCATCGAGGATGCCATCTCGTGGCATCCTGGGCCATGCCGCTTTGCTTCGACCTCGACGGAACCCTCGGCCATTTCAGTTCCGGGTTCGTGCTACTGCGGGAGGCCCTGGGCGAACTCTGGGGCACGGCCCCCACGGCGGAGGACCTGGGCCGCTGCACGGGCTCCACGGACTGGGAGATCGTGGACGAGCTGCACCGGATGCGGTTCGGCTCGGGGCTCGACGAGACCGGCTACGAGGCCTACCAGGCTACCTGCGTGGAGCGCTTCCGGGCGGCCTTCGTTCCAGGGGGCCGGGAGGCGGTGGCCTATGCGGGCATCATCGACGCCTTGCATCGGCTGGCAGAGCACCATCCCGTCTGGCTGGTCTCGGGCAATGCGCCGGGTCTGCTGGCCTTCAAGGCGGAAACCCTGGGCATCGCGCCGGCCATCCCCCGCCTGGGTTCCCTACCCCGCCATGACCGCACAGATCTGCTGCGGCGGGCCCTTCAGGGCTGCCACGGCCCCCACCTCTACGTGGGCGACCGTCCCCACGACCTGGCCGCCGCCCAGGCGGCGGGCCTGCCCTTCCTGGGCGTCGGCGAGGCCGTGCCCGGGGATCATCCCAGCCTGCCCATCGATGCCGCGCCAGAGCAGGTGGTCGAATCCGTGGCCGCGCTGATAAGGACCTGAGGCCGGGCGGTGGGGTCAGCGTCCCTTCAGGGCCTCGTCCAGGGCCCGTTTGGCCATGCCTTCGCCATAGCCCGCCCAGCTCTTCAGCACCCGGCCCTCGCGGTCGATGATGAGCGTGGTGGGAATGCCGCGGATCTCCCCGAAGGGCTCCAGGCCCGTGGCCCCGTCCGGCACGTAGGCCGTGAGGCCCAGTTGGGGGTTCTGCGCGAGGAAGGGCTTCACGTCGCCCCAACCGCCGCGGTCCACCGAGATGGGCAGCACCACGTAGCGATCGCCCCCGGCCTTCTGGAGTTCCGCCACCTCCGGCAGGGACTTGCGACAGGGGGGGCACCAGGTGGCCCACACATCCACCACCACCACCTTGCCCTTGTAGTCCGCCAGGGTGCGCCGGGCCCCCTCGGCATCGCGGAAGGCTACCCGGCTCACGTCCGCGCCCACAGAAGCACCGCCACCGGCCCCACCGAACAGGCCCCGGATACCCACGAAGCCCACCAGCAGCAGGCCGCCGCCCACCAGGATCGCAGCGCCGAGCATGCGCCATCGGGACTCGGAACCTTGGACCTCGGACATGGAAACACCCCCGGCGAACGCGAGGTCCAGGGTACCCGGTGCGGCCCGAGACGCTAACTGAAGGTGAAGGTGGTCGGCAGGGCGTCCAGGTACCGCCGAATGGCCTTCATGGCCAGGAAGCCGGGAACCGGGGCCTTGTCGAGCCCCACCTGACGGGCCTGGATATCCTCCACTTCCTTCCACAAAGCGATCTCCCCCTTGATCTCCTCCAGCCGCTGGCGAGCCAGAGCCGTCATCTTGGGCAGCAGGGCGCGGCAGGCCTTGCGCCGTTCTTCGCAACCCGATGAGCCGCCGGAGGAATAATCGCGCCCCGCGGGCTTGGCCAGTTCCCGGTATTCCCGGTTCAAGGCCTCCTGCTTGGCCCCATAGGCCTCGGCCCGGCTGCGGAGTTGCGCCTGGATCTGTGTCAGCCGTTCAGAGCCCTTGGCCATGTCCTGGTAGCGCTGGCCCATCTTCTGGTACTTGGCGGGATCGGAGGCACCCCCCGCCACGGCGCCACCCGCCTGGGACATGGCCCAGGCCCTGCGCTCTTCCTTGCTCATGGCCTTCATCTCCTGGGCTGAAGGCGCATTGGCCCCGAACTGGGCCTTGAGGGCCTGGTCGGCCATCTCCTGCCGCTCCTTCGAACTCACCTTCTTCTTCCCGCCCGCGACACCGGCCTGGGCGCCCATCTCCGCAGCCATCTGCTGTTCGGCCTTCTTCAGGGCATCCTTCAGGCGCTGATCCATGGGCGCCAGGATCTCGTCCATCTTGTTCACGGTGGCCCGGACCTCGGTCTGGAACCGCTCGCGGACGGCGACTTCAGCTCCCCCGCCGCAGTCGGGACAGTAGCTGCTGGCCTGGGGCAGCTGGGGAACCATCTTGAGGAAGCTCTCGGGCGTCTGGGCCTGGGCGTCCAGGACCACCAGAAGCAGGAGTGGGGCAAGGGATCGGAGAGTCATGGAAAGCTCCGTGTGATTACCCTGGATGGTGGACCAGCTCTCTTGAAACTTCAATTTACGAATCCATCGGGAATGCCATGAATCACGGATTCAATAAAGTCAAAGACAGGTGTGATTCCGCATTCGTCACTGTTTTTTATCGCTTCCTCCCGGCCCTGTGGATCCTGGCCCCGGTGGCCCTGGCCTATGCCAACGCCCTTCCTGCGGCCTTCCAGTTCGATGATTTCAACGTGATCGTCGAGAACCCCGTGGTCCACAGCCTCCAGGCCTGGCGCGCGGATGCGCTGCAGGGGATCCGTCCCCTCCTGAAGCTGACCTACGCCTTGAATTGGCGCATGTCGCCGGGCCCCGCTGGATTCCACCTGGTGAATGTCCTGATCCATGCGGCCAACGCCCTCCTGGTCCACCGCCTGGCCTCGCGGCGCCTGGGGCCGGGCCCCGGAAGCTTCCTCGCGGCTCTGGTCTTCGCGCTCCACCCTGTCCAGACCGAAGCCGTCACCTATGTCAGCGGCCGGTCCGTCTCCCTCATGGCCACCGGCTGCCTGCTGTCCATGGAGAGCCGGGAATGGCCCCGGGCGGGCCGCGTCCTCTCCCCCGCCTTCTTCCTGGCGGCCCTCCTGGTGCGGGAAACGGCCCTGGTCCTGCCGGTGGCCCTCCTCCTCTGGGACCGGCTGGGTGGCAGGTCCTGGAAGGAAGGCCTGCGCCGGATCCGAGTGCATGCAGGCCTGGTGGCCATCGCCCTATTGATGCCGTTGGCCCACGAGGGTTATGGCCGCTTCTTCTCCGCTTCGCTGGGTCTCCGCTCCGTGGCGTTGAACCTCTTGACCCAGGTGGAGGCCCTGGGCTACCTCGCCTCACGGGTCGTCCTGCCCTGGGGCTTGAACATCGACCCGGATCTGAGGCCGGTCCAGTCGGTCGATGCCTGGCACCTGGCAGGGGGCGTGCTGATCCTGGCCCTGGCCTGCGCGGCCCTGGCACGCTTCCGGCCCGACAGGCCGGGCTGGGCCTTCGGCACGCTCTGGTTCCTGCTCATCCTGCTGCCCACGAATTCCATCTTCCCCAGGCGGGATGTGGTCAGCGAGCGCCATCTGTACCTCGCCCTCTTCGGGTTCTGCCTGGCGGTCGGCCACCTGGCGGATCGCGCCGCGGCCCGCTTCCAGTTGAGCCGCACGCTCGCCGGCGCACTCACCCTCGCCTTCGCGGGAATCCTGGGCGCCGCGACCCTGGCGCGGAACCGGGCCTACGCGACCGAGATCAGCCTGTGGGAGGACACGGCGCGGAAATCACCGGAGAAAGCCCGCGTCCATAACAACCTGGGCTATGCCTACCAGCTGGCGGGGCGGTACCCGGACGCCCGCCGCGCCTACCTGCGTGCCCTCACGCTGGACCCTGGGCATGCACGGGCCCGCGCGAACCTGGAACGCCTGCCGCCCTGAAGGCCACGGCTGGCGCCCTCGAAGGGTCCGGTCCCATACTCGCAGCATGCCGATCCTTGCCGCCGAAGCCCTCCGCCCGCGCCTGGCCTCCATCCGCCTGTTGGATGCCCGCCAGGATCCCGCCGAGTACGCCTCGGGCCATCTGCCCGGAGCGACCCACGCGGACCTCAACCGCCACCTCAGCACGGCCTCGGATCCTGGTCACGACCCCGCCCGGGGCGGACGCCACCCCCTGCCGCCGCTGGATCGTTTCGCCGCCCAGCTCGGCGCCTGGGGCATCGAGCCAGACACGGAGGTGGTGGTCTACGACGCAGCAGGTGGAAGCAACGCCGCGGCCCGCCTCTGGTGGATGTTGCGGGCCATCGGGCATGAGCGCGCGCTCGTGCTCGATGGTGGCCTCCAGGCGGCGCTTGGAGCCGGATTGACACTGACTGTCGAACTTCCCGCCGTGAATCCGTTGAAGCCCTATCCCACGGATCGCTGGCGGCTGCCCCTGGTGGACGCGGAGGCGGTGGAGGCCATCCGCCGCGATCCCGCGCGGAAGCTGATGGACGCCCGCTCCCCCGAGCGCTGGCGCGGCGAGAACGAGACCCTCGATCCCATCCCCGGTCACATCCCCGGCTCCGTGAACCTCTACTGGGCCGACAACCTGGGGCCCGACGGCCGCTTCAAGTCCCCGGAGGCCCTGCGAGCCCAGTACGAGGCGGCCCTGGGCGGCGTGTCCCCGGAGCACCTGGCCGTCCATTGCGGCAGCGGCGTGACGGCCTGCCACACGCTGCTGGCGCTGGAGGCCGCGGGACTTCCTGGCGCCGCGCTCTACGTCGGTAGCTGGAGCGAGTGGTGCCGCAGCGGGCGACCGCGGGCGAGTTCCCGCGCATGAACCCCTGGAAGGGCCTCCGCGGCCTTCCCCGTGAAGTTTGGCTGGTCTGTGTCAGCACGCTGGTGAACCGCCTGGGCACCATGGCCCTGCCCTTCCTGGTGCTCTACCTGACCGAGGGTCGCCGCTGGACGCCGGAGGAGGCGGGCTTCGGGATGATGGTCTACGGGGCCGGGGCGCTGGCCGCGGGGCCGTTCTCGGGGCGCCTGGCGGATCGCCTGGGACACGTCCACGTACTGAAGGCCAGCCTCTGGGGCTCCGGGGGGCTGCTGATGGTGCTGCCCTTCGCCACGTCACGGCCCCTGCTCTTCACGCTCATCTTCCTGTGGGCGGCCCTCACCCAGGCCTTCTGGCCCAGCGCCATGGCTCTGCTGGCGGACCTCGCCGCGCCGGAGCAGCGCAAGGCCGTCTATGCCCTGCATCGCCTCTCCGTGAACCTCGGCATGGCCGTGGGCCCGGCCCTGGGGGGCGTCATCGCCCACCACAGCTACCGGTGGGTGTTCTGGACGGATGGCCTCAGCACCCTGGTCGGCGCCGCCCTGCTGGGCCTGCTGCTGAAGGCGCGGCCGCGGGCCGCCGTGCCCCACGGCCACGCGCGGGGCGCGAGCCCCTGGCGGGACCGCCGCCTGGCCTTTCTGCTGCTGCCCTTCATCCCTCTGCTGATGGTGTTCTTCCAGATCGAGGGCACCCTGCCCCTCTGGGTGGTGCGCGACCTGGGCCTGGGCAGCCGCTTCTACGGCCTGTTGTTCACGGTGAACACCCTCCTCATCGTGGTGCTGGAAGTGGCCCTCAACCTGGCCATGGCCCGCTGGCCCCACGGCCGCCAGATCTTCGTGGGATCGCTGTTCATCGCCTTCGGCTTCGGTCTGACCGCCTGGGCCACAGGGCCCACGGCCTTGATCCTCACCACCGTGATCTGGACCTTCGGCGAGATGGTCCTCTTCCCGGCCATGAACGATGCCGTGGCCACCCTGGCGCCCCCGGACCGGCGCGGCGAGTACATGGGCCTGCTCTCGCTCTGCTTCGCCGCGGCCCTGGCCCTGGGCCCCTGGCTGGGCGTGCTGGCCTACGCCAAAGTGGGACCACGGGCCGTGTGGGTCTCAACCTTCGGGATCGCCTTGGGCGCGGGGTTGCTGTTGGCGCGGTTCCGGACGCCCAAGACCGCCGTCCGAACCCAGCACTGACCATCGAGGCACCGCAGTGATCTCGATTCCTTCGAATTGAGGGAGGCTGCGCATCAAATTGATCCAGCCACCGGCTCCCATCATTAATTAAATATGTTGTAAACATTAAAATAATTATATTTATTTAATAGGCTCGAAAAGTGCTCCTTTGGTTGATTCGGCATTCCCGATCGCGGGCGTGCCTTGATGCTCGGAATCTTCCCCCGCGAACCTACCCATTCCCTCCCAAGGAGGACGCCATGCGCCCATTCACCGCTTTCGCCTCAGTGCTGGCCACCCTGGGGGCAGTCGTACTGCTGTCCGTCGGATGTGGAGGCGGCGGCTCGTCCACCCCGGCGAACGGGTCCGTATCGGTGACCCTTGTGGACGGCCCCACCACGGGCTACAAGGCCATCAATCTCAACATCCAGTCGGTTCAGATCCACCAATCCGGCACCTCCGATGACAGTGGCTGGATCACGGTGGCCAGCCCCAACAAGACCATGGACCTGCTGACCTTGCAGGGTGGGGTCGTGGAGGCCCTGGCATCCAAGCAGACCATCGGCGTGGGCACCTACCAGATGCTGCGTCTCATCCTGGGCAGCGGAAACACCCTCATCCTGGCCGATGGAACCTCGGTTCCCCTGACGGTGCCTTCGGGCATGCAGAGCGGAATCAAGATCCCCCTGACCTTCACGGTCCAGGCGGGCACCACTGCCGATGTCTGGATTGATTTTGATGGGGCCCACTCCATCCAGGTCGTTGAAACGGGTTCGACCAGCTACATCCTCCGCCCGGTGGTCCATGGCTTCATGCAGGTGGCCACGGGCTCCGTGTCCGGAACCCTGACCGGTCCTGCGGGCATCCCCTTGGCAGGCGCCCAGGTCATGGCCCAGTCCGTGAACGCCACCGGTGACGTATCTCTCCTGCGCACCACCACCACCAGCGCCACCGGTACCTACTCCCTGAATCTCCTGCCCATCGGCCAGGCCTTTTATGTGGTGAGCCAGCCCGTGGTCGGCAGCGCGGTCTATAGCGCCCAGGCCAGCGGGGCCATCACCTTGACCGCCAGCCAGGCCACCACCACCGCGAACCTGAGCTACACCTTGGCTCTTGGTGTGGGCGGAGCGAGCGGAACCCTGAGCCCCATCGCCACGGCCACCCAGGGCGACACGGTCTACCTCCTGGAGTCACTGCCCACGGGCCTTTCAGGCACCGCGAACCTGATGGTAGCTTCCGTCAACGCCGTGGTGGGGACTTCCACCGAAACCTACGCCTTCCTTACGGTCCCCGTGGGGAGCTATCAGACCCAGGCCCTGCGAAGCACCTTGAATGCCGATGGGACCACTACGCTCACGCGGTCGACGCACAGTGCCACCTTCTCCGTCAGCACTGGGGCGACCACCACCCAGGGCCTCGGATTCTGATCGAGGGAAGCCCTTGGCTTTCCCCGGCCCCGCCACACGCCCCTTGGTACGAATGAGGGCAGCATGAGTCTTCAATCCGATGACCACCATCACTTCCGACGGCGCCGAAACGCAGCGCGGGCTGGACGTCAATCTTCCCTCCTGCATCGAGTGATATCAGGCCTACGCCTCAAGGCGGTTCGCCTTAAAACGATTGAAGTCCCGCATGGACCTGGAGCCGTTCCGGAGGACGTTCAGGCGCCGATATTCGATGGTCTGGATGGTAGTGCGATCCGCCTGCTCAAGCTCGGCATCACCGGCATATTCCTCTTCTACACCACCCTGGTCCTCCAGCAGCACAGGAGCAGCGAGCGGGCAGCCGGAGCGCACCATAGGCAGATGACCAGGGACATCGCCGAGTGGAACCGGATCGTGCGGAAAGGACGCGAGCGCGTCCAGTGGCAAGCGGAACCTGTGGATTGGATGACGGGGGAGATGGGGAGATGATGCCGAATCAGGAACCGGACGGATCTCCCCCCGGGGAAAGTCGCCCCCGCGTCATCCGCATCGAGCCCTCGCCCGGCACCATCATCGCTTTGCTGATCCTCATCGCCAGCCTGTGGGTGCTGAACAGGCTTCTGCCGGTGGTCCTGGTGCTTGTGGCGGCCCTCATCATCGTTGGCACCATCAGTCCCGCAGTCCAGTGGTTCGAAGAGCGGCGCATGCACCGGAGCCTGGGCATCGCGATCGTCTTCTCGGCACTCCTGCTGGTCACGGTCCTCTTCATCACCATGACGATTCCATCCCTCATGGCGCAAGCTACGACCCTTCTCGATCAGGAACCCGTCCTGCGGGAGCGCTTGGCGAAATGGCTGGCGGGTTCCCACCTGACCAGCCCCCTGGCCGACCTGCTTCGCAACGTGCGCTCCGGCGATCTTGTGAGGATGGCCGCTTCGAATGCCATCGCCTTCTCCACCCGGGTCGTCGCCATCTTCGCGTACATCATGAGTTCCGTATTCCTCGCGCTGTACATCATGATCGACCGGGATCGGCTGCGGGGCGGGCTCTTCCTGGTGGTCCCCAGGTCCCACCACATCCGACTTTCCAGGGTCATGCTGAACCTGGAAACCATCGTGGGCGGCTACATCCGCGGGCAGGTGATCACCTCCGCGTTCATGGCCGCCTTCGTGTTCATCCTCCTGAAGGCATGCGGGGTTCCCAGCGCCCTGTCCATCGCCGTGTTCGCGGGCGTCGCCGATGTCCTGCCCTACATCGGCGCCCTGCTTTCGGTGGGAGCCGCAGCCGCGGCAGCGCTCTCCCGTGGTCCCGTCATCATCATGATCGTGCTCGCGTTCATGCTCGCCTACGAGGAATTCGAAAGCCGCGTGATCGTGCCCAGGGTCTATGGGCGCGTGCTGCGCCTGCCGTCCTCCGTGATCCTTTTCTCGCTTCTGGCGGGGAGCGTCCTACTGGGCATCGTGGGGGCGCTGCTGGCCCTTCCGGTGGCGGCGGCTGTGCTGATGCTCATCGAGGAGCTCCGTGTCGAGCTGCCTGGGCAGAAGGAACAGGCCGCAGACGTGGAGATCAGGGAACGCGACGACCGTGGTGAAGAGGAGTATGAACGCCGGGCCGAAGGCATGCCCGCCGAACAGGCCGCCGCCATTGCCGTCGAGATCTCCACCGATCGCCATAACGAAGAGAACAGCCCGCCGACACGAGCGGAGGATGCACCCAATGGCGATGAGAAGCGGGACTGAGCCTTTCCATAACGGCCCATGGGCGGGCAGATGGCTACTTCAAGGCGTCCGTGGACTTCATCTGCTGCCGCAGGACGTATTTCTGGATCTTGCCGGTGGAGGTCTTGGGGATGGGGCCGAACACCACCGTGGGCGGCACCTTGAAGCGCGCCAGGTGTGCCCGGCAGTGGGCGATGATGTCCTCCTCCTTGGCGGTGGCGCCCTCCTTCAGCTCCACGAAGGCACAGGGCACCTCGCCCCACTTGGGATCAGGCTTGGCCACGATGGCGGCCACCAGCACGTCGGGATGGCGGTAGAGCACGTCCTCTACCTCCAGTGAGGAGATGTTCTCCCCGCCCGAGATGATGATGTCCTTGCTGCGGTCCCTGATCTTCACGTAGCCGTCGGGCTCCAGCACCGCCAGGTCCCCGGTGTGGAACCAGCCGCCAGCGAAGGCATCTTTGGTGGCAGCGGGGTTCTTGAGGTAGCCCTTCATGACGATGTTGCCGCGGAACATGATTTCACCCATCGTCACGCCGTCGGCGGGTACGGGCTTCATGGTGGCCGGGTCCATCACCGTCATGGCCTCCTGCAGAAGGTAGGGGATGCCCTGGCGCCCGTTCAGGCGGGCGCGCTCCCCGAGGGGCAGGTCGTTCCACTCCTCGCGCTTCACGCAGACCCCGGCGGGGCCGTAGACCTCCGTGAGGCCGTAGACATGGGTGATGCTGACACCCAGCTTCTCCATGCCCTCGATGATGGCGGCCGGCGGCGCGGCCCCGGCGACGGCCGCGAACACGGGATGACCCAGCCCCTCGGGGATGAGGTGGGCGGAGTTGATCAGCATGCCGAGGACCACCGGGGCGCCGCAGAAGTGGGTTACATCGTGGCGCCGGATCAGATCAAAGATGGCCTTGGGGTCCATCTGGCGCAGGCAGACGTTGATGCCGGAGAGGGCGGCCATGGTCCAGGGGAAGCACCAGCCGTCGCAGTGGAACATGGGCAGGGTCCAGAGGTAGACCGAGTGGGGCGGCATGTTCCAGCTGAGGATGTTGGCCACGGCGTTGATGTAGGCGCCCCGGTGGTGGTAGACGACTCCCTTGGGATTCCCGGTGGTGCCCGATGTGTAGCTGAGGGAGATGGCGTCCCACTCGTCGTCGGGCAGCTGCCAGGCGTGGTTCGGGTCGCCCTCCAGCAGGAACTGCTCGTACTCGATGGATCCCAGCAGCTCGCCCTTGGCGGCGGGGTCATCCACGTCGATGATGAGGAGCTCCTGGTCACCCAGCAGTTCCTTGGCGCGGCGGACGGTGGCGGCGAAATCCCGGTCCGTCAGCAGCACCCGCGCCTCGCCGTGCTTAAGCATGAAGGCGATGGATTCGGCATCCAGACGGGTGTTGAGGGGGTTGAGCACAGCCCCGGTCATGGGCACCCCGAAATGAGCCTCGAACATGGCGGGCACATTGGGCAGCATGGCCGCCACGGTATCTCCGGGGCGCACCCCGCGACGGATCAGCGCCGAGGCCAAGCGGCGGCAGCGGGCGTAAGTTTCGGCCCAGGTAATCGCCCGGTCCCCATGGATGATGGCGAGCTTGTCGGGGAAAACGGTGGCGGCCCGATCCATGAAGGTGAGGGGCGACAGCGGGACATGGTTGGCCGCGTTCTTGTCTAGTCCCGAGGTAAAGGGGCTACGGCCCATGGTCATCCTCCCGTGGTGCGGATCTTATTGGTGATGGAGCGTGGAAAGGTCTGGTTGTAGCCTACTCCGGGGGCTGGGCCCCCACAATGCCATCCCTGCGCCATCCGGGCATGCCCCGCGGCCCGGAACCCTGCATCCGCTGCCGCCTGGAATACTGCTCTACCGGGAATGGGTTCTATTTTGAGCAGAAAGAGTCTCAACATCATTTTTTCGGACTAAAATGGCCAATGTCCCTGATTTTCTCAGCACCTTCGCCTGCTGACCTTACTCATGTGGTCGGGAGCGCTGTCGAGCAGGATGACCTTCAATATCAAATGCGGCAGGAACTGCTGCAAACGGCAGTCACGGAGGCGCGCGACGGTGGTGCGTCACTGGTGTTCATCAATGCCATCATCGCCTGGATAGGCTGGTCCGCTGGGCAGAAGGTGGCGGGCGCGGTGGTGGCCGCCCTGTCCGTCGTCATCGCCTCATGGCGCTACATCCTGGCGCGACGCCTCCGGACCGACGTGCTGACGACCAAGGACATCGCGCGCGATGAGCGCGAGTTCGAGGGGAATGCGCTTCTGACCTCGGTGATGTGCGCCGTCACCCTGACCTTCATCTATCCAGCTGCGACCGGAAACAGCTCGATTCTGATCATGGCCGCATTGGGCGCCATGCTGACCGTGGCCACGTTGTTCGTGGCACTGGTGGGCCGCGCGTTCCAGTTGTATGCCGTCCCGCAGTTGCTGACATTGTTCGCCGTGTGCCTGCTGGACCCGCGTGCGTATTCACCTTTGTTCGCCTGCGTGATCCCGGTGTTCTACCTGACCCTGCGCCGCACCGCGCGCCAGTACCGGTCGGTCACCGAAATGGCCATTGTCCGCCGCATCGATTCTGACGCCGTGAACGTCAGGCTTCGCCTGGCGAAGGAGCAGGCCGAGGCGGGCAACGTCGCCAAGGCGCAGTTCCTCGCGAACATGAGCCACGAAATCAGGACGCCGATGAACGGAATCGTCGGGGCGCTCGACCTGTTGGCACGCCATGAGCTCCCGCCGGAACAGGCGAAGCTGCTCAATACGGCGGCCGCATCGAGCGAAGCGATGCTCACGCTGCTGAACGAGGTGCTCGACTTCTCCAGGATCGAAGCGGGCAAGCTCGAACTGGCCAGCGATCCCATCCTGCTCCGCCCCATCCTGGATTCGGCCATCGACCTGCTCACGCCGGCGGCGGAACAGAAGGGGCTCACGTTGACGATGGCATTCGACCCGGCCCTGCCGGCGCGGGTGAAGGGCGATGCCGGGCGCCTCCGCCAGGTGCTGTTGAACCTGATCGGCAATGCCATCAAATTCACGGACAGTGGTCATGTCGTAGTGCGCGCACGGCGGATGTCCGACAGCGGAGACTCGCGACCGACGATGGTCCTGGAAGTGGAAGACACCGGTATCGGGATACCGCCCGCGGCGCTGCCCGGACTGTTCACGCCTTTCTTCCAAGCGGATCAATCGCACCACCGGCGCTTCGGTGGTACGGGGCTGGGTCTCGTGATCAGCAAGCGGCTGACGGAGGCGATGGGCGCCGACCTTTCCCTGGAAAGCGCGGTCGGACAGGGGTCCACATTCCGCCTGAAACTGCCGCTCGAACCGCTAGATGATTCGTTCGCGGCCGCGCCCGCGGAACCGGCCGTCCTCGGCCTGCAGGCATCGCTCGCGGGAAGAGCCCTTCTCGTGGAGGACAACCCCATCAATCGCATGCTGGCCGTGGCCATGCTCAACCAGCTCGGCATCGAGGTGGTCGAGGCCGACAACGGGCTGGCCGCGCTGCGACGCATGGAAGGAGCGCGCTTCGACGTGGTGCTGATGGATTGCCAGATGCCGATGATGGATGGTTTCGAGGCGACCCGCGAAATCCGCGCCCGCGAACGCGACACTTCCGCGCCGCGCATCCCCATCATCGCCGTCACCGCCAACGCCCTGAGCGGAGACTCGGAATACTGTCTGCAAATGGGTATGGACGCCTATCTCGCGAAGCCCTACACGCTCCAGGCCCTGTGCGAAACACTCAGGCCCTGGCTCGCCGAAAGCTCGCAACGCCCGATGGCCGTCGATCAGGGGGACCGGCGCGACGGAACGACTTAGAGCTTGTCCGTCAATTATCCGCGCCCGCGCTGGGAGCGCCGGGCGAGCATGGCAAGGAAGGCGCCGAAGGCCGTAGTGGTGGCTACGGACAAGGCGCCTGACACAGCCAGGCGACGCCCGCCGCCCCCAGCCCGAAGGGACGGGCCCAGCCGCGGGCATGGCTAATTGACGGACAAGCTCTAAAGGGTCAAATCCTGACTTCATCCCCCACCCGGATCACGCCGCCCTCCAGGATTTCAGCCCGCAGACCGCCGCGGTGGATGAGACCCGGCAGGATGTCGGCCCGGCCCGTGAGGCCGGCCAGGTACTTGCAGGGCTCGCACAGCTCGTGACCCCGCAGGCGCACGGCGCCCACGGAGAAGTCGCGGCCCACCAGGTGGTTCAGCGCCACGCCACGGGTGACGAGGTTGCGGCGCGTCTCGCCCGGCGCCAGCGCCATGCCCAGTTCCCGCGCCAGCGCCTCGATGGCCTCGGCCTCGATGAGGGTGATCTGGCGGCCCGGCTTGGGCTTGGTGGAGTAGGTTCCGGTCCCGATGGCATAGCGGTCGCCCTCGATGCCCGCACCCGTGCGGAGCGTGATCTCGGCCTTCGCCTCCATGGGTGCCTCGGCCCGGGGGGTGATGTGGATGGATTCGACGCGGCCTTCGGACACGAGTGACCTCCTCCAAGGATCATGAACGAACCGAAGGGCCGGATCATCCCCGGATCCGGCCCTTCGACTTCAAAGTCCCGGTCTACGCCAGCACCGCTTCCAGCTGATCCACGGCCCAGTCGATCTGCTCCTTGGTGATGACGAGGGGCGGGGCCAGGCGGATGGTGTCCACGTGAGTGTCTTTGCAGAGCATGCCGCGGTCCTTGAGCAGGTAGCAGTACTTGCGGGCACCGCCGGCCTCGGGCTTGAGCTGCACGCCGGCCCAGAGGCCGATGCAGCGGACCTCCTTGAGCTTGTCCGTCTTCATGGTCTGGAGGCGATGCTTGAAGTGCTGGCCCAGCTCCGCGGTCTTCTCCACCAGCTTCTCGTCCACGAGCACGTCGAGGGCGGCGCTGGCCACAGCGCAGGCCAGGGGGTTGCCGCCGTAGGTGCTGCCATGGATGCCTGGGGTGAAGACATCCATCACCTCGTCGTTGGCCAGGAAGGCGCTCACGGGGTAGTAGCCGCCGCTGAGGGCCTTGCCGATGGTGACGCCATCGGGGCGGATGCCCTCATGCTCGAAGGCGAAGAGTTTGCCCGTGCGGCCCAGGCCCGACTGGATCTCGTCCAGCACCAGGAGGAGGTTGTTCTGGTCCGCGACTTCGCGCAGGCCCTTCAGGAAGCCCTTGGGCGGGATCACCACGCCGGCTTCGCCCTGGATGGGCTCCATAAAGATGGCGCAGGTGTTCTTGGTGACAGCCTTCTTCACGGCCTCCAGATCGCCGTAGGGCACGATGACGAAGCCAGGGGTGAAGGGACCGAACTTGCTGGTGCTGTCGGGATCCGTGCTGAAGCCCACGATGGTGGTGGTGCGGCCGTGGAAGTTGCCGTCGGCCACGATGATCTCGGCCTTGCCGTACTCGATGCCCTTCTTGTCGTAGCCCCACTTGCGCATGGCCTTCAATGCAGTTTCAACAGCTTCAGCCCCGCTGTTCATCATCAGGGCCTTCTCAAAACCCGTCAGCTTGCATAGCTTCTCCAGCAGCGGCGGGAACTGGTCGTTGCGGAAGGCGCGGCTGGTGAGGGCCAAGGTCTTGATCTGGGCGATCATGGCCTCGCCGATCTTCGGGTGGTTGTGGCCCTGGTTCACGGCGGAGTAGGCGGCCAGGAAGTCCATGTACCTCTTGCCGTCCACGTCGGTGAGATAGACGCCTTCGCCCTTGGTGCAGACGACATCCAGGGGATGGTAGTTGTGGGCGCCGTACTGGTTCTCCTGCTTGATGAGCGAATCAGACTTGGCGGCGGTGGACATGAAACCTCCGGTTATGAGTGCCCTCAGCTTAGATCCGGAGGCCCTGTGTGTCAGGCGATTCCAGGAGATAGTTGACAAAGCGTCATAATCATCCCCTCTCCAACCCTCCTAAGTCACCGGGGAAGTTGGCTCTACCTCGAATGTTGATAGATGGGACAATGGGGTCTTCTTTCCATGCCATTCCACGTGTTTCCATACCCTTCCTGGAGCCTCCCATGACTGAACCCCAGACCTCCCTGTACGGCGAGCAGCCTGAGGCGCCGAAGCCCCAGGCACCGGGCCTGATGGATCAGATCCTCGGCGTGTTCACGGAGCCCAGGTCTCTCTTTGCTAGGCTGCGCACCCGACCCGTGTGGGTCTCGGCCCTGATCCTGGCCATCGCCATCGGCCTCATCGCCATGCTGATCTGGGCCTCGAAAGTGGACATGGCCGAAGCCACCCGCCACCAGATGGAGCGGATGAAGGACATCTTCCACATGAACATCCCCGACCAGGCGATGGAGGACGCCATCAGCAAGGCCGAGGGGAAGAAGCCCTGGCTCAGCGCCATTTCGGGCGCCGTGCTTGGAACTCCCTTCGTCTACCTGATCGTGGGCCTCATCGTGTGGGGTTTCGCCGCAATGGGCACGGAGGAGGGCGAGGCATCCCCCACCTTCGGCCAGGCGTTCTCCCTGACCTGCGTGCACTACCTGGCGACCCTCCCCTCCATGCTGCTGGCGGGCCTCATCGCTCTCGTCCGTCCCGTGGGCGGACAGAACATCCAGCACCTCATGCCCACCACCCTCGGGTTCTACATGAGTCCTGAATCCAACCTGGTCCGAAGCATAGTGGCGCTGGTGGATCCCCTCTGGATCTTTTCGTTCGTGCTGCTTGCCATCGGCATGCGGGAAACCTTGAAGACCAAGACCTGGGCGGTCGCCGCCTGCCTCAGTGTTTTTGGATTCTTCGGAATCGCCTTCCGAATCCTGGGGAGCCTGTTCCAGTGAAACGAAATACCCAATTTGTTCTATTCGGAAGCATTGGTCTGGCCGTTCTGCTTGCCCTCGGCCTCGCCTTCGGCGGCGCCAAGGACGAGGACAGCGCCTTTTCCTGGGACGCGATCGGCCGGGGCGACATCCGCGAAACCATCAGCGCCAGCGGCGAGATCCGCGCCAAGACCCAGATCAACATCGGCACCTCCGTGGCGGGCGAGATCAAGGCCATCCACGTGGTGGACGGCCAGAATGTGAAGGCTGGGGAACTCCTCGTCACCATCGACCAGGAACGCCTCCGCCAGGGCGAGATCCAGGCCCAGGCGGCCTTGGATGCCGCCCGTCAGGACGCCGCCCGCCTGGAAGCGGCCATGCGCCGCAGCGTGGATAGCTTTCCCCGCTATGAATCCCTGCGCCAGCAGGGCCTCATGTCCGACGAGGACTTCCGCCAGCAGAAGCTCGCCAAGGAAAGTGCCGTGCTGTCTTACAGCAGCGCGAAGGCCAATGTGGCCCAGAGCGACGCCAATCTGAAGGCCATGCGGGACGGCCTGTCGAAAGCCACCCTCCGCGCGCCCATCGCGGGCCGTGTGACGAGCCTGAAGGCCGAGAAGGGTGAGACGGCCATCCCCGGCATGAGCAACCTGCCCGGCGCCACGCTCATGATCATTTCCGACATGAGCCAAATGCAGGCGGAGATCAAGGTCAACGAAAGCGAAGTCGTGCGCACCAAGGTGGGCCAGACCGCCCAGGTGACGGTGGAATCGCTGCCCGGCAAGGTCTTCCAGGGTTCGGTCATCGAGGTGGCCACGGGCACCGAAAAGACCGGCACCGACGCCAACCTTTACAAAGTGAAGGTGCTGCTCGCGGGACAGCGCACGGACCTGGACAACCTCCGCCCCGGCATGAGCGCCCGCGCTGTCATCCTCACCCAGGCAGCCAAGGGCGTGCTGCGGGTGCCCCTGCAGGCCGTGCTGGAACGGGAAGGCAGCCAAGAGGATGCCCAGAAGCAGGGCCTCCTGGCACCCATGGCCCGCAACATCGTCATGGTCTTCAAGGCGGGCAAGGCCGAGGAGCGCGCTGTCCAGATCGGCATCGCCAACACCCAGTTCTTTGAATTGAAGGAGGGTCTGGCCGAGGGCGACAAGGTGCTCACGGGCCCCATCCGCAAGCTGAAGGAACTCAAGGACAAGGCCCCCGTGAAGCTGCGCGCACGATCCGACAGCGAACTGGCGAAGGCCAAGGAATCGAAGAAGTAATGGACATCCGTGAACCTCTCTCCGCCGCCGTCCGCGCCCTCAAAACCAACAAGATGCGCTCGGCCCTCACCACGCTGGGCATCATCATCGGCGTGGCGGCGGTCATCGTCGTGGTGAGCCTTGTGCAGGGCCTGAAGACGAGCGTGCTGAAGCAGGTGGAAAAGGCCGGGAGCCAGACCCTCTTCGTCCGGCCCGTCTTCCCTGGTGAGCTTCCGCCCGAGGAGTTTGCACGCATCAAGGACCGGGATCTCACCCTCGATCACATGCGCGCCCTCGCCAAGGACATGCCCCAGCTCACCCATCTGACGCCGGTGTTCTTCGCTGGCTACGAAGCGAAGCTCGCCGGCCGGACCGCGAACACCCGGGTGGTCATGACCGATGACAGCTACTTGGAGCTGAACAGCATCAATCTCTCCGCAGGCCGGAATTTCGTGCCATCGGACCTGCGCCTCGCCAACAAGGTGGCGATTCTCGGCACCACCCTCGTGGAGAAACTGGGCGTTCAGGGAAATCCCATCGGACGCATCCTGGTGGTGAACAACAACCTCAGCCTGGAGATCGTGGGCCTGCTTGAAACCCAGGGGGGTTCCCTTGGCAATGACCCCGACGACGTCATCATCGTCCCGCTCAGCACGGGCATCTCCCAGTTGACGGAGGCGCAGCGCCGTCAGCTCTTCTTCCAGGCGCGGGTGGATCCCCGCCTGTCGGCGGATGACGGCGCGGACATGGTGACGGACGCCCTCCGCCGCATCAAGGGGCTTCGCGGCAAACAGCCCAACAGCTTCAGGGTGTTCAGTCCCAAGCAGATCACCGGCATCGTCAGCGGCATCACCGGCACCATCACCGCCGTGGCCGGGGGCATGGTCTCCATCGCCCTGCTGGTGGGCGGCATCGGCATCATGAACATCATGCTGGTGAGCGTGACGGAGCGCACCCGGGAGATCGGCGTGCGCAAAGCCGTGGGCGCCAAGCGCCGCGACATCATGCTGCAGTTCCTCATCGAAGCCGCCTTTCTCTGCCTCATGGGCGGCGCCATCGGCGTGGGCCTGGGCTTCGTCCTCGGCGCCATCCTCGGCAAGGCCCTGATGGGCACCATGGGTTCCGTGCCCCTTTGGGCCATCACCAGCGCCCTCGCCGTCCCCGGTGCCATCGGCCTCATCTTCGGTCTCTACCCCGCCGCCAAGGCCAGCAAGCTGGATCCCATCGAGGCGCTCCGCTACGAGTAGCGGCGCGCCTCTGGATCCCGCGGCTCCGCCGACAACCCCCAGATCGGACACGCCCCTGGCGTGTCCTCCCGTTCGCCTGCGGCTCACGGATGGGGCCCCGTCCCATCGAATCCCTCCGGTACGAGTAAGCTGGAGGTCCGTCTCGATCGGAGTTCCATATGTCGAAGGTTGTGCGCATTGCCAATGGGCAGGGTTTCTGGGGCGATAGCATCGACGCCCCCGTGCGGCTGGTGGAGGCCGGGGACATCGACTACCTGACGCTGGACTATCTGGCGGAGGTGACGCTTTCCATCATGCAGAAACAGCGGCGGAAGGATCCGCAACTGGGCTACGCCACGGACTTCGTGGACCTCATGAAGCGCGTGCTGCCCCAGCTCAAGGCCAAGGGCATCCGTGTGGTGGCGAACGCTGGCGGCGTGAACCCCGAGGCCTGCCGGACCGCCGTGCTGGAAGTAGCAAAGAAACTGGGCGTGAAGGGCCTGAAGATCGCCACCGTGACAGGCGATGACGTGCTGGGGCGGCTGCCCGAGTTCCAGGCCAAGGGCCTGAAGCTGGCCAACATGGACACCGGAGAAGGCCTGTTCGACGCCCCCCGGGAGATCCTCAGCGCCAACGTCTACCTCCAGACCCAGGCCATGGTGGAGGCCCTTGATACCGGCGCCGACATCGTCCTGACGGGGCGCTGCACGGACCCCGGCCTCACCCTCGCGCCCCTCATCCACGAGTTCAAGTGGGCCGCCGATGACTGGAACCGGCTCGCCGCGGGGACCGTCGCCGGCCACATCCTGGAGTGCGGCGCGCAAAGTACCGGCGGCAACTTCACCCGCTGGTGGGAGGTGCCGGACCTCTGGAACGTGGGCTATCCCATCGCGGAAGTCGCGGAGGATGGCACCTTCATCATCACCAAGCACGCAGGTACTGGCGGCATGGTGACGGTGGACACTGTCAGCGAGCAGCTGGTCTATGAGATGGGGGATCCGGAAAACTACATCACGCCGGACGTGGTGGCGGAATTCTCCAGCATCCACCTCGAACCGGCGGGACATAATCGCGTGCGCGTCTTCGGCATCACGGGCAAGCCCCGCACCCCCTTCCTCAAGGTGAGCGGCGCCCACCTCAAGGGCTACAAAGCCACGGGCCAGCTGACCCTGTGTGGCCCCCGGGCCCTGGAGAAGGCGCAGCTTTGCGCGGATATCGTGTGGAAGCGCCTAAAGGCAGCCGGTTTCGAGTATGAGCACACGGACGCCGAGTTCCTGGGCGCCAGCACCGTCCACGCCGGTATCGCCCCGGCCCCCACGGACCCGGCCGAGATCGTGTTGCGCCTGAGCGTGAAGGACCCGGATCGGAAAAAAGTGGAACGCTTCGGGCGGGAGATCGCGCCGCTCGTCACGGCGGGCCCCGCAGGCGTGACAGGCTTCGCGGGGGGGCGACCCAAGGCCCAGGAGATCGTGGCCTACTGGCCGGCGCTGCTGCCTCGGGAACTGGTCAGCTGGAAGGTGAGCGTCGAATCCGTTTGATCATCCCTCAACCCTAGAACCCTTCCCCGGGTCCTACGTCTTGCCTTCTTGCGAGTCCCGGTCCAACAGCACATCCTTGTTTCCACAGGTTCACGGAGCCACCATGCGCCCACGCACCTCCCTCCTCCTCGGATCCCTCGGCATCCTGGTCCTGCTGGGCTGTTCAGGATCGGACTACAACTATGGTCCCGTCTCCAGCTACCTGGTGAACGCCATCGCCGTGGCGGACATTGACGGCAACGGCCAGCCGGACATCCTCGGCCTGGTCTCCACGGACTTCGGCGGCGTTCCCACCCAGGGCTACGTGTCGACCCGCCTCCAGGGTCCCGCGGGCAGTTTCCTCCTGCCCACCCGTTTTGGCGTGGGCACGGAGCCGGCCAACCTGGTGGTGGCGGACGTGAATGGCGACGGCCGGCCTGATCTCGTGGTGGCCAATGCCAATGACCAGACCGTGAGCGTGCGGCTGGCCGATCCGGCACGGTCGGGCTTCTTCCAGCCCGCCATCGTGCTCGCCACTCCCGGCCGCACTCCGCTGGATGTGGCCGTGGGCGACCTGAACGGCGACGGGAAGATGGACATCGTGGTGGCGGCCAGCGGCGCCAATAACGTCATGGTCTTCCTCCAGGGATCCACCCCGGGGACCTTCCTCACCCCCGTCACGTTCCCCGTGGGCGGCGATCCCCAAGCCGTCACGGTGGCGGATCTGGATGGCGACGGCCGGCCGGATATCGCCGTGGCCACCACCGCGAACACGGTGTCCGTCCTATGCAAGATCCTGTTCTCCCCGACCCTCATCGCCCAGAGCGCCGTGGACTACCCGACTGGCGTCCAGCCCGTGGCCATCAAGGCCGCGGACTTGAACGGCGACGGCAAGCTGGACCTGCTGACCGCCAACTACGGCGCATCCCTCAGCCCCGGCACCCAGGGCCTGAGCGTGCTGATCCAGGGCGCCACCGCGGGCACCTTCCTGCCGCCGGTCCACTACACCACCGGCTACCGCTCCACCGCCCTGGCCGTGGGGGACCTGAACGGCGACGGCAAGCTGGACGTGGTCGTGGCCAACGCGGGCCTACCCGGCGATCCCGGAAGCGTGTCCCTGTTCCTCCAGGATCCCGCCACGGCTGGCGCTCTGCTCACGCCCACGAACTACCGGGGCGTCTGGGGACCCATGGGCGTGGCCATCGGCGACATGAACGGGGACGGCCTCCCGGACCTGGTGCTGGCGGACGGAGACATCGTGGTGCGCTTCAACAACTCGACCACTCCCGGGACCTTCGGTCCCCCCCAGTTCTTCTACAACTGACAAAAAGAGGCCCCGGGATCCGGGGCCTCTTTTTGTCAGCCCAAGTGGACACTGATCTTGCGCGGCCGTACCTCAGGCCGCTTGGGCACCATGAGGGTGAGGACGCCGTTGCGGAATTCGGCCACGACCTTATCCCCCTCCACATCCTCGGGAAGGGTGAACGTGCGGCTGAACCGGCCGTGGCTGCGCTCCGCGAGGTGGATGCGTTCGCCGTCCTTCAGGGCCTCCTCATCGCGCTTGCCAGCGACGGTGAGACGGGTGCCCTCGAGGCTGATCTCCAGGTCGGCTTCGACGATGCCGGGCAGATCCGCCCGGAACTGGTAGGCATCCGGGCTCTCCTTCACGTCGAAGCTCGGCATGAAGGCGGCCGTGGGAGCGCCGAGTTCGTAGTCCCGAAGCGGGTCCCAGCGCATGAAATCGCGCATGAGACGGAAGGGCTCCAGGCTGGCGGCGGTAGCCGGCAGAGTCTGGGGGTTGCGGGTGCGAAGGATGGTCATGAGTTCCTCCTGTAAATGTGGCTCCCGGTCCTTCATGCGCCTGAGACGCACAGGTCATGATGACGTAGCCGAATAAAATATTAGTGCCTTAAAGTCATATGTCAAGCATCGGTCCTACGAAAATCATAATTATTAAATTTCAAGGGGTTGACCTATTTTGCTGAGCAGATAGATTGGTTTCCGCCTTGGAGGTCCCATGCGCCGGAGCGTTCTCATCCTCGGCCTGTTGTCCGCAGGCGTCTTCGCGGGCTGGTGCGGCCATGCCCTCACGCCCAGCCTGGCGAAACCCCGCCCCGTGGAGGCCCGCGGCCCGCTCTACGAGTGGGAGAAGGTCCAGGCCCAACGCTTCAAGGAAGCCGCTCCCAGCGTGGTCTACATCACCACCACGGAGGAGCGCGCCCGTGACTTCTTCGGGCTCGATGTGGTGGAAGTGCCCACGGGATCGGGCACAGGCTTCATCTGGGACACCCAGGGGCACGTGGTGACGAACTTCCACGTGATCCAGGGCGCCACCCGCGCTTTCATCACCCTGGCGGACGGCAGCCGTCACGAGGCCGCCTACGTGGGCGGAGCCCCGGACAAGGATCTGGCCGTGCTCCTGCTCACCAAGACGCCGCCCAAGCTGCGACCCATCCCCCTGGGCACCAGCGCGGACCTCCAGGTGGGCCAGGCGGTGCTGGCCATCGGCAACCCCTTCGGCCTGGACCAGACGCTGACCACCGGCGTGGTATCCGCCCTGGGCCGCGAGATCCAGAGCGTGACCCAGCGGCGCATCTCGGGGGTCATCCAGACCGACGCGGCCATCAACCCCGGCAACAGCGGCGGGCCCCTGCTGGACAGCGCGGGGCGCCTGGTGGGCGTGAACACCGCCATCCAGAGCCCCAGCGGCGCCAGCGCCGGCATCGGTTTCGCGGTGCCCGTGGACACCGTGAACCGCGTGGTGCCCCAGCTCATCACCCGGGGCAAGCTGGAGCGGGCGGACCTGGGCTTCGAGCCCGTGGCGCCGCGGTTGGTGGAGCGGGCCTTCGGCGCCCAGAAAGGCGTGATGGTGGGGAAGGTCTACCGCGGCGGCCCCGCTGCCCGGGCCGGCCTCCGGGGCGTGGGCGTGGAGGGCCGCAACGTCCTCGCCGGCGACCTCATCCAGGCCGTGAACGGCAAGGCCGTCGAAGACTGGGACTCCCTGCTGGATGCCATCGAGGCGCTGCCCCTGGGCGGCAGTGCCCAGCTGGACATCCAGCACGAAGGCCGGAGGCTGCGGGTGCCCATCCGCCTGGAGGCCGCGCGGGAGTAAAGATCCACCACGAGATTTCAGTTTGTCTCGCGTATCGGCGCAGCCGATACCGAGAGGGCACCGAGGGCACTGAGAAAGATCACGGAGAAAGAAAGGCAGGCCATTTCCTCTCTGTGTTTTCCTCCGTGATCTCCGTGTCTCCGTGGTGGATCCTTGCGGTCGGACCGTCTCAGCCCTGGATCCACACGGGCTCGAGCCCCAGCAGCTTCTCCACGGCCTCGCGGCCCCGGGGGCCGGGATCCACGGTGAAGTCGTTCACCCAGGCGTTCACGTAGCGGCCGATCATCTCGCGGTCCATGCCGCGGCCGAAGGACTGGCTGTAGTCCACGCTCTCCCAGTGGCGGGCCCGGGCCAGCTCGACGCTCTTGCGCATGAGCACGGCGAAGCGCTGCTTCACATCCTTGGGCAGGTCCCGGCGGATGGCGTTGCCGCCCATGGGCAGGGGCAGATCATAGGCGTGCTTCCACCAGGCGCCCAGATCCACCACCAGGCGCAGGCCCGCGTCGTGGTACATGAGCTGGCTTTCGTGGATGAGCAGGCCGGCCTGGAAACGGCCCTCGGCCACGGCGGGCAGGATCTGATCGAAGGGCACCAGCTCGACCTTGGGCTCGAAACCGTGCTCGGAACACCACTTTCGCATCGCGAGGTAGGCGCTGGTGCGCCGGCCCGGGATGGCGATGGTGAGGCCCTTCAGCGCGTTCACTTCCAGGGGGGCGCCGCTCACCACGAGGGGGCCCGTGCCTTCCTGGATGCTGGAGCCAGCGGTGAGCAGATCGTAGCGGCCCAGGAGTTCCGGATAGGCGCCGAAGCTGATGGCCGTCACGTCATAACGGCTTTCCAGGGCCTCGGCGTTCAGCGTCTCGATGTCCTTGCGGACGAAGGTGATCTCGAATTCCTCGGGATCCAGCCAGCCCAGCGCCAGGGGCGCCATCATGTAGGCATCGTCGGAATCGGGGCTGTGGGCGATGGTGAACTTCATAACGGACCTCCCCTCCAGTTCAGCACAGATTGGCCGGGGCAGGTCCTGGATCTGGATGGGGCGGAATTGATCCCCCCGCTATAAGGGTGCGACCAGCTTGAAATTCGTATGGCATTCCAGGCATTTCACTTCAGGCGCTTTGTGCTGGTGGTGGCACTCGGTGCAGGGGAAGGGGCCGGGGTGCCCGCCCTTCTTGGGCGGATCGTGGGGATTGACCGGAAGGTGCTTGGTATAGGCGGCCATGGCCGCATAGTCCCCATGGCACACCATGCAGGAATCCTCAGCCATCGCCGCCTGGGTGGGGTTCTCTTTATGGTGGCAGTCAAAGCAGGAGAGATTGTTCTTGGCGTGCTTGCTGGGAAGGGGCCGGGAACCGGCCTCCAGGCGGGAAGCGGCTAGAAAAGACACGGAGATTAGTACAATCACCTTGATCGCGCTGGGTCTCATGGGTTGCCTCTTATGGGAGATCGGTAGCTTCCGGGTTTCCCATAAGATTATCCGGGTCCTGCGCCTTGGGCAGCGGGGACAGCCTCTGCCGGATCACGCCCTTGCCTCAGAGTGTGTTTTAGAATTCCCGCGAGCCGCGACGGCGGCCAGCCGCGTGATCCAGCAGATATCAGCCTGTCTTGCGTATCGCCGCAGGCGATACCAAGAAGGAAGCGCGCGCAGGGCGATGCGGGACTCGTTCAAGCGCGGTGACGCCGCTGGGCGCGTGGCTGGCCACCGTCCCTCCGGGCTGGGGCGGCGGGGAGGCTCCACCTCCGCGAGCTTGCGAGCGGGAGCCACGCATCGCGTGGCGTCAGGTGGAGGGCCTGACGTCGTCCAGGGCCCTGAACATGGAACCACCATGCCTGCGGGCCCCATCCTAGCCATGCTCGCCCGGCGCTCCCAGCGCGGCCCGTGCGAATTCTAAAACACACTCTCAGCGAACCCGGCTTGTTCAGCCGATCGTCTCCGGGTCCCTCGGCGCCAGCTTGCCTTTGATGCGCTCCACGGCCTTGGCCGCCAAGGCGTAGCGGGGATTTTCTTCCAACGCCTTCCTGAAGTGTTCCAGCGCCTTGTCCAGCTGGCCCTTGGCCTCATAGACCCGGCCCAGGTTGTAATGGGGGTAGCAGTAGCTTTCGTAGCGCTGGGCCTTGAGGGCCATGCGCAGCCAGGGGATGGCCTCGTCGGGCTCGCCCTGCTCCACGTAGTAGGCGCCGATGTCGTTGTAGGGGTTCCCGAACTCGGGATCCAAGTCGATGGCGCGGTGGCAGTCCTCGATGGCGGCGGCGTAGTCCTTCTCGAAGGAGCGCGCCCAGCCCCGGAAGGTGTAGGCCTCGGCCGTGGGGCAGATCTCGATGGACTTGGTGTAGAGGCCGATGGCCTTCGCCACCTCGTTCTTCATGTGAAGCTGGTAGGCCTTGCTCACCCATTCCATGGCCTCCTGACGCTTGTCCTGGCGTTCCTGCTCGTCGCTCATGGGCCATCCTCGCGGGCATCAGGATAAAACCTTCAGCCAGCTGGGGCCAGTTATCCTGGAATCATGGCCAACGATCTGCCCGGCTCTTACTGCCAGAACTGCCTGACCTGGAACCCCGGGGATCGGGAAACCTGTGCGAAGTGCGGCACGAGGCTGCTCATCCTGGCAGGAGACCAGACCTGGGAAGACGAGCCGGACGAGCCCGAAGGCGGTGAGGACCTGGAAGAGCACCTCCTGGAGCGCATCACCGGCCTGGAGGAGACCCTCCGTCGCGTGGAGACCTACCTGGAGACCGTCTCCGACCAGCTGGGCAAGCTGGAGCGCAGCGAGGTCATGCTGCGCAACGGGCTCATGGCCCTGGTGCAGGAGATGGAGCAGAAGCGCCAGCTGGACGCCCACGCCTTCTCCGAGCGCTGGGAACAGCTGGTGGAAGAGAACCTGCACCTCATCAGCGCCCGGGAGCTGTTCACCCGCTACCGCGCCCGCATCCTGCCCATCGCCCGGCCCAAGTCCATGTCCCAGCTCAAGCGCGCCCTGCTGGAGACCACGGCCCTGCTGGAAGCCGCTGACCTACCCGGCGCCGCCCAGCGCCTGGGTCAGGCCCTGCCCCTGGATCCCAAGAACTACGAGTTGATCTTCACCGCGGCCTCCCTCCACGAGGCCGCCCAGAACTTTGAGGAGGCGGAAGGTTTGGCCCGCAAGGCCGTGGGCCTGAGCCCCCGCCACTTCGAGGCCTGGATGCTGCTGGCCAAGCTGCTCCAGGAGCTGCCGGACCACGCGGACCAGGCCATCGAGGCCCTGCATCAGGCTTCGGACCTTCGCCCGGAGGACCCCGAACCCCGGATGCTGCTGGCGGAACTGCTGCTGGACGAAGAGGACCTGCAGGGCGCCCTGGAAGCGGCCCAGGAGGCCGTGGCCCGCCGCAAGGACGGGGAGACTCTGCTCCTGCTGGGCCAGGTCTACCTGGCCCGGGGCGAAAGCGCCTTGGCGGTGCCGGCCCTCAAGGACGCCAGCGCCTACCTGCCCGGCGACCTCCATGTGCGGGAATCCCTGGCCGAGGCTTACCTGTTGCAGGAGGAGCGATCCAAGGCCTTCGCCATCCTCCAGGAACTGCTCATGCAGAACCCCGGCGATCCCCATCTGCTCCTCATGCTGGACGCCGAGGATCACCTCCAACTGCGGGAGGCCCGGGACGGCAAGACCGGCACCCAGACCCTGCTGGACGAAGCGGAAACCCTGCTGGACGAGAACCAGCTGGAATCCGCCGCCCTCCTGCTCAAGCGCGTCAAGCGCAAGGGGAAGAGTCAGCGCTCCGATTGGCTGGAGTTGCGTCTGGCCTTCCTCCAGAATCCGGAAAAGACCCTGAAACCGGCCCTGGACTTCGCCTGCTCGGACCGGCACCCGCGCCTCTGCTTCCTGGCCCTCCGCCTGGCCCTCGAACACCTCATGGAGCAGAAGCGCGAGCCTGAGATCGCCCGGATCCTGGATGCCTTCCTCACCCGGCATCCCAAGAGCACCGGCGCCTGGGAGGCCGCCCTCATGCGCCAGGCCTACCGCCTCATGAATGGCCAGGCCACGGAGCAGGATCTGATCGAGGTCCGCCGCCTCCACGCCCATCCCCTGCCGGGCATGGAGCCCCGCGCCCGCACCCTGCTGGGCCAGTACCTCCTGGCCCTCAAGCGCCACCAGGAGGTGCTGGAGTTGCTGGATCCCCTGCTGGAGAAGGAGCCCACCCTCATCAACCACTTCCAGCTCAGCGCGGCCCTGGCGGGCCTGGGCGAACGGGAGCAGGCCCGCACCCTGCTCAAGGCTGGACTGGACGCCGACCCCGGCGACCTCAACGAAAGCCAAGCGAAGGGCGTGAAGAACCAGATCCGGGGTCTGCTCAAGGAACTGGACGCCCCCGTGGAAGCGTGACCGGGGCCACAGTCTATTAAGTTGACAATTTTAGTCGAGATTCCAGAATGGAATGTCTCGGGAGTGGTGTATGACCTCGACCTTCAATGTGGTCACCAGCCAGGAATACAAGTACGGCTTCGTGACGGACATCGAGGCGGACAGCGTTGCGCCCGGACTCAGCGAGGACGTCATCCGGTTCATTTCGGCCAAGAAGGGCGAACCCGAATGGCTGCTGGAGTTCCGCCTCAAGGCTTACCGCCACTGGCTGACCATGACCGAGCCCGAATGGGCCAAGGTCGACTACCCGAAGCCCGACTTCCAGAAGATCGTCTACTACAGCGCCCCCAAGCCCAAGAAGCCACAGTACGCCTCCATGGACGAGGTGGACCCCGAGCTGCGGCGCACCTTCGAGAAGCTGGGTGTGCCCCTCCACGAGCAGGAAGCCCTGGCGGGGGTGGCCGTGGACGTGGTCTTCGACTCCGTCAGCGTGACGACCACCTACCGGGAGAAGCTGGCCACCGTCGGCATCATCTTCTGCAGCTTCAGCGAGGCCGTGAAGACCCACCCCGAGCTGGTCAAGAAATACCTCGGCAGCGTGGTGCCCACCTCCGACAACTTCTACGCGGCCCTCAACAGCGCCGTGTTCACGGACGGCAGCTTCGTCTTCATCCCCAAGGGCGTGGCCTGCCCCATGGACCTGAGCACCTACTTCCGCATCAACAACAAGGAATCGGGCCAGTTCGAGCGCACCCTCATCGTGGCTGAGGAAGGCGCCAGCGTGAGCTACCTGGAGGGCTGCACCGCGCCGCAGTTCGACACCAACCAGCTGCATGCGGCGGTGGTGGAGCTGGTGGCCCTGGACCATGCCTCCATCAAATACAGCACCGTCCAGAACTGGTACGCCGGCGACAAGAACGGCGTGGGCGGCATCTTCAACTTCGTGACGAAGCGCGGCCTCTGCAAGGGCAAGGGCTCGCACATCAGCTGGACCCAGGTGGAGACCGGCAGCGCCATCACCTGGAAGTATCCCAGCTGCATCCTGCTGGGGGACGACAGCATCGGCGAGTTCTACAGCGTGGCCCTCACCAACCACAAACAGCAGGCCGATACCGGCACCAAGATGATCCACATCGGCCGCAACACGAAGAGCACCATCATCAGCAAGGGCATCAGCGCCGGCGAAAGCTCCAACAGCTACCGCGGCCTCGTGAAGATACAGCCGAAGGCCGAAGGCGCCCGCAACTTCAGCCAGTGCGATTCCATGCTCATCGGGCCCTCGTGCAGCGCCAGCACCTTCCCCTACATCGAGGTGCAGAACCGCAGCGCCCGGGTGGAGCACGAGGCCACCACCAGCAAAATCGGCGAGGAGCAGCTGCTCTACTTCCAGCAGCGCGGCATCCCCGCCGAGGAAGCCATCAGCATGATCATCAACGGCTTCTGCAAAGACGTCTTCCGCGAGCTCCCCATGGAGTTCGCCGTAGAGGCCACCAAGCTGCTCTCCCTCAAGCTGGAAGGCAGCGTGGGTTGATGGATATGAATTGGAAACCGCAGATGTCGCAGATGGCGCAGATAAAACCCAATTCAGGTTTTTCGCTTTTCATCTGCGGCCATCTGCGTCATCTGCGGTTACAAATCTGGAGTTGAAATGCTTTCGATCAAGAACCTGACCGCCTCGATCAACAGCACGCCGGTGCTGAAGGGGATTGACCTGGAGCTCAAGGCGGGGGAGATCCACGCCATCATGGGCCCCAACGGCTCGGGCAAGTCCACCCTGGGCAAGGTGCTGGTGGGCCACCCGGCCTACGAGGTCACGGGCGGCGAAGTGCTCTACGAAGGCCGGAATCTCTTCGAACTGGAACCCGATGCCCGGGCCCGCGCCGGGATCTTCATGGGCTTCCAGCACCCCATCGAGGTGCCGGGCGTCAGCAACGCCGCTTTCCTGCGCCTGGCCTACAACAAGAAGGCCGAGGCCGAGGGCCGCGACGAGCTGGATCCGCTCGAGTTCGACGACTTCATCCACGAGAAGATCAAGCTCGTGGCCATGAAGGAGGAGTTCCTCGATCGCAGCCTCAACGAGGGTTTCTCCGGCGGCGAGAAGAAACGCAATGAGATCCTCCAGATGGCCGTGCTGGAACCCAAACTGGCCATCCTGGACGAGCTGGACAGCGGCCTGGACATCGACGCCCTGCGCGTCCTGGGCGACGCCGTGAACAAGCTGCAGCGCCCCGACCGGGCCCTGCTGATCATCACCCACTTCCCCCGCATCCTGGAGATCATCGAGCCCCAGTTCGTGCATGTCCTTTCCGGCGGGCGCATCCTCAAGAGCGCAGGCAAGGAACTGGCCATCGAGCTGGAGGAGCGCGGCTACGACTGGGTGCTGGAGGAAGCCGCGGCCGGGAGTCAGCGATGACCACGATGGTGGTTGGTTCCAACCTGCTGGTCGATCTGCTCAGCGGGCCCAGGCCCGCTGAGTGGGCTTCGCTGCGCGAAGCGGCAGAGCTGCGGCTGGCGGGACGGGAGCTGCCCACATCCTCGGGCGAGGACTGGAAATACACGGATCTGAAGGCCCTGGCCGGCATGAACTTCGGACCCGCACCGAAGGCCACCGTGGACATCAGCGGGCACCTGCTTCCGGAGATGGTCGGCACGCGCCAGGTCTTCGTGAACGGGCGCCACGCCCCCCATGTGAGCTGCACCTCAGCCGTTCCGGCTGGCGTCCGCTACTTCCCCATGTCCACCGCCAGCGAGGCCTGCCACACGTTGGGAACCATCGGCAACGGCGCGGCAAAGGGGCTTTTCGAAGATCTGAACACCGCCCGCTTCGAGGATGGCGCCGTGATCCTGGTGCCGAAAAACCTCAAGGTGGCCCTGCCCCTGCACCTGCTCTTCATCACCAAGGCCGAAACCCCCATCGCCGTCTTCCCCCGGATTCTTGTATTGCTGGAACGCGGGGCGGAACTGGAGCTGGTGGAGGAACACATCGGTGAAGGCCCCTACTTGAGCTGCCCCGTCGTCGAAGTCCACGTGGCGGACGGTGCCATCCTCCGGCACGAACGCGTGCAGCGGGAGAGCGCCGAGGCCTACCACCTTGGCACCCTCAAGGCCGAAGTCGGCAAGGGCGCCCAGTACCACTCCCGCACCCTCAGCTTCGGGGCCCGCCTCTCCCGGCAGCAGCCCTGGGTGCGCCTGGCCGAGGGCGCTGAGGTCACCCTGGACGGCCTGGCCCTCCTGGACGGTCATCAGGTGGCTGACACCCACAGCTTCCTGCACCACGCCGAGCCCCAGGCCACGAGCCACCAGCTCCACAAGTGCATCGTGGATGGGAAAGCCCGCGCCATCTTCAACGGCCAGATCCACGTGGCCCCCGGGGCCCAGGGCACGGATGCCCGGCAGCAGAGCCGCAACCTGCTGCTTTCGGAGGCTGCCCGGGTGGACACCAAGCCCCAACTGGAGATCTACGCGGACGACGTGAAATGCAGCCACGGCGCGGCGGTGGGCCAGCTCGATCCCGAGGAGCTGTTCTACCTCCAGAGCCGCGGCATGAACGCCGACGACGCCCGCAACCTCCTCACCTACGGCTTCGCGGCGGACGTGCTCACCCACATCCCAGTGGCCAGCCTGCGCCGGTCCCTGCGCCAGCTCGTCATGGCCCGCACCCAGGCCACTTCCCTGGGGGACCTCGGATGAGCATCGACCTGAAGACCCTCGACGTGGCGGCCATCCGCAAGGATTTTCCCCTGCTCTCCCGCATCCTCCACGGCAAGCCGGTGGTCTACCTCGACAGCGCCGTGAGCGGGCAGATGCCCGTCCAGGCCATCGAGCGGATGACGAAGTACCAGCGGGACGAACACACCAACGTGCACCGCGGTGTAAGCACCCTCAGCCAGGAGGCCACGGATTTCTACGAGGCCGCCCGCGAGAAGGTGCGGCGCTTCATTGGGGCCGGCTCCATCAAGGAGATCGTCTGGACCCGCGGCACCACCGAATCCATCAACCTCGTAGCCCAGACTTTCGGCCGGATGAACGTGAAGGAAGGCGACGAGATCCTCCTGTCGGCCATGGAGCACCACGCCAACATCGTGCCCTGGCAGATGCTGGCCCAGGAGAAGGGCGCCACCATCAAGGTCATCCCCATGACCGATGACGGCGAGCTGATCCTGGATTCCCTCGACGAGCTCATCACCGACCGCACGAAGCTCCTCGGCGTGGTGCATGTCAGCAACGTCCTCGGTACCGTGAACCCCGTGAAGGAGATCATCGCCCGCGCCCACACCAAGGGCGTGCCGGTGCTGGTGGATGGCGCCCAGGCCGTGCCCCACCTCCCGGTGGACATGCAGGATCTCGACGCCGACTTCTACGTGTTCAGCGGCCACAAGCTCTCGGGCCCCACGGGCATCGGCGTGCTCTACGGCAAGCTGGCCCACCTGGAGGCCATGCCCCCCTGGCACGGCGGCGGCAGCATGATCCGCTCCGTCAGCTGGGAGAAGACCACCTACCTCCCCGCCCCAGGCAAGTTCGAGGCGGGCACGCCCCCCATCGCCGCCGCCATCGGCCTGGGCGTCTCCATCGACTACGTGACCACCCTGGGCCTGGACCGCATCGCCGCTTACGAACATGAGCTGCTGGCCTACGCCACGGAGCGCCTCTCTGCCATCCCCGGCCTGCGGATCCTGGGGACCGCGAAGGACAAGGCTAGCGTCCTCTCCTTCGTGGTGGAGGGCATCCACCCCCACGACATGGGCAGCCTGCTGGACGGCGAAGGCGTCGTGGTCCGCGCGGGCCACCACTGCGCCCAGCCCGTCATGACCCGCTTCGGCGTCCCCGCCACCACCCGCGCCTCCTTCGCCTACTTCAACACCCGCGAAGAAGTGGACATCCTGGTTTCGGCAGTTTTGAAAGCCATCGAGTTGTTCAAATGACCGACCCCCGCGAGCTGTACCAGCAGGTGATCCTGGAGCACAACAAGAAGCCCCGGAACTTCGGGACGCTGGAGGCCTGCACGCACCATGCGGAAGGCCACAACCCGCTCTGCGGGGACGAGCTGGACCTGACCTTGGTGGTTGAAAACGGCCTGGTCCAGGACATCAAGTTCCGGGGCAGCGGCTGCGCCATCGACGTGGCCAGCGCCAGCCTCATGACCGGCGCCGTGAAGGGGAAGACCGTGGCCG
>Ga0315270_10000105_pt1 | contig 45838 bp, 44 predicted proteins | sample C1_bottom_MG_FD_204932 | JGI IMG/M metagenome (GOLD analysis project Ga0315270, IMG submission 204932) | Sediment microbial communities from Yellowstone Lake, YNP, Wyoming, USA - C1_bottom | ecosystem: Environmental > Aquatic > Freshwater > Lake > Sediment | place: USA: Wyoming | collected... | reverse complement strand
TGATCGCCAAGGAGGGGATGTTCCGTTACATGCTGGCGGTTGCCAAACGGGTACGCTCGCAGATGCTGGTCGCTAACGCGTGGCATGCACGTTCGGACGCGGCATCTTCACTGGTGGTTATCGTCGGAGTTGCCGGCAACCTGCTCGGTTATACCTTCTTTGATCTGCTTGCCGCAGCGGTAGTGGGCGTGATGATCGCGCATATGGGCGGCAAGCTGGCCTTTGAAGCGATGGCGGAACTGATTGATACCGGGTTGGATGAGGAAGAGGTCGAGGCGATAAGGCAAACCTTGCTCAATACTCACGGCGTGCGGGGTTTGCACGAGCTGAGGACTCGCAAGATGGCGGATAACGCATTGGTCGATGCTCACATCATCGTTGACCCAAAGATAAGCGTTTCGGAAGGTCATTACATCGCCGAATCTGCGCGTCATGCCGTGCTCAAGAATCACCATGTGCTGGATGTGATGGTGCACATCGATCCGGAAGACGATATGCAAGCCAAACCGAATGCGCATTTGCCCGGCCGCCCCATTCTGCTGGCGCATCTTGCCGGGCGACTGGGGAAAGCGGACTTGTCGGACTATCGAATCGTGTTTCACTATCTTGATGGCAATGTCGATGCGGAAATCTATCTGTCAGCCGATCAGGCGTCTGTTGGGCAGGCTGATGAGCTGCAGGCAGCTTGTAATGAGCTGGTGCGTGATGATGGGTTTTTTCGTGCCGTACACGTTCATCGTACTCATGCACAAAATTAGTGCATTTCCGGCTTGGTCACGCCCTTATTAGGTGCAATATTTTTTGTGCTGAGCAACAGGCTTATGGCACAATAAGAGCTTGCCGTGCTGTTGGGGTTGGCACGCTTTCTGCATTTTGAATTACTGGTTTTTTTCGTTTAGCTGTTTAATTTTGATGTTCTGGGAGATTGTTATGTCGATGTCGGCAACTGATGTGTTAAAGATGATTAAGGACCGCGAAATAAAATTCGTGGATTTCCGTTTTACCGATACGCGCGGCAAAGAGCAGCACGTGGGTGTACCCGCCAAATATGTGGGTATGGAAAAATTCGAGGAAGGCCATGCGTTCGACGGTTCTTCCATCGCTGGCTGGAAAGGTATACAAGCCTCTGACATGCTGTTGTTGCCGGATCCTGAGACAGCCTACGTAGACCCTTTCATGGACGAGAACACCCTGGTGATCACTTGCGACGTGATCGAGCCCACAGATGGCAAGGGTTATGACCGCGATCCGCGTTCCATCGCCAAGCGTGCCGAAGCCTATTTGAAATCAACTGGAATCGGCGATACAGCTTACTTTGGACCCGAGCCGGAATTTTTTATCTTTGACTCGGTCAACTGGGAAATCAACATGTCCGGTTGCTTCGTCAAGGTGAACTCTGAAGAGGCTGCCTGGTCGTCCGCAGAAAAATTTGAAAGCGGTAATACCGGCCATCGCCCAACCGTCAAGGGCGGTTATTTCCCCGTTCCGCCGGTTGACAGCCTGAACGACATTCGCGCCGCAATGTGTCTGGCTCTTGAAGATATCGGTATCGAGGTCGAAGTGCATCACCACGAAGTCGCCACAGCTGGCCAATGCGAGATCGGCACCAAGTTCAATACGCTGGTTCGTCGTGCCGACCAGACTCAGGCCCTGAAATATGTTGTGCATAACGTTGCACACCAATATGGCAAGACAGCGACCTTCATGCCCAAGCCGATCGTCGGCGACAATGGTTCTGGGATGCATGTACACCAGTCGATCTGGAAGGGCGGCAAGAACTTGTTTGCAGGAAATGGCTATGCCGGTTTGTCAGAATTAGCACTCTTCTACATTGGCGGTATCATCAAACACGCCAAGGCATTGAATGCGATCACCAACCCGGGCACCAATTCATACAAGCGCCTGGTTCCTCATTATGAGGCACCTGTGAAACTGGCTTATTTGGCCAAAAATCGCTCTGCTTCGATTCGCATACCGCATGTACCTAACGAGAAAGCACGCCGCATCGAGACTCGCTTCCCGGACCCTACTGCCAACCCGTACATGTGCTTCGCGGCATTGATGATGGCTGGTCTGGATGGTATCCAGAACAAGATCCACCCCGGCGATCCGGCTGACAAAAACTTGTACGACCTGCCGCCGGAAGAAGATGCAAAGATCCCAACCGTGTGTGCTTCTCTGGACGAAGCATTGGCACATCTGGACAAGGATCGGGAGTTCCTGACCCGCGGCGGCGTGTTCTCCAATGACTTCATCGATGCTTACATCGCCTTGAAGATGGACGAAGTGAACCGTGTCCGCATGACGACACACCCTGTTGAATTCGATATGTATTATAGTATCTAAGCGTTCGGGGCATAAGGCAGGACAATAAAACGGGGCTTCGCGCCCCGTTTTGTTTTTTCCGATTTTTTTAACGGGAAATGTTTGTCTGTGTCCTATGCTTGGCCTATACTTGCCGCGTTACTTCGAGGAAGATCGAACATGAAGCGATACTTGTTTGCCGTGCTGTGTGTTTTCCCGTTGTTGGCGCAAGCCGAAATCTATAAATCTGTGGATGCGGATGGGCATGTCACCTACTCAAGTACGCCAATCAAGGGCGGCAAGAAACTTAATCTGGAACCGTTGCCCACCATGCTGCCACCCGGCAAGGAAGGTTCTCCCGGCAGTTTCCCCAGGGTGGATAGCGCAACACAGAAAAGCCGAGATGATACGCGTTACACCATATTACAAAACGAGTTGACCAACGAGGAGAAGTTGCTCGCTGAAGCCAAGCAGAGCTTGGCAGAAGCCAGTCCCGAGGTATTCAAGGGGCAGGACGGCAAGACATATCGCAATGTCGCAAAGTACGATGAGAAAATCAAGCCGCTTGCAGCCCAGGTCGATCTGCATCAAAAAAATATTGAAGCGCTTAATACCGAGCTGTCCAAGTTGAAATAATCCCGGCCATCTCTGGCATGTTTTCTGCTGTGTAGCCTATATGCCTGACTTTCCCTTTCTTACGCTTGAGTATCTGGCGACATCGGTCATCCTTCTGGATGACGAGTCGCGCATCGTCTATCTTAATCCGGCAGCAGAGAATCAGTTCGACGTGAGCGGCAAAAATCTGATGGGGCACACGGTGCAGCAGGTTTTCACGCATACCGAGCAATTGGCCAGCGCCATGCAGCAAGCGGCACTGAATAATGCCACCTATATCGAGCATGACCTGACGATGGGCACGCATGGGCACGGCAAGTTTCAACTGCGTTGTGCGGCGACCCCGTTGCAATTCAGCAAGCAATATTTATTGCTCGAATTCCATGCCATGGACAGGCCATTGAAACTGGCTCGCGAAGAACAGATGCTGGATCAAACGCAGGCCAATCGTCTGCTGCTACGCAATCTTGCGCATGAAATTAAAAATCCACTGGGCGGCATACGCGGCGCGGCACAGTTGCTCGAGCAGGAATTGGAAAAACCCGCTTTGCGCGAATACACACAGGTCATCGTGCAGGAAGCAGATCGGCTGCGTTCCCTGATGGAAAAATTACTCTCTCCGCAAAATGCCTCTCACTACAGCGCACTCAACATCCATGAGGTTCTGGAACGCGTACGGAGTGTGGTGTTGGCGGAAATGCCGGAAGGCTTGAAGATAAAGCGTGACTACGACATCAGCCTGCCCGCGCTGATCGGTGATAAGGAGCAGTTGATACAGGTCATGCTCAACATCGTGCGCAATGCGGCGCAGGCGATGCAGGGTAATGGGACCATCATCTTGCGAACCCGAGTCGCGCACCAGGCGACGTTGATCAAGCGCCGTCACCGTCAGGCAGTAAGAGTGGAGATCATTGATAACGGACCCGGCATACCGCCGGAATTGCAGGACAAGATCTTTTATCCCCTGGTGTCAGGGCGTGCCGACGGACACGGGCTGGGATTGACGCTGGCACAAGACTTCGTCAGTCAGCACCACGGCATCATAGAATATGACAGCGAACCCGGACGTACCCGTTTCACGGTATTACTTCCCCTCCCATAATTATTAGGCGATGACTATGAAACCTGTTTGGATAATTGACGATGATCGCTCGATACGCTGGGTACTGGAAAAATCGCTGACGCGAGAAGATATCGAATTCAAGAGTTTTATCAGTGCAGATGACGCTTTGCGAGCCCTTGATCGTGACTTGCCGCAAGTGGTGGTCAGCGATATTCGTATGCCAGGCAGCTCCGGACTGGATTTTTTAAAGGTGTTGCATCAGCGTCATCCGCTCATTCCGGTAATCATCATGACCGCATACTCCGACCTGGAAAGCGCTGTTTCATCCTTTCAGGGAGGGGCGTTTGAATATCTGCCCAAACCATTCGATATCAACCATGCTCTTGAACTGATTCGACGGGCGCTGGAACAAAGCCACCACAAATCGGGTGAAACCGACCAAGTGAATATCGCCGCTGATATTCTCGGCCAGGCTCCCGCAATGCAGGAAGTTTTTCGCGCCATCGGCAGACTGTCCCAGTCTCATGCTACCGTGCTGATCAATGGTGAATCGGGTACCGGGAAAGAACTGGTTGCCCGGGCCCTGCATCGCCATAGCCTGCGCGCCGAAAAGCCTTTCATTGCCATCAATACCGCTGCTATTCCCAAGGACCTGCTCGAGTCGGAATTGTTCGGCCATGAACGTGGTGCATTCACGGGCGCAGCCACGACAAGACATGGCCGATTTGAACAAGCGGAAGGCGGCACGTTGTTTCTTGATGAGATTGGCGATATGCCTGCTGATCTGCAAACCCGTTTGCTTCGCGTGCTATCAGATGGAAATTTTTACCGCGTAGGTGGCCATCAGCCGATAAAAGCCAATGTGCGCATCATCACGGCAACACATCAAAATCTTGACGAGCGGGTTAGGCTGGGGCTATTCCGCGAGGATTTGTTTCATCGTTTGAACGTGATCCGGATCCGTTTACCGGCGTTGCGCGAGCGCAAGGAAGATATCCCGCTATTGGCAAAATACTTTCTGCAAAAGAGTGCGCGTGAATTGGCGGTCGAGCAAAAACAATTCAGCGATGCGACTCTGCAACATCTAAGCGAACAGGAATTCCCCGGTAACGTGAGGCAGCTGGAAAATCTCTGTCACTGGCTGACCGTGATGACGCCTTCGCAAGTAGTAGAGGTTGCCGACCTTCCGCTCGAATGGCGCGGCGAATCGGTAGCGGGGGAGGCTGACGGCGGTGATTGGAAAGCGATCCTTGCAAAGCAAGCAACGCTTGCTTTGCAGCGCGGTGACGAACGCATCATGGACACCTTTACTACTCAGTTTGAGCGGACCCTGATCACGCAGGCTTTGCAGCATACCAATGGACGACGTGTCGATGCGGCAACTTTATTGGGGATTGGAAGAAATACACTGACGCGCAAGATCCAGGATCTGGGCCTGGATAATCAGGGTGAGTAGTTGGCCTGACTACCTCCTGTAGCAGTTGGCTCAGACCTGCTTAAAAACTAAAACAGCTCAATTTCACCGGTTTTTATATCCGGTTCCTTGAGCAACCCTTCCTTCAATAGATCTTCATAGACACGAATTTGATTGCGGCCATTCTGCTTGGCGTAATACAGGGCTTGGTCAGCACGATCTATGGTTGTCCGCGGCATTTCTTCAGAAGTGATCAACGCTACGCCGATACTTACCGTTACTTGTCCAACCTGGGGAAAATTGTTGTTTTCTATGGCAGAACGAAAGCGCTCCAAGGCGACGAGGGATTGCGACATGTCCGTATTGGCAAGCAACACAACGAATTCTTCCCCGCCAAAACGAAATAGCAGGTCGTTGTCGCGGAAAGTCTTTTTCATCATATTCGCGAAAAGGAGTAGTACTTCATCTCCATAGATGTGCCCGAATGTGTCGTTGACGTGTTTAAAGAAGTCTATATCTAGAACGGCCAGATGATATTTGACGGATTCTGCCTTGTTGGCGGATTTACTATTCAGATTTTGCAGGGTTGATATCAGTTTTGAAATTCGCAAATCGAAAGTTTTCCGATTGAGTAACCCGGTCAGCGTATCTCGCTCATTGTCATCGATCAAGGAAAGGAAGTTTAAGTAAAACTCCAACAAGAGCGGCAATATCCGCTGAGTGACGGCATCATTGCGAGCATTTTCAAGTCGGCAGAAAGCAGCAACTTCCCCCTTTGCGCCCTTCAAGGGCAAGAGCAGCTCCCCTTCAATTCTCACGGTTTCACCCAGAGCACTAGGTGCGTATGGCTTTTGCAAAATTTCAGCGAGCAGGGGGTTGCTGGAAAGCGGGAATGGCCTGATGTTCGCATTTCGCGTAGAAACCCGCACACCGTTAACCAAATGCAAAGCCGGTATGGCGAAAACTCCATCCTCCCTAGGTTGCAAATGGAAGATGGTCAAGACATTTGAATCGGTCAAATTGCTGATGAGGCGGCCAAAGCAATCTTCCAGCGCCAACCGTTCGCGTTGTTTGGTGACTTCAACAATAGAAGTGATAAGCAGCTCTAGTTGACGGCTCTCCACTGGAAAGCTTTCCCTGCCCTGTATTTCGAGATTATCCATAATTCGTGTCTAGGACCGACAATCTATCGTTATATTTCTCCAGCAGCTTCTCATGAATCCCGCCGAAGCTCCCGTTGCTCATTACTAATACATGATCGCCAGATAGAGAAGCAAAGGCGATCTTTTCGATCAATGCAACAAGATTATCCTCGATTATCGCTTTTTTGCCGAGTGGAGCCAGCGCACTGTGCAAATCCCAGCCCAAGTTGTTAGCATAACAGAACACCAAGTCAGCGTCCTTCAGGCTGTCAGGCAGGGCAGCTTTCATCACGCCCAGCTTCATGGTGTTGGAGCGCGGTTCCAGTACGGCTAGTATGCGCGCCTTGCCGACCTTGTGGCGTAAACCGCCGATCGTGGTTGCGATGGCAGTGGGGTGGTGGGCGAAGTCGTCGTATACGGTTATACCGTTCGCCACACCGCGTATCTCCATGCGCCGCTTCACATTCTTGAATTGGTTCAGCGCCGCCAAACCTTGTGCAGCGGGCACGCCAGCATGGCGCGCGGATGCGAGTGCGGCAAGTGCATTCATGCGGTTGTGCTCACCGATCAGCTCCCATTGCAGGACACCCTGCATAACACCGTTCAGGGTCACACAATTCTCTTCGTCGATGTTCCACCCATCGCCACTGCCGAACATTTCAACCGGCGTCCAACAGCCACGCTGAAGCACGCGCTGTAGCGAATCTTCGCGTCCGTTGCAGACCACCAGCCCGTTGCCGGGTACAGTGCGAACCAGATGGTGGAATTGCGTTTCGATAGCGGCAAGGTCAGGGAAGATGTCGGCGTGGTCGAACTCAAGGTTATTGAGGATCGCGGTGCGCGGATGGTAGTGCACGAACTTGGAACGCTTGTCGAAAAATGCCGTGTCGTATTCGTCGGCCTCGATGACGAAGAACGGTGATTCGGTGAGGCGTGCTGAAATGTCGAAATTCTGTGGTACACCGCCAATCAGGAAGCCGGGATTCAGCCCCGCATATTCCAGTATCCACGCCAGCATCGATGCCGTTGTCGTCTTGCCGTGAGTGCCCGCGACACCCAAGACCCATTTATCCCGCAGTACAGTATCTGCCAGCCACTGCGGTCCGGAGACATAGGGCAGGTTGCGATCGAGGATCTCCTCCATCAGCGGATTGCCACGCGACACCACATTGCCGATGACGAAAATGTCGGGATTCAGCCCAAGCTGATCCGTTCCGAATCCCTCGATCAACTCGATTCCCTGTGCTTCCAGTTGCGTACTCATCGGCGGATACACATTGGTGTCGCAGCCCGTAACTCGATGTCCTGCCTGCTTGGCGATGGCGGCAATACCGCCCATGAATGTTCCGCAGATCCCGAGGATGTGTATGTGAATTGCTTTGCTCATGGCTCACGCCCTAAAAATAAAATACACCGCACCCATCAGGCACAGCGCTGCATAAAGATAATCCCACTTCAATGGCTGGTTCATGTACAGCACCGCGAACGGTACGAACACCGACAGTGTGATGACCTCCTGCATGATCTTCAATTGCCCGAGGCTGAGTTCGGTGTAGCCGATACGGTTGGCAGGAACCTGAAGAAGGTACTCGAACAGCGCGATGCCCCAACTGATCAACGCCGCCACATACCAGGGTGATGCCGCGAGATTCTTCAGGTGCCCGTACCAAGCGAAAGTCATGAACAGGTTGGATACGGCGAGCATCAACGCCGTAACCAGCAACGGGTGCGAGACCAGGTTCATCGCTCGGTTTGAACGTGCAGTCTAGCGAACGCCCAGCAACTCCACATCAAATACCAGTGTCGCATTCGGCGGAATATCGCGCCCTGCGCCGCGTGAGCCATAGCCAAGATCAGACGGGATTATCAGCGTGCGCTGGCCGCCGATTTTCATGCCCTCGACGCCTTGGTCCCAACCCTTGATGACACGGCCTGCGCCGAGCGGGAATTCGAATGGCTGCCCGCGATCGCGCGAACTGTCGAATTTGGCGCCATGATGGTCGGGCGCAGCTGCATCGTAAAGCCAGCCGGTGTAATGAACCGACACGTCATGGCCAGCCGCTGCTACAGCACCTGTACCCATTTTTACGTCAGTTTTGATCAGTGCGGTCATGTTGTTTGCTTCCTTTTGTGTAGTGGCCTGTTGAGAGCAGGCCGAGGTTGAAAAAATGCCGGCGGTCAACAGCAAAGCCAGCGAAGAATACATCGTTCGTTTTATCATACCCAACTCCAGTTATTAACAGATTATGAGTGCAAATTGTGCTCATCCGACTTTACCGCAAATTTGAGTAAAAATGTTTAGTAACTCAGTACGGGCGCCAGCCAGCGCTCCGCTTCTTCCAGCGTCCAGCCCTTGCGCTTCGCATAGTCCGCAACCTGATCCTTGTCCACCTTGCCGGTGGCGAAGTATTGCGCCTGCGGATGCGAGAAGTAGAAGCCGCTCACCGCTGCGGTGGGCAGCATCGCAAAACTTTCGGTGATGGTGATGCCCGCGTTGAGCGGGGCCTGCAGCAACTCAAACAACGGGCCTTTCTCGGTGTGCTCTGGGCAAGCCGGATAACCGGGCGCGGGACGGATGCCGCGATATTTTTCGGCGATCAGCGCGTCGTTGTCCAGTGCCTCGTCCGCTACATAACCCCAGAACTCGCGACGCACGCGGGCGTGCAGCAGCTCGGCAAAGGCTTCCGCGAGGCGGTCGGCCAGCGCCTTCAACATGATCGCACTGTAGTCGTCGTTTTGTTTTTCGAACTCGTCCACGCGTGCATCGATGCCAATGCCGGTGGTGACGGCAAACGCGCCGATGTAATCCGCCACGCCGGTTGCTCTGGGCGCGACGTAATCGGCGAGGCAATAGTTCGGAATGTCGGCCGGTTTTTTGGTTTGCTGGCGCAGGTTGTGCCAGGTCACCGCTACTTTTTTGCGTGACTCGTCGGTGTAGATTTCGACGTCGTCGTTGTTGACGGTGTTCGCGGGGAACAGTCCGAACACCGCGTTCGCGGTAAGCCACTTTTCCTTGATGATCTTTTTCAGCATGGCCTGTGCATCGGCAAACAATTTGCGCGCTTCTTCGCCCACCACCTCGTCCTGCAAGATTTTCGGATAGCGTCCGGCCAGCTCCCAGGCCTGGAAGAACGGCGTCCAGTCTATGTATTCGGCGATCTTGTCCAAGGGATAATTTTCGAACTTGTTTACGCCCATCAGCCACGGTTTTGGCGGGGTATACTTGTTCCAGTCCGTTTTTACGCCACGTGCCCGCGCCTCTTTCAGCGCGACATATACCGCCTTGCCCTTTTTGCCCTCATGTTGTTCACGCGCCGTTGCGTAGTCCGTCTTGATGCTCGCAACGTATTCGTCACGCAACGTGCTGCTGAGCAAATTACTGCATACGCCCACCGCGCGCGAGGCGTCGTTGACATACACCGTCGGCCCGCTCGTGTAGTTGGGTTCGATCTTCACCGCTGTGTGCACGCGCGAAGTGGTCGCGCCGCCGATCAGCAGGGGTATCGTGAAGCCCTGGCGCTGCATCTCTTTCGCCACATGCGCCATTTCTTCCAGTGATGGCGTGATCAGGCCGGACAGCCCTATGATGTCGGCGTTGTGTTCGCGCGCGGTGTCGAGGATCTGCTGGCAGGGCACCATCACGCCCATGTTCACCACCTCGAAGTTGTTGCACTGCAGCACCACGGTGACGATGTTCTTGCCGATGTCATGCACGTCCCCTTTCACCGTGGCCATCACGATCTTGCCTTTGGTGCTGGTGTCACCGGAGCGCAATTTTTCGGCTTCGATGAACGGTATCAGGTGCGCTACCGCTTGCTTCATCACGCGTGCGGATTTCACCACCTGAGGCAAAAACATCTTGCCCGCGCCGAACAGGTCGCCGACCACGTTCATGCCGGTCATCAGCGGGCCCTCGATCACTTCGACAGGAAACTTCGCCTGCAGGCGGGCTTCCTCGGTATCTTCGATTATGTATGTCGTGATGCCGCGCACCAGCGCGTGGGTGAGGCGCTCCTGCACCGTGCCATTGCGCCACTCGAGATCTTCGACTTGTTCCTTGCCACCGCCCCGGACGTTCTCGGCTAACTTGACCAGTTTTTCGCCAGCGTCGGGGTTGCGATTGAGCACCACGTCTTCTACCGCATCGCGCAGGTCTTTAGGAATATTTTCATACACGCCGAGCTGCCCGGCGTTGACGATGCCCATGTTCATGCCCGCCTTGATGGCGTGATACAGGAACACGGTGTGGATCGCCTCGCGCACCGGCTCGTTGCCACGGAACGAAAACGACACGTTGGACACACCGCCGGAAATCTTTGCGTAACTCAATTGCTTGCGTATCCACGCAGACGCCTCGATGAAATCCACCGCGTAGTTGTTGTGCTCCTCGATGCCGGTGGCGATCGCGAAGATGTTAGGGTCGAAAATAATATCTTCCGGCGGGAAGCCCACCTTGTTCACCAGGATGTCGTAGCTGCGTTTGCAGATCTCGGTCTTGCGCTTGAAGGTGTCGGCCTGGCCCTGCTCGTCGAACGCCATCACCACCGCTGCTGCGCCGTAGCGGCGTACCAGCGTGGCGTACTTGATGAACAGCTCCTCGCCCTCTTTTAGCGAGATCGAATTGACGATGGACTTGCCCTGCACGCATTTCAGCCCGGCCTCGATGATGCTCCACTTCGAGGAATCGATCATCAACGGCACGCGCGAAATGTCCGGCTCCGAGGCGATCAGGTTCAAAAACTTCACCATCGCGGCCTCGCCGTCCAGCATTGCCTCGTCCATGTTGATATCGATCACCTGCGCGCCGGTTTCCACCTGCTGCTTGGCGACTTCCAGCGCCTCATCGTATTGTCCTTCGAGGATCAGGCGCTTGAACTTGGCCGAGCCAGTGACGTTGGCGCGCTCGCCGACGTTGACGAACAGCGAGTCGTCGCCAATATTGAACGGTTCCAGGCCAGACAGCCGGCACTTGTGTTCCAGCGCGGGAACCTTGCGCGGCGGTACATCGCGCAGGGCATCGGCGATCGCCTTGATATGTGCGGGCGTGGTACCGCAGCAACCACCCGCAATGTTAAGGAAGCCGCTGGTGGCAAATTCCTTCATCATGCGCGCAGTGGTTTCCGGCAGCTCATCGTAGCCGGTATCGGACAGTGGATTGGGCAGGCCCGCGTTGGGGTGGGCACTCACGTAACACGACGCCACGCGCGATAGCTCTTCGACATAGGGACGCATCAGTTCCGCACCCAGTGCGCAGTTCAGGCCGATGGATAACGGGCGTGCGTGGCTCAGGGAATTCCAGAACGCCTCAGTGGTCTGTCCAGACAATGTGCGCCCGGATGCATCGGTGATGGTGCCGGAGATCATGATCGGCACACGCACTTTGTGTTGCTCAAAATAACGTTCGATCGCGAACAGCGCAGCCTTGGCGTTGAGTGTGTCGAAAATGGTCTCGACCATTAATATATCCGCGCCGCCATCCAGCAGGCCGCGTATCGCTTCGGTGTAGTCTTCAACCAGTTCGTCGAAGGTGATGTTGCGCGCACCGGGATCGTTCACGTCCGGCGAGATGGAGGCGGTGCGCCCGGTCGGGCCGAGCACACCCGCGACGAAACGCGGCTTGTCCGGCGTGCTGAATTCATCGCACAATCCGCGCGCCAGTTTTGCGCCGGCGATGTTCAACTCATACACCAGATGTTGCAACTGGTAATCCGCCATCGACACGGCTGTGGAGTTGAAGGTGCAGGTCTCGAGGATGTCCGCACCCGCTGCAAGATACTCGCGATGGATGCCGCCGATGATGTGCGGCTGGGTCAGCACTAGCAGGTCATTGCAGCCCTTCACGTCCACCGGATGTTCGGCAAAAGTCTTGCGTGCGCCATTGTAACTGCCGTACAACTCCGACCCACGATAATGCGCCTCACTCAGCTTGTAACGCTGGATCATGGTGCCCATCGCGCCATCCAGGATCAGGATGCGTTGCCGGATCAGCTTTTCTATAGGGTGGGGCTTGCGATTCATTGGATGAGGCCTTAATAATGAACGCGGATTTTACCATGTGTCGTTAACGCCACGTTGTTGTAAGGGTTTATAGGCTGTGGCGCAAAATTTTCCTATGCTGCACAATACACCTGCATCATCTGTTGACCCCTGCAGGCCATCGTTAATCAATCACATTGAAGGAGTAAATCATGCGTAGCCTATCTATTCTGTTACTTGTACTTGCAAGCATTGCCAGTGGTGTGGCTATGGCCGCCGAGTCGAAAATCGAGATCAGTTCGCCTGCTGATGGTGCCAAGCTCGATTCCATGGCACAAAACAAATTGGTCTACAACGTTACGCTGGGCCCTGGAGGCGACCATCTCCATGTTTACGTGGATGGCAATGAGGCTGGCTTGCTGCGCGAGATGAAAGGCAGCTTTACGATGGAAACACTGGCGCCGGGAAACCATGAGCTATGCCTCAAGATCGTTAACAAGAACCACACCCCAATCGGAGTGGAAAAATGCGTCAAGGTCAAGGCTGAATGAGTTTAGATAGTCAGAACCTTGCTTACGCCATCACCCAGATCGCCCACAATTTCGGTGCTGTGACCGTGGTGGGCGGCGCAGCTGTCGCGCTGGTATGGCGTGAGGCTGCAGTTCAGCGCAAGCTTGCCTGGATGGTACTCGCCGGTTGGCTGATTCAGGCGGTGAGCGGTGCTACTTTCGGTGCGATCAGCTATTACTTCTACGCAAAGTTTCCCGATATACACAGCATTGCCTTGGTCGCGCTTAAGGTGAAGATCGTTTGTGCGGCGCTTGGTTTCTTTCTGGCGGCATGGCAGTTGAAGGCACAACCTTCAGAAGTCTTACGTCGATATGTATGGATGGCGTTGTGCGGTCTGGGCGTGTTGGCGTTGAGTTCGGCAGCGATATTGCGCTGGTTCTCTTAAAGGGCATCTCTAAAAATCCAGATTTCATCCCAACTGCCGCGTTGCGGAAAAAATTTCTTGCTTACATATTACCTATATGCAGCGCGGCGAAATTTTTTTCGCGCCTTGCATTTGGGCGAACTCTGAATTTTCAGAGGCACCCTTATATAGCGGCTGTTAAAGATTCAACCGGCGATATTGAATCGCCTCGGCTATATGTTTGGTTGCGAGGTCCTTATCACCTTCCAGGTCAGCAATGGTTCGCGCCACCTTGAGTACGCGGTGATAGGCCCGCGCCGAAAGATTGAGGCGGCTGATGGCTTGTTGCAGCAGTGCGGCTCCCTGCGCATCCGGCGCACATAATTCATCGATCTCAGTCACAGAAAGTTGCGCGTTGGCTTTGTCCTGCCGCGCAAGCTGGTGTTGGCGCGCGATCTCGACGCGGGCCTGCAAGTCGGTGCTGGCCTCGCCATCCGCCTTGTTCAGCAGATCGTCCTGCGGCACCCCGGGTACCTCGATCTGGATGTCGATACGATCCAGCAATGGGCCGGAGACCTTGCTGCGGTAGCGCGAGATCTGGTCGGGCGTGCAGCGGCACTTACCGTTGTAGTGGCCGTGATAACCGCACGGGCAGGGATTCATCGCGGCGATCAACTGGAACTGTGCGGGGAAATCGGCGCGGCGCGCGGCGCGCGAGATGGTGATGCGTCCCGACTCCATCGGTTCGCGCAAAACTTCCAGCACGCTGCGGTCGAACTCAGGCAACTCATCAAGAAAAAGCACGCCGTGCAGAGCCATCGAGATTTCGCCGGGTCGCGGATTGCTGCCGCCGCCAACCAGTGCCACGCCGGAAGCGGTGTGATGCGGCGCGCGATAGGGGCGAGTCTTCCACTTTGCCACATCGAAGTTGCCATCCAGCGATTGCAGTGCCGCGCTCTGCAATGCCTCGGCCTCGGTCATCTGCGGCAGGATGCCGGGGAAGCGCGCCGCGAGCATGGATTTACCAGTCCCGGGTGGCCCCATCATCAACACACTGTGGCCGCCTGCTGCTGCGATCTCCAGCGCGCGTTTGGCTTGCGTTTGCCCCTTCACTTCGCGCATATCCGGGTAGCGCGGCTGGATGGTTTGCGGCTGGCTGATGAATGGTGCGATCAATTCCCGGCCGATGAGATGCGCCGCCACCTGCAGCAGCGAGCTCGCCGCATACACGGTCGCGTCTTCCACCAATGCAGCTTCGGCGGCATTCGCCTGCGGCAGGATAAAGGCGCGTCCGCTGCTCACGGCACGGTAAGTCATTGCCAGTGCGCCGCGTATCGGGCGCAGCTCGCCGGTCAGCGCGAGTTCGCCGGCGTATTCGTACTCGGCAAGCTTGTCGGAGGGTATCTGTCCGGTCGCGGCGAGGATGCCCAGTGCGATCGGCAGATCGAAACGCCCGCTCTCCTTGGGCAGATCGGCAGGTGCGAGGTTGACGGTGATGCGCCGCGCGGGGAAATCGAACTGGCAATTTTGCAGCGCGGCCCGCACGCGGTCTTTGCTTTCCTTGACCTCGGTTTCCGGCAGGCCGACGATGGTGAAGTTGGGCAGGCCATTGGCGATGTGCACTTCGACGGTGACGAGGGCCGCTTCCATGCCGGAGAGCGCGCGGCTGTAGAGCACAGCTAAACTCATGAGTTCGTCATTCCCGCGCAGGCGGGAATGACGGAATCCAAATAATCATTTTGTAACATCAAAATTATTTGCGCTGTGCTTCCAGCTCCGCGACACGCACTTCCAATGCGGTCAACTTTTCCCGCGTACGAGCCAACACCTGCGATTGCACGTCAAATTCCTCGCGGGTCACCAGGTCGAGTTTGGAGAAACCCTGCGCGAGCAGCGCGCGCATGTTTTTCTCGATGTCCTTGGCGGGGCCGCTGTTTGCCGCCGAGCTTAATTTGGCGGAGAGTTCCTCAAAGATTTTAGCGTTCAGCACGATGGTGTCCCTAGTGATATGCAATGCAGGTGAGTGTAACAAAATTCATTGGGCATGGAGAGATGCACTCAAGCAGTGCACCAAGTTGGCAGCACGCTTGCTAATGGTGCACGGGCTTTCTGCGACAAGCATGTAATTCGCCCAACTATTTGTTTAACAATAAAAAATATCTTTGGCACGGTTGCTGCTGATGATTCCGTGCGGAAATATTTATCCCGCCTTTTAACTTAACCATAAAGGAACGCATCATGATGAAAAGCAAATTATTGAACTCGTTGATCCTGGCTGCCTTGGCAGTACCCGGCGTGGCAATGGCGGCAGATGCTCCGGCCTCTCCTCATACCTTTACCTCGAACGTTGCCCTTGTTACCGATTATCTGTATCGCGGCATTTCGCAAACCGGCGGCCAGGCAGCTTTGCAAGGCGGCATGGATTACGGACACGCCAGCGGATTTTATGCAGGGGTGTGGGGTTCCAGTATCAGCTGGGTTAGTGATTACGCCGGAGTCACTTTTCCTAGAAGCGCCAGCAGTGCTAGCTTGGAGTTGGACACTTACTTCGGTTTCAAAAACAGCTTTGCCGGAGACTTTAGCTATGATGTGGGTTACCTGCGTTATAACTACCCTGGTGTATATGCAACTGGAGTTACCAAACCCGATACTGATGAAATTTACGGTTTGATCGGCTGGAAATTCTTGACGCTGAAATATTCCCAAAGCCTGGGGGACACATTTGGCTGGAAAGATGCCAGCGGCAGCAGTTATATCGATCTAAGCGCGAGCTACACCTTGGAAGGCTCAGGTGTCATATTGGGTGCGCACTATGGCGCGCAAGCAATTAAAGGAGCGGCCGCTGATGCAGCCAAGGCAGGTGGCGCTGATCCAAGCTATACAGACTATAACGTGAGTATTGGCAAAGACTTTAGCGGCTATGTGGTCGGTTTGAAATACAGCTCAACCGATGCAAAGAAAGGCCTCGGTCAGGCCTACAACGTCGTCCTTGCGGATAGTTCCAACATCGATTTAGGCAAGGCTACCACTGTGTTGTCTGTAACTCACTCGTTTTAATTAAACCCGGGGCGGGAATCATCCCGCCCTTAACCAGGAGAATGTTATGAAGATGGTCGTCGCTATCATCAAGCCGTTCAAGCTCGACGAAGTGCGTGAAGCCCTTTCCGCCATAGGCGTACAAGGCATCACCGTTACGGAAGTCAAGGGCTTTGGCCGGCAAAAGGGCCACACCGAGCTGTATCGCGGTGCGGAATACGTGGTGGATTTTCTGCCCAAGGTAAAACTGGAAGCCGCCATCAAGGCAGACATGCTCGATCAGGTAGTCGAGGCGATCGAAAAGGCGGCCAATACCGGCAAGATCGGCGATGGCAAGATATTCGTTTCCGACCTTGAACAAGTCATACGCATCCGCACCGGTGAATCCGGCGCTGAAGCCTTATAAGGACCAATGCCATGAAAAAACTATTTGCACTTTTTACCCTGATGGCGGTGCTGTGCGGGGTCTCCGCAACTGCATTTGCTGAAGACGCTGCTCATCCAGCTGCCGCAGCAAGTGCAGTTGCTGCAACTGCCGCTCCAGCTCCAGCCGCCGCATCTGCTGTTGCAGCTACGCCCGCACCCGTGCCCAACAAGGGTGACACCTCATGGATGCTGACTGCCACATTGCTGGTCATCATGATGTCTATCCCCGGCCTGGCGTTATTCTATGGCGGCTTGGTGCGCAGCAAAAACATGCTGTCGATACTGATGCAAGTGTTCGCCATTTTCGCAATGATCACAGTTCTGTGGACTATTTACGGTTACTCGCTGGCGTTCACTACAGGCAACGCGTTCATCGGTGGTTTCGACAGGCTGTTCCTGAAAGGCATCTTTGATCCGGTGACGGGCAGTGTCGCCAATGCCGCAACCTTCAGCAAAGGCGTCGTGATCCCCGAGTTTGCTTTCGTCGCTTTCCAGGCCACCTTCGCTGCCATCACTGTGGCATTGGTCGTGGGTGCGTTCGCAGAGCGTATGAAGTTTGGCGCTGTGCTGTTGTTCTCTGCACTGTGGTTCACCTTCGCCTACTTGCCGATCGCGCACATGGTGTGGTTTTGGGCGGGTCCCGATGCTTACACTGACCAAGCTGCGGCTGATGCGGCGAATGCCACTGCGGGCTGGTTGTTCCAAAAGGGCGCGCTGGATTTCGCGGGCGGTACGGTGGTGCATATCAACGCCGCAGTCGCTGGCCTGGTTGGTGCGTTCCTGGTGGGCAAGCGTATCGGCTACGGCAAAGAACCGATGGCTCCGCACAACCTGGTCATGACCATGATAGGCGCTGCGCTGCTGTGGGTGGGCTGGTTCGGTTTCAACGCAGGCTCTGCGCTGGAAGCGGGCGGTACAGCTACCTTGGCGTTCGCTAACACCCTGATCGCGACTGCTGCTGCAGTGCTGACCTGGTTGGCTGCTGAATGGATGCTGAAGGGTAAGCCCAGTTTGTTGGGCGCGGCTTCTGGTGCAGTGGCTGGACTGGTTGCCATCACTCCGGCTTGCGGTTGGGTCGGCATCGGCGGCGGTCTGGTGATCGGCGCACTGGCTGGTGTCACCTGCTTCTGGGGTGTGACCGGGCTGAAGAAATTGCTCGGCGCGGATGATTCTCTGGATGTGTTCGGCATCCACGGCGTCGGCGGTATCCTGGGCGCGTTGCTCACCGGCGTGTTCAACACCTGGAGCATGGGCGGCACCGGCATCGCCGACTACGTCAACAACAAGATCATCGACACTGAGATTGGCGCACAAGTATGGATACAGGCACAAGCCGTGCTGACCACGATCATCTGGTCCGGTGTGGTTGCCTTCATCTGCTACAAGCTCGTTGATCTGACCATTGGTCTGCGTGTACCGGAAGAAGCGGAACGCGAAGGTCTGGATACCACATCACACGGAGAGCGCGCATACAGCCTCTAAAAGAAACTCCCTGAAGCGCAATGCTTCATTCAAGGGCACCGCAAGGTGCCCTTTTTTTATACCTTGAATTTAAAATCGGGCATGCCCAGCATGCAAATAACTTCAGTTCGAAAAACAGCCGGGCCAATTACAAACCGGAAATGAATCCACAAATGACAAAGGGCGGTTTGCACCGCCCTCGTTTTTATACCACTACAAAAATCCTTTAAGAAAGGCAAAACCAACCGGCAATGGTTAGCGCCAATGCAGTAAGCCAACTGATTGCAATAAGGAACTCTGGTTCCTCTCTAAGGTTGCTGGTGTCGTTTTGGTCGCTCATTCTAAATTTCCTTGATAAACGTTTCCAATGCAAAGAATACTCAGAGAATTGAATTGCGATTAAATCAGATCCATCTTCTGTTTGTCTCTGAACTGTTCAGGATATAGATCTTTTCTGAGGTTAATCTACTTTCTGTATTGTGTTGTACAGCCCTTGAAATGCTGGCTATCGATCAAACAATCGGTCACTTATTGCCGCCGTTCAGTGCGGCTTTCAGAGTGGCACCAGCCCTGAAAACCGGAGTCCTGGCTGACTTGATCTTCAGCGGTTCGCCGGTTCTGGGGTTTCGACCGATGCGCGCAGCGCGCTCGCGTACTTCGAAGATGCCGAATCCTGATAAAGCGATTTTGTCGCCATTTTTAAGCTTGCCGCTGACGATTTCGATCAGCGCTGCAATGTTGCGATTTGATCCTGCTTTGGTGTCGCCCGTTTTGCTGGCCAATGCCGATATGAGTTCCTTTTTGTTCATGTTTAACCTCTTGTAGATCACTGCCTGATAAGGCAATAGCGTTCCATTGCATATCATCCCGGCAATCAGTAACGACCGTTTACCCCATACAAATAATTTTTCATGAGTTCACCCTCGGCGCTCTTGCGCCTGGCCAAGCCATGCACATGCAAAACCAGATTGCGCAACACGCCATATACGATAGAGGGATTCGAACTCAGCAGGGTTTCCAGTCGGGAACGCTGCAACAATAAAACGGCACTGTCCTGCCTGATTCTTACGAGGGAATTGACGTTCATCATGTCGCCGCCGACAAAACTGATGATTCTGGCCATATCGCCAGGTGCTTCAAGATGCAGTGATACCGGCTCATTACTCACCAACGCACTCACCTCGATCTCGCCTTCTACCAGGATCATCAGCGCATCCTTGAAGGGAAGGTCATCGAGTTCATTCACGCACTCCTGCGCCTCAAAATATTGAACGGTGATCAGGCTGGTCAATATTTCGATTTCTGACTGGCTGAGGTTATCAACCAGCCGGCTATTCAGAAGCGCTCTCGTGAGCAGCTTACCGGGAATCATCAAGCCGCCCATCATGTGTACTGATGACCAGGAACTGGCATGTTGTGTATCTGACATATTCATTTGTTTAACTCCATAAAATACCCGCGGGTGATGATGTCATCCCAAGTGATGTTTGCTCCCTGCATGGTTACTACGCAAATTACATGCCTGATTGGTATCGACACTTTGTTGTCTGACATTTTCCACTCCGACAACAATCAGCGTATCGGCTGAAAGCAAGTTAATTAGCTAGTTTGAGATGCGCAGGCTGTCAGATGCTGGCGCCAAGACGATCGCGTTTTGCGCGGTGAATAACAAGATTTTGAGGCGGCGGAATAAACAGAAATGCTCCCAAACCAAGCGCGAGACGCACTGTTTCCGTGCGCTTTCGGACACATAATGACAGGCGTAACACCAAAACTCAGGTCCAATGGAATGGCTCGATTATTGCTGAATATTACTCACGATGAAAAAGTGTGGAGCATGACTTGAAACGAATCCTGATAATCGATGATGCAAGAGATCGCGCCGCGTGGCTGAAGGCCAGCCTCGAACTGGCCGGGTTCGCCGTTGTCGGGCTGCTGGCCTGGGAACAAGTGGATGAAAATTCAATACAGGCGGCATCGGCCGATGTGATCATCGTGGATGCCGATGCTCCGGGGCGCGACACTCTGGAGCAGATCAGCCTGATGTCCACCACCTTGGAAAAGCCGGTGGTGGTGTTAAGTGCCCAGAAAGACCAGCACAGCATCCAGGAGGCGATGCGCGCGGGAGTCAGCGCTTATGTGGCGCATACGGTTCAGGGCGAGGACCTGAGCGGCATCATCCACGTGGCCGCCGCCCGCTTTGCCGAGCACAAAAAGCTGCGTGACGAGTTAAAGGAAGCGAAAAGCCAGTTGTCGGAACGCAAGCTGGTAGATCGCGCCAAGGGCATCCTGATGGCAGATCACGGCTATAACGAACCGGATGCCTACAAGCGCATGCGCAGCATGGCGATGAGCAAAGGCAAGCGCATGGCCGAGATAGCCGAGGCCATCATCATGGCTAAAGAGTTGAGCGCTTGATTTTTTGGAGGCAATAGGAACCCTGTAGGAGCGGGCCATGCCCGCGCTGTTTATTGTTCGCGGGCATGGCTCCTACAAGTGCAAGTTCCAGCGCAACGCGCAACATCTATCCCAGAATCATCCCGATGCACCGGATTAGGACCAGCCAGAAAATATATGCACCAAAGCGTTGCGGTTTGGGTGGTTCGCCGAATGGATCCTCGATAAACAATACTCGGCTGCAACCCCTTTATATTCAGGTGTTGTAGCCGAATAAATATTTCTGGCACAGCTATTGCTGAATAGATTGCAGGTATCGGGTCAATGGTGATTTCGGCACAGGTTTGAACGGACAAAGGCGTCCCACTGCGTAAACACGCGGTCGGATGCCTTATTTATTTTGCAGGTTTGAATCGACAGGATTTAATTTTAAGGAGAAGCAAAAATGGAAAACTTGAAAACGGAAATAAATGGCACCGAAAAATCAGTGATTGCGGAGGTCAGTACTAATACTCCCGAACAAAACAGCCGGAGGGATTTCATGAAGACGACAGGTGCAATACTGGGAGCGGCAGGAATCATGTCCATGGTTCCTATGGGTACGCGCGCGGCTGCCTGGGCGGCAGGCTCGGATGCGCCCGAAATCAAGGAAGTCAAAGTGGGTTTCATCCCTCTGACCGATTGCGCCTCGGTAGTGATTGCCTCGGTGATGAAATTTGACGAGAAATACGGAATCAAGATCCTCCCGTCCAAGGAAGCATCTTGGGCGGGCGTGCGCGACAAGCTGGTGAATGGTGAACTGCATGCGGCACATGTGCTCTATGGTCTGATCTATGGCGTGCATCTGGGCATCGGCGGCCCCAAGAAAGATATGTCCGTCCTGATGAGCCTTAACAACAACGGTCAGGCCATAACGCTCTCCAATCAACTAAAAGAGAAAGGCGTGACGACCGGGGAAACGCTGAAAAAGCTCGTGGACTCGGACAAACGTGATTACACCTTTGCCCAGACCTTCCCCACCGGCACGCATGCGATGTGGCTGTACTACTGGCTGGCCAACTACGGCATCGACCCTTTCAAGGACGTGAAGAACATCACTGTACCTCCCCCCCAGATGGTCGCCAACATGCGCGTCGGCAATATGGACGGCTTCTGCGTGGGCGAACCATGGGGAAACCGTGCCATCGCCGACAAGATCGGCTTTACTGCAGTGACCACTCAAGACATCTGGAAAGACCATCCTGAAAAAGTGCTGGGCAGCACTGCTGAGTTCACTCAAAAATATCCCAACACCGCGCGTGCCCTGATGATGGCGGTGCTGGATGCATCCAAATATATCGATGACATGGCCAACCGTCGCAAGGTCGCTGAGATCATCGCCGACAAAGCCTATGTCAACTGCCCGGTCGAGATCATCGACCAGCGTCTGGAAGGCAAGTATGAAGACGGTCTGGGCAAGAAGTGGAACGACCCGAATTATATGAAGTTCTGCAATGACGGCGCGGTGAATTTCCCTTACCTCTCCGATGGCATGTGGTTCCTCACGCAACACAAGCGCTGGGGCTTGCTTAAGGAAGATCCGGATTATCTGGCCGTCGCCAAGCAGATCAACCAGATCGAGCTGTACAAACAGGCGGCATCCCAGGTCAAGATCGCAGTGCCCAAGGATGTAATGCGCAGTTCCAAGCTGATCGATGGTGCAGTGTGGGATGGCAAGGATCCGAAAAAATATGCGGCCAGTTTCAAGATACGGGCGTAATGAAAGAGACAGATGAAAGCTAAAAAGTATTTTCAGGAAACGTTACTCCCCCCTTTATTGGGCATTGCATTTTTCATCCTGATTTGGGGGATAGTGGCGCAAACCAGTCCCAACTTGCCGGGACCGGCTAAGACCTGGCAGTCCGCGGTGGTGCTGTTCAGCGACCCCTTCTACCAGAAGAGTCCGAACGACCAGGGGATAGGCTGGAACATCCTGAATTCGCTTGGGCGAGTCGGCCTCGGTTTCGGGATGGCTGCGCTGATAGGCATCCCGCTCGGATTCATGATCGGGCGCTTTGATTTCCTCAACAAGATGACCTCGCCCATCGTGAGCATGCTCAGGCCGGTCTCGCCGCTGGCCTGGTTGCCCATCGGCCTGCTGGTATTCAAGGCATCGAATCCAGCGGCCATCTGGGTGATCTTCATTTCCAGCATCTGGCCGATGATCATCAATACCGCGATGGGCGTGCGCCAATTACCGCAGGACTATCTCAATGTGGCGCGCGTGCTCAACCTGTCCGAGTGGAAAGTGTTCACCCGGATATTGTTCCCCGCCACACTGCCCTACATGCTGACCGGTATCCGCCTGGCGATCGGCACGGCTTGGCTAGTGATCGTCGCGGCGGAAATGCTCACCGGCGGCGTCGGCATCGGATTTTGGGTTTGGGATGAGTGGAACAACCTCAACGTCGAACACATCATCATTGCAATTTTTATCGTCGGCATCGTCGGGTTACTGTTGGAATTGCTGTTGATCCAACTTGCCAAACGGGTTCGTTATTGATTGGGAATAACATGAAAAAATATGTGCAAATAGAGAATGTGCAAATGTCGTTTGAGACCAAGCAGGGGCCGTTCATCGCGCTCAAAGATATCGACCTCAAGATCGACCCAGGCGAATTCGTCACGCTGATTGGGCATTCAGGCTGCGGCAAATCTACTCTGCTCAACCTGATTGCGGGATTGCTGCTACCAACAGGGGGAATCATGCTCTGCGCGGATCGCGAGATCGGGGGACCCGGGCCGGATCGCGGCGTGGTATTCCAGAACCACTCGCTGCTGCCCTGGCTGACCTGCTACGACAACGTCTATCTCGCGGTTGAACGCGTGTTCGGGCAAACAGAAAGCAAGGCACATCTCGCGCAACGCACACATGAGGCCCTCTCGCTGGTGCACCTGACTCATGCGGAAAATAAATATCCGCATGAGATATCCGGCGGCATGAAACAGCGTGTCGGAATCGCGCGCGCACTTTCCATGCAACCCAAGGTGTTGTTGATGGATGAGCCGTTTGGTGCATTGGACGCATTGACTCGTGCGCATTTGCAGGACGAATTGATGAAGATCGTTGCGGCAACCAAGAGCACAGTGGTGATGGTCACGCACGATGTTGATGAGGCCGTGCTGCTGTCTGACCGCATCGTGATGATGACCAACGGCCCGGCGGCGACCATAGGCGAAATACTTGAAGTCGATCTGGAAAAACCGCGCAATCGACTGTCACTGGCGAATGATGCGCGCTACCACAAGCTGCGCGGGGCAGTTCTGGAATTTCTGTATCAAAAACAGGCCAAGAAGGCTGCTTAACTTGTAACGATGAGGAAGTAGCCATCTATTTGCATTGGTGCACCAATTACAAACGCAAAGCTGAACGTATGCACCACCAACGTTCCCTGTATTGCCGATGAGTAATCCTAACTAGCTGATTCTACGTGGCTGTGTGTGTGGCATAGCTATTGCTAACCCTTACGTTACATAGACGTGAGGTGACCCATGCAAGAAATCAGTCCAATCCGCTACGCCTGCACTAGCGAAATCAAAGATGCGTTCATCGCCACGGTGCGCGGTATTGCACGGCGCTTGAGTTTCTTTGCCAACAGCGGGGTAGGAAACCCGCTTTGCTGGATGAATCAAACACTCTTCTTGTCACCTACAGCTTCTCTCGTGAGCAGACATGAAGTAGCAATCATGTACTTTGGCCGTACCAGTGAGTTTTTGATGATGACGTCTGAACGCATGGTGATTCCCACCGGGCGCTATACGCTCGGGCATTTGCTGTGCGACTTGCATAAGCGCGGCGACCGGTGGGTGGATGAGCTTAATGACAGCCATTTGATATGCACTGTGAATGGGCGGGAGGCGTGGATGTTCGACGCGATCAAGCCGGGTGCGATGATAGGCATCTCTTCGAGAAAATCTGTTTTCGAGGCATGAACCAAAAATCATGAGCAACGAAATCATTCACACAGCAATCTGGACAGGCCGCATGTTCGTGTTGGCGGCTAGCGTCCTGCGCATCAGGATTGAGAATGCTTATAACCTTCAGGCACGCACCAAGATCAATCGTTGCGCACCAAATAGAGGCGATTGATGAGCCCGTATTGCCCTGTAACCCAGCAAATACGGAGTGGCACAGGAATTGCATTGTAATCATTGAGAAGCTTTTCTTACCCAATGACGGGTGGAAGGGTGATTGTAAATACCGACAAAGGCGTCGCTCCGGCATTGAGTGCAGGACGACGCTTTTTTATTGTGAGGATGATATGAAGACAGACAAAAAAACCAGACTGGTCGTGATCGGCAACGGCATGGCGGGCATGCGCACCATCGAAGAATTGCTCAAGATGTCGCATGACGAATTCGAGATCACGGTGTTCGGCGCCGAGCGGCAGCCCAACTACAACCGCATCCTGCTGTCGCCGGTGCTGTCCGGCGAGATGAAATTCCAGGACACCGTGCTCAACGACTGGGACTGGTACAGGGAAAACAATATCACGCTGAATGCCGGCAAGGTGGTCAGCAAAATAGACCGTGTGCGCTGCGTGGTGGAGAGCGAAGATGGTCTGGTCGTGCCGTATGACCGGCTGCTGATCGCGACCGGTTCTAACCCCATCATGCTGCCGATACCCGGAATCAATCTGCCCGGCGTGCTGGCCTATCGCAGCATCGACGATGTCGAAAAGATGCTGGCCGCTGCACAGAATAAAGCCCAAATCAAGAAGCGCGCCGTAGTCATCGGCGGCGGCCTGCTCGGGCTGGAAGCCGCCAATGGATTATCGCTGCAGGGTATGGAGGTATCGGTGGTGCATCTGTGCGATTGGCCGATGGAGCGCCAGCTCGACCAGGCCAGCGGCGGCCTGTTGAAGACCGCGCTGGAAAAACGCGGACTGAAATTCTATATGTCGCACCAGACTGAAGCGGTTCTTGGTGAGAATATAGGGGGCAACAACAAGGTGACCGGCTTGCGTTTCAAGGGCGGCGAGGAAATTCCCGCTGATCTGGTGATCATGGCGGCGGGCATCCGGCCGAACATTGCTTTGGCTCAATCCGCTGGCATTTATTGCGAGCGCGGCATCGTGGTGAACGACACGATGCAGACCTATGACCCAAAGATCTACTCGGTAGGCGAATGCGTGCAGCATCGCAAACAGACTTACGGCCTGGTAGCGCCGTTGTTCGAGCAGGCCAAAGTGGCGGCGAATCATCTGGCCGAGTATGGACGGATGCGCTACGAGGGCTCGTCGGTATCCACCAAACTGAAGGTGACCGGCATCGACCTGTTTTCTGCGGGCGACTTCAATGCTGGGCCTGGAGACGAAGAGTTGTTGCTGCAGGATTCGGCACGCGGCGTGTACAAAAAGCTGGTGCTGCGCGACAACAAATTGCGTGGCGCTGTGATGTATGGCGATACGCTGGACGGTCCGTGGTATTTCCAGATGATGCGCGATGAAACCGATGTGTCTGAAATGCGCGAGCACATCCTGTTCGGACAGATGCATATCGGCGACTCGGGGCGCGGCGGCGCATCGAACGTGGCGAACATGCCCGACACGGCCGAGATCTGCGGCTGCAACGGCGTCACCAAGGGCACAATCGTCAAGACCATCCTGGACAAAAAACTGTTCACGCTGGAAGAGGTGCGCGCGCATACCAAGGCTTCCAGTTCGTGCGGCTCGTGTACCGGCCTGTGCGAGGCATTGCTGGCGAATACGCTAGGTGACTATTCGGCCAAGCCGAGCAAGAAGGCGCTGTGCTCTTGTACCGAGCATGCGCATCACGACGTGCAGGAGGCGATCGTCAAGCTCAAGCTGAAAACCATCCCAGAGCTGATGAAGGCGTTGCAATGGAAGACTCCGGACGGTTGCCATGTTTGCCGCCCCGCGCTGAACTATTATTTGCTGGCAGCGTGGCCAAACGAATATCAGGACGACAGCCGCTCGCGCTTCATCAACGAGCGCGTGCATGCAAATATCCAGAAGGACGGCACCTATTCGGTGATCCCGCGCATCTGGGGTGGCATGACCTCGCCATCCGAGTTGCGTTCGATCGCCGAGATAGCGGAACGTCATGAAGTGCGCACCGTGCACATCACCGGCGGACAGCGCATCGGCTTGTATGGCATCACCAAGGAAAACCTGCCGAAGATGTGGGGCGAGCTGGTCGAGGCCGGCTTTGTTTCCGGTCATGCCTACGGCAAGGCGCTGCGCACGGTGAAGACTTGCGTCGGTTCGGAATGGTGCCGCTTCGGTACTCAGGATTCCACCAACATGGGCATCAAGATCGAGAAGATGACCTGGGGCTCCTGGACACCGCACAAATTCAAGATCGCGGTCTCGGGTTGCCCGCGCAACTGCGCCGAAGCCACCATCAAGGATTTCGGCGTGGTTTGTGTGGATTCCGGCTACGAGATACACGTGGGCGGTAACGGCGGCATCAAGGTGCGCGTCACCGATTTCCTGTGCAAGGTCGCGACCGAGGAAGAGGTGCTGGAATACTGTGGCGCATTCATGCAGCTGTATCGCGAGAGCGCGCACTACATGGATCGCACCGCACCGTGGATCGAGCGCGTCGGGCTGGCATTCGTCAAACAGCATGTCGTCGAGGATGCGGCGGGACGCGCCGAGTTGTATGCACGCTTTCTGGATTCGCAACGCAACTCGCAGGACGATCCGTGGAAAGAACGTGCAGAGGGGAAGGATGCGCATGAGTACGCGGCGTTGGCGGAGATTGTGTAGGTCGGGTTTCAACCCGACATGTCGGGCTAAAGCCCGACCTACGATACTAAAAATGAGGGTAACGAAATGAACTGGATACAAGTAGGCACACTGGAAGACATCCCCCGTCAGGGTTCGCGGGTGGTCACCACATCAAAGGGTGAGATCGCGCTGTTTCGCAGTGTGGACGACCAGGTGTTCGCGCTGAATAACAAATGCCCGCACAAGGGCGGGCCGTTGTCGCAAGGCATCGTGCATGGCAAACGCGTCACCTGCCCGCTGCATAACTGGGTGATCGATCTGGAGTCCGGTGTTGCAGTAGCGCCCGATGAAGGATGCGCACATCGTCATGAAGTGCGGGTTGCGCATGGCGTGGTGTTTCTCGAGGTAGAGGCGGGAGTATGCAAGGTATAGATGCACCACGCACTGTTCACAGCACTTGCCCATATTGCGGCGTCGGCTGTGGCGTGGCGGTGAGCGTGGATGCAGGGGCTGTGACACTGATCGGCGATAAGCAGCATCCGGCGAATCTCGGCAGGTTGTGCTCCAAGGGAACGGCACTGGCTGAAACACTGGATAACGAAGGACGCTTGCTTTACCCCATCGTCGATGGTCAACGCGCTTCATGGGATGTGGCGCTTGATCGTGTCGCAAGCGGCTTCAAGAAGATCATCGATGCACACGGGCCGGATGCGGTGGCGTTCTATGTTTCAGGGCAGTTGCTGACCGAGGATTATTATGTCGCCAACAAGCTGATGAAAGGTTTCATCGGCAGCGCGAACATCGATACCAATTCGCGGTTGTGCATGTCCTCGGCGGTGGCTGCGCACAAGCGCGCGTTCGGCGCTGATGCAGTGCCGGTTTGTTACGAAGACATCGAGGCGGCAGACCTCGTCGTCCTTACCGGTTCCAACTATGCCTGGGCGCATCCGGTTTTGTACCAGCGCCTCGCGGCGGCAAAGAAAGCGCGCCCCGAGATGCAGGTGGTGGTGATAGACCCGAGACGCACCGCCACCTGCGACATCGCCGATCTGCATCTGGCGATCGCACCGGGGGCGGATGCATTTTTGTTCAACGGTCTGCTGCATCATCTGCGCCGCGAGGACGCGCTCGATCTGAATTTCGTCGAGGCGCATGTGGAAGGTTTCGCTGCTGCTTTTGAAGCGGCACGTTCGGTCAGTTCGGTACCAAAAGTCGCGCAGGTGTGCGGCTTGGTTGAGTCGGAGATCAGCGAGTTCTTTCGGATGTTCGCGCGCACCAAGCGCACCGTGACGGTCTTTTCGCAAGGCATCAACCAGTCATCCAGCGGCGTGGACAAAGGTAACGCGATCATCAACGTGCATCTGGCCACCGGGCGTATCGGCAAGCCCGGCATGGGGCCGTTCTCTGTGACCGGACAGCCGAATGCGATGGGCGGGCGCGAAGTCGGCGGGCTGGCCAATCAACTGGCGGCGCACATGGATTTTTCCGATGCGGCGAGTATCGATCGCGTGGCGCGTTTCTGGAACGCAACAGGTATGGCGCAAGCACCGGGACTGAAAGCCGTGGACATGTTCCAGGCCATCGCGTCGGGAAAAATAAAAGCAGTATGGATCATGGGCACCAATCCGGTGGTCAGCATGCCGGATGCGGACAAGGTGCGCGCCGCTTTGCTGGCTTGCGAGTTGGTGGTGGTATCCGATTGTGTGCAGCAAACCGACACCACGGCCTGTGCCGACATCCTGTTGCCCGCTGCGGGCTGGGGGGAGAAGGACGGCACCGTGACCAATTCCGAGCGGCGCATCTCGCGGCAGCGTGCGTTCATGCTTGCCGCTGGCGAGGCCAAGCCTGACTGGTGGATTGTCACCCAGGTGTCGCAGCGCATGGGCTATGCCGGGGCGTTTCCCTATACCAAAGCCGCACAGATATTTCGTGAACATGCGCGCTTATCGGGATTTGAGAATGACGGCAAGCGCGCTTTCGATATCAGCGCGCTATCAGATTTGGATGCTGAACAATATGACATGCTGCAGCCGGTGCAATGGCCGGTCAATGGTCAGTCACCCCAAGGCACGCAGCGGTTATTTGCCGATGGAAAATTTTATACGCCCAGCGGCAAGGCGCGTATGATCGCCGTTGCGGCGCAGCTGCCCGCAGTGGCAACAGATGCGGAGTTTCCGCTGGTGCTGAACACCGGGCGCACCCGCGATCAATGGCACACCATGACGCGCACCGGCAAGGTGCCGCGCCTGAATGCGCATTCCTGCGAGCCCTACGTGCAGATGCATGCGCGCGATGCGCAAAGATTCCAAATGCAGGACGGAGGGTTGGCGCGCCTGAGCAGCCGCCACGGCAACATGTTGGCGCGCGTGCAGGTCAGCGATGAGCAGCGTAGCGGTTCGGTGTTCGTGCCGATGCACTGGAATGACATGTATGCAAGATCAGCACGCGTGGACGCGCTGGCCGCGCCGATCACCGACCCGATCTCGGGCCAGCCGGAATTGAAGCACACACCGGTGTATGTCGAATCTTATCGTCCGGCCTGGCAGGGCTTTGTATTGAGCCGCGAACGTCTCGCTTTGCCGGAAGCCGGTTATTGTGCTTCTACTCAGGGCGCAGGGTATTGGCGGCACGAGATCGCCGGTGATGTGTTGCCGGAAAATTGGCGAGATTGGGTGCAAGAAGCGATAGGTAGAGCGGGCGATTGGAGCGAATACCGCGATTCCGCGATGGGCCGCTACCGTGCCGCTTGCGTGCAAGACGGCCGCCTCGAAGCCGTGTTCTTCATCGCGCCCGATCAGCGTTTGCCGGAACGCGAATGGCTGGCCAGCTTGTTCAACCAGATCGTGATCGACCCGGCAGACCTGGCCGGATTGCTGACCGCGCGACCGCCAAAAGGCGCGGCGGCTAACACCGGACGCACGGTATGCGCCTGTTTCAGCGTCGGCGAAAAAACCATCCTGAATGCGATACAGCAGCAGGGGTTGGATAGTGTCGAAGCAGTGGGCGTATGTTTGAAAGCGGGTACCGGCTGCGGTTCGTGCGTGCCTGAGATACGCCGCCTATTGAAGGGCAGCTCATGAATGTCTGGCATGACCAAAGATACCCGAGTCGATTTCTTTGGTATTTAACGGTAGATAGGCCGTTATAGGACTAAAGTCCTATTCCCTATTTTTAATATTGGTATTATTGTTCAAACCAGCTTGAGGGTGATTTTGCTTCTAGCTACTTAACTCAAATTTTAATTAACTTTACATTTAGGAGATTATCATGGGCGGAGGCGGTGGTGGTGGCGGCGGTGGCGGCGGTATGGGCGGAGGCGGTGGTGGCGGTTGTGGTGGCGCCGGTGGTGGTATGGGCGGCGGGATGTGATATCCGCGTCAGGTCGCTAAGCGCTAAGTTCTACCGAAAACCATAAAGTGATCGAACCGTAGCGTTGCATATACGTACGGCCAACAAAAGGCACTTGATTATCACAAGTGCAATAAAACACCTGGTCATTATCAGGTCGAATAAAGGGCACGGGGTTATTCCAGGTGCCCTTTTTAATTTGCCATTTAAAATCAAATCAAGGGCGCTCATAGCCGAAATACTTCCGGAAAAAGTCAGTGAGACTGAAAATAAAATCAGCTCAGGCACTTGATAGTTAGGCGCTTTCAGAAATTAGGGCATGTATTTCAACTGCACGGTATGGATAGGTGGTACCTGTACCAAAGTACTATCCACCCTGTACCAAAGTACAATTTATTTAACTGGTAACTTTGATTTATAGTTCCAACCAGTTCAGGGGCCATATTGCTTCTGGCTGTGAAACTTCAATATTCATTAACTTTTTATCTAGGAGATTATTATGGGTGGAGGCGGCGGCGGTGGTGGAGGCGGCGGTATGGGCGGCGGTGGTGGTGGAGGCGGTGGAGGCGGTGGAGGCGGTGGAGGCGGTGGAGGAATGTAGTATCCGCGTCAGATCGCTAAGCTAAACCGTTTTGCCTTACGCAAAACCATAAGCTGATCGAATCGTAGCGTTTTATATACGGTCAATAAAAGGGCACTTGGGCTATCCAGGTGCCCTTTTAATTTTCCTGACCGATCCAAAAAAGCCAAAGGCGTCAGGGTTGAATTATTTAAGGAACCCCTTCCTTGATCAATGCACGGACTCATATTGCAATCACATTGCTTATAAAACCAGTGGTAATAAAACTTCCATGATAGGTGTCGACTAGGCAGGCTTTTTCTCGTTATTGACCCGCGACACATACGCCTGCGCAAACAGCCTGCCCGTAAGAATCAATCGCTGCGCCGCCCCCGGGCTGGGATGAACACATCACATTCCCATGCGAGTTGGTTACACATTCACCGGGACCTGTTTTAACTTGACCATGCGAGTCTACTGCCGCTCCACCGCCGGGTGTATCACCGCAAACAACTTGCCCATTTGAATTTCTTGCGCAGCCACCACGACCAGTAACCACTTGGCCGTTAATATTAACTTCGGCGCCACCCCCTGGCGGCGCGCATATCACCTTCCCGTTAGAGTTGGTAGCGCAACCATGTCCGTAACTATTGACAGCTGCAATACCTCCGGGCGCACATACCACTTGCCCGTTAGAATTGTTGGCGCATCCACCCGCAATAGCAGAGCCCGTAATAAATAGAGTCGCTGCAATCAGTGTAACCAAGGTAGACATTTGCATTTGAACCACCCGATAAGTACGCCGCCGAAAGTGCCGCAACGATACTACATTGGCGCCTACATGCCGCTGGCAGTGGCGGGGTGCTAGTCGAGAAACAAGGATGAAGTTATGGAACATCCTCTTGCTTGTCCCAAGCACCCCTTTAAATTGCCTGGCATATCCAAAAGCCATAGGGAGTGAAAGTACGCGCTTTACGAATGCGGTTCATTTATTAAATTGCAGTTTTGGTGCAGCTTCACGGAAGTGTTCTGGCCAGTCGGAATCCGATAAGGACGTACCGTGTCGATGCTCCAAATCTGCTGCGGAAGGCTGCGCGCGAAGTCTCCGGCCTGAAATTATATGAGCCGCCGCGCAGCACGCGCTTCGTGCAGTCACCCTCCCAGCAGTCACTCATCCGCTCCCACACGTTACCGGTCATGTCATACAAGCCGTAGCCGTTGGCTTTCTTTTGACCCGCCGGATGGGTTTTGTTCTCGCTGTTGCTGCCAGTCCACGCTACTTCATTTAGGTCGTTGCCGCCACAGTACTCGGTCTGGCTGCCGCCATAACAGGCGTATTCCCACTCTGCTTCGGTCGGCAGGCGATATTGCCGACCGGACTTGGCGTTAAGTTTTTGCAGGAAGGTTTGTATGTCGTCCCAGTTCACTTGCTCCACCGGACAGGTGTCTCCACAATTACTAAAATTGCTGGGGTTGTTGCCCATCACTGCGTGCCATTCGGCTTGAGTCACTTCGAATTTTCCGATCTCGTAGTTCTTGTTGGGGATGCGCACCATCGCGGGGCCTTTGGCAGCTTCTTCCTTCAGGATCTGCGCCTTTTTTTTGCGAAGCTCGACTTGTTCGATCGACACCTTTATCCATTTTTCATCCGGTGACGCAAGTTGCGCGAACTTAAGGTTGCGTAGCGCGGCATCATAATTTTCAGCCTTGTCTTGCGCCACACCAAGATTTAGATAGGCATCGCCATACCATGGAGCAGCCAGCGTTGCCTGTTCGAATTCCTTTGCCGCGTTCTGGTAGTCTGTCACCGATTTGGCGCTTGCCAATGCAGTCGCACCGAGCATCATGCGCTGTTTGACTTCTTCCGAAACAACCGGCGCCGGCTTGAGTTTCTGTGCCTGTTTGATGATCCTTTCGCGCAGCGCGTCATCGTTGACATTGCCCTGCAATTGCGTGACTAATTGTTTGAATTGTGCCCGCGGCGATTCCGCGTTAGCAGTGTTAACAATCAGCATTCCAATAAACAGAGCCAACAATTTCATTGTGAGATTCATGGTGCCTCCCTTACGGTGATTAGTTCTTCCAGCTTTGAGCTGGCCAAAATGACCGGCGCATAACGTCATGCTATCAACCAAAGTTACCTGAGTCGATTCATTTTTATAAAGGGTGGGCCCACCTGCAAAAGTACAGCGCATAAAAAATATGTGCTCATAAGGGCTTCTGCAATAGTCGTTGACTGTGCAAAGAGCACAATTACACTGATCGAAATGGATAACTCGTACCTGTACCAAAGTACAATCCCCTTGTACCAAAGAACAATTTATTTTAATTGTTTCTTTGCTTATAGTGCTAACCAGTTCAGGGGCCATATTGCTTCTGGCTGTGAAACTTCAATATTCATTAACTTTTTATTTAGGAGATTATTATGGGTGGAGGCGGCGGGATGTAATATCCCCGTCAGATCGCTAAGCTAAACCGTTTTGCTTACGCAAAACCATAAGCTGATCGAACCGTAGCGTTGTATTTACGGTCAATAAAAGGGCACCTGGATAATCCAAGTGCCCTTTTAATTTGCCTGAATGATCTGAAAATAAATGGGCCGAAAGAAAAGGGATGGTGTGCGGGCACAACGAACGAGACAGGTTGACTTTGCTATTACTTGCCAGCGTTCTTGTCGCTATGAAATTTTTGAACCGCAGCCTTGCAGGCAGGTGAGAGCTTGAAAGATTTATGGGATTTTCTATAGTGGCTCATGCATTTTAAAAGGCCTTTGTCCGCCGACTTGTCAGAGCATCCAGTAATCTGGGCTTCCTGGGTGCAGGCTGTATCAACGTAGTTCGCATCTGCCTTAATCTGTTCAGTAGGCTGCGCTAAAGCTACAGAACATAACGTGAGCCCGACAACCAGAACTGAAATAAACCTTAACCGCGGTTTCATGCGATATTTCCTTGAAGTTAAGTTAATCGGGCAGAGTAGATGCAAGGACAACAAATTTGCATGACTGAACGCCTCTTTCTTAGCGAAATACGATGGTTTTATTACCGCACACCAGTATGCGATCTTCCACGTGGTAGCGCAGGCCGCGGGACAGCACCGATCTTTCGATATCTCGCCCATAACGCACCAGGTCATCTACCGTATCGCCGTGGTCGATGCGCACGGTATCCTGTTCGATGATCGGTCCCGCATCCAGTTCGTCGGTAACGTAATGGCAAGTCGCGCCAATCAGTTTGACGCCACGCAGATAGGCCTGGTGATAAGGCTTCGCGCCGACGAATGAAGGCAGGAAACTGTGGTGGATGTTGATGATGCGTCCGGGATAGCGCTGGCATAGTGATGGCGGCAGGATTTGCATGAAACGCGCCAGAACCATGCAATCGCCGCGATGCTGCGCGAACAGTTCGGCGATCCGGTCGAAGGCGGCAGCCTTGTTACTTTTCATATCGACGTGGATGAACGGGATGCCGTGCCATTCGACGAAGCTGCGCAGATCATCGTGGTTGGAGATCACGCAGGGGACGTCCACCAGTAATTCGCCGCTGCGCCAGCGGTGCAGCAGATCGTTCAGGCAATGATCCTGTTGGCTCACCAGGATCACCAGACGCTTGTTTTTCGCTGAATCGGCAAGGTGCCAGTTCATCGCAAACTCTTTGGCCAGTGGCGTAAAACGCCGGTTGAACTCGTCCGCGCCGAACGGCAGCGAATCGGCGCGTATCTCCTGGCGCATGAAAAATTGCTGCGCCTCCTGTTCGGTGTGATAACTCGCCTCGACGATAAAGCCACCATGCTGCGCAATAAATCCGCTCACTGCAGCGATGATGCCCGCGCGGTCGGGACAGGAGATGGTCAGGGTGTAGCGACGTGGGGTACTCATAACGGCTCCTTGGATTATGGTGTTGATTCTATCCAATTCTGGAGCATGGCAGGAAATTTTGGCTGCTAGAGTTTCTGCAAAAAACAGCTGCTTGTTTTAATTCCCGGCCAGAGGCGCCCTAGCTAAAGGATGATCCGTGTGATTCGATTTACGCAACGGTGAGTTGAAGCCGTTCCCCGAGGCAGTCGCTGTCACCTGCCTGATAGTCACGGCAGATCACCGGGCGGCGCTGGTAAATCGTGCACATCATGGAGTTCCTGTTAAGGGCTGAGCACCATCCGTCTTCGAGACGCGACATGACCCATCCGCCCCAGCAATCCTGCACGGTCAATTCTGGCGGGATGTCATCGTCTCCCATCAGCATGACTTCCAGCCGGCAGCAACAGGCTTTACATGTGGAACACGATACGGCTGGGCTATTTGTAGTCAACTTGCCAGGAACCGTTGCGATAGATCACTTCATCGTTCAGCGTGAACGATTCGGTGATGGCAAAGACATCGACATGATGTCTTGCCGTGGTCTTCTTGATGTTGGGTTTGTTGTAGCTGCCGTGTTTGGCGCCCAGCGATAGATGCACACCGCACATGCGCTCGAACGTGCCGATATCACTGACTGTTTTGTCTTGTGTGAATGCTCTGTTCAACCCCAAGCCCAGTTCACGCACCCAGACTTCGCCTTCGTCGGCACGTATGTTGGCGAGCACCTGATCGAACTCGGGCGTGGAGTCGATGGCATCAGTTACGCGCCCTTTGCTGACTACAAGCGTGATAGGTAGCCCGGGTTTGTTGACAGCAAATGCAGTATCGCCAAAAAAGGAGATGCGCACGCGGCCATTCACTGCTTCCAGATCCTTCGATTCTGTGAAAACTTCGCCGATGGGAAACTGTCCGCCGACATTTTGCATGCTGCGGTAATCGCCCACGTTGAGTTTGGCGGGTTCAAATCCCGATGCGAATACCAGTTGCTCGCCGCCGCTGTCGATGATCCCCACTTGCGCACAATCGAGGCGCGACTTCAGGGCGTTGCCCACCCCGCGATAATACGCCGGGTCATAAGCCAGCGAAGCAATGTAGGTCAGCGCTTCCTCGCCGCACATGCGTGCCAGATGAGGATGTTCGATCACCTTGAGCGAACGCTTGAAAAGTTCGACGCGGATGCGGAACGCGTTCAGGCGAAAGCTGGTGGACTGGATCAGTACCACCAAGTCGCCGGGCGAGAGTCGCTCGAACGCGGTGAGCACAGCATCAGCCGACAGGCTATAAAAGTCGATGAATGTCGCGTCGGGCAGGCAGCGCCGGTAGGCTGCGGTGAGAGAAGTCGCGAGATCGCATTGCGCATCCCAGACTACGATCGCGGATCGGGCGGGGGTATGCTCGATGGCCAACGTCAAGACGTCGCGCAGATTTTTCTCGGCGGCATCGATTGATGAAGCGGCGATGGAGGATAGTGTTTTTATAAGGCCATGCCCTGATCGCGCAGGTACTCTTCGTAGTTGCCGTGGTAGTCGGTCACGCCTTTGCTGGAGATCTCGATGATGCGCGTGGCCAGCGAGCTGACGAATTCGCGGTCGTGGCTGACGAAGATCAGCGTGCCCTTGTATAAGTCGAGCGCGGTGTTGAGTGACTCGATAGCTTCCATGTCCATGTGGTTGGTCGGCTCATCCATCAGCAGCACATTGGGTTTTTGCAGCATCAGCTTGCCGAACAGCATGCGGCCCTTCTCGCCGCCGGAAAGCACCTTCACTTTTTTCTTCACGTCGTCGCCGGAGAACAGCAAGCGTCCCAGCGTGCCGCGCACTACCTGGTCGTCATCGCCCGGCCCGCGCCAGTAGGTCATCCAGTCCATCATCAGCTGGTCCGCGGCAAAGTCGGCGGCGTGATCCTGCGCGTAGTAGCCGAGCTTGGCCTTGTCCGCCCACTTGATGGTGCCGGTGTCCGGCTGGATTTCGCCCGCGAGGCAGCGCAATAGCGTGGTCTTGCCGATACCGTTCGGCCCGATGATGGCGACTTTCTCGCCCGCGTCGATGCGGAAGTTCACGTTGGAAAAAAGTACCTTGTCGAAGCCTTTGGCCATCTTTTGCACTTCGACGGCGACGCGATGCAGCTTCTCGCGTTCATCGTACTCGAAGCGGATGAATGGGTATTGGCGGCTGGAAGGCTTGATGTCCTCGACCTTGATCTTGTCTATCTGGCGCGCGCGTGACGTGGCCTGCTTGGCCTTGGATGCGTTCGCCGAGAAGCGTGCGACAAAGGCCTTTAGTTCGGCGATTTTTTCCTTGGCCTTGACGTTGTCGGAGGATTGCTGCTCGCGTGCCTGGGTCGAGGCCAGCATGTAATCGTTGTAGCTGCCCGGATACACAGTGATCTTGCCGTAGTCCAGATCAGCCATGTGGGTGCACACGCTGTTCAGGAAATGGCGGTCATGCGAGATGATCACCATGGTGCTGTTGCGCGCATTGAGAATATCTTCCAGCCAACGGATGGTGTTGATGTCGAGGTTGTTGGTCGGCTCGTCCAGCAGCAGGATCTCGGGGTTGGAAAATAACGCTTGTGCCAGCAACACACGCAGTTTGAAGCCTGGTGCGACTACACTCATGGGTCCGTTGTGTTGCTCGATAGGGATACCCAGGCCCAGCAACAATTCTCCGGCGCGCGCTTCGGCGGTATAACCGTCATATTCGGCAAAGGTCGCTTCCAGGTCGGCGGCGCGCATGTAGTCTTCTTCCGTCGCGTCCGGGTTGGCATAGATCGCATCGCGCTCCTCCATTGCCGCCCACATCTCTTCGTGCCCCATCATTACTACATCCAGTACACGGTTGTTCTCATACGCGAACTGATCCTGACGCAGCTTGCCAAGGCGCTCGCCTCGATCCAGCATGACTTCGCCGGAGGATTGCTCCAGATCGCCGCCGAGGATCTTCATGAAGGTGGATTTGCCGCAGCCGTTTGCGCCGATCAGGCCGTAACGGTTGCCGTCGCCGAACTTGACGGAGACGTTTTCAAACAGCGGCTTGGCGCCGAATTGGATGGTGATGTTTGCAGTAGAAAGCATGTGAAAATCTACTTCTGAAAATTTTGGAGCGCGATTTTAACACCACGAGCAGCCATGCCTGAACTAATTCAGTCTTTGACAGGCCATGCCATGCCATGCACATATATTCAATTGGAAGCGATTGAAATTGTTATCATAGCGACCTCAACTATTAATCGCACTGGATAGGAACGCAAATGGCCAAAACAAATTATTCTTTCGAGAAGCGTCAAAAAGAGCTTGCCAAGAAAAAGAAGCAGGAAGAAAAACGGCAGAAGAAAATCGGTTCAAAAGATGAGCCCGCTCAGGATGACGCACCGCAACAGACCGTTAATGAAACAACTGATGCCTAGCCGGTTGGCAAGTTCACCGAGTTCGACTAACGCCTGATCATTCGCAATACATCATGGTTCCTAACCTTACCACCGCGCTGACCGGCCCGCTGCTTGATCTAGAGCGGCGCTTTTTGGAAAACATGCCAACTATCGAGCACTGGTTCCGCACCCAGTGGTTGGAGCATCCCGTGCCGTTCTATGCCTCAGTGGATCTGCGCAACAGCGGCTTCAAGTTGGCGCCTGTTGATACCAACCTGTTCCCCGGTGGGTTCAATAACCTCAACCCGGCTTTTATGCCACTGTGCGTTTTGGCGATGCAGAGCGCGGTAGAGAAGATATGCCCCGAAGCACGCGGGATATTGCTGATTCCGGAGAATCACACTCGCAACCAGTTCTATCTGCAAAACGTGGTGCAGATCGCCACCATATTCAAGCAGGCAGGAATGCGTGTGCGGATAGGAAGCTTGTTGCCGGAGATTACCCAACCTACTGCATTTAAATTGGACAATGGCAGCACGCTGATGCTTGAACCGCTGGTGAGAAAAGGCAACCGGCTGGGCCTGGCAGATTTTGATCCCTGTGTGGTGTTGCTCAACAATGATCTGTCGGCAGGTGTGCCGGACATTTTGAAAAATCTTGAGCAGGGGGTATTTCCGCCGCTTTCCGTTGGATGGTATGCACGTCGCAAGTCGCAGCATTTTGCAGAGTTTGACCGTGTCGCGAGTGAGTTCGCTAAGCTGATCGACATCGACCCATGGCTGATCAACCCTTATTTTGCCACCTGCGACAAGATCAATTTTCAGGAACGCGTCGGCGAGGAATGTCTGGCGGCGCAGGTGGATAGCATGTTGCAAAAGGTACGCGTGAAATATGGCGAGTACGGCGTAAAGCAAGAGCCCTTTGTGATCGTCAAGGCCGATGCTGGGACCTATGGCATGGGCATCATGACGGTGAAGGACGCCAGCGAGATCACTAACCTGAACCGCAAGCAACGCAACAAGATGGCCGTCGTCAAGGAGGGGTTGCAGGTGCACGATGTCCTGATCCAAGAGGGCGTGTATACCTTCGAGCAGGTCAACGAAGCGGTGGCCGAGCCGGTGATCTACATGATCGATCACTATGTGGTCGGCGGTTTTTACCGTGTACATACCGGACGAGGAGTGGACGAAAATCTCAACGCGCCCGGCATGTCCTTCGAGCCGCTGGCGTTCCAGACTAGTTGCACCTTACCGAACCCGGATTGCGCGCCGGACGACCTGCCCAACCGCTTCTATGCCTATGGTGTGGTTGCGCGTCTGGCATTGCTGGCCGCGTCGCTGGAAATCGAAGCCGCCGAGAATCCACCCGAGATCCAGCAAGCAAATCAACAAGCGAATCAATAGATGACCAAACGGATCTATCTTCTTGTTGTCGCGCTGGCCGTTTTGTCGCTGGTTGGCTGTGAAGGAAAAGCGCCGCTGCATCAGGAGCAGGGCTATGTATTCGGCACACTGGTGGAGATCAGTATCTACGGTGAGGATGAAGCTCGCGCCAGGCAAGCCACGAGCGAGGTGATGCACGAGTTCCAGAGGTTGCATGACATGCTGCATGCATGGAAGCCCAGCGAATTGAACGAATTGAATGCTGCGTTCGCCAACGGCGAAAGCTTGGCGATTTCGGCGGAACTCGTCGCCATCATGCAAGATGCAACGAAATTTTCACAGCAGTCGCAGGGCCTCTTCAATCCGGCCATCGGCGGACTGGTGCAACTGTGGGGATTCCATGCCGAAGAATTCAAATCGGCGTTGCCGGACGAAAAGCAGATTGCAAGATGGGTAACGGCCAATCCGCAGATGAGCGACATCACCATTGAAAATGGCAGGGCACAGAGTAAAAACAAATTCGTGCAGTTGGATCTGGGTGGTTACGCCAAAGGTTACGCGCTAGATCGTGCCGCCGAATTGTTGCGCAAGAAGGGTATTCGCAATGCGCTGATCAACATCGGTGGCAATATCCTGGCGTTGGGGCAGCATGGCAAACGCCCCTGGCGCGTCGGCATCCAACACCCTCGCAAATCCGGCGCACTGGCGACGGTCGATCTGCACGATGGCGAGGCCATCGGCACTTCTGGCGACTATCAGCGTTATTTCATGGTGGGCAAAATGCGCTACAGTCATTTGATCAATCCGCGCAGCGGTTATCCCATGCAGGGCGTGGAGGCGGTTACGATCTTGACCCGTGGCGCACACGCCGGCGTGCTGTCTGATGCTGCTTCCAAGCCATTGTTCCTCACCGGAGCAAGCGGTTGGCGAGAGGCGGCCAGGAAAATGGGGGTATCCGAGGCGATGCTGGTGGATGCGCAAGGCGCTATCCATCTCACAGCGGAGTTGCAGAAACGGCTAGAATTCAGCGAGAAGATATTTCGTCTGGAGGTCGAGCCTTGAACGATATTGAACAGAAGTTCTTTGCATGCCATAGGCTTCATTCTAAGGGAGCAATTTAATTGGTCGGGATATTATTGGTAACGCACAACGGGCTGGGCGAAAGTTTTTCTGATTGCATCAAACATGTGCTGGGCGAATTACCGCACAATCTTAAAACGTTGTCGGTGTTGGCAAACGACGATTCGAAGCAGAAGCTGGTCGAGGGAGAGTTGCTGATCAAGCAACTTGATACGGGTGCCGGGGTGTTGATCCTCGCGGATGTTTACGGCGCGACGCCGAGCAATATCGGGCGGCAATTGTGCCATGCCGATCGCGTGATAGGTGTGGCGGGGCTTAATCTGCCGATGTTGTTGCGCGTGGTGCGCCAACCCGACAAGACATTGCCGGAGCTGGTGAAGATCGCTATCGAAGGTGGACGCGACTGCATCGTTCAAATGGAAAGCTAGGATGCTGCAGCAAGAAGCACAGATCATCAACAAGCTTGGCCTGCACGCGCGCGCCTCAGCCAAACTGACACAACTCGCTTCCAGCTTCAAATGCGAAGTGATGCTGTCGCGCAACAACCGCCGGGTGAACGCCAAAAGCATCATGGGTGTGATGATGCTGGCCGCTGCAAAGGGAACTACCATCAGCATCGAGACCGATGGCACGGATGAAGCGGAAGCGATGCAGGCGTTGTTGAATTTGATCAACGATTACTTTGGAGAAGGCGAATGAGTTTTACTCTGCATGGTATTGCAGTGTCCAGCGGCATCGCCATCGGCCATGCGCACCTGATTTCGCATACTTCGCTCGAGGTGGCGCACTATACGTTGCCTAAACAACTCATAGCCGAGGAGATCGCACGCTTCGATGCCGCGTTGCTGGCCACTCGCAATGAATTTTCCAGCCTGCGCAGCAATCGGCCCACCCACGCTGCAGCAGAATTCGACGCCTTCCTCGAATTGCACCAGATGATCCTGGATGATCCACTGTTGAGTGCCGCGCCGCGCGATATGATCGCCAGTGAGTATTGCAATGCAGAATGGGCGCTCAAGACGCAGACCGAAACGTTGGTCGCTCAGTTCGACGAATTCGAGGATGCCTATTTGCGCGAGCGGCAAACCGATGTCACCCAGGTGGCTGAAAGGTTGCTCAAGCAATTACTCGGACAACCGGGACACCAACCCCCTCCCGCGCGGCACGATGTCGAGACGATAGTGGTGGCACATGACCTGAGCCCGGCAGACCTGATCCAGTTCAAGCCGCAACAATTCGCCGCATTCATCACCGATGTGGGCGGCGCGACGTCGCACACCGCGATCGTTGCGCGCAGCCTGAACACACCATGCGTGGTGGGTCTGCACCATGCTCGCGAACTGATCCGCGAAGATGACATGCTGATTTTGGACGGCGAGCAGGGCGTGCTGATCGTCAATCCAGACAAGCCGATATTGGCCGAATACAAGTTGCGCCAGAGCGCATGGGAATTGGAACGCAAGAAACTCAAGCGGCTGCGTACCGCGCGCGCCAACACCCTGGATGGCACGATCATCGAGCTTCACGCCAACATCGAGAAGCCGGAGGACATTGCCGAGGTGAAAGAAAACGGCGCGACCGGCATAGGTTTATTCCGCAGCGAATTCCTGTTTCTTAACCGCGACAGCCTGCCGGATGAGGAAGAACAGTTCGAGGCGTATCGCGCGGCGGCCGAGGGCATGGATGGACAATCTGTCACCATCCGCACTTTCGATCTGGGCGGGGACAAGCAACTGAATGGCACCAAGCGTGTTGCCAGTAATCCGGCGCTGGGTCTGCGCGCGATTCGCTTCTGCTTGGCCGAACCTCAATTGTTCCGCATCCAGATGCGCGCCATATTGCGTGCAACACATTACGGCAATGTAAAAATACTGATTCCGATGCTGTCTGGCGTTTCCGAGATCAACCAGGCTTTGCAGTTCATTGCTGCGACCAAGAAAAGTCTGGATGATGAAGGTCTTCCTTACGATCGCGAGGTGAAGATCGGCGGCATGATCGAGATACCTTCCGCGGCTTTGGCGCTGAATGTGTTCGCTAAAAAACTGGATTTTTTATCCATCGGTACCAACGACCTGATCCAGTACACACTGGCGATAGACCGCACCGATGAAGAAGTCGCGCATCTTTACGATCCGTTGCATCCTGCGGTGTTGCACCTGCTTTCGCGTGTCATAAGCACCTCCAACCGGCTCGGCGTGCCAATCTCGGTATGCGGGGAGATGGCGGGCGAGATTGCTTACACTCGATTGTTGCTGGGTTTTGGATTGCGCCAGTTCTCGATGTTTTCGGCACAGGTGCCAAGTATCAAGCAGCGCGTGCTCACCACCAATTTGCCGGAAATCGCCAGCCTCACGCAGAAGATATTGCGCGCCGACGACCCAATGAGGATCCACGAATTGCTGGATAAGCTCAACTCCTAGAGCTGTCGGGGGCCGATTGACAGCAATTCGTAAAACGCGGAAACTACGTCATCAGTGCCGATTTGACATCAGCTTGCGGGGCACTTAAAAAATTCCAGCTAAAGCGAGGCAACCCGTCCCGCGAAAGCTGAACGGGTTTTTTGTTTCTTGGTAACTATAAAGTCTTGAAATTTGTTTTGCGGAGTGAAGCGCAAGGAGCCGCGCAGCGAATGACGAGACATACCGCAAAGGTAGGCGAGGATTGAGCGAGCACGCGACACAGCGATTTGCCCGCCAAACAAATTTATGAACAACTCTGTTGGCATCGTTCACGCGCAACGCGCAACTTTCGACACCGCGCTGATCTTTCGCAGCGGCGCGGTGCTGCCGCGTTACGAGCTGGTGTATGAGACATATGGCACGCTGAATGCCGACAGATCCAATGCCATCCTGATCTGCCATGCGTTGTCCGGCACTCACCACGTTGCGGGTCAATATGCCGACGACCCGAAAAACGTGGGTTGGTGGGACAACATGGTTGGCCCGGGCAAGCCGGTCGATACCAATAGATTCTTTGTCATCGGTTTGAACAATCTCGGCGGATGCCATGGTTCGACAGGGCCGTCTTCGCTTAACCCTGAAACAGGCCAGCCTTATGGCACCGGTTTCCCGGTGGTGACAGTGGAAGATTGGGTGGAGTCCCAGGCGCGCCTCGCCGATCGGCTTGGCATCAAGCAGTTCGCTGCCGTGATGGGCGGAAGCCTGGGCGGAATGCAGGCATTGCAGTGGTCGCTGTCGTTTCCGGAGCGCGTGCGTCACGTGCTGGTGATCGCGGCAGCGCCGCACCTGACGGCGGAGAACATCGCGTTCAACGATGTGGCACGCAACGCCATCCTGACCGACCCGGATTTTCACGGCGGGAATTTTTACCAGCATGGCGTGGTGCCGACGCGCGGCCTGCGGCTGGCGCGCATGCTGGGTCACATCACCTATCTTTCCGACGATGCGATGGCGGACAAGTTCGGGCGCAGTCTGCGTTCGGGCAAGCTCGGTTTTACTTATGACATCGAGTTCGAGATCGAGTCCTACCTGCGCTATCAGGGCGACAAGTTTGCCGCGTATTTTGATGCCAACACCTATCTGCTGATGACCAAGGCGCTGGATTATTTCGACCCGGCGCGCGCTTGCGGCGACAACCTGGACAAGGCGTTCGCCGCTGCGCGCGCCGATTACCTGGTTGTGTCGTTCACCACCGACTGGCGCTTTGCGCCCGAACGCTCGCGCGAGATCGTCAGCGCGCTGCTGCACAACCACCGCAATGTAAGCTACGCCGAGATCTCATCCGCACACGGGCACGACTCGTTCCTGATGCAGCATGAGCATTACCATGAAGTGATGCGTGCCTATCTCAATCGCATTGCAGGGGAGTTTTCCGCATGAGCGCGCACGACTCCATCGAACTCGCCGCCGCACGCCCCGACTTCGCCGCCATCGCTGCGTGGATACCGCAGGGCGCTTCGGTGCTCGACCTCGGTTGCGGTGATGGCAACCTGTTGCGCTACCTGAAAGAAACCCGCAGCGTGCGCGGCTACGGCGTCGAGATCAGGGATGAAAATATCGTCGCTTGCATCAAGAATGGCGTGAATGTGATCCAGGGCGACCTGGATTCCGGCCTGTCCGGTTTTGAAAGCAATGCCTTCGATTACGTGCTGCTCTCGCAGACGCTGCAAGCCACTCGCCACACCGAAGCGCTGGTGCAGGAGATGCTGCGCGTAGGACGCGAGGCCATCGTCAGCTTCCCCAACTTCGGCCACTGGAAGGCGCGCCTCCAGATACTGCGCGGCAACATGCCGGTGTCGGACGAACTACCCTACCAATGGTACGACACGCCCAACGTGCACCTGTGCACGTTGCACGACTTCGAGGACTTCTGCGCCGATCTGAACATGGAAATACTGGACCGCCGCGTGATGACGGACGGGAACGAAGTGAAGATGCTGCCCAACCTGCGCGGCAGCATGGCGGTTTATCGTTTTAAACGCGCGGCCTGACGGATGAGTGTCTGGCAACAGTTGTTCACCCGCCGTATGCTGATCTGCGTGTTCACCGGATTCGCCTCCGGTCTGCCGCTGTATCTGCTGTTCAATCTGGTTCCGGCATGGCTGCGTAGTGAACACGTCGATCTCAAGACCATCGGCTTGTTTGCGCTGATCCAGTTTCCCTATACCTGGAAGTTCCTGTGGTCGCCGCTGCTTGACCGTTATGTCGTGCCCGCATTCGGCAGGCGGCGCGGCTGGATGCTCCTGACCCAGATTGGCCTGCTGGTGGTGATCGCCTCTATGGGCGGGTTCTCGCCGCAAAGCGATCTGC
>Ga0315270_10000104_pt1 | contig 45897 bp, 41 predicted proteins | sample C1_bottom_MG_FD_204932 | JGI IMG/M metagenome (GOLD analysis project Ga0315270, IMG submission 204932) | Sediment microbial communities from Yellowstone Lake, YNP, Wyoming, USA - C1_bottom | ecosystem: Environmental > Aquatic > Freshwater > Lake > Sediment | place: USA: Wyoming | collected... | reverse complement strand
GAGATTGAGGCCTGGCTGGCGAGACCGGCATGAAGAAAATAACACCGGCGTCAGTGTGTCCCTGCGGATCGGGCCTCACCTACGTAGCCTGTTGCGGAACATTTATCGACACCAGTGCTCTGCCTGCCACGGCCGAGCTGCTCATGCGTTCGCGCTACTCGGCGTATGCCCTGATGCGGGAAGACTATCTTCTGCGCACCTGGCACGGAACCACGCGCCCGGCACAACTTGATCTGCATGATGCCGGCCCGGTGAAGTGGCTGGGTCTCAAGATTCTGAACTGCGAAAAAGGAGGCGTCGATGACCGTAATGGAGTTGTGGAGTTCGTGGCGCGCTACCAGGTCAACGGCCGGGCGGAGCGTTTGCAAGAGGTCAGTCGTTTCGTGTGTGAAGCAGGGCGATGGCTGTATGTGGATGGTCAGATCGACACAACGTGATGATTGAGGGCGTCCCGTGCCCTTGTGTTCAGAAATAGCTCTCTGAGATTGATTTGTTGCGCCCCATTCTTCCTGCAATTGTGGTCGCTTGTCAGTTCGCATGCACAGTGTGTCGGTCAATTCGAAACTTGTGGCGGTTCCTTGCGGTCAATTGGGTGTAGATGGTGTACCTTCACGCGTACGTTGCCGTGCCGCAAGCACGCGATTGTGTGATCTCAGGAAGGGTTCACGCCATATCTAAAGATTCGAAGGAGAATTGCCATGACAGCTGTCCGCTCTATTCTTTCCAAATTGCCGGGGATTGCCTTTGCCACGCTCGCAATTACCGGCGAGACCATCGCGATATGCCGCGGCGAAGCGAGCTACTACCGGGTTGAAACGACCAAGACTGCTGAGGAGCTGAACACGATGTACGGCGTGAGTCCGTTCCAGGCGCGGGCAATGCTTGCCGGAACCATACGTGGTTGGCACACATTACTGGCAGACCCAAATGACACGACGCAGAAAGGCACCTGATTCTCTGGTCAAATGAGCGATAAATCGGTTTGGCCCTTAGAAATCCAAGCCGTTTTACCGTTTCGGCGGGCCTGTGCCCCACCCCGGGGGTTGGGGCTTAGTTTTAAGGCTAGAGAAATTAGAAATCAGACATGCCAGCCAGGGTTATTACGGGGATGACCTTATATAGGGGAACGCGGGTACCGGCCGAATAACCCTAATTCATCCAAGGTCAGACCTAAACCCGACTAAAATAGTAGTGGCTTTTAGAGCGGGCTTGTGTATAGTGGTCGCGTTGCAGTGCATTCTTGTAGTCAAGTTCGGAAGCCCCTCCAGTCACTTTGGTAGTAATCTCCCGCAATTTAAGCTTCCAAGAAAGAACTGCAAACTATCGCAATTCAACCAAATAGAGGAATTTCCGTGATTACAGGAACAGTGAAGTGGTTCAACGACGCCAAGGGCTTTGGTTTCATCACCCCGTCCGACGGTGGCAAGGATGTCTTCGTGCATCACTCCGCCATTCAGGGCAGCGGCTTCAAGACCCTGGCTGAAGGCCAGAAGGTTCAGTTCACGCTGGAGCAGGGCCCGAAGGGTCCGTCCGCTGCGAACGTCCAGGCTGCCTAAGCTTCGGCCACTGCGTAAGCAGATTTGATGGAAAGACCCCGCCGCAAGGTGGGGTCTTTTTTTAACGAAGCCCCGCTTTGTTCATCATTTCATTCTTACCTTGTTTTCTTCCCGGTAACGCCTTACCAGGATTTTCCCGGAGTACCAGGAATCCGCCGCGTCGCAAGTCGCGCAGGTGTTCCCCGGGCACATGACAACCCGTCATGTCTGATTCTGAAAGAATCACTACCGCTGATACTTATACTTAAGATTATTTCTGGAACTATCTTTTGATTTCCACCGCCAATATCACCATGCAGTTCGGGGCCAAGCCCCTGTTCGAGAACATCTCGGTCAAGTTCGGCAACGGCAACCGTTACGGTTTGATCGGTGCGAACGGCTGCGGCAAGTCGACCTTCATTAAGATATTGGGCGGAGACCTGGCCCAGACGGCCGGCACGGTTTCGATCGACAGCGACGAACGCGTCGGCAAGCTGCGTCAGGACCAATTCGCGTTTGAAGACTACACGGTGCTCGACACCGTGATCATGGGCCACGCCGAACTGTGGCGCGTGAAGTCCGAGCGCGATCGCATTTACGCCCTGCCGCACATGAGCGAAGACGACGGCATGAAGGTGGCCGAGCTGGAAGTCGAGTTCGCCGAGCTGGACGGTTACACCGCCGAGGCGCGCGCCGGGGAGCTGCTGCTCGGCATCGGCATCCCGCTCGAGCAGCATGCCGGGCCGATGAGCGCCGTGGCGCCGGGCTGGAAGCTGCGCGTGTTGCTGGCGCAGGCGCTGTTCGCCAACCCCGACATCATGTTGCTGGACGAACCCACCAACAACCTCGATATCAACACCATTCGCTGGCTGGAAGACGTGCTGAACGCGCGCAACAGCACCATGGTCATTATTTCGCACGACCGCCACTTTCTGAACAGTGTGTGCACGCACATGGCTGATCTGGATTACGGCGAGCTGCGCGTTTATCCGGGCAACTACGACGACTACATGACCGCCGCCACCCAGGTGCGCGAACAGCTGCTGTCCGGCAACGCCAAGAAGAAGGCGCAAATCGCCGAGCTGCAAACCTTCGTCAGCCGCTTCTCGGCCAACGCCTCGAAGGCCAAGCAGGCCACGTCACGCGCCCGCCAGATCGAGAAAATCAAGCTGGACGACGTGAAGCTGTCGAGCCGGGTGAGTCCGTTCATTCGCTTCGATCAGGACAAGAAGCTCTATCGCCAGGCGCTGGAAGCCGAGGGTCTGAGCAAGGGCTATGGCGATAAACCATTATTCAGCAATCTCAACCTGATGGTCGAAGTTGGCGAACGTGTCGCCGTGATCGGCCCGAACGGCATTGGCAAGTCCACCCTGCTGCGCACGCTGGTGGGCGACCTGAAGCCGGACAACGGTCGGGTCAAGATGTCGGAGAACGCCAACATCGGTTACTTTGCCCAGGACCACGCGGCGGACTTCGCCGACAACACGAATTTGTTCGACTGGATGAGCCTGTGGGCGAAACCGGAGGACAACGAGCAGTCGATCCGCGCGGTGCTCGGCCGCATGTTGTTCTCGCGCGACGAGAGCAGCAAGTCGGTCAAGATAATTTCCGGTGGCGAGCAGGGGCGCATGCTGTTCGGCAAGCTAATGCTGCAGCGTCCGAATGTGCTGGTGATGGACGAACCCACCAACCATCTGGACATGGAATCCATCGAGGCGCTCAACCTGGCGCTGGAGAATTATCCCGGCACGCTGATTTTCGTCAGCCATGATCGCGAATTTGTTTCGTCGCTCGCGACCCGCATCATCGAGCTCACCCCGCAGGGCGTGGTGAACTTCGGCGGCAGCTACGACGACTACCTGCGCAGCCAGGGCGTGGAACTGGCGAATCGGGCAACCGCGTAATATTACCGAGGCATTTTCAAACTTATAGACGTGTATTGGGTGTTTAGTTTCGCCCCGCACACAAGCAGCGAATAAAAACCAAACATCGGCGCACTCCGGTCTGCGCCCGATCCTTCGTGGCAAACCCCTGTGGCGAGCTTCGATACCTTCAACCTAATAGAAGGCCTAGACCGGCCCAAGACCCAAGTGTTTCGGGTAGGCCCATCCAGGAGTAACCATCAATATGTCATTCAACACCCTCGGCCTATCGGCCGAATTACTGCGCGCCGTCACCGATAAGGGCTATGGCGAGCCGACCCCCATTCAGCTAAAGGCCATCCCGGTCATTCTGGAAGGAAAAGATATTCTCGCCGGCGCGCAGACCGGCACCGGCAAGACTGCCGGCTTTACCCTGCCGTTGTTGCAGCGCCTGAGCGCTCAGGCGCCAAACGCTGATCGACGTGTTATTCGCGCACTGATCCTCACCCCGACACGCGAACTCGCGGCGCAGGTGGAGGAGAGCGTACGCACCTACGGCAAGCACCTGCCGCTGATATCCACCGTGGTGTTCGGCGGCGTCGGCTTCAATCCGCAGGCCGACACACTGCGCCGCGGCGTGGATATCCTGGTGGCGACGCCGGGGCGCCTGCTCGACCACGTGCAGCAAAAAACCGTGGACCTGTCGAAGGTCGAAATCCTGGTGCTGGACGAAGCCGACCGCATGCTGGACATGGGCTTTATCCGCGACATCCGCAAGATTCTCGCCCTGTTGCCGAAGCAACGTCAGAACCTGCTGTTCTCGGCCACCTTCTCGGACGAAATCAAGCAACTGTCCGACGGTTTGCTGAATGAACCGGTGCTGATCGAAGTGGCGCGCCGCAACACTGCCGCCGAACTGGTGACTCAGGTGGTGCATCCGGTGGATCGCGAACGCAAACGCGAGCTGCTGTCATCGCTGATCAAGGGGAACGACTGGAAGCAGGTGCTGGTATTCATGCGCACCAAGCATGGCTGCAACCGTCTCGCCGAACAGCTTGGCAAAGATGGCATCAGCGCCTCCGCCATTCACGGCAACAAGAGCCAGGGTGCGCGCACCAAGGCACTGGCCGATTTCAAGAAAGGCGTAGTGCGGGTGCTGGTGGCTACCGACATCGCCGCGCGCGGACTGGATATTGACCAGTTGCCGCATGTGGTGAACTACGAACTGCCGAACATTCCGGAAGATTACGTGCACCGCATCGGCCGTACCGGTCGTGCCGGCAACGAGGGCGAGGCGCTGTCACTGGTGTGCGTGGACGAGCGCGATTACCTGCGCGACATCGAGCGCGTGCTGCACCGTGAAATACCGAAGGTCGTGATAGCGGGTTTCGAACCGGACCCGGCGATCAAGGCCGAACCGATTACCCGTGGGCGCAGCGGCGGACAGCGCAGCGGCGGCGGTGGCCGTCCGCAGGCGGCGCGTAACGGTGCGGAACGTGGCCGCGGCGATCGCGGTCGTGGCCAGAGTCAGGGTCGAGGTGGTGATCGCGGACGGGATCAGCGCCCATCGTCACATGCACCGGCCCGTGCCGGCAGCCGTCCGCAGTCGCATGCACCGGCCCGTGCCGGCAGCCGTCCGCAGCCGCATGTACACGTGCGCGTCTCCGCCGATCCGCAGTTAATGGGTAATTCCGATCGGGACGAGGTAGATGGCAACCGGTTACCGGCAGCGCCGAGCGGTAATGATCATGGCCGTGGCGCACCCGTCAGAGACCGTCAACCACAGACCCATACCCATGCCCGTCCCAGCACGCCGCGTCAGAAGCCGCGTCCGCATCGCGGCCAGGAAGTGCCGGCCTTGCTGGATGGCAACAAGCGCGACGATTGATCCGAACGAGAGACCGTCTCTCTGCAGGTTTCTGAAATAAAAAACGGGGCCGGTGTGGCCTGCCAGAAAGCGGCAGACCCACACCGGCCCCGCGTCGTTACTGCTTACTTGCCGAGCTTGGCCTTGATCGCTGCGATCACGGCATCGCTGGACGTGGCGTTCACGCGCACAAACATGCCTTCCTTTTCGTAGAAGCCAATGAGCGGTGCGGTCTTCTGGTTATACGTTTCGAGGCGATGGGTGATGGCCGCTTCGGTTTCGTCTTCGCGCTGCACCACCGGGCTGCCGCACTTGTCGCAGATGCCTTCTTTCTTCGGTGGATTGCTTTTCACGTTGTAGATCGCCTGGCACTTGCCGTTCGAGCAGGTGCGGCGCGTGCTGAGACGGTCGAGGATCACATCGCGCGGCACCTCGATGCTCACCACCATGTCGAGCTTGATGCCGAGCTTGGCCAGCAGCACTTTGAGTGCGTCGGCCTGGGGGATGGTGCGCGGGAAGCCATCGAGCAGAAAGCCCTTGGCGCAATCCGGCTCCTGCAAGCGGTTTTCCATGATGCCCATGATGAGATCATCGGATACCAAATCGCCGCGCTTCATGGCGGCCTCGGCCTTTTTTCCGAGCTCGGTTCCGGCCGCGACCGCACCGCGCAGGATGTCGCCAGTGGAGATCTGTACGGAACCGTCCATCTGCGTCAGCAGCTTGGCAACCGTGCCCTTGCCAGCGCCCGGGGCGCCCAACAGAATCAATTTCATCGTATTTCCTCTTTTCCAGGTAAAAAGCCGTTATTGGCCGGCCTATACCGCCGGCCGATCGAATCAAAGGGGCGCATTGTGACCTGTGGCTGCCGGGGCAATCAACCAGTATCTTGAATGATCCTGTTCGACCTTTTTCCGCTGGTTCCTGCTTGCCAGATTGCGGGGCGGGCGCCCCGGCCGTCACAATCGACAAGGATTTCGGTCGTGAGGCCGTGCGTAAGCGTCACCGATACGGGCACCTCGTTGTATATTGGTAGTATTACTGTCAGCTCACCTCAAGGACACCCGTCAGATGCAGGAACCGGAAGAAGTGTTCGATGAAGCGTTTAAGCGTGTCGTCGAAATCGGCAATCAACTGGTCAAGGATGAAAAAGAGACCGAAGCCGATGCCTGGGAAGTCGCCGATGGACTGTTGGCGGGCGCCATTCAGTTCTGGCTGTTCTCGCGTCAGCCATGCGGCGATCCGCGTTGCGGGGACTGTGAGCCGGTCAGCACTGCACACGGACGCATACTTGCGTTACAGCAGTTGGTACGCGAGTTTTCCGAGGAGAGTGAGTACTTCCACTCGCCGACTGACAGCAACGTCGGAAGGGCTTAACGTGGATTATTCATTCTTTAGATACAGCCTGCCTGGAACAGCGTAATTCTCAGGCGGTCAGCTGACGCACATCAATGTCGTGGAGTTGTGTTTGTGTTGGGATGGGCGTGGATCAATGGAGGGAAAGTGCCATGACGATCATGACCGGGTTGGTTATATTTGCCTTATTGGCAACTGTGGCTGCATTAATTACAGGAGTTTTTTCCATGGCGCACGGTGGCGACTTCGATCAGCGCCATAGTCACCAGATCATGTTTGCCCGGGTTGGATTCCAGGGCATAACGCTGGTGGCATTGCTTATCGCGCTATTTTTGGCAGCCCGCTAGCAAGGCGCCTTGCGGCGCTGTTTTTTTACGAGTTTACGCCCGGTCTGTATGGCGGGGATAGATGTATGTATCTCAGGATATCTGTCCCGCCTGCCTCTGATTCGCTATGTCAGTCTGCGCGCAGACCGCAAAGTCACGTCTCGGGACGAGTTGATGCTCCCGCACCTGCGCCACAATCTGTATGCTTCGACACACAATGACGAACGCTCTTGTTTGCTGGAAGTGTGGCGCAGCGCTGACCGATCAACCGTTGCCACTCAGCCGTTTGGCCGTGTGTACAAAGTGTCGCGCCTATCTGCATGTCTGTCGCTTGTGCGTTTCCTATGATCCGCACCTGACACGCAGATGCCGCGAGCAAGATGCCGAGGAAGTTACCGATAAGGAGCGCGCCAATTTCTGCGCTTACTTTAAGGCCAAGCCCGGTGCCTATCGTCCGGGCGGGGAGGCCAGAACCCAGGCCGCGCGCGCCAAGCTGGGCGATCTGTTTGGCACCGGCGACAAGACTGGTCAGGAGCCGGAGTCTTGAGCGAGTAGCGGCTATTTTCGCTGAAATTTCCGGAACTTATGTCGCTGTGACTGGTATAATCCCGGTGGGAGTCGGCTAGACAGTCGCTGCGCGCAAGCGTGGAGGAAAGTCCGGGCTCCATAGGGCAGGGTGCCAGGTAACGCCTGGGCGGCGCGAGCCGACGGAAAGTGCCACAGAAAATATACCGCCGATGGCCGGGAAACCGGATCAGGTAAGGTTGAAATGGTGCGGTAAGAGCGCACCGCGCCCCTGGCAACAGGGGTGGCAGGGTAAACCCCACCCGGAGCAAGACCAAATAGGGGAGCTATGGTGTGGCCCGCACCGCTCCCGGGTTGGTTGCTCGAGGCGTCTGGCGACAGACGTCCCAGAGGAATGACTGTCCACGACAGAACCCGGCTTACCGGCCGACTCCCACTTTTCTACTTTAAGTGTTATCTGTAATTTACTGTTTTATCAGAGTTTATATCTTCGTTTTTTCACAGTTTCTAGCCCCAAAAACACCTCGATCTGAGCCCATCCCGCAGTTGTTGCGGCTAGTGGTCGCCTGCCTTAGCTAACTCTATGTACGGTAAAGGAGAAATCCAGTGCCAGTGATCACTTATCCCTTGACATGGTGGGATTTCGCTATCTATAGTGTTGTCAAGTGGGAGAAAGTGGTAAACGGTGGAATACAGCGGGAGAAAGAGGGAATAAATGTTCCGCGGTGTCAACGCACTCAATCTGGACAACAAAGGCCGGCTCGCCATTCCGACGCGCTACCGGGACGAGCTCGTGCGTCAGGCCAATGGCCAGATGGTGATCACGGTCGATCGCGATCACTCGCTGCTGCTCTATCCCTTGCCCGAATGGGAAGAGATCGAACGCAAGCTTGTGAAGCTGCCGAGTTTCAATGTGCAGGCACGTCGCCTGCAGCGCCTGCTCATCGGCCATGCCACCGAGGTGGAACTCGACGGTAACGGCCGCATTCTGTTGCCGCCGTTGTTGCGCGAGTTCGCCAGCCTCGACAAGGCGGTGGTGATGATCGGCCAGGGCAACAAATTCGAAATCTGGGACGAGGCGAAGTGGAACACGCGTCGTGCCGAGTGGCTGACTGCAGCCGAAGGCGATGGCGAGCTGCCCGACGAGCTCGGCTCGTTGTCGCTGTAGGCGCGCGCGTGACCGAACGTGAGCATGAACCGGTTCTGCGAGAAGAAGCGGTGGCGGCACTGAACATCCGGCCGGACGGAATGTATGTGGACGCCACCTTCGGGCGTGGCGGACATGCGCGGGCCATCCTCGAACAGCTGGGGCCGGATGGCCGTTTGCTGGCGCTGGATCGCGATCCACAGGCGGTGGCTTCCGCAAAACAGCAGTTTGCCGATGAGGTGCGCTTGACGATTGTGCATGGTCCATTCTCGAAGCTGGGGAGCGCCGTCGCCGAACGCGGCTGGCACGGACGTGTGGATGGCATACTCTTCGACCTCGGCGTTTCCTCTCCGCAACTCGACGATCCCGCACGCGGATTCAGTTTCCGCAGCGAAGGCCCACTTGACATGCGCATGGACACCACGCGCGGCGAATCAGCAGCAGACTGGCTGAATCGCGCCACGGAACAGGAGATAGCCGATGTCCTGTACCAGCTGGGCGAAGAGCGTTATGCGCGCCGCATCGCGCGCGCCATTCTGCGCACTCGCGAGGCAACACCAATAACAACCACCAAGCAGCTGGCCGAGGTCGTGGCCAGCGCCGTACCGACGCGCGAGCGCAGCAAGGATCCCGCCACCCGTAGTTTCCAGGCGATACGCTTGCACATCAACCGTGAGATCGACGAACTGCGCGAAACTTTGCCGCAGGCGTTGGCGGCGCTCGCTCCGCATGGACGGCTGGTGGTGATCAGCTTTCATTCGCTCGAAGACCGCATCGTCAAGCAGTTCATGCGCATACAGGAAAGGGGCAAGGAGCTGCCGCCGGATCTGCCGGTGCGGCATGTCGAAATCGAGTCGCACCTGAAGGTGATCGGCAAGCCGGTGCGTGCCGGCGAAGAAGAGGTGCGACGCAACCCGCGGGCGCGCAGCGCTGTCCTGCGCATCGCCGAGGTTCCGGAGGCGATGCATGGTTAAGCGGCTTGCGCTCCTGACGGTCGGGGTGATGGCGTGCGCTTTTACGGTTATCGAGCTGCGGCACCGCAACCGTCTTTTGTTTGCCGAGCTGCAAACCGTGACGCATGAACGTGACGCCCTTAACACCGAGTGGGGCCAGTTGTTGCTCGAACAAGGCGCATGGTCCGAGCAGCGGCGTGTTGAAGAAACCGCGCGCGCCCGGCTCGGGATGGCACTGCCCGCAGGAGACCAGGTGGTGGTCGTGCGCGTCGACAAGGCAGCGCCCAGGGTGAAGCCATGAATCGCGCCACCCGCACTTCCGGTTTCCCGGGACGTGCCGCCGTGGTGCTCGCGTTTCTGTTTGGCAGCATGGCGCTACTTGCCGCGCGTGCCCTGTGGTTGCAGGTCGTCACCTCGGATTACCTGCAGGAGCAGGGCAACGCGCGACACCTGCGTGTCATCCAGGACAATTCACATCGCGGGATGATTTTCGATCGGCATGGCGAGCCACTGGCCATTAGCACTCCGGTCGAGTCGGTATGGGCCGAGCCGGGCGAACTTGACGAGGGGCGCGCGCAATGGCCAGCGCTCGCCAAGGTGCTGGGGATGTCGGCACGTGAGATTGCCCAGGCCGTGCGCCACTCCCAAGGTCGTGAGTTTATGTACCTCAAGCGGCACGTAACGCCCGAGCAGGCCGAACAGGTGAAAGTGCTCAATATTCCCGGGGTTGGACTTACGACCGAGTACCGGCGTTATTACCCTTCGGGCACGGTCGCCGGACATGTGGTCGGCTTCACCGATGTGGACGATCAGGGTCTGGAAGGCATCGAGCTTGCTTTTGACAAGGAGTTACGTGCCATCCCGGGACGCAAGCGAGTATTGAAGGATCGCTACGGAAAAATAGTGGAGAGCGTTGAAAGTGTGACACTGCCAGTGCCGGGCAAGGACGTCACCTTGAGTCTCGACCGGCGTCTCCAGTATCTCGTTTATCGAGAGCTCAAGACAGCAGTTGCCGCGTACCACGCGCGTGGCGCCAGCGCCATTGTGCTCGACGCGCGCAGCGGCGAGGTGTTGGCAATGGTCAACGAGCCGGGGTTCAATCCGAACAATCGTGCGAGCCTGCGCAGTTCAGTGTTTCGTAACCGCGCTGTAACCGATGTGTTCGAGCCAGGTTCGACGGTCAAGCCATTCACCGTGGCGGCTGCGCTCGAGAGCGGCAAGTTTTTCCCGCACACGATGATCGACACGACCCCCGGGCAACTGGCCGTGGGGCGCAGCACCATCCGTGATACGCACAACTACGGTCTGCTCACGGTGGCGCAGGTTATCGAGAAGTCGAGCAACGTTGGCGCGGCACGCATCGCGCTCGCGCTCAATGGTCGCGGTTTGCGGGAAATGTTCACCAAGGCCGGTTTTGGTACGGCCACCGGCATCAGCCTGCCGGGCGAGGTCACCGGGCGCATGAACCCGCCGTCGAACGTGCCGATCGAGATCGCGACGCTCGGCTATGGCTATGGCATTTCCGTTACGCCGCTACAACTTGCGCGCGCCTATTCGGTTCTGGCTAATGGCGGCCGGGTCATACCGGTGTCGCTGCTCAGGCGTGACGTGCTGCCGGAGGGTGAACAGGTGATGTCCGAACAAACCGCGCGCCAGGTGCGCGGCATGCTGGAACAGGCGGTGAGTCTGGACGGCACCGGCACGGCCGCGCAGGTCGCGTACTACCGCGTGGGCGGCAAGACCGGCACGGCGCACAAGCTGGTGAATGGCGAGTACGCAAAGAACAGTTACATCGCCTCATTCGCCGGGTTTGCACCGGCGAGCAATCCGCGGCTGGTCATGATCATTACGGTGGACGAGCCACAGGGCAGCGCCTACTTCGGCGGCCAGGTGGCGGCACCTGTTTTCAGTAAGGTGATGGCCGGCGCATTGCGTCTGCTCAACATCCCGCCTGATAACCTCAATGCGCCGGCGCGCCGGACTGCTGAGCTTGGCCGGGGAGGCGTCACGTGATGCCAGCATCGTCCACGCATGGAATGCGTTTGAGCGCGCTGCTGGCCGGTTTGACGGATGTGCCACTCGCCCAGGACCCGGAGATCTGCGGCATCACGCTCGACAGCCGTGCGGTGCAGCAGGGCTGGCTGTTCATTGCCGTGCCCGGGGCGCGCACTGACGGGCGCGCCTACATCGCCGGGGCTTATTCGCGCGGCGCGGCGGCGGTGGTGTATGAGAACAATGGTTTCGAGACCGATGCGCGCAGCGCTAGTGCCATCGGCGTGCGCGCACTACGCCAGCATGTAGGCGCCATCGCGGATCGTTTCTATGGGGCACCGTCGCGCAAGCTCAAGGTCGTCGGTGTCACCGGTACGAATGGCAAGACCACTACCACCCACCTGCTGGCGCAGGTGCTCGACCGGCCGGACGCACGCTGCGGCTTGATCGGCACGCTCGGCAGCGGCTTCCCCGGGCAGCTCGATCCGTCGCTGCACACCACGCCGGATGCGGTGAGTGTGCATCGTCTGATGGCAGAATTCGTGGCAGCCGGTGCCAAGGCGGTGTGCATGGAGGTCTCTTCGCATGCCCTCGACCAGGCGCGTGTCACCGGGGTGGCATTCGACATCGCCGTATTCACCAACCTGACGCGCGATCATCTTGATTACCACGGTGACATGGACGCGTATGCCGCGGCCAAGGCGCAGCTGTTCGACGTTCCGCATCTCAAGGCCGCAGTGATCAACCAGGACGATGCCTTCGGACGCGAACTCATTGAAAGGCTGCGCGGCCGCACGCCGGTGCTGAGTTTCGGCCTGCGGGGCGGCGACATCCAGTCAAAGATTGTGGAAACGTCACCGGACGGCCTGACACTCACCATCACGACGCCGCAGGGCGAAGTGCAGTTGCGCAGCCCGCTGCTTGGACGTTTCAACGCCGCGAACCTGCTTGCGGTGCTTGCGGTGTTGTTGGCCGCTGGCGTGCCGCTCGCTGAAGCGGCCAACGCGCTGGCGCAAGCACAGCCGGTGGCAGGACGCATGGAACGCTTCGGCAGCAGCGATGCCCGGCCGCTCGTGGTTGTGGATTATGCGCACACACCGGACGCGCTCGAGAAGGCTTTGCAGGCGCTGCGTGAACACACAAAAGGCAAGCTCGTGTGCGTGTTCGGCTGCGGCGGCGACCGTGATCGCGGCAAGCGCGCGCAGATGGGACAAATCGCCGAACATCTCGCCGACATCGTGATTCTCACCAACGACAATCCGCGGCATGAAGATCCAGCGTTCATCATCCGGGAAATCAGCGCCGGCATGCAGACGGTGCCGAGCATCGTTCCGGACAGAGTGCAGGCGATTCGTGCGGCACTCTCCGAGGCCTGTGTCGGAGACACCGTGCTCGTGGCTGGTAAGGGGCACGAAGACTATCAGCAGGTCGGCGATCAGCGCCTGGCGTACAGCGATCGCGACACCGTGCGGGCGCTGCTGGGGGAGGCCGCGTGATGACGCTCGCCGCTGCCGCCACGGTGCTTGCGGGAACACTGCGCGGACCCGACGCAGAATTTTCCGGTGTCAGCACCGACACGCGTACGCTCGCGCGCGGCGACCTGTTTGTGGCGCTGGTTGGCCCGCACTTCGATGGCCATGGCTTTGTGGGCGAGGCAGCCGGCAAGGGCGCCATCGGAGCGCTGGTATCGCACACGCTCGAAGCGGACATCGCCACCGTGCAGGTCGCGGATACGCGCCTGAGCCTCGGGCAATTGGCCGCGCACTGGCGCCAACAGTTCCAGATTCCGGTCATCGCGGTCACTGGCAGCAACGGCAAGACCACAGTAAAAAACATGATTGCCGCGATTCTGTATGCGGCGGGTCCGACTCTGGCCACACAGGGCAATCTCAATAATGACATCGGCGTGCCGCTCACGCTCCTGCGTCTGCGACAGGGCGACCGGCACGCAGTGATCGAAATGGGCATGAACCATCCGGGCGAGATCGACTATCTCACCCGGCTCACGCGCCCGACGATCGCGTTGATCAACAACGCCGCCGCCGCGCATCTGGCCGGCCTCGGCAGCGTCGAGGCCGTGGCGCGCGCCAAGGGCGAGATCTATGCCGGTCTCGCCACGGACGGTATTGCCGTCATCAACGCCGATGACCCCTTTGCCAATCTATGGCACACGCTGGCCGCTCCACATCGCGTTATTACTTTCGGTCTCGACCGGCCGGCGGATGTCAGTGCCGAGTGCGAACTCGATGCTGACGGCAGCACCATTCTTCTCAAAACCCCTCATGGAGGGATCAGCATGCGACTGTCACTGCTCGGCCGTCACAATGTCATGAACGCGCTGGCTGCCAGCAGCGCATCGCTTGCGGCAGGCATCAGCCTGGCCGACATCCAGGCTGGCCTGGAGAAACTGAAAAGCGTTTCCGGGCGGCTTGAGGTCAAACGCGGCCGGAACGGCGCACGCGTGCTGGACGATACCTACAATGCCAACCCCGGCTCATTGGCAGCCGGCGTCGAGGTGCTGAAGGCGGCCTCCGGTGAGCGCGTGCTGGTGTTGGGTGACATGGGTGAACTCGGCGAGGCAGCGCGCGACATCCACCGGCGCGTCGGGCTGCTTTCCAAGAGCCTCGGCATCGAACACCTGTATGCGGTCGGCGAGCTTACGCAGGACGCCGTCGAGGCCTTCGGCAAAGGCGCGCAACATTTCGCGAATCACGAGGCGCTCATCGAAAGCCTGCGCGACCGCTTGCATGCGGACATGACCGTGCTGGTCAAGGGTTCGCGCCTCATGAAAATGGAGCGCGTGGTGGCCGGCATTGTCGCGGACGAATCCAACAGAGGCAAAGCCTAAGTGCTCTATTCCCTCTTCGACTGGCTGGCACACGACATCTCGGCGTTCAACGTCTTCCGTTACCTGACGTTGCGCGCGATTCTCGGCGTGCTCACGGCGCTGTCCATCTGTTTCCTGATCGGTCCGGCCCTGATCCGCAAGCTGACCCAGTACAAGGTCGGGCAGGTGGTGCGCAGCGACGGCCCGCAGACGCACCTCGCCAAGGCCGGCACGCCGACCATGGGCGGGGCGCTCATTCTCATCGCCGTGTTCATCTCCACCCTGCTGTGGGCCAATCTGCACAACCGCTTCGTGTGGGTGGTGCTGTTCACCACCCTGTTCTTCGGCGCGATCGGCTGGGTGGACGACTACCGCAAGCTGGTACGCAAGAATCCCAAGGGCCTGAGCGCGCGCGAGAAATATTTCTGGCAGACCGTGGGCGGCTTCCTGGTGGCGGTGTTCCTGTATACCACCGCCAAGCTGCCGGCCGAGACGCAATTGATCGTGCCGGTGTTCAAGAATGTGGTTCTCGACATGGGCCCGTGGTTCATCCTGCTGACCTATTTCGTGATTGTCGGCACGAGCAACGCCGTAAACCTGACCGATGGTCTCGATGGTCTCGCGATCATGCCAACGGTGATGGTGGCCAGCGCGCTCGGGGTGTTCGCCTACTTGACCGGTAATGCCAATTTCTCGAGTTACCTCGGTATCCCGTTCATCCCGGGTGCCGGTGAGGTGCTGATTTTCTGCGCGGCGATCATCGGCGCGGGTCTCGGGTTCCTGTGGTTCAACACCTACCCGGCGATGGTGTTCATGGGCGATGTCGGTGCACTCGGCCTGGGGGCAGCCCTCGGTGCGGTTGCCGTGGTTGTGCGCCAGGAAATTGTGCTGTTCATCATGGGCGGGTTGTTCGTGATGGAAACGGTGTCGGTGATATTGCAGGTGACGTCGTTCAAGCTCACCGGCAAGCGCATATTTCGCATGGCCCCGCTGCATCATCACTTCGAATTGAAGGGCTGGCCGGAGCCGCGCGTGATCGTGCGCTTCTGGATCATCTCGCTGATTCTGGTGCTGATTGGTCTGGCGACTCTGAAAGTTCGTTAAACGGGCAACAGGACAGAACAACGTGGCGATGGTGGCAATGACCAAGCAGGTAAACGATAAGCGTGCGCTGGTGGTGGGCCTGGGTTTAAGCGGCCTGTCCAGCGCGCGTTACCTCGTGCGCCAGGGTTATGTGGTCACCATTGTCGACAGCCGCGCGCAGCCGCCCGGTCTTGGCGCACTGCATGCCGAGTTGCCGACTGTGCACGTGCACACCGGCAGTTTCGATGCGGCACTGTTTCGTGACCCGGGGTTGCTAGTGGTGAGCCCGGGGATTTCGCTCAAGGAACCAGTAATCGCCGCCGCGTGTGCACGCGGCATCGAGGCCGTCGGCGATATCGAATTGTTTGCGCGCGTCGCGCGCGCCCCGGTGCTGGCGATCACCGGAGCGAACGGCAAGAGCACGGTCACGAGTCTGGTCGGGGAGATGTGCCGGGAGGCGGGATTCGACACCGCGGTCGGCGGCAACATCGGCGTGCCAGCGCTCGATCTGCTGCGCACGCCGGAACCCGAGGTGTATGTGCTGGAGCTGTCCAGCTTCCAGCTTGAAACCGCATCCAGCCTGAATGCGCGTGCGGCCACGGTGCTCAACATCACGCCCGACCACATGGATCGTTACGCGAGCCTGGCCGACTATGCCGCGGCCAAGGCGCGCATTTTCCGCGGAGACGGCATCATGGTCCTGAATGCCGACGATCCGGTCGTGATGGCCATGGGCCAGCCGGGCCGCAGCACGGTGCGTTTTGGCGCGCACCCTCCGGCGAGCGACACCGACTACGGCTTGGTGACCCACGGCGGCGAAACCTGGCTGGCACGCGGTGCGCGCCAGCTGCTGCCAGCATCCGCCGTTCCGCTGCCCGGCCGGCACAATCTGCTGAATGTGCTGGCCGCCATGGCGCTGGCCGAGACCGTGCATGTGCCGCTCGATGCCATGAAGCGCGCGGTGGCCAGATTTCACGGGCTGCATCACCGAACCGAATTGGTTCTCGAGCGCGATGGCGTGCGCTGGATCGATGATTCCAAGGGCACCAACGTGGGTGCCACGGTGGCGGCCCTGAACGGCATGGGTGCACCGGTGATTCTGATCGCCGGCGGCGACGGCAAGGGCGCGGACTTCAACGAGCTGCGCGCGCCGGTGGCAAGCTGCGCGCGCGCCGTGGTGCTGATCGGGCGTGATGCGCCATTAATCGAGAAGGCGCTCGACGGCGTGGTGCCAGTGGTAAGCGTCAAGGATCTGCACGCAGCGGTGCGCGAGGCCGCGCGCCTCGCGCAGCCCGGCGACGTCGTGCTGTTGTCGCCGGCATGCGCGAGCTTCGACATGTTCCGCAATTACGAGCACCGCGGCCAGGTGTTTGCGCAGGCCGTGAAGGAGTTGGCGCCATGAGCGCGATCACCGGCCTCATCAACCTGCGCGCACGCCTGCCACTCGGCATGCCGGCGCGGGTTGCCGGCCGCAGTGCGCCGACCTGGGACCCGTGGTTGCTGGGCAGCATCGTGGCGCTGCTGGTGCTCGGCACGATCATGGTGCATTCGGCATCGGTGTCGATTGCCGAGCGGCTCACCGGCAACAGCACCCATTATCTTCTGCGTCATCTGTTCAGCATTGGCCTTGGCGTGAGCGGCATGTTCATTGTCATGCACACGCGCATCCGTCTGTGGGAATATCTGGGCCCCTACCTGCTGCTGATCGGCATTGCGCTGCTCGTGGTGGTGCTGCTGCCGGGTATCGGCGTACACGTGAATGGCAGCTCACGCTGGTTGCCGCTCGGCATTGTCAACCTGCAGCCGTCCGAACTCGTGAAGCTGTTCATGATTGTGTATGCCGCCGGCTATCTGGTGCGCAAGCAAGAGGAGCTCAAGTTCTTTACCCAGGGTATCGTCATGGTCAGCATCGTGCTGGCGGTAATCGGCATGCTGCTGTTGCAAGAGCCGGATCTCGGCAGCGTCGTAGTGATCTCGCTCACCGTGTTTGGCATGTTGTTTCTCGGTGGCGTGCGTTTCTGGCATTTCCTGGCGGTGGTCAGCGCCGGGCTCGGCGGCATGGCGCTGCTGACCTTCATCTCGCCGTATCGCATGGCACGCATCACCGGATTCATGGATCCATGGGCGGATCCGTTCAACACCGGTTTCCAGCTGACCCAGGCGCTCATCGCCTTCGGCCGCGGTGAGTGGCTGGGCGTAGGCCTGGGCGCCAGCATCCAGAAAATGTTTTACCTGCCGGCCGCCCACACCGACTTTCTGTTCGCGGTGCTGGCCGAAGAGCTTGGATTGTTGGGCGTGCTGGCCTGCATGGCGCTGTTTGTCGTAGTGGTGTGGCGCGCCTTCCGGATCGCGCGCAGTGCCGAAGTCCATGGACAGATTTACGCGGCGCGTCTGGCCCAGGGCATCGGCCTGCTGTTCGGCATGCAGGCGATGATCAACATGGGCGTCAACATGGGTGCGCTGCCGACCAAGGGGCTGACGCTGCCGTTCGTAAGCTATGGCGGCTCGAGCATGATCGTGTGCTGTCTCGCCGCCGGCCTGTTGCTGCGGGTCGGTCGCGAGCAGGGCCGCCAGAAGGTGGATTCACCATGACCACCATCATGATCATGGCGGGCGGTACCGGCGGGCACGTGTTCCCGGCGCTCGCTGTGGCGCGCGCATTGCGCGACCAGGGTGTAAAGATTGTATGGCTGGGCACGCGCGAAGGCATTGAGGCGCGCGTGGTGCCGGCCGCGGGCTTCGAGCTCGATACCATCAACATCCGCGGCCTGCGCGGTGGCGGTCTGTTGCGCTGGCTGTTGCTGCCCATGCGTCTCAACATTGCCATGTTCCAGGCATTGCGCATATTGCGTCGCTGCAAGCCGGATGCGGTCCTGGCCATGGGTGGCTTCGCCTCCGGCCCAGGCAGTCTGATGGCGAGCGCGTTGCGAATTCCACTCCTGATTCACGAACAGAACGCGATCGCCGGGCTCACGAACCGCTGGCTCGCGCAGATTGCCGATGTGGTGATGGCTGGATTCCCCGCGGCGTTCGGCGAGCGCCATGGTGTGCGCGTGGTCGGCAACCCGGTACGGCAGGAAATCGCAGCACTGCCGTCTCCGGAGTTACGCCTTGGGGAACACCACGGGCGTCTGCGCCTGTTGATTGTTGGCGGCAGCCAGGGTGCTCAGATATTCAACCAGGTTGTGCCCGAGGTTGTGCGCGCACTGCCCGAGGCAAGTCGCCCGCAGGTCTGGCATCAGACCGGCAAGCGCGATGAAGCTGCGGTGGCCGCGGCCTATCACCGCTTTCTTCCGGACGCCAAGGTGGCCGCCTTCATCGAGGATATGGCCGCTGCCTATGCCTGGGCGGATGTCGTGGTGTGCCGTGCCGGCGCCATGACCATCGCGGAACTCGCCGCCGCCGGTGTCGCCGCGATTCTTGTACCGTTTCCGCAGGCCGCGGACGATCACCAGAGCGCGAACGCACGCTTTCTGGAAGCACGCGATGCGGCAGTACTGGTGCCGCAGCCAGACTTCACGGTCACGCGCCTCGCCGAGCTGTTGACCAGTCTTGGCGCGAACCGCGCGCTGTTGCAGCGTCTGGCTGTGCATGCACGCGCCTGCTCCACTGTCGACGCCACCGAGACCGTAGCGCAGCTGTGCCGGGAGGCGGCCCATGCGTAACTGGGTGAAGCGTGTTCACTTTGTCGGCATTGGCGGTGTCGGTATGTGCGGCATCGCCGAAGTGCTGCACAACCTCGAATTCAAAGTGTCCGGTTCGGACAGCGCCGAGAACGCCAACACCAAACGCCTGGCCGGTCTCGGCATCCGCGTGAGCATCGGCCATGCCGCCGCGCATATTTCCGGCGCTGATGTCGTGGTCATTTCCTCGGCAGTGAAAGACACGAACCCGGAAGTGCAGGCTGCGCGCGCCGCGAAAGTTCCGGTGATTCCGCGCGCCGAGATGCTGGCCGAACTGATGCGTCTGCAGCATGGCATTGCCATTGCCGGCACGCACGGCAAGACCACGACCACGAGCCTGACGGCGAGCGTGCTGGCGCAGGGCGGGCTCGACCCGACGTTTGTGATCGGCGGGCGCCTGAACAGCGCCGGCACCAACGCGCGCCTCGGGCGCGGCGAGTATCTGGTGGCCGAGGCCGATGAGAGCGACGCCTCGTTCCTGCATCTGCAGCCGTTCATGGCGGTGGTGACGAATATCGACGCCGACCACATGGAGACCTACGGTGGTGACTTCAATCGTCTGAAGCAGGCATTCATCGACTTCCTGCACAACCTGCCGTTCTACGGGCTTGCGATTCTGTGTACCGACGACCCGAACGTGCGTGCGATTCTTCCCTATATACACAAGCCGGTACGCACCTATGGCACCGGCGCGGAGGCCGATGTGCGCGCCACCGACATCACCCAAGATGGCATGCAGATGCACTTTAACGTGACCATCGGCAAGCGCGGCACGCCGATGTCCATCACCCTGAACCAGCCGGGCCGGCACAACGTGCTGAATGCGCTGGCGGCGATCACGGTGGCGATCGAGCTCAATGTTCCGGAAGCGGCGATTCGCGAGGGTCTTTCCAGTTTCGGTGGCATCGGCCGGCGTTTTCAGGTGAACGGCCGCATGCCGGTCGCGGGTGGCGACGTGCTGCTGGTGGACGACTACGGACATCACCCGCGCGAATTGGCGGCCACCATTCTGGCCGCGCGCGAAGGCTGGCCGCAGCGGCGCCTGGTGGTGGCGTTCCAGCCGCACCGCTACACGCGCACACGCGACCTGATCGACGACTTCAGTGCGGTGCTGGCGGGCTGCGACACGTTGTTCATCACTGAGATCTATGCCGCCGGCGAGGCACCGATCAGCGGTGCCGACGGGCGCGCGCTGTGTCGCGCGATCCGCGCGCGCGGCGGCAATCCGGTGTTCGTCGAGAATGTGAACGACTTGCCAACCCTGCTTGCCGATACCCTGCGTGCCAACGATCTGCTGTTGACCCTGGGTGCCGGCAACATCGGCCAGGTGGCAGCAGGCCTCGCGCAGCGTCTGGGGGAGAAGCAATGATGGCTGCGAGCAAGAGCGATAGCGGTCCGCGCGGCGTGCTCAAGCGCAATGAGCTGCTCAGCAAGCACACCAGCTGGCGTGTCGGCGGACCGGCCGATTGCTTCTATGAACCGGCGGGCGTGCAGGATTTGTCAGTATTTCTCAAGACACTGCCGGAGAACGAGCCGCTCTACTGGGTCGGGCTGGGCAGCAATCTGCTGGTACGCGACGGCGGCGTGCGCGGCACGGTGATCATGTTGAGCGGCAAGCTGAACGGGCTGGAACGCATCGGCGCCAACACACTGCGCGCCGAGGCCGGCATCGCCAGTGCCAAGCTGGCGCGCTTCAGCGTGCAACAGGGTTTGCGCGGTGCGGAGTTTCTGGCCGGTGTTCCGGGTACGATCGGCGGGGCGCTGGCCATGAACGCCGGCGCCTTCGGCGGCGAGACCTGGAATATCGTGACCGCGGTCGAGACCATGGACCACACAGGCCACATGCGCACGCGCCTGCCTTCTGATTTCCAGATTGGTTATCGCTCGGTGCAGGGGCCTGCGGGCGAATGGTTTATTGCCGGACATTTCGGGCTTGTGCCCGGGAATGCAGCGGAAGGTCAGGCACTGATCAAATCGCTACTTGCCAAGCGCGGCGCCACCCAGCCCACGCAGTGGCCGAACGCTGGCTCGGTGTTCCGCAATCCGCCCGGCGACTACAGCGCGCGCCTGATCGAGCGCACCGGCCTCAAGGGTTTTTGTATCGGCGGCGCCTGCGTGTCCGAGTTGCATGCCAACTTCATTATCAACACCGGCGAAGCTACGGCGGCGGACATCGAGAGTTTGATTGAAGCGGTGCGCGACAAGGTTTGCGCGGCACAGGGGATTACGCTGGAAACAGAAGTGCGCATTATTGGAGACAAGGCGTGACCACGAAAGAATTTGGCAAAGTAGCGGTGCTCCTGGGCGGGCGTTCGGCCGAGCGCGAGATATCGCTGCTGAGCGGTAATGCCGTGCTTGCTGCGCTTCAGCGTAAGGGTGTGGACGCCCATGCCTTCGATCCGGCCGAGCGGCCGGTCGAGGATCTCAAGCGCGAAGGTTTCGCGCGCGCCCACATTGCGTTGCATGGCCGCTACGGCGAGGACGGCACCGTGCAGGGTGCGCTCGAGCTGCTCGGCATTCCGTACACCGGCAGTGGCGTGATGGCATCGGCGCTCGCCATGGACAAGTGGCGCACCAAGCTCATCTGGCAGGCGGTCGGCATTCCCACGCCGCGCTATGCCTTGCTGGAGGCGGGCAGTGACTTTGCGGCAGTCGCGCAGGAGCTTGGATTGCCGCTGATCGTGAAACCGGCGCGCGAAGGCTCGACGATCGGTTTGAGCAAGGTGACGGAGGCAAAACAATTGCCGGAGGCGTATGCGTTGGCGGCGAAGAGCGATGCGCTGGTGCTGGCCGAGGAGTTTATCGAAGGCAGGGAGCTCACCGCCGCAATTCTGAACGATGTGCCGTTGCCGCTGGTGCGCATCCAGCCACCCGGATTGTATGACTACCAGGCCAAATATTTCTCCGACGAAACTCAATATTACTGTCCAAGCGGACTGCCGGTTGCGCAGGAACAGATAATCCAGGAACAGGCGCGCAAGGCCTATCGCATCATCGGTTGTCACGGGTGGGGGCGCGTGGATGTGATCCTGATGAAGGACGGCCGGCCATCATTCCTCGAAGTGAATACGTCACCGGGCATGACGGGCCACAGTCTCGTGCCGATGGCGGCCAAACAGGCGGGCCTGAGCTTTGATGAACTCTGCCTGAAAATTCTGGAAACCAGCCGGGGGCGTAACGATGCCGTCGCTTGAGGCATTGCAGCAGCACATTATCGAGCGCCCCTGGCGTGCCGGGCTGTACGCCTTCGGTGTGCTGGCGCTCGCAACCCTCGTGCTGCTCGCGGCGGATACGGTGTTGCGACCAGACAGCTTCGCGGTGCGCAACCTGAGTTTCGAAGGTGAATTCCGGCAGGTGGATCAGCAGGCGCTGACAGCGGCGGTCATGGATTCGGTGCGTGGCAATTTCTTCCTGCTCGATCTGGACGCCATTCGCGAACGCGCCCGTACCGTACCCTGGGTACATGAGGTAGCGGTAAGACGCCACTGGCCGGACGGCGTGCATATTCGCTTCAGCGAGCAGCAACTTGTGGCGCGCTGGGGAAAGACCGGTTGGGTAAATGCACAAGGTGAGTACGTGAATCTGCAGCGAAGCGAGGGCCCGGTCGGGCTTCCATTGCTCATCGGTCCGAACGGAATGCAGCAGCGCGTGCTGGAACATTACCGCAGCCTGAACGCCATTCTGGCGCCGGTGCAGTTGCAGGTGACCGCGCTTACGCTCACTGACCGGCATTCCTGGAACATCGAATTGCACAACGGCCTGCTGTTGACGCTTGGCCGCGAGGAGCCCGAGCCGAAAGTTGAGCGATTTGCACGCGTCTACCCGCGCGCACTTGCAGCACAGGTGGCAAGGGCAAAGCGCATCGACTTGCGTTACACCAATGGTTTTTCCGTGGAGTGGGTGAATCGCACCGGCGCGCCGCCCGCAACAGAAATTATGGCAACCGGATTGAAAGAGGGCTGAGGCATGTCAAAAAAAGGCGATGAGAATCTGGTTGTGGGCCTCGACATCGGCACCTCCAAGGTGCTGGCGATCGTAGGCGAAGTCACAGCCACAGGCGAGGTGGAAGTCATTGGTGTCGGGCACCATCCCTCGCGCGGCATGAAGAAGGGAGTGGTGGTCAACATCGAATCCACGGTGCAATCCATCCAGCGCGCTGTCGAGGAGGCCGAGCTGATGGCCGGCTGCCAGATCCGGTCGGTATATGCCGGCATCGCCGGATCGCATATCCGTTCGATCAATTCGCATGGCACGGTCGCCATCAAGGACAAGGAAGTCGGCCCAAACGATATCGACCGGGTGATCGAGTCAGCCCGGGCGCTGGCGATCCCCGCTGACCAGAAAGTGCTGCACGTCCTGCCGCAGGAATTCATTATCGACGGGCAGGAAGGCATTCGCGAACCCATCGGCATGAGCGGCGTGCGCCTGGAAGCCAAGGTGCACATCGTTACCGGCGCGGTGAGTGCCGCACAGAATATCGTGAAGTGCGTGCGTCGCTGCGGCCTGGAGGTGGACGACATTATTCTCGAGCAGCTTGCCTCCAGCCTGTCGGTGCTCACCGAGGACGAGAAGGAGCTGGGCGTGTGCATGGTGGACATTGGTGGCGGCACCACCGACATCTCGGTGTTCACCGAGGGTGCAATCCGCCACACCAGTGTGATTCCGATCGCCGGCGACCAGGTGACCAACGACATCGCCGTGGCGCTGCGTACGCCCACGGCCAACGCCGAGGAGATCAAGAAGAAATATGGCTGCGCGCTCACCCAGCTTGCGACCAGCGACGAAAGCATCGAAGTGCCTAGCGTCGGCGACCGTCCGCCGCGCAAGCTGGCGCGTCAGACGCTCGCCGAAGTGATCGAACCGCGCATCGAGGAGCTGTACGGCTTGGTGCTCGCAGAGTTACGGCGTAGTGGTTTTGAAGATGTGATCGGCAGCGGCATCGTTCTGACCGGCGGCAGTGCCAAGATGGAAGGCATGATCGATCTCGCCGAGGAGGTGTTCCACATGCCGGTACGACTGGGCATTCCGCAGGGCGTGGGCGGTTTAAGTGGCGTGGTGCACAACCCGATCTACGCCACGGGGGTGGGGCTGGTGCTCTTCGGCGCCAAGGCACGTGGCGGCAACCACTATGGGCTCTTAACGCAATCGACGTCAGTCGGGATCAAGGGCGTGTTGGGCAAGATGAAGGGCTGGTTTCAGGGAAATTTCTAGCAGGTTGGGCGATAAAAATGACAACCCATTACTCATTAAGGAGATACCACCATGTTTGAACTGATGGAAAGCTACGGCGAGCAGGCCGTGATCAAGGTCATCGGTGTCGGCGGCGGTGGCGGCAATGCCGTTGAGCACATGCTCTGCGCTAAACTCGAAGGTGTGGAGTTTATTGTCGCCAATACCGACGCTCAGGCTCTCAAGAAGACGGGAGCGCGCACCATTCTGCAGTTAGGCACAAACCTGACCAAAGGACTTGGTGCAGGCGCCGATCCGGCCGTTGGCCGGCAAGCAGCCGTAGAAGATCGCGAGCGCATTGCCGAGGCACTGCAAGGCGCGGACATGGTGTTCATTACGGCTGGTATGGGCGGTGGTACCGGGACTGGCGCGGCGCCGATTGTGGCTCAGGTGGCCAAGGACCTCGGCATACTCACCGTCGCCGTGGTCACCAAGCCGTTTCCGTTCGAAGGCAAGAAGCGTATGGCCATCGCCGAGCAGGGCATCAAGGAGCTGGGCGAGTTCGTGGATTCCATTATTACGATCCCGAACGAGAAATTGCTGAGCGTTGTCGGCAAGGGTGCAAGCCTGCTGGATGCCTTCAGCAAGGCGAATGAAGTTTTGCAGGGCGCTGTGCAAGGCATTGCTGAGTTGATCACCCGTCCAGGACTTATTAATGTGGACTTTGCCGACGTGCGCACGGTCATGTCCGAAATGGGTATGGCGGTGATGGGCTCGGCAACCGCCAGCGGCGAGAACCGGGCCATGGATGCGGCACGCGCCGCGGTTTCGAGCCCGTTGCTTGAAGACATTAATATTTCCGGTGCGCGCGGCATCCTGGTGAATGTTACGGCTGGTCGAGACCTTTCAATTGGTGAGTTCGAGGAAGTTGGCAACACCGTCAAGGAATATGCGGCAGAAGACGCGACAGTTGTTATCGGCACGGTTATTGATCCGGATATGCACAATGAGATGCGCGTCACGGTTGTGGCAACGGGTCTTGGAGTGCGCGAAAAACGCCCACAACCCTATAAGATTATTAAGACAGGAACCGGAACAATGGATTACGAGCAACTGGACAAGCCGACGGTCATCCGCAACCGGCGCGTTACGGCTGACATGCGTGGGGCGACTGAAGGCGGGATAGAATACTTGGACATTCCGGCATTTTTACGCAAACAGGCGGATTAACATACTAAAATAGTCATCTACTTATTGAGCTGACTTTATTGGATTATTGGGAAAGCTTGGAACAACCTGGCCGTTTATCGGCCTCTGCTGCTCAATAATGCTGATTTTTGTGGCAATAAACTGGACATGACGAGTCAACTGTCCTTTAATAGGCCAATCAATTGCATTTACCATAGACCCGGCGCATTGGGAGCGGATTTCTTGCCTCGGGAATAAGTGCTGTGCAAAGAATATCAATTACCGGATGCACATGATTAAACAACGGACCCTCAAGAATGCCATCCGCGCCACGGGCGTGGGTCTGCATACCGGCGAGAAGGTCTATTTGACGATACGTCCTGCGTCGGTGGGTAGCGGCATCTTGTTTCGGCGCGTGGATCTGGACGAGCCCGTCGAGATCAAGGCGCATCCCGAGAATGTTACCGACACGCGCATGTCTACCACTCTCGAGAAGAACGGCGCCAAGATTTCGACGGTTGAACATCTTATGGCGGCATTTGCCGGGCTGGGTATTGATAATGCCTGTGTCGACGTGACCGCGCCGGAAGTGCCTATCATGGACGGCAGTTCCGGCCCCTTTGTGTTTCTGCTGCAGTCTGCCGGCATTGAGGAGCAGGTTTCTCCCAAGCAATTCATCCGGATCAAGAAACCGGTGCGCGTCGAGGACGGCGATAAATGGGTACAGTTCGAGCCATGGGATGGTTTCAAGGTATCTTTCGGTATTGATTTCGATCATCCCAGCCTGCGCCGGTCCACACAGACGGCCTGCGTGGATTTTTCCACCACCTCGTTCGTGAAAGAAGTAAGCCGTGCACGCACCTTCGGCTTTATGCGTGATCTCGAAATGTTGCGCGCAGCGGGACTGGCGCGTGGCGGCGGGATGGACAACGCCATCGTCATGGACAATTTCCGCGTATTAAATGACGACGGTTTGCGCTATGAAGATGAGTTCGTCAAACACAAGGTACTGGACGCAATCGGCGATCTTTACCTGCTTGGCCACCCATTGATTGGCGCATTCAGCGGCCACAAGTCCGGGCATGCGCTGAACAATCGCATTTTGCGTGCGCTGATGGTCGATAAGGATGCCTGGGAGCTCGTCTCCTATGAAGAGTCGGACAAGGCAGCCATCTCCTTCACACGGGCAGTGCCGGCAGCATGAATATTATCCTGATTCCGCACAGCGCCGGCCGCGGCCACAACATCAGTCTGAGCCCAGCCCAGCTCTTTGTGCTGGCGCTGGTGGTGCTGGTGGGCTTGCCGCTACTGATTGGGACCGTGTCTTACAAGATATCGGCCTATCTCGATCCAACCGCCGGGACACGTGAACCGGAATTTATCCAACGCCAGGCAGCACTGCTCACGAGCGAACGTCAAGTGATTGAGCAGACTCGGCGTGATGCTGAGCTGCATCTCAACGCGCTGGCTCAGCGTCTCGGTTATATGCAGGCAGAACTTCTGCGTTTGAATGCCCTCGGCCAGAGACTGGCGCGCATGGGCGGCCTCGACAAGCGCGAGTTTGATTTCTCTGAAGGGCCCGCGCTCGGTGGACCGGAGCCGACCCGGGGGGCGACGTCCCTGTCGGTACCGGATTTTCTCAAAACTCTTGAAAGAGTTTCCGGCCAGATCGAAAAGAAATCAGAACGGCTATCGGCGCTGGAAAGCTCGCTTCTCGACAAACAGCTGAAAGCCGCCGTCCATCCAATTGGCTGGCCTACGGAAGGCGGCTGGGTATCATCCGGTTTCGGCCAGCGCTCCGACCCGTTTACCGGCCGTTCTGCCTTTCATGAAGGTGTGGATATCGCCAGCCGTTTCGGTTCGACCATTAATGCGATGGGTGGTGGCGTGGTGACCTATGCCGGCGACAAGGAAGGTTATGGGTGCACCGTTGAAATCAACCACGGAAATGGGTATTCCACCCGATATGCGCACTGCAAGTCTGCGCTGGTGCGGGTCGGCGACCGCGTGACCAAGGGCCAGGGGGTGGCATTGGTGGGTACAACCGGTCGCTCCACGGGTCCGCACCTGCATTTTGAGGTGTTACGCGACGGCAAGGCAGTCAACCCCAGCTCCTATCTCAAGTCTGCATCGTAAACTCCCCGGCGTAGCCGGCCTGTCTATTCAAGTCGCGGCGCTTTTCCTTCATAATCACGCCTTTACTGGTCGTATGCCCAGATTTTGGTGCGGGCGGCCGGTTTGCGATCATCATCTTGCATCAGGACAGATTTCATTCTCATGGTTGTGAACATACTCAAGAAGTTTATTGGTGACCGCAATACACGCCTGCTCCGTCAAATGCGCGGCGTCGTCACTCGAATCAATGAGCTGGAACCGCAGATGGCGGCGCTCACCGATACGGCGCTTGGCGCCAAGACCGTCGAGTTTCGCCAGCGCCTGGAGCGTGGCGAGCTGCTTGAAACGCTTCTACCCGAGTCATTTGCCGTGGTGCGCGAATCAGCCAAGCGCACGCTTGGGATGCGTCACTTCGATGTGCAGCTTATTGGCGGCATGGTGCTGAACTCCGGCCGGATCGCCGAGATGCGCACCGGTGAAGGTAAAACCCTGGTGGCGACTCTGGCGGTTTACCTGAATGCGCTGCCTGGCAAGGGTGTGCACGTGGTTACGGTGAATGACTATCTGGCGCGCCGAGACGCTGCCTGGATGGGCAAGATCTACAATTTTCTCGGTCTGACCGTCGGTGTCGTCGTCTCCGGCCAGGACAATGAAACCAAGCGCGCCGCCTACGCCGCCGATATTACCTATGGGACCAATAACGAGTACGGCTTCGATTACTTGCGCGACAACATGGCTTTTCGCGCTACCGATCGTGTGCAACGTGGGCTCAACTTTGCCGTTGTAGACGAGGTAGACTCGATTCTGGTGGATGAGGCACGCACGCCGCTCATTATCTCCGGTCCAACCGAAGAGAACACCGATCTTTACTACAAGATCAATGCCATTATCCCCAGTCTCTCACGCCAGGAGAAGGAAGAAGGACCGGGTGATTACAGCGTTGATGAAAAGAGCCGGCAAGCTTTTTTGACCGAGGTTGGGCACGAAACCGCAGAGAAATTGCTGACGAGATCCGGTCTGCTGGAAGCGGGCAGCAACCTGTACGATATTGCCAATATCAGCTTGCTGCATCACCTGAATGCCGCATTACGCGCCCATGCACTGTTCCGGCGTGAGGTTGACTACATCGTCAAGGACAATGAGGTCATTATCGTTGACGAGTTCACCGGACGCATGATGACGGGCCGGCGCTGGTCAGACGGGTTGCATCAGGCCGTCGAAGCGAAAGAGGGCGTGCGTATCCAGAACGAGAACCAGACGCTCGCCTCGATCACCTTCCAGAACTATTTCCGTCTGTACAAGAAACTCTCCGGTATGACCGGCACCGCCGATACCGAGGCCTACGAGTTCCAGCACATCTACGCCCTGGAGGTCGCGGTGATCCCGACCCATCGGCCGATGATACGACAGGATCTGGGAGACCAGGTCTACCGCACCGGTACCGAGAAGCATGCTGCGATTTTGGCCGACGTCCGCGACTGCCACAAGCGTGGTCAGCCAGTGCTGGTCGGTACGACCTCGATCGAGGCCTCCGAGACACTGGCCAGACTCCTGCAGAAGGAGAAGATCACGCATCAGGTACTGAATGCCAAGCACCACGAGCGCGAAGCCCAGATCGTGGCCGAGGCGGGGCGCCCGGGCGGCGTGACCATTGCCACCAACATGGCCGGTCGTGGTACCGACATCGTGCTGGGCGGAAACCTGGAAATGGAACTGGTGGCTGCCGAAGGCGACAAGGCGAAGGAACAGAAAATACGTGACGACTGGAAGCAACGCCATGATCAGGTGCTGGCAGCAGGCGGCCTGCATGTGATTGGCACCGAACGCCACGAGTCACGCCGCATCGACAATCAGTTGCGCGGCCGTTCCGGACGTCAGGGTGATCCGGGCTCTACGCGCTTCTATCTGTCGCTTGAAGACAGTCTATTGCGCATTTTCGGATCCGAGCGCCTGTCCGGGCTCATGCAGAGACTGGGAATGCAGGAAGGCGAAGCCATCGAACATCCGTGGGTGACGCGCGCCATCGAGAATGCCCAGCGCAAGGTCGAAGGCCGCAACTTCGACATCCGCAAGCAGTTGCTCGAATACGACGATGTCGCCAACGACCAGCGCAAGGTGATCTACGAGCAGCGCAACCGGCTCATGGAAGTGGACGACATCTCCGAAAGCATTCAGGCGATTCGTGCCGGGGTCCTGGAGAGTGTCATCAACGTGTATATTCCTCCTGACAGCATCGCCGAACAGTGGGACGTTCGCGGACTGGAGGAGAGCATCGAGCGTGAATTCGGATTGAAATTGCCGATTCAGCGCTGGTTGAGTGACGACACCAGTCTGGACGAGTCTGGGCTGCGTGCACGGGTGCTCACTGAATTCGAGCAGGCACATGTTACCAAGGTCGCCCACACGGGCGCCGACGTCATGCGCCACTTCGAGAAGGCGGTGATGTTGCAGGTCCTCGACTCACAATGGAAGGACCATCTTGCTGCCATGGATCATTTGCGCCAGGGAATTCACTTGCGCGGTTATGCGCAAAAGAATCCGAAAGAAGAATACAAGCGTGAGGCCTTCCAGTTGTTTTCCGACATGCTTGATCGCATCAAGCATGAGGTCATCAGTCTTATCACGCGTGTGCAGATTCGCGAGGAACAGGATATCGAGACGCTGGAGGCGCAACGGCAAACACCGTCAAACGTGCGCTATGAGCACCCCTCGGCGACCGGGAGCGATACCAATGCTGAAGCAGATTCGGCGGAAATACAGACCATGACACGCCAGGGCCCGAAGATCGGACGCAATGCCCCGTGTCCATGCGGTTCTGGCAAGAAATACAAATCGTGCCACGGAAAACTGGCATAATCGGAATTCCGGATTTCGTGCCCAAGCGATTGCCTACAAGGCAATAGTCAAACACGTACGACATCTAGCCCGGGATCCAATATGGCCGTGAACCTTCCGCCCCTGCCCGAACTCTTTCCGGTAGCCGGCATACGCCTTGGCACCTCCCGTGCGCAGATTCGCAAGAAAGATCGACGCGATCTGGTGGTAATCGAGTGCGCTCCTGGCACGCAGGCCGCTGCGATATTCACGCAGAACCGTTTTTGTGCGGCGCCGGTTACTGTGGCACGCGAGCATCTCGGCCAGGCAGTCCCACGCGCCTTGCTGATCAACACCGGTTTCGCCAATGCCGGAACCGGGATCGAGGGCATGGACGATGCCCGTCACAGCTGCACGGCGCTTGCATCGAGCCTGGGATGCGCTTCAAACGAGGTATTGCCATTTTCCACCGGCGTCATCGGCGAGCGTCTGCCAGTCGAAAGGCTGGTTGCAGGCCTGCCGGGCAGCCTCGCTGCCTTGAGCGAGAGTGGCTGGGCGGAAGCGGCGCACGGGATCATGACCACGGATACCTTGCCCAAGGGCAGCGCACGTCGCGTGCAGATCGACGGAAAGACCGTGACCATCACCGGCATCGCCAAGGGCGCCGGAATGATCTGTCCGAACATGGCAACCCTGCTGGCCTTTATTGCTACGGATGCGGCGGCACCGTCTTCGATCCTGCAGCAGTGTCTGGAGGCCGCGGCCAATGAAAGCTTCAATCGCATCAGCGTGGATGGTGATACCTCGACAAACGACTCCTGCGTATTACTTGCGACTGGCAAGTCCGGGGTTGAGCTGAATGTTGCAACGGGGAAGACCTATAAGGTCTTCTACGCCGCCGTGCGCGATGTGCTCGCCGAACTCGCTCAGGCAATTGTGCGCGACGCTGAGGGCGCCACAAAGTTTATTACTATCGATGTCGTACAGGGTGCAAGCCAGGCGGATTGCCTCGAGGTCGCGTATACCATCGCGCACTCACCGTTGGTCAAAACCGCGTTTTTTGCCAGCGATCCAAACTGGGGACGTATTCTGGCCGCTGTTGGCCGGGCACGCATCCCGAAACTTCAGGTGGACAGGGTATCCATACATCTCGATGACGTGTGCATCGTACGCAACGGCAGTCGTGCCCCGGAGTACACCGAAATGCGGGGCCAGGCGGTCATGGCCAGGCCCGAAATCTGTGTGCGTGTCGACCTCGGTGGTGGTACAGAAAGCGCGCGTCTGTGGACCTGTGACTTATCGCATGACTACGTAACGATTAATGCCGAGTACCGTACTTGATGTGACTCCGGTCGAAGTCGGTAGTAGTGATAAGTGCCAGGCATTATTTCTGCGTCGGAAGGTGCAAACACATTCGACTTCGAGGGGCGAACCCGATCGGGTGAATTGACGCAACGCTGAGGTGCTAACCCCTGCTGGACGCCGCATGAGCCAATGCCAGGTATTTCCGGTGCAAGGCCTCAACCTGAGACTTGAGTTCAGCAAGGTTGCCGGTATTGTCTATAGAGTCATCAGCGGTACTCAGGCGCTGCGCACGATCGGCCTGAGTCGCGAGTATTGCCCGGATTTCTGACTCGTGGCGGCCGTCGCGTGCCTTCACGCGTGCGATTTGAGCGCTTTCTTCGACGTGCACCAACAGAACCCGATCGACCAGGCTGCGTTGGCCGGCCTCGATCAACAGGGGAATCACCAGTAGACAATAGGGCGCATCGAGTCCTACCTGCATGCGCTGCATTTCGTCACGAATCAGCGGGTGAAGAATATTCTCAAGACGTGCACGCTCCAGCGCGTTGCCGAACACCCGTTGCGCCAGGCGCTTTCGATCGATGCCGCCACGGTGATCGGCAATGTCCGAACCGAAAACCTGCAGAATTCTCGTGGCGGCAGAAGTGCCAGGCAGGGTAAGTCGGTGAGCGATGACGTCGGCATCGATGACGGGCACACCGTGCGCGGCAAATAAAGCAGCAACCGTGGATTTACCACTGCCGATGCCGCCGGTAAGACCGATACGCAGCATGCCGGCAGGATTCAGATGCGCGCCATCTGCAAGTACTGCTGCATGATCTCATCACCCCAGAGCAGGGCCACCCAGCCGGCGAGGGCGAGATACGGGCCAAACGGCAGCGGTTGAGCGCGATCACGACCCCGGAAGACAATCAGCCCGATGCCGATGATTGCGCCAACGAGTGAGGACAACAGGATGATAAGTGGCAGGCTCTGCCAGCCCAGCCAGGCACCGAACAGCGCAAACAGCTTGAAATCGCCATAGCCCATGCCTTCCTTGCCAGTAATGAGTTTGAATGTATGAAATACGATCCAGAGAGACAGGTAGCCGGCCACCGCCCCAATCACGGCGTCTGACAGGCTGGTGAACACGTTGAAAAGATTCAGCAGCAATCCGATCCACAGAAACGGCAGGACCATTACGTCTGGCAGGAGCTGGTGATCAATATCGATGAATGCCAGCGCGACCAGCATCCAGGTCAGGATGACGGCTGAAATACCAGCCGTACTGAATCCGAAATGCCAGGCGGTTACCGCCGCAAGCGCGGCGGACAGGAGTTCGACAAACGGGTAGCGGAAACTGATCGGTTTGCGGCACGCCGAGCACCGGCCACGCAGCCACAGATAACTGATGACCGGGATATTCTCGAGTGCGGTGATGGCATGTCCGCAGTGCGTGCAGCGTGATCGTGGCGTGACGAGGTTGAAGTGCTCACGGGTAGCTGTGCTCTCCGGCTGGCCAGTCAACTCATGGCAGTCCCGTTGCCAGTTGCGCATGAGCACAATGGGCGTGCGGTAAATAACGACATTGAGAAAACTGCCGATGATCAAGCCGATTACAGCGGCGAGACTACCGAAGGCGAGCGGGCTCGCCTGCAAGAGGGCTAATAACGTCATCGGGGGTAGTAAAACCAGTGAATAATGGCCGGGAAGCGCGATTCCGGGATCAAACGACCGCTGCGAGCTTGAAGATTGGCAGGTACATGGCGATCACCAGTCCGCCGATGACGACGCCAAGGAATGCCATGATCATGGGTTCGATGAGGCTGCTCATGGAGGCAACGGCATCATCTACCTCAGCCTCATAGAAATCCGCCACCTTGCCGAGCATCTTGTCGAGTTCGCCGGATTCCTCGCCGATCGCTACCATCTGCACAACCATGTTGGGAAACAGGCCGGTTTGTTCCATGGCCACGCGCAAATGCGTACCGGTGGAAACCTCAGTCTTGATGGCCATGACGCCTTCATAGTAAACACGATTGCCGGCGGCACCAGCCACCGAGTCAAGGCTTTCCACCAGCGGAACACCGGCTGCAAACATGGTTCCCAGGGTGCGGCAATAGCGTGCGATGGTCGCCTTTTTGACGATATCGCCGACAACCGGTGCGCGCAGAATCAGTCGGTCAACCGTGTGCTGCATGCTCTCGGAACGCTTGTAGGTGTAGCCGATGAAGCCGACCGCACCACCCAGGCATCCAAAGATCAGCCACCACCAGGAACGCATGAATTTTGACATGTTAACTACCATTTGCGTCATGGCAGGGAGGTCAGCACCAAATCCCTTGAACAAGGTTTCAAATTGCGGGATGACGAAAATCAACAGGATTGCGGTGACGACGAAGGCCACTGTCAATACGGCGGCAGGGTAAAAGAGCGCCGATTTGATCTTGCCTTTGATGGCTTCGATCTTTTCCTTGTACGTGGCGACCTTCTGGAGGATGTCGTCGAGAATACCGGCCTGCTCGCCGGCCTGAACCAGATTGCAGTAGAGGGCGTCGAAATACAATTTGTGCTTGGCGAATGCGTTGCTCAGCGTCGTGCCGGATTCAATGTCCTGCTTCACTGTGGTCAGCAGTTCTGTCACGCTGGGATTCTCATGGCCCTTGGCGACGATATCAATGCCTTGCACGATAGGGATGCCGGACTGCACCATGGTGGCAAACTGGCGGGTGAATATTGAGATGTCCTTGGGCGTAATTTTCTTTTTGGTCTGGAAGATCGATTTGCTCTGTTTGCGCACCTTGGTCGGATTGATGCCCTGGCGACGCAGCTGGGCATTGGCATAAGCGACGCTGATTGCCTCGATGATGCCCGTGCTCTTCTTGCCCTTCTTGTCGAGACCTTCCCACTGAAAAAGAAAGAGTTTCTGCTTAACGACTTTTGTTGCCGCCTGTTCCGCCATGATTCAGGATCTTCCTTAAAATAATAAATGATTGTCAGCTAGTTGGTTATGCGCTCGACTTCTTCCAGGCTGGTCAGGCCATCGCGCACCTTTTTGAGAGCGGATTCACGCAGATCCGGAATACCATCCTTTTTTGCCTGCATCTCGATGTCCAGGGCATTTCCGCCGCGCATGATAATGGAACTGATACCTTCGGAGATCGGCATTACCTGATAGACACCGACGCGGCCTTTGTAGCCGTGGCTGCAAGCGTCGCAGCCATCAGGATTGGGGCCGAATATTTTTAAATCCTTGAGATCAGTTTCCTTAAAACCTGCCTTGAGCAGTGCTTCTTTGGGGATATTCACGGGTTTTTTGCAGTTCGGGCACAGACGTCGTGCCAGGCGTTGTGCCACGATCAGCAACACTGCGGAAGCAATGTTGAATGGCGCGACACCCATGTTCACCAAACGGCTGAGGGTTTTTGGCGCATCGTTGGTGTGCAGTGTGGAGAGCACCATATGGCCGGTTTGAGCCGCCTTGATGGCGATTTCGGCTGTTTCAAGGTCGCGAATTTCGCCCACCAAAATGATATCCGGATCCTGACGCAGGAAGGACTTGAGCGCGGCAGCAAAATTGAGCCCGGCTTTATCATTGATATTGACCTGATTTATGCCGGCTAGGTTGATTTCCACCGGGTCTTCCGCCGTGGAGATGTTGGTCTCCGACGTATTCAAAATGTTCACTGCCGTATAAAGGCTTACAGTTTTACCGCTACCGGTCGGACCTGTGACAAGCACCATGCCGTAGGGTCGATGAATTGCCTCAAGAAACAAACGCTGCTGTTCCGGTTCATAGCCGAGTTTCTCGATGCCGAGGCTCGCCGAACTCGGATCGAGAATACGCGCCACCACTTTCTCGCCGAACAGCGTGGGCAGCGTGCTGACGCGAAAGTCGATTGCACGATTTTTGGAGATGCGCAGTTTGATACGGCCGTCTTGTGGCACGCGGCGTTCAGCGATATCGAGCCGCGACAGAATTTTCATGCGTGCCGCGAGACGCCCGGCCAGCGCCAGTGGTGGTTGCGCCACTTCATGCAACATGCCGTCGATACGGTAACGAACGCGGCAAAATTTTTCATAAGGTTCAATGTGGATATCCGAGGCACCACGGTTGATACCGTCCAGAAGCAGCTTGTTCACGAATTTGACAATGGGCGCATCATTGACGTCCGCTTCTGAATCCGCTCCTTTATTCCTGGCGTCATCGTCGGCGCCAATGTCCAGCCCTTCCAGGTCATCGGCGCCTGTGGCAAAGTCGGTAAGTGTGGTGTCCGCTGCATCCAACATCTTCTCAAGCGTGAGCACCAGCTTCGTTTCATCCACCAGCACCGGTTCGGTGGCAAGGCCGGTATTAAATTTGATCTCGTCCAGCACATGGAGGTTGGTAGGGTCTGCCACTGCGACATACAGTTTGTTTCCGCGTTTAAAGACCGGCAATGCCTTGTGCTTGCGGAGGATTTTTTCGTCAACCAGTTTGAATGGCGCGCTCTCGAAATCCAGCGCCGTGATGTCGAATAGTGGAACGCCAAACTCTTCAGAAGAAACTTTCGCCAATGTTCCGCTATTGAGTTTTTTGCTATTAACAAGATGCGAGATCAGCGGAAGTTTCTGGGAATTGGCCTCGTTTTGCAGACGCTCGGCGTCCGCAGCGGGAAGATATCCCTCGCGCACCAGGCGCAGTGCCAAACCGCTCAAGTTGCTTGCAGGGGTGGGTATTGCCATATCCGTTGGACAAACTTAAAAAAGTTGAGCCTGATCAGGCTATTCGGTTCAAGAATTAATAGTAGTTGAGAGAAGCCGGTTCGCCAAATGGCATCTTAATGAAACCGGCTCGTCCAGGTATTGCCCGTCATGCTGCCTAATAATTAGGCAATTCTAACCGCACCGTGAGCGATCTGTATCGGCGACAGCAGGCTGAAATTGATAGGAGTCAATGAAGTTTCAGATTTGTCCATCATGATGCAGTTGACAGCACAGTAGATGATATTTAGAATTGTTCTAAATCAGTGATTCTCACTGATAATGCGGTTCACCCGATTCAATCGACAACACCAAGGAGAAGCAAGATGAAGTCGCTCAAAGGTACCAAAACCCATGACAACCTGAAGGCCGCCTTTGCCGGCGAGTCCCAGGCCAACCGCCGCTACCTTTACTTCGCCAACAAGGCCGACGTCGAGGGTTTCAATGATGTATCCGCCGTGTTCCGTTCCACCGCCGAGGGCGAGACTGGCCACGCACACGGCCACCTTGAATATATGGAGCAGGTGGGTGACCCGGCTACCGGCCTGCCGATCGGTGGCACCGCCGACAACCTGAAGGCCTCAATTGCCGGCGAGACCCACGAGTACACCGATATGTATCCGGGCATGGCCAAGTCCGCGCGCGATGAGGGTTTCAACGAAATCGCCGACTGGTTCGAGACCCTGGCCAAGGCCGAACGTTCCCACGCCAACCGCTTCCAGAAGGCGCTGGATACGCTCGGCAAGTAAGTCAGATCGGCATGCGGGGCCGGTTTGGCCGGCCCCGCATTTTCCGAGAGTTTAAAACCAAGCCAGTCGGCCATCGCGATCCTGCTTGCAGGCTTGTTTGTATCCTCTCCAGAAACGCAAAGGAAAACACATGTCCGCACCGACCGAAGGCAAGCGCGAGGGCAGTCTTCAGGCACCCACCCGCCATCCACTCGACTGGAAGAATCCGGCATTTTTCGATGAGGAAGCGCTGAATAAGGAGCTCGAACGCGCGTTTGATATCTGTCACGGTTGCCGCCGCTGCGTGAGCCTGTGTCAGTCATTCCCGACGCTGTTCGACCTGGTGGATGAGTCGCCCACCATGGAAGTCGACGGGGTGAAGAAGGAAGATTACTGGAAGGTCGTGGATCACTGCTACCTGTGCGACCTGTGTTTCATGACCAAGTGCCCGTATGTACCGCCGCATGAATGGAACCTCGATTTCCCGCATCTCATGTTGCGCGCCAAGGCGGTGAAGTTCCAGAAGGGTGACACCAAATTGCGCGACCGCCTGCTCACCAGTACCGACACGGTCGGCAAGCTCGCGGGTATTCCGATCGTGGTGCAGGCCGTCAACGCCTCGAACAAAACCAAGGTGTTCCGCAAGGCGCTCGACAAGGTGCTGGGCGTGCACCCGGACGCGATCCTGCCGGAGTATCACAGCCGCACCTTTCGCAAGTGCTACGACGAGGCCGCCGCAACGGGAACAGCTGTGCCGACTGCCAGCACGCGCGGGCGCGTGGCGTTGTACGCTACCTGCTATGGCAACTACAACGAACCGCAGGTCGCCGAGGATCTGGTGGCGGTGTTCCGCCACAACGGCATTCCTGTAACCATTGCAGAAAAGGAGCAGTGCTGCGGCATGCCCAAACTCGAGCTTGGCGATTTGGAAGCAGTGGTGCGCGCCAAAGAGGCGAACATTCCGGTGCTCGCAAAGCTCGTGAACGAGGGCTGGGACATCGTGGCGCCGGTGCCGTCCTGCGCGCTCATGTTCAAGCAGGAACTGCCGCTCATGTTTCCGGACGATCCGGACGTGCAGAAGGTGAAGAAGGCGATGTTCGATCCCTTCGAGTATCTGATGCTGCGCCATAAAGAGGGAAAACTGAGCACTGACTTCAAGAACTCACTTGGGAAGGTCGCTTACCACGTGCCCTGCCATCTGCGTGTGCAGAACATCGGCCTCAAGACGCGTGAGCTGTTGCAGCTTGTGCCGGATACCAAGATCGACACCATCGAGCGCTGCTCCGGCCATGACGGCACCTATGCGGTAAAGAGCGAGTTCCACGATGCTTCCATGAAAATCTGCCGGCCGGTGGTCGATCGCGTCAAGGCAAGTGAGTGCGACCACTACAGCAGCGACTGCCCGATGGCCGGGCACCAGATCGAGAATGGCCTGAAGACCGGCAAGCAGCCGGAACACCCGATGTCGCTGCTGCGCGCGGCATACGGAATTTGAATCTCAATAAATAAAAGGAGCGGCCATGTCCAACGAGGGCTATCACGAATCGAACCTGAGCGAGGAAACCCGCGACATGCACCGCGCCATCGTTTCACTGATGGAGGAACTGGAGGCGGTGGACTGGTACAACCAGCGCGTCGACGCCTGTCAGGACAAGGATCTGCGCGCCATCCTTGCGCACAACCGCGATGAGGAAAAGGAGCACGCCGCGATGGTGCTGGAGTGGATCCGCCGCCGCGACCCAAGGTTTGACAAGGAGCTGCGCGATTATCTGTTTACCGACAAACCCATTGTTGCCCTCGAAGGCAAGCACAAGTCCTGAGGATCATTTCATGAGAACCGAAACCATGCAAAAACTAACCCGCGACCAGCTCATGCCGCTGGAACAATACGCCAAACAGCGCAACGATTTCCGCGCCAAAGTCATGGCGCACAAAAAGAACCGCCAGGTACAGGTCGGCCCGCATGCGACCCTCTACTTCGAGGACCGGCTGACCATGCACTACCAGGTGCAGGAAATGCTGCGTGCCGAACGCATCTTCGAAGAAGCGGGCATCGAGGACGAGCTCAATGCCTATAATCCGATGATCCCGGACGGCGGCAACTGGAAGGCGACGTTTATGATCGAGTACGGTGACGAAGACGAGCGTCGTGTCGCCTTGGGAAAATTGATCGGCGTCGAGCACAAGGTCTGGGTGCAAGTCGCGGGCTTCGCCAAGGCCTGGCCCATTGCCGACGAGGATCTGGAGCGCACCACCGAGGAGAAGACCTCGTCCGTGCACTTCCTGCGCTTCGAGCTCGCGCCCGACATGATCAAGGCCGTGAAGAGTGGTGCGGCCATCAATATGGGTATCGAACACCCGGCTTACACCCACAGCGTCAGCCCGGTGCCGGAGGCGACGCGCGCCTCGCTCGACCAGGATCTCGCTTGAGCAGTCCCGAATAATTCAACCCGGCTACCGCCGGGCTGAATTATTTGATATTCAGCCCCAGCCGGTCGTCTCCGCTGGTTCAGTTTGCGCGCGGCAGGTTATAATCCCGCGCCAATGCAAGCAATTTCGCCATTCTTCTCGGGCTTCTGCCCGCGGTTTTTCAACCGCGGTGCTGCGCATTCTCTCCGACTCAGCCTTTCCGTTTCACCGGTTTCCTGTGCATGAGCCAAACCTACGACGCGTCTGCGATTGAAGTCCTGACCGGCCTCGAACCCGTGCGCAAGCGCCCGGGCATGTACACCGACACCACCCGGCCGAATCACCTCGCGCAGGAGGTCATCGACAACTCGGTGGATGAGGCGATTGCCGGCCACGCCAAGCGCATCGATGTCGTGCTTTATAAGGATGGTTCGCTGGCGGCCACGGACGACGGCCGCGGCATGCCGGTCGACAAGCACAAGGGCGAGGGGGTGTCGGGCGTCGAGGTGATCCTCACGCGCCTGCACGCTGGCGGCAAGTTCTCGAACAAGAGCTACTCATTTTCCGGCGGCCTGCATGGCGTGGGCGTGTCGGTGGTGAACGCGCTCTCGAAGAAGCTGGAAGTGTTCGTCAAGCGCGGTGGCAAGGAATACAAGATGGCCTTCGCCGGCGGTCAGAAGACCGCCGAACTTAAGGCCATCGGCACCACCGGCGCGCGCACCACCGGTACCACCGTGCGCTTCTGGCCAGACGAGAATTTTTTCGACAGCCCCAAGTTCAGCGTCCCGAAACTCAAGCATGTGTTGCGCGCCAAGGCGGTGCTGTGCCCGGGCCTCAAGATCTCTTTTGATGACGAGTCCGATAAAAAGAACAATGAGGAGTGGTGCTACGAGGATGGTCTCAAGGATTACCTGCTGAGCGAACTCGGCAAGCAGGAGTTGATTCCCGAAGATCCGTTCGTAGGCCGCTTCAAGGACAACGACGGGGAGCTCGACTGGGCCATCGTCTGGGCACCGGAGAACGATCAGCCACTCATGGAGAGCTACGTCAATCTCATTCCGACTGCGCAGGACGGTACCCATGTAAACGGCTTCCGCCAGGGCCTCACTGATGCGTTGCGCGAGTTCTGTGAGTTCCGCAGCCTGGTGCCGCGCGGTGTAAAACTGGCGCCAGAAGACGTGTGGGGTCAGACCAGCTACGTACTGTCTTATAAGATGCACGATCCACAGTTCTCTGGCCAGACCAAGGAGCGTCTCACCTCACGCGAGGCCGCCGCCTTTGTCGGCACCGTCACCAAGGATGCCTTCGCCCAGTGGCTGATGCAGCATGTGGCCGATGCCGAACGCATCGCCAACCTTGCCGTTGAATCGGCGCAGGCGCGCATGAAGACCGCCAAGAAGGTCGAGCGCAAGAAGATCGGTCAGGGCCCGGTACTGCCGGGCAAGCTCGCCGATTGCCTCTCGACCGACCTCGGCATGACGGAATTATTTTTGGTCGAAGGCGATTCGGCCGGTGGCTCGGCCAAGCAGGCGCGCGACAAGGATTACCAGGCGATTATGCCGTTGCGCGGCAAGATCCTGAACACCTGGGAAGTGGATTCATCCGAAGTGCTCGGCTCGCAGGAGGTGCACGATATTGCGGTGGCGCTCGGCGTGGACCCGGGTTCGAGCGACATCGGTGGTCTGCGCTACGGCAAGGTGTGCATTCTGGCGGATGCCGACTCGGACGGCGCACACATCGCCACGCTGCTGTGCGCGCTGTTCGTTAAACACTTCAAACCGCTGGTGGTTGCCGGGCATGTGTATGTTTCCATGCCGCCATTGTTCCGCATCGATGTCGGCCAGACGGTGTACTACGCGCTCGACGAAAATGAGCGCAAGCAGACGCTCGAGCGCATCCAGAAGGAAAACCCGCGTGCCCGCCCGGGCATTCAGCGTTTCAAGGGTCTGGGTGAGATGAATCCGCCGCAGCTGCGCGAGACGGTCATGGACCCGAACACCCGCCGCCTGGTGCAGCTTGAGATCAAGGCCGGTGACAGCACCAACCGCATCATGGATATGATGCTCGCCAAGAAGCGCGCCGGTGACCGCAAGGAATGGCTGGAAAAGAACGGCAACAAGGCTGAAGTCATATAAATGTAGGGTGCGCTTGCGCGCCCTACAAACTGTCTGTCGGTGCGCAAGCGCACCCTACGCATAAGAAGGTTTGTCATGGCCAAGAAGGCATCCGGTAAATCTGCCCCTTCCAGGAAGGCGCCTCCGAAGCGCGGCAAGGCTGCGTCCCTCCAGGCGCGGCCGCGCGTCGCGAACATTGAGCGCCTGCCACTCGCGACCTTCACCGAGAAGGCCTACCTCGATTACTCGATGTACGTAGTGCTGGACCGCGCGCTGCCGAACATCGCCGATGGTCTCAAACCGGTGCAGCGGCGCATCATCTACGCCATGTCGGAACTCGGGTTGTCGGCCGCCGCCAAGTACAAAAAATCGGCGCGCACCGTGGGCGATGTGCTCGGCAAGTTCCATCCGCACGGCGACAGCGCTTGCTATGAGGCCATGGTGCTCATGGCCCAACCATTCAGCTACCGCTATCCGCTGGTGGATGGTCAGGGCAACTGGGGTTCGCCGGACGACCCGAAGAGCTTTGCGGCGATGCGTTATACCGAGTCGCGCCTGACGCCATTCGCGCAAGTATTGTTGAGCGAACTTGAGCAGGGCACGGTCGCGTGGGTGCCGAACTTCGATGGCACGCTGGAGGAGCCGAAGATCATGCCGGCGCGCCTGCCGCATGTGTTGCTGAACGGCACCACCGGCATCGCCGTCGGTATGGCCACTGACATCCCGCCGCACAACGTGCGCGAAGTGGCCGCTGCCTGCGTGCGCCTGCTGGACAAGCCGGACTCCACCACTGGCGAGTTAATGAAACATATTCAAGGCCCGGACTATCCGACCGAGGCGGAGATCGTGACGTCCAAGGCCGATATCCGCGCGATGTACAACGCCGGCCTCGGGAGTATCCGCGCGCGCGCCAAGTGGCAGCACGAGAATGGCGAGATTGTGATCACCGCATTGCCGCACCAGGTGTCGCCGGCCAAGGTGCTGATGCAGATCGACCAGCAGCGTCAGCAGAAGAAGCTGCCCATGGTCGAGGACCTGCGCGACGAATCCGACCACGAGAATCCCATTCGTCTCGTGATCGTGCCGCGTTCCGGGCGCATCGACCCGGTGGAGATCATGGACCACCTGTTCGCCACCACCGATCTGGAGCGCTCCTACCGCGTGAACCTGAACATGATCGGCCTGGATGGCCGGCCGCGCGTGTACAACCTCAAGGACCTGCTCAGCGAGTGGCTCAAGTTCCGCATCGAGACCGTGCGCCGCCGGCTGCAGCACCGTTTCGACAAGGTGCAGGCGCGCCTGCATATCCTCGATGGCTTGCTGGTCGCCTACCTCAATCTGGACGAGGTGATCCGCATTATCCGTCGCGAGGACGAACCGAAGCCGGTATTGATGAAGCGCTTCAAGCTGACCGAAATACAAGCCGATGCCATTCTCGAAACCAAGTTGCGGCATCTAGCCAAGCTTGAAGAAATGAAAATCCGTGGCGAGCAATCGGCGCTGGCCAAGGAACGTGACGAGCTGGAGAAGCTGCTCAAATCGAACCAGAAGCTGCGCGCGCTGGTGCGTGACGAGATCATCAGCGACGCCGAAGAGTTCGGCGACAAACGCCGCTCGCCGCTCATCGAACGCGAGGCCGCCAAGGCGATTGACGTCACCGAGCTGCTGCCGACCGAGTCGATCACCGTGGTGCTCTCGGAGAAGGGCTGGGTGCGCGCCGCCAAGGGTCACGAGGTGGATGCGCGCGCGCTCGATTACAAAACCGGCGACAAAATCCTGCAAGCCGCGCGCGGCAAGACCAATCAGCAGGTCGTGTTCCTCGACTCGACCGGTCGCTCGTACACACTGCCGGCACACAAATTGCCATCTGCGCGTGGCCACGGCGAACCGCTGGCGTCCAGCCTCAACCCGCCGCCCGGCGCCACTTGGTCGGGCGTGATAATGGGCGCGCCGGAGGATCTCTATCTCATCGCCAGCGACGCCGGTTATGGCTTCGTCTGCAAGCTCGGTGACCTCATCACCGACCGGCGTGCCGGCAAGGCCGTGCTCAAGGTGCCAAAAGGTTCCAGAGCGCTGCCGCCGCAACGTGTGATCACCTATGACGATGACTGGCTCGCGGCCGTGACCAACAAGGGCAATATCCTGGTGTTCATGGTTGCCGAACTGCCGCCAATGGAAAAGGGCAAGGGTGAAAAGATTCTCGCTATACCCGGCGCGCGCGTCGTCAAACGCGAGGAATATCTTGCCGGTATTGCTGTGTTCCGGGAGGGTCAGCAGCTGCTCCTTCGTACCGGTAAAGGCGAGCTCCGGTTGCGATCCGGAAACGATATCGATCAGTACGTCAGCGAGCGTGCCTTGCGCGGTTCGAAGTTACCGAGGGGTCATCAGGAAGTGAAGGGTGTTGAGGCCATCGAGAAGTAGCAGTCATCAGCGCAAACTTGTTAAGGATTAAAGTCGTTACTGTCAATTATATAAAGGAGAGTTATGAGAAAGATATCGTCAGTTCTGTATGCCGCTGTGCTGCTCGCGTATACGGTACCGGGTGTAGCTGCCGACACGGCCGTGCTCAATACAGAACCGGAAAAAAATGGCTACAGCGTCGGTTATGACCTCGGCCGGTCGATTCACAGACAGCTCGCCGATGTGGATCCCGAATCCATGGCGCGCGGTCTCAAGGATGCGATGACGGGCGCCACGTCTGCATTGCCAGAAGAGGAAATGCAGCGGCGCTTCACGACCGTGCGACAGGAGTCTGTCCGCAAGGTCAACGAACAAAACAAGAAGGATGGCGAGGCATTTCTGGCCAAGAACAAGGGCGAGAAGGGCGTGAAGTCGACGGCCAGCGGTCTGCAGTACAAGGTGATCACGACCGGCAAGGGCAAGCAGCCCACGGCGGATGACACGGTGACGGTGCACTACCGCGGTACGCTTATCGATGGAACAGAGTTCGACAGTTCATTCAAACGGAATCAGCCTGTAACCTTTCCGGTCAAGGGCGTGATTCCTGGCTGGACTGAAGCGCTGCAGCTGATGAAGGAAGGATCGAAGTGGATGCTGTATCTCCCATCGACCATCGCCTACGGCGAGCGTGGCGCCGGTAACATAATCGGTCCAAACTCCGTGCTCATCTTTGAGGTGGAGCTGTTGTCGATTAAAAATCCGAATCCGTAATTGACCTGCGGTCGCAATAGCGGTGCTCAATATGGTTCACTCTGCGATCCCGCCAGACTGAGCGCAGGAGGTAACTTCAAGAGTTTTTCTGATTTTGTCGGCAATGCATTTCTGTGCGCGCTGCAAAGCCTGTCGTAAAGAACAAGGAATGTCCTGGATATGGCGTGGATTATGCTATAAATGAACTTGGAAGCGGCGAAGTCCCGGCGATGTGGAGGGGTGAATGTCAATCGAACTGAGAGAATCCGAGCGGCTGGACGCCAGCTATATCGTTGCGATCAGGCTGGTCAGCACCCGGCAATCCGACAACGCAGCCAGCATGACCAATCTCAGCCGTGGCGGGCTGTGTTTCGTGTCGACCCTGAATCTACGGCAGGGAGACAGAATTGATATCGACTTGCCCGCCTCCCAGCCGGTGGCGACACTCACGGCCAAGGTCATTTGGTGCCGTCCGCAACGCAACTTGTTTTCGGTCGGGGCCGAGTTTGTCGACATGAGCGACGCCCGTCGCACGCGGATTATCGAAATGCACCGCGCCATCAGTACCTACCAGAAAATGAATAACCCTTCCGGCGATACCCAGCAGGCGGCAGCCGAATGGCTCAGCCTGCATGCCGAGAAGTTTCTTGCCGGTACATCCTGACAGAGCGCTGCGATCTGGCCGCCTGATCAGGGTGGCTGTTTGTCGCAACCTTCAGAACTGGAACAGCGATGACTATTGATATTCCAGCAGCTGATCTGATCAGTCTCGTGTGGTTCGTCGCCCTCTGGGTTGGCTACACCTGGTATGCCGATAGGCACGCGCGACGTGTGTACTCGTTACGTTCAGTCATGCACGACTACCGTGAAAAGTGGATGCAGCAGATGCTCCTCCGCGACAATCGCGTGGTGGATGTGAATATCCTGCGCAACCTGTTGCAGGGCGTAGCGTTCTTTGCTTCCGCGACGCTGCTGATTCTCGCCGGCCTGTTGACCGTTCTCGGTTCCACAGACAAGGCCATCGAGATTG
>Ga0315270_10000103_pt1 | contig 45950 bp, 49 predicted proteins | sample C1_bottom_MG_FD_204932 | JGI IMG/M metagenome (GOLD analysis project Ga0315270, IMG submission 204932) | Sediment microbial communities from Yellowstone Lake, YNP, Wyoming, USA - C1_bottom | ecosystem: Environmental > Aquatic > Freshwater > Lake > Sediment | place: USA: Wyoming | collected... | reverse complement strand
GAGATTTTTCGGGCAGCAGCGGACGCGCAGAAGATTTGTGATTACCTCAGTGAGCGGGCTTTGGAAACCCGCCCGACTTTTCAATCGGAGTCTGTCATGACGCCTGCTACTGACGAGCCCATAGTCGCTCGCGCAGCGAGGCCCAAGATTTGAAAATGCGGACGCCGGTACAAATCCGCAAATCACACTTGAATCGCCGTCCGCATCCCTTGACCGCTGTGCTTTGAGGGTCATTGAGCTTGCCAGTTCGGCACGACCCTAAAAGCACTGATATGGTGCCCTTCTGGCGCTTTTGAGGTATCATGTGAGGTATCACGAAGGCGGTATTTTTTGGCATTTATGTGCCAAAAATGTATTTATAAATCAACCACTTGACGGATAATGGTGAAGACTCCCGCCAGCTCCACCATTACCCCTCGGTAAAGAGTCTCTCTTTACCTTTGATCAACCCCGTTGGGCCCCAAGCCTGGCGGGGTTTTTCACTTGTTCTTGCGGACTTGGCATATAACCATTCCGCCTGACTTTCCCGATTTTTGGCCATTTCTCACTCTCTGTTCTCTACTTCTTGCGAACGAGCAAAGTCCCCAGTCCGCAAGATGACTCCTTTACGAATCAAAGACTTAGCGATTTTTGAGGAGAACCAATTTTGTTGAGCATCGATCAAGCGTTGTGAAGTGGAGAGAAAGGAAATTTACGAAAGTCTGCGTAAACGGCTGCATTTAGCCTCATATTTGTAACTGAACCAGTTTCGCTGGGTCAGCAGGCCCATGCCTGAATATCCCGACTTCTGGAAGCTGGATTTGGGCACTGGCTTGCGCCACGGTGCCGTTGAGCCATAAATCCCAATTTTGAGACTCAATCGGAACCACTGATCGTTTGTCTTGCTTGTCCGCCGGTAACTTTGGATCAGGCTTGTGCATCAAACTAAGCAGTGGATGGCCATCGCAGTTCTGAGTGATCATGGAGAAGTTTGGGACGACCTCGCCGGTGTCAGGATCTATCCACTCTGACCAGATGCCAGCCAATGCCCAGGGCTCGCCATCCGTTCGCCAAAAGCGCCACCAGACGTTCGCCCCGGTTCCCCAATACGGCTCATCGAAACTCTCCGCCGGAATCAGGCATCGTTGCCCTCGTGACCACGCATTGCGGTAGATTGGCGCACTGCTCAAACGTTCCCGACGCGCATTGTTGGTGGACATAGGCCGCCGATTTGGTAGGACGGGCTTCCTGGTTGGGGATTTGGCGGGAATAATTCCCCACTGACCAACTATGGCGACTGGTCCGGCCGTCACAAATGGTCCTGGCTTGAGTGGCGCAATCGTCGCTGCGTAGTTTCCGACGGGTACGCCCACAGCAAATTTCAGGCTGATTTTTTCGGGGCTACAAGGCGCATAAAGGTTACACATGGGCGAATCGTATCCGCTTGGAAGTCTTCTACTCCTGTGCTGTACGGGCGTGCACTAACTTGCAATAGGCAGTTCGTCCCATCTCGTTGTGTAACGTGGGGATCGGCTTTCTGATCTCATGGCCCAACGTTTGTCGATGCCACTAGCGGCGCTGCGAAGCGTATCGCGGCCAAACACATTGTTTACTGCATCCAAGGCAGTCATTAGTCGTGTCGACTTGGCTCTTGCAAGTGGGTCATCAAAAAGCGTTTCTTGACGGGCAGCCTTGTCGGACAAAAGGGTCAGCATGATTCCAGCTTTTTTGTATCTGAAACCCGGCTTGAAAATGCAGTTCAGTCCCTGCAGCGCCGCATGCGTCAGGGTCAAAGTGTCATCGCTGGAATCTGCCAGCGGTACGACGAGGCCTGCGTTGTATTGAAGGTCGCTTTCCTTGAATCGGTTGGTTTGCACATATACGTGCACGGCTCCTGCAGCCGACCCTTGAAGTCGGAGCTTTTCAGCAGCACGTGCTACGTAGGTGGCAACGGCTTCACTAAGCTCATCTATAGATTCAACGGGGGAGCCGAAGCTTCGAGATGACATGATCTGCTGCTTGGGCGGTGCAACGTCCTCCAGCTCCAAGCAGGACACACCGCGAAGTTCGTTGCATGTGCGCTCCATAACCACTCCAAATTGGGTGCGTATCTCCTTCGGAGACGCATTGCGTAGGTCTAGAACTGTATGCATGCCCAAAGTTTGCAACCGTGCGCCGATACGTCGACCCACCCCCCAAACCTCCCCAACTTCGAGTTGGGACATCCAATGCAGGCGTTCGGGGCGCGTAAGTGCGTGCAAATCGCAAACACCGTTGAATACGGAATTTTTCTTGGCCAGGTGATTGGCGATCTTGGCAAGCGTCTTGGTTGGTCCACATCCCGCACAAACTGGCAAACCAGTCCACAGCATGATGCGCTCCCGCATGAGCACACCCATGGCTGCGGCACCACCATAAAGGTGCGCTACCGTCTCAATTCGCAGGAAGGATTCATCGATGCTGTAGACCTCAATCTCAGGAGAAAACTCTTTCAGTATGGTTGCGACCCGATTGCTCATGTCCCCATATAGGGTGTAGTTGGATGAATAAGCCAAGATGCCATGTTGGGTGGCCAGATCCTTCATCTTGAACCATGGCGTTCCCATCTTGACCCCCAAGGCTTTGACCTCAGCCGATCGAGCGACTGCGCAGCCATCGTTGTTTCTGAATGACCCTAACAGTTAGTAGGTCATATGTGCCTCTGATGTTGGCGGATTTTTCTGCCTAACAGTCTTAACGCATCTAGGCATTCGCCAACGAGTCGATGATTGGGCAATGACTACGTTCATCGCCGTTTTCACAACGCATGGTCAAATCGCCAAGGGTCTTTTTTATGCGACGCAGGTCAGCAATGCGCCCATCAATTTCCTTGATCTTGTGCTCAGCCAGCTCCTTGGTTTCGCAACAGTTCTTTGCCTCTTCAAAGCTCAGCAGACTGCTGGTCTCATCCAGCGTAAACCCCAATGTTTGGGCGCGCTTGATAAATTTGACTCGCCGGACCACCTCCTCGCCATACTTGCGTTGGCCACCCTGAGGCAGCACAGGCTCAGTGATCAGACCAATGCGCTGGTAGTAACGGATGGTGTCGATCTTCACTCCGGCCGCCTTGGCTGCACGGCCAATCGTCATCTCGTTCATGTCATCTCCAAATAGTGCTTGACTCTGGACTCTAGTCCAGACTTTACATTAGCCTATCCGTTGTTGGATTGGAAGGATTTGCACATGGACATTAAAGTTAAATCTTCGATGGCAGCGGCTGCGCTGGCAGCCATCGGGGCCTCTGCGTGTTGTGCTGGGCCTCTCATCCTCTTGTCGCTCGGCATTGGTGGGGCCTGGATTGGCAATCTGACCGCGCTTGAGCCCTACCGACCCATTTTCGTGGCCCTGGTCGCGGCGTTCATGGTCATGGCTTGGCGACGGCTTTACCGCGCTCCGGCGTGCGCGCCCGGTGATGCCTGCGCTATCCCCGAGGTGGTCGTGCGGCAACGAACCATCTTTTGGGTTGTCTTGGCAACGGTCTGCCTGATGGCGGCATCGCCCTGGTTCCTTCCCTTCTTTTTTTAAGGACATCACCATGCGTTCATATCTTTTGGCTCTCTCGATTCTCCTTTCATCCAACGCTTTCGCTGGAACTCCAAAGACGGTTACCCTCGACGTGAAGAACATGACTTGTGAGCTGTGCCCCGTGACGGTCAAGAAGGCTTTGGAGAAGACGCCTGGCGTCGCCAAGGCCCAAATCGACTTCGCGAAGAAGACCGCCACCGTCACCTTCGACCCCGATCTCGCCACCGTGGCGGCCTTGACCCAGTCCACAACCAATGCTGGATACCCCTCCACTGCGCGGGAAGTGAAGTGAGCTCAGCCATCCAAACAGAATCGACATTGACATGCCCCGAGTGTGGACACTCAGTCAAGCTTGAGATGCCAACTGACGCTTGCCAGTTTTTCTACGAATGCGAAGGATGCAAAGCGCTGCTTCGCCCACTGTCGGGGGATTGCTGCGTTTTTTGCAGCTACGGCGACGTGAAGTGTCCACCCATCCAAGCGCAATCGTCCTGCTGCTCGCGATAGCCTAATTTGCCACCATTGAGGAAATGCAAAAGCACTATGGCTATGTAACCATGACCGGTGTCTGTATCCATGATGCCTAGGCACTTACCCGTTCGAGCATAAGCTTCGCCATGGGCGGCGTGGATACCGACACCGCCATGGAAGCTGCCGACGTGGTGATCATGAAAGACGACTTGCGCCGCATTCCAGAGGCAATCAGGTTGTCCCGCAAGACCCAAGCTATCCTCTGGCAGAACATCGCGTTGGCCTTGGGCATCAAGGCGGTGTTCCTTTCTCTCGACCTATTCAATGGCGCAACGATGTGAATGGCCGTCTTTGCGGATATGGGTGCCAGCCTGCTGGTCGTGTTTAATGGATTGAGAGCGCTGCGCGCAAAACCGTAAAGTAGCCAATCAGCGACTTGATAAATATTCACCAAATGGGCTAAGGCCAGGAGCGATATGGCACAAACAGAATCCAAATCCGTATTGCGACAGATCCCCTCAGGCGTGTGGGTCTTGGGCTTCGTGAGCATGCTGATGGATATTTCGTCGGAGATGGTTCACAGCCTGCTGCCCATGTTTATGGTCACCGTGCTGGGAACCAGCGCATTCACGGTGGGAATCATTGAGGGTCTGGCAGAGTCCACCGCGCTCATCGTCAAGGTCTTTTCCGGGGCATTGAGCGACTACATAGGCAAGCGCAAAGGACTGGCGGTATTCGGCTATGCCTTGGGCGCACTGACCAAACCGCTGTTTGCCGTGGCGTCAGGAACCGGCATCGTCATAACGGCCCGGTTGCTGGATCGGGTGGGCAAGGGGATTCGAGGCGCGCCACGCGATGCCCTGGTTGCCGACATCACCCCCAGCCACATCCGAGGCGCTGCGTTCGGCTTGCGGCAGTCGCTGGATACCGTGGGAGCATTTACGGGTCCGCTGATTGCAGTAGGCTTGATGCTGTTGTGGTCCAACGACTTTCGAGCGATTTTCTGGGTTGCGGTGGTGCCCGGACTGCTGGCAGTGGCGTTGCTGCTGTTCGGCGTGCACGAACCGGAGCGACATGTCGGAGAGCTGCGAACCAACCCGATCCGGCGCGAGAATCTGAATCGCCTTGGCAGACCCTATTGGTGGGTGGTGATCATTGGCGCTGTATTCACCTTGGCACGTTTTAGTGAAGCGTTTCTGGTTCTGCGCGCCCAACAAAGCGGCGTAGCGATGGCATTGGTGCCCCTGGTCATGGTGGCGATGAATCTGGTGTATGCCGCATCGGCCTATCCCTTTGGCAAGCTATCCGACCGGATGAGTCATTCCACGCTCTTGGCTGCGGGCTTGGTCGTTCTGATTGCCGCAGACTTGGTGCTGGCCAGCGGCAACCATTGGACAACCATGCTGGCAGGGGTCGCGTTGTGGGGCATTCACATGGGTATGACCCAAGGCCTGCTGGCGACCATGGTGGCCGACACCGCGCCCGCCGACTTGCGCGGGACAGCCTATGGGGTTTTCAATCTCGTCAGCGGGTTCGCCATGCTTTTCGCCAGCGGCGTGGCAGGTTGGCTGTGGGACCGGCACGGCGCGGCGACAACGTTCTTGGGAGGCGCGGCATTTGCCGGTATCGCTTTGGTAGGGTTGCTCGCTCGACGAGGCCGGTTTGCAAGCAAATGACGCGGCGCGCTGAGATTGATGCAAGCGCCTGGCTGATTTCAGGCGGGGCTCACGTTGATTAGACCGTTTGTTATGATCAATCCGTCACTGGGGAGTAGCTTGCCGTCATTCACTGACGGTGCTTACGTCAACATACTTGATCTCACGATCATGGTGTAAGCGGTTATCCAACTTAGCAAGACCTTTGACCATGAGCTTCCGGTTTGGCCGGGGAGGCTTGTGGTCAATTGTTTTTTGCCTGGCCTTGGAACCTCTCATGGAAGCACTATTCATTTCTACTGGCGTTGTGGCTCTCGCTGAAATCGGCGACAAAACCCAACTTCTTGCCTTCATTCTGGCGGCGCGCTTTAAAAAGCCCATTCCCATCATTGCCGGCATCTTGGTTGCCACGTTGATTAATCATGGCCTGGCAGGTGCCTTCGGTGCTTGGATTACTTCTGTAGTAAGCCCAGAAATAATGCGTTGGGTCCTTGGTGGCTCGTTCATTGGAATGGCAGTTTGGACATTGATTCCCGACAAGATTGAGGAGGAGGAAACACAGGTAGCGAAGCATCTCGGGGTGTTTGGAGCAACCTTAGCCACCTTCTTTTTGGCTGAGATGGGTGACAAAACCCAGATAGCAACAGTAGCCTTGGCCGCTCACTACGGAGCGCCTCTGTTGGTTATCGCGGGTACAACATTGGGAATGTTGATAGCTGATGTTCCCGCTGTGTTCGTGGGCAATAAGTTCGCAGCAAAGATTCCGATGAAGTTGGTGCACTCCATTGCAGCTGGCATCTTTGCCGTAATGGGCCTACTCACCATCTTTCAGGTGGATAAGTTGTTTCAGTAGTGCCCGATTGGCCACGCGGCAACAAATAAAATGGCAGATTCAATCGCCATAGGTGCCGAGGTTCTATTCCAATCCTGGCCATCAATTTTGACTTTGCTTCAACTTCAACGCGCAAGTCAAAAACTTAGGCACGCATTTAGAACTCAGCCAGCGATCAGGTCAAGCCATTCAGCCGGTTCCGTTGTTCGACCCAAGACAACGGTGTGTCGATCGCAAGGTCAAACAGCGAAACCGTATCCGGTAGTGTCTCGTCCAATATTGCAGCCTGGATATCCGGTGCCAACGTGGTTAGGTTGACCATCCGGCTGACGTAACTGCGGTCGATTTTTTCTAGTTTGGCGATGGCGGCAAGATTGGCGACCTTGCCACTTTCAATCAGTCGCAGCCACCTGTGGCCTCTCGATAAAGCAATTTGTAAGGCCGTAGGTGCTGCGTTGCCACCAACAGTTGCCGATATCCCTTGCGGCACGACGACTTGGCAGCGTCCGCTGTATCTCCGAATCTTGATCGGAATGGACACTGACACGGTCCCGTCCAGTGCACGCATCAAGAGTGGGTCGCCAGTCATTTCCAACGTGGTTGTTCTCATGCCAGTGCTCCTTCCCGTTCTCCCGATTTCACAACCCGCGCGCTTGCGGGATTCCGAATTACGTCCAGCGCCAAGTTTTCAACGCCGTTCGGGTGCATTCGGACAAGCAATTCGTTGGGCGAAATGATGACCCGTTCAACAAGCAATTCGACAATGCGGTGCTGCTCCAATGGGAAAAGCTGATCCCAAACCAGATCAATGCGATTCATGGCCACAGTCACCTGCATTTCCGTCATGCCCTCGGTGGACTTGTCCTTGCGCTTGCAAATCTCCCGCCAGACCTGCGTAACAACCTCCGGCGATGCCAGGATGCCACGAACCTGTGCCATCACGGCTTGCTCCACCTCACCCGCCGGAAGCATCTTGACGCCGGAGGCACCGTGACCCTCTTTGGAGTCGCGAGTGGACATGTAGTACCGGTATAGCCGCCCGCCATTGCCTTTGGTCGAATGTGGCGTCATGGCGCGGCCGTCAGAGGTGAAGATCAGGCCCTTGAGTAATGCCGGGCGTTCAGTGCGCACTTGGCCCTTCTTGGCACCGTGGGGTTTGGAGGCCAGCGTCGCCTGCACCAGTTCCCACTGACCGCGCGTGATGATGGCCTCGTGCTCGCCCGGGTATGCAACCCCTTTGTGGCGAATGTAACCGACATAAATCGGATTGTTCAGAATTTTGTACAGCGCACCCTTGTCGATTAACTTGCCAACGCGGTCCTTCCCGGTTTGGGAAATCCATGATTTGGACGTGACCCCCTCCATGCGCAGTTGCTGCACCAACATGGTGGTTGAACCCACCTTCGGATAGTCAGTGAACATGCGTTTGACGACGGCAGCCTCAGCCTGGTTGATCACCAACTTGCGGTTGACAACGTCATAACCCAGGGAAGGAACGCCGCCAACCCACATGCCTTTTCGTTTGCTTGCGGCGATCTTGTCGCGGATGCGCTCACCGGTGACCTCGCGCTCAAACTGCGCAAAGGAGAGCAGCACGTTGAGCATGAGTCGGCCCATGGACGTGGTGGTGTTGAACTGCTGGGTGATGGTCTTGGTAGTAACGCGCTCATTGCTTGAGAAGCCAAGTCAATTTCGATCATTTTTTGATTCAATTTTTGAATGGTCTGACTTCTTCGCGATACGCGCCGACCACTTAACCAGTCGGCGCTTTGTTTTGATCATGACTCGTGATCCTCTTCGGAAGTGTTTTCTAACTCGTTGATGGTGTCTTCCATGTCGAACATGCAGCCACCCAAGTAGCTGTGGTTCTTTGTGATGGCTATGCGGGCGTGTGCCAGCCAGTAGCTCTGTGCGCGTTCGCGGGTGATGCTTGGTGCGTTGCGCAGCAGGCGTTGTGCCTGGTCAAGCAAGTCGATAAGTTCGAGCTGGATGTCACGAAGTTGCTCGGCCATTTGCGTGGTGGTTGGGGCTGCTGAGTTACTCATGATTTGCGTCCTTTAAGTTGGTTATTGCGGTGTTGAGCAGGTTTGCTGCAACGCCTCTATGAACGCGCTGTTCGATTGAGAAGCCAAGTCAATTTCAATCATTCTTTGAATCTTTCTGCACATTGATTGGCTTCAATCCAACACCCCAAATTCCGGCAAATTTGCATCTCTGCCTGACGCATCTGACGCACCAATTCAGGAATGAATACTTCACACCAATCCAATGGGACTATCGATACGTGCCTACGCCCGTCACCGCGGGGTCACCGACACCGCCGTGCACAAGGCCATTCGCAGCGGTCGCGTCACGCCAGAAGCTGACGGAACGATTGATGCTGATCAGGCCGATACGCAGTGGGAGCGCAATACCAGCGCGCCCAACATCGGCACCCAAAGGCCGACCGTCAAAGTCAAGGTACCGGAAGTTGATAACTGTGGCCCTGAGAGAAGCAGTGCTGGCACGACTGCCGGTATCGGCGCAACTGGCTCAGCCAATGTTGGCGGCACCGGCGGCACATCACTGCTTCAGGCACGCACCGTCAACGAAGTCGTCAAGGCGCAGACCAACAAGGTACGTCTGGCCCGTCTCAAAGGCGAACTGGTTGACAGACCACAGGCCATAGCCCACGTCTTCAAGCTTGCCCGCTCCGAGCGGGACGCCTGGCTGAACTGGCCAGCGCGTGTTTCAGCGCAGATGGCGGCCAAGTTGGAAGTTGATGCACACACCATGCACGTCTCTCTGGAGAGTGCGGTACGGGACCACTTGCAGGAACTCGGGAACCTTAGCCCCCGGGTGGATTGAGACCAGCACAGAACATGGAAGATTACGAAGGCGCTGAAGAAATTGAGCGTGCCTGGCGCGAGGGTTTGATGCCAGATCCGCTGCTATCCGTCTCCGAGTGGTCCGATCAGCACCGGATGCTATCGAGCAAGGCGTCAGCCGAGCCCGGGCGTTGGCGCACCAGTCGCACGCCGTACTTGAGAGACATCATGGATTGCCTCTCACCCACCTCGCCGGTGGAGCGCGTGGTGTTCATGAAGGCCGCGCAGCTGGGCGCGACGGAGTGTGGCAGCTGCTGGATTGGCTATGTGATCCATCACGCGCCGGGTCCCATGATGGCAGTCTGGCCGACGGTGGACATGGCCAAGCGCAATTCAAAGCAGCGCATCGACCCGTTGATCGAGGAGTCAGAAGCACTCTCAGCCTTGATCGCACCGGCAAGGTCGCGTGACTCGGGCAACACCATCATGGCCAAGGAGTTCCGAGGTGGGGTTCTGGTGATGACCGGTGCCAACAGCGCGGTGGGCCTCAGATCGATGCCAGTGCGCTACCTGTTTTTGGACGAAGTCGATGGCTATCCACTGGACGTTGAAGGCGAAGGTGATGCGATTTCGCTGGCCGAAGCGCGTACCCGAACCTTCTCGCGCAGGAAGATCTTCATAGTCTCAACCCCGACGATCTCGGGTGTCAGCGCCATCGAGCGCGAGTACGAGGCATCGAACCAGTGCCGCTACTTCGTGCCGTGCCCACACTGCGCACATCGGCAGTGGCTGCGATTTGAGCAGCTGCGCTGGGACAAAGGTCTGCCAGCGACGGCCGCCTATGTCTGTGAGTCTTGCGATAAGCCAATCGCTGAGCATCACAAGACCGGGATGCTGGAGCAGGGAGAGTGGCGACCGATGGCGCCAGACGCCGGTGTCAAGACCACTGGCTTTCACCTTTCAAGCCTGTACAGCCCGGTGGGTTGGCGCAGTTGGCGCGACATCGCTGCGGCTTGGGAGAGCGCGGTGAGCAAGGAATCAGGATCGGCTGCCGCCATCAAGACTTTCAAGAACACCGAACTTGGTGAAAGCTGGGTCGAAGAAGGCGAGGCGCCAGACTGGCAACGCTTGCTTGAGCGCAGAGAAGACTACAAGATGGGTACCGTCCCAGCGGGCAGCCTGCTGCTGGTCGGTGGCGCCGACGTGCAGAAGGACAGGATCGAAGCTTCGGTCTGGGCTTTTGGTGTCGGCAAGGAATCCTGGCTGATCGAGCACCGGGTCCTGATGGGAGACACCGCACGCGATGAAGTGTGGAAACGCCTTCGGGAGATGTTGATTGAGACCTGGACCCATGAATCCGGTGCATCCCTGCCACTGGCCCGCTTTGCGCTGGATACCGGCTTTGCAACGCAGGAGGCTTATGCCTTCGTGCGTACCTGTAGAGACCCGCGGGTCATGGCGGTCAAAGGGGTGGCACGAGGTGCGGCCCTGATCGGCACACCGACAGCGGTTGATGTTACGCAAGGTGGACGCAAGCTGCGCCGCGGCATCAAGCTCTATTCGGTCACGGTCAGCATTGCCAAGCTGGAGTTCTACAACAACCTGCGCAAGACAGCAGACGTCCTGGAGGATGGAACCACGGTGGTCTACCCCGCAGGTTACGTGCATCTGCCCAAGATTGACGCCGAGTTCATTCAGCAGTTGTGCGCCGAGCAGTTGATTACACGGCGCGACCGCAATGGCTTTGCGCACCGTGAGTGGCAGAAGATGCGCGAGCGCAATGAAGCCTTGGACATCTATGTCTATTGCCGCGCCGCCGCTGCAGCAGCCGGCCTCGATCGATTCGAGGAGCGGCACTGGCTGGAACTTCGGAGGCAACTCGGCATTGAACCGCCAGACAAGCCGTCGCGAGTCCAAACATTCGACCCAGCAGAGGCCACCGAAAGCGGTGGTCTTTCACATTCTGGGTCTCAGAAATCAGTCCGGCGTGTGATCAAGAGTCGCTGGTTGTCCTCGTGAGCGCCGAGTGCGCTCTTTCTTTTAAGTTATTGGAGATCTCCCCATGAGTTTGCAAGTTCGCATCGAATCCCTGGTACTGCGCCTGGCCGCAGAGTTCAAGACCATCTATGGTCAGGTCGGCACGCTGGCCAATCTGTCCACCACCGACAAGACCAATCTGGTGTCATCCATCAATGAGCTGCGCAGCCAAATCTCTGTGCTTGCCGGCATCACGGTCATTGATGATGCCAACTCAGCTGCGACAGCGACCACCTTCTCGGCCTCCAAGATCACCGGGCTGCTCGATGCGCTGAAGGCCGATCTTCTGGGTGGTGCCGACGCCGCCTTTGACACCCTCAAAGAACTGCAGACCGCCATTCTCAGCGACGAGAGTGGTATCAGCGCACTGCTGTCCGCGGTGGACAAGCGCGTGCGCTTCGATGCAGCACAGTCACTTACCGCACCTGAGCAGACCCAGGCCCGGCAGAACATCGGCGCGATTGCTGCCGCAGCAGTTGGTGACCCCGAAACAAATTACGTGGCGGTGTTTGAGACCGCATTGGCTGCCTGATCAGATTGATACGGTATGAGCTTGTCCCAAAGGATCGCTGATCTGGCAGCAGCCATCGGCGGTCAGATCAAGTTGCGCATCAAGGCTGACCATCCCGGACTTGCGCGTGCCTGGGTCTCTTTCGGCTTTGTGGGCAACAAGGTGGTGATAGGGTCGTCCTTCAACGTGCAAGGTGTCACGCGCGATTCGACTGGAAAGTACCGCGTGACCTTTGCAAGCTCGATGACGGATGCCAATTACTGCTGGAGTGCCTTTGCGCGCAACTCGGGCAGCCAGTCTACCCTCAAGGTGGCCAGCGCCCGCGTCACGGCCGAAGTCAAGACCGCGGACTATGTCGAGGTCATTTGCGCATCTCAGGCGGGCTCGCTCTCGGACACCTCCGAACTCAACCTGATGGTCTATCGCTGATGGCCTACACAGAAACCCAAGTGCAAGCCTTGGAAGCTGCGCTTGCCAAAGGCGAGAGGCGCGTCAGCTTTGGCGACAAGACGGTCGAGTATCGATCCATCGATGAACTGCGCGCCGCCATCAGGGAAGTCAAGCGCGGGCTCTTTGAGCAGGCGGTTGCGACCAATCTGTGGCCGGGCGCTCCAAGGCAGATCCGAGTCACCACGGGAAAGGGCACTTGATGGGCTGGATCCAAACAATGCGCAAAAGCCTGTCGGTAGAGCGCCTTGGCATGTCCCTGTTCGGTGGCCGTAATTCTGGTCACGCAGGGCGTGTCAACCCTTCGAACCCTACCTACGACGGCATCGGCGGTGGACGCAGAGCACTCGCCTGGCAGGTCGGCAACCCCGGCGCTGTGGCGGCCCTGGCCTACACGCAAATGGAGCTGCGCGCCAAGAGCCGGGACCTGGTGCGACGCAACGCCTGGGCTGCTGCCGGTGTTGAAGCCTTCGTGGCCAATGCCATCGGCACCGGCATCAAGCCGCAATCGATGCTGGTGGACAACGCGGTGCGCGAATCCATCCATGCCCTGTGGCGGGACTGGTGTGAGGATGCCGATGGAGCAGGCCTGACCGACTTCTACGGGCTGCAGGCATTGGCCTGCCGCGCCATGCTCGAGGGCGGAGAGGCCCTGATCCGGATTCGCTACCGACGCCCCGAAGATGGACTCGCGGTCGCGATGCAGCTGCAGGTTTTGGAGCCTGAGCACTTGCCAACCTCGATGAACACCGAACTGGCACCAGCAGCGGGCAGTTCGGGGTTCGGCAACACAGTGCGCGCCGGCATCGAGTTTGACCGGCTGGGGCGCCGTGTGGCGTATCACCTGTACCGCTCGCATCCGGGTGACGGCATGCTCTCTCCAATGTCGGGTGCCGGCGGCATGGACACGGTTAGGGTTCCGGCTGCAGAAGTCATTCATCTGTTTCGGCCCTTGCGCCCAGGTCAGATCCGCGGTGAACCGTGGCTGGCCCGGGCCCTAGTCAAGCTCAATGAACTCGACCAGTACGACGATGCAGAACTGGTGCGCAAGAAGACGGCGGCCATGTTTGCTGGCTTTATCACGCGCATGGCCCCCGAAGACAACCTGATGGGCGAGGGGCCGGCGGATGGCAACGGGGTGTCTCTGGCAGGACTCGAGCCAGGCACCCTGCAATTCCTGGAGCCCGGTGAGGACGTGAAGTTCAGTCAACCCGCCGATGTCGGCGCGAGTTATTCCGAATTCCTGCGCATGCAGTTTCGGGCAGTGGCAGCAGCCATGGGCATCACCTACGAGATGCTCACTGGCGATCTGACGCAAGTCAACTACTCCTCGATACGGGCTGGCTTGCTCGAATTCAGGCGCCGCTGCGAAGCGATCCAGCACGGTGTCATCGTGCACCAGTTGTGCCGACCGATCTGGAAGGCCTGGATAGAACAGGCGGTGCTCGAAGGTGCAATCACCTTGCCGGGCTTTGCAACACGGCGGCGTGAGTACCTGGCGGCCAAGTGGATCCCGCAGGGCTGGCAGTGGGTCGATCCCAAGAAGGAGTTCGACGCGATGCTGACCGCCATTCGTGCCGGGCTGATGTCCAGGTCCGAGGCGATCTCAGGTTTCGGTTACGACGCCGAGGACATTGACCGCGAGATTGCAGCCGACAACCAACGCGCCGATGAACTCGGACTGGTCTTTGATTCTGATCCGCGCCACGACCAGGCGTCCGCACCGAAACCTGTGCCAGGACAGGCATCAGCTCTGGACGCCGCTGCGTCTAACCCCGACAGCACTTCAATTTAGGAGTCACCTTGTTGCCACACCTTGCGTGCCGCGTGTTCGGCACACCGCTTCTTATTGCCCGTGCCAAGCTCGACGTCATTCTGTCGGTGCTGTTGCCACGCCTGAGTCTGCGCCCGGATCTGCATCCGACCACTGGTGATTCACCGATCGATCCGTCTGCACTGCGCTCGCGGGAGATCGTCACGGCAGCTTCCACGATTGATCTACTGTCGATGGATGCGATGCAAACTGGCATTGCCGTGATTCCGATCTACGGCAGTCTGGTCAAACGCACCATCGGTCTGCAGGTCGAATCGGGACTCACGAGTTACGCCTCGATTGCAGATCAGATCGATGCCGCTGTGGCCGATCCTCTTGTGTCAGGCATCGTGCTCGATATCGACTCCCCCGGTGGTGAGGCTGCAGGGGTCTTTGAACTCGCCCGCAGGATCCGCGCTGCTGGTGAAAAGAAGCCGATGTGGGCCGTGGCCAACGATGCGGCGTTCTCTGCTGCATATGCCATTGCAGCGAGTACCCGGCGCATCTTCATTACCGAGACCGCGGGTGTCGGCTCGATTGGTGTGATTGCTCTGCATGTGGACCAGTCGGCCAAGGATGCGACTGAGGGACTGCGCTACACCGCCATTACGGCTGGTGAGCACAAGAACGACTTCTCGCCCCATGAGCCGCTTTCCATTCAGGCCCACGCCAGTCTGCAGGCAGAAGTTGATCGGCTATACGCCATCTTCACCGATCAGGTCGCGCAGATGCGAGGCATCAAGGTGCAAGCGATTCGCGGTACCCAGGCGGCGCTGTACTTTGGCGAGGACGCCGTCAAGGCGGGCCTTGCCGATGGCGTGATGAGTCTGGACGCCGCTGTGTCTGAGATGAAAAACCATCTACTGACAAACCGATTACGCAGCCCGTTGTTGTCTGTCCGGGCCGGTCCAGCCCTGGCGCGTGCAAGCCCTGAAAGCACTTGCGATTCCACCCAGAACCAACCCTTCCCAAACGAGGTAACCAAGGAGACCTTTATGCCTCAAGAAACCCCTGACCCCATCATCCATCCGGCCACCGAAGCGAACACAGCGAGCGCTGTCGTGCTGCCTGTGACGCCCAACTCAGTGGCGGCGGTGCAAGCCGCAGTTGGCCCCATTACCGATCCCGCTGCCTTGGCGCAACTCATCAGCGAAGCTCGCAAGGACGGGGCGCAGACCGCCACCCAGACCCTGCAGCAAAGTGTGCAGGCGATTGCCGAGATGTGCCTGATCGCAGGCTGCCCTGACCGCACCGCGCAGTTCCTCGCTGCCGGAAAGACTGAGATGGAGGTGCGTCGCAGCCTGATCGAAGCGCGCGCTGCCAGCAGTGACGCACTGGGCATTCAGTCCACGCTGCCCGCTGCAACCGGGACAGGGACCGGCAGCACTTCTCCCGCAGCCTCGCCCCAATCCTCGCCAATCGTGGCGGCCGTCAAAAAACTCAACTCCAAGGAGTAAACCATGCCCTTCATTGATTCACTACCCACGCTGGGCGATCTGCTCAAGTTTGAAGCCCCTCAGTTCTACTCCCGCAGCGCCATCACCATTGCCGCTGGCCAGAACCTAGCCATGGGCACGGTGCTGGGTCGCAAAACAGCCGACGACAAGCACCATGCCTTTGATCCGGCCGCGACCGATGGGACTGAGACGCCGGTTGGCATTCTGCTCGGCGACATCGATGCATCGCTCATCGACCGCGAGGACGCGCTGCTCCTGGCACGCCACGCCATGGTCGCAGAAAAGCTCGTGATCTGGCCCGCAGGCATTGATGCTGACGTCAAGAGGGCTGCAGTGCGCCACCTCGAAGACATTGGCATTCTGATTCGCACCAGCGCCTGAGCCGACTCAAGGTCCAGACCCACTTAACCACTTCTTTCCTTCCCTGAAACCCGCCTCGGTGTTGATTCGCCGGGCGGGTTTTGTTCTTCTGGAGATCCTTTATGCAAAACCCATTCAACAATCCCGGCTTCTCAATGGCTGCTTTGACCCTGGCCATCAATCTGCTGCCCAACCGTTACGGGCGTCTGGAGCAGATGAATCTGTTTCCGTTCAAACCGGTGCGCAGTCGCCAGATCCTGGTCGAAGAGCGCAATGGCACGCTCAACCTGTTGCCCACACTTCCCGTCGGTAGCCCCAGTTCCGTCGGCTTCCGGGACAAGCGCAAGCTGCGCTCGTTTGTCGTGCCGCACATTCCGCATGATGATGTGGTGCTGCCGGAGGAAGTCCAGGGGATCCGGGCCTTCGGCTCCGAGACCGAGATGGAAACCGTGGCCACCGTGCTGGCCAGTCATCTGGAGCGCATGCGCAACAAGCATGCCTTGACGTTGGAGCATTTGCGCATGGGCGCCTTGAAGGGTGCGATCCTGGATTCTGATGGCTCGGTGCTCTACAACCTGTACAACGAGTTTGAGATCCCGCCCAAGACGGTCAGCTTCGGGCTCAACACCGAGAGCACCGACGTCAGAAAGAACTGCTTCGAGGTGCTGCGCCATGTGGACGACAACCTGCGCGGTGAATTCATGACCGGCATCCACTGCCTGTGCTCGCCCGAGTTCTTCGAGAAGCTGGTCGGTCACGCCAAGGTCAACAAGGCCTATGAGAACTACGCTCAAGGCGCGATGCTGCGCGACGACGTGCGCCAGGCCTTCTCGTTCGGTGGCTTGACCTTCGAGGAATACCGCGGCCAGGCCAGTGACATCGACGGCAATGTTCGCCGTTTCATCGCCGCCGGTGAGGCGCATGCGTTTCCGCTGGGCACAGTGGACACCTTTGGCACCTACATCGCCCCGGCCGACTTCAACGAGACGGTCAATACGCTCGGACAGGTCCTGTACGCCAAACAAGAACCCCGCAAGTTCGAGCGCGGCACCGATCTGCACACGCAGAGCAATCCGCTGCCGATGTGCCACCGCCCGGGTGTGCTGGTCAAGCTCACGATGGCTTGATGGTCAGCGTCGAGTTTCTGTACGCGGCAGCTGACAATGCGGGGCTGCTGACACCCGCCCTGTTTGGGAGCACGCAGGTCATGGTCGATCTGCGTGCGCCTGACCACGATGTGCTCGGCGGGATGGGCGTGAGTCGGGACTACATGATCCGATATCCCTTGACTTGGTTGGCGGATCTGGTGGCGGGCAGCACGCTGGAGGTTGCGGGCCAGAACTATCGCGTGCGAGAAATCACCGCGATTGGGGATGGCTCGGAATGTCAGGCGACGCTGACACGACTCTAAGCGTTGTTCTCAGACGCCGATCTTGATCCAGCCATTCCATAGCAGCCGGTCGATTGCGTTATTGACGGCCTTACGGTCAAAGCGCTCGGGATCGAAGTCCAGTCCTGCCCACTCAAGCATCTCTTTGGTCTCTTCACCGTAGGGGTCGTTCTCAAGGGATTCCAGGAAATCCTGGTATTGCCCCACACCACCGGCGTCCTCGGGTGGACAGGCACGTTGGCCCGCTTCAACCCAGGCACTGCGTGCATTGGAATGGGCTTCGTCCAACTCCTCGATTGATTCGACTGTGATGCGGTGGCTCCAACTGTCGCCGAAGTCGTACAGGTAGGTGCAGCTGTCACCTGTTGCGAGCAGCTGGTTGAGTCGGAACTTCTTCTCGATCAACACCTGGTGATCCAGGTCCTCGTATTCGGGGTCTGGCGTGCCGTAGTGCTTGTCGCCGATATTGAACACGTGCAGGTGCGAGTCGGACCAGCCCATGGCGGCTTGCAAGACGTGATGAAACGCGTCCAGGCGGATTCGGCCATCGAGGTGGATGCGCCGCCAGATCGTGGGCTTGGTGTCGATCAACTCGACGAGGACGGTGAAGTGGGAAGGTCGCGACTGGCTGCTGCGATGCGGCTTCTTGGGTGGTGTGCTTGCCATAAGGCTTTCTTCTATTTGAATTTGCATTCTACGAATCCATGAACCAATCCCTTCGAGAAAATATCATTCAGGCGGTGGTGGCCTTGCTCGCGCCCATCGCGATCGCGCAAGGAGCCACCTTGATCCGGTCCCCTCCGACTGGCGTCAGCCGCGAGCAGTCGCCAGCGCTTCTGCTCTTCCCCGAGTCGGATGCGGTTTCGCCGCGCATCAACGACCGTGTCGAGCGCCAGCTGGTGCTGCGCATGGTGGCCGTTGCACGTGAAACCGCTGGCGGCGCACCGGAAGCAATCGCAGACGCACTGCTTGTGGCCGCTCACGCAGCCCTCTTTGCCAGCACCAACCTCGGTGGCCTGTGTCTGGGCCTCAGAGAACTGGAATGCGAGTGGGACGTCGAGGATGCTGACGCTACCGCTGCAGCCATTCCGGCTCGCTACCAGATCACCTACCGAACCCTAGCCAGTGATATCTCAACGATTGGATGAACCCTATGACCCCACTTGTTCTATTGAAACCGCACACGCACGCTAATCAGACCTGCGCGTCTGGTGAGCGAATTGAAGTCGACGACGCAACCGCTCACTGGCTGATCGCCAACAGCATTGCGACGCCAGTGCCCAAGCCTTTCAGGACCGAGCCAGAACCCAAACCCTTTCAACACAAGGAACCCAAACCATGAGCACCTATGCATCTTTCCAAGGCCGAGTCTTCCTCGGCAAGCGTGACATCTCAGGCAACCCCGTCGAGGTTCGCTCGCCCGGCAACGTCGCCGAGCTCAAACTCTCGCTCAAGACCGATGTGCTCGAGCACTACGAGAGCCAGACCGGTCAGCGCACGCTGGACCACTGCATGGTCAAGCAGAAATCCGCCACCGTGAAACTCACGATCGAGGAATTCACCAAAGAAAACCTGGCACTCGCCCTGTACGGCAACCACGTCGTCGGCACGACCGGCACAGTGACAGCAGAGCCGATCGGTGGTGCTGTTCCAGTAGTCGGTGACCGCTATTTCTTTGCCCATCCCAAAGTATCGACGCTGGTCGTTGTCGATTCGGCTGGAACGCCCGCAACTTTGGAGCTGGGCACGCATTACACGGCCGATACTGACTTTGGCGCCCTGCAGTTTCTCGATGTCACGGGTTTCACGGCGCCATTCAAGGCGAGTTACGCCTACGGTGTAGCGACAGAGATCGGGATCTTTACCCAGCCGCTGCCCGAGCGCTATTTGCGCCTGGAGGGGCTCAACACCGCGCAGGGAAATGCCAAGGTCCTGGTCGAACTCTACCGTGTGGCCTTCGATCCCTTGAAGGAAATCTCCTTTATCTCGGACGACTACAACAAATTCGAGATGGACGGCTCGCTTCTGGCCGATGCGAGCAAGCCGTTCGACGCTGCTCTAGGTCAGTTCGGAAAAATAGTCCAAATCTAGATCGATCACCATGACTGACTTGGAAGAACTTATCCCGCAAGCCGTCGAACTGATCGTAGGTGGCGAGGCATTGGCGATAAAACCCCTCAAAGTGGGCCAAATGCCGGCCTTCTTGCGCACGATCTCACCCGTTATGCAGCATCTCACGCGAACAGAGATCGATTGGTTGACGCTGTTTGGCGATCACGGCGACGATTTGCTCTCAGCCATTGCGATCGCCGTCAACAAGCCGCGCACCTGGGTCGATGATCTTGCGGCTGACGAGGCGATTCTGCTGGCGGCCAAGGTGATCGAGGTGAATGCCGATTTTTTTACCCGGACGGTGATGCCCAAACTGGAAGGCCTGTTCACGCAGGCCAAAAGCCTCGCACCGGCAGCAGCACCGGTGTCTGGTTCGAGGCCGTCCAGCGCCTGATAGAGCACGGTCACCGTCTTCCCGACATCCTGGATTACACCTTGGCGCAGTTGCGCGGCTTTCTGGGCGCCACGATTCGGACGGACGCCGCAATTGATGCGCGTCTCCTTTCCTTGATCGCCATCGGTACCCGTGGCGATGCAAAAGGCCTCGACCAAACCCTGGATCGCCTCACCGATCGCACCCACTCTTCATGAAGATCTCCATCCGCATCGACAGCTCCGCCGCGCAAGCCAATCTGCGCCGCTGGGGTGGCGAGTTCCAGGACAAGGTCAGACGAGCCGTGGCGCGCGCCATGCGCAGCGAGGCCACCGAGATCAAGCAGGAAGTGCGAGCCCAGGTTGCCGGTCAGATGGCGGTGGTGAAGAACGCCTTCCTCAAAGGCTTTAACGCCAAGGTGCTGGACCAGGATCCGAATCGACTGCCTGCCTTGTATGTGGGTTCGCGCATTCCGTGGTCCGGTATCCACGAGCGGGGCGGAGCCATCAATGCCAAGATGCTGATTCCGCTGCATGGGCGTGTCGGTCGCAAGCGCTTCAAGGCGCAGATCGCCGAACTGATGAGGGGCGGGAACGCCTACTTCATCAAAAACGCCAAGGGCAACATCGTATTGATGGCCGAGAACATCAAAGAGTACGACCGCCCCTTGGCAGGATTCAAGCGGCGCTACCGCAAGGCCGAGGGTGTGAAACGCTTGCAGCGCGGCGCCGATATCCCGATTGCTGTGTTGGTGCCACGGGTGCTCTTGAAGAAACGCCTAGATATCGAACGACTGGTCGCAGGCCGCGTGCCGCGTCTGGCCGTGGCAATAGAAAGGCAAATCCAGACGCTGGACTGATCTGCTATTTGCGAGCTCGCAACTTGGGTGCTGTCTTGACGGGTGCTTTGGCGGGTGTCTTGGACTTGGCTTGCTCTGTGCCAAGGGTCAAACGCAGTTTGGCTGTGTCATAGACGGCGCTCTTGTCGCGCTTTCCGACAGCAATCGTCAGGAGAATGAGTGCTTCATCCTGCACGCGGTACACCAGTCGAAAACCGGTGCTGCGAAGCTTGATCTTGTAGCAGTCTGACATGGCAGTGAGCGCCGCAGCAGGAACACGCGGATTATCCAGGCGCCTCAGAAGTACTTTGGCGAACTGCTGGCGAATGCTGCCATCGAGCTTGTCCCATTCCGCTTTGGCCGCAGGCAGAAACTGCAGTCGGTAAGCGGTCATGGTGCTACTTCTTGAGTATCTTGGCAGTAGTTTTGGATGAGGATTTGGTAGCGCGTTTGGCCGGCGTGCGAGCGATGCGCTCCAACTCCTGTCGGCTGAGCTCGATGACGTCCTCGGGTTTGGCTTGCCAGGCCGCGATGCGCTGTTGCACCACAGGCAGCAGTTGCAGATCGTCGATCACGTCCATCAGCGCTTCATAGGTGCTGGCGGGCACCAGGTAGGCCGAAGGTTTGTTGTGGTTCAAGACGACAACAGCATCCGTTCCGGCGTCGCGGATCACGGCCGAAGGATTCTTCTTGAGTTCGGTGATGCCAATCGAAGTCTCGGCAAGTACAGCGTCCATGTCAGTGTTCCAGTTTGTCAAAACCCTAAGCGCTCATCTTACCAAAAAAGACCATTTAAGTGGTCATATTTGAATATTTTGTTTCTCCTGATCCATGGCCAATAACCGCATTGCCGTTCTCGTCGCCCTCGAAGGTTCCGATGACGGGCTCAAACGCGCCCTGACTTCTGCCCAGCAAAGCCTCGGTGAGTTGGCGGTCAACGCCAAGACGGCAGGAGAAAAGGCAGCCGCCGGTCTGGCCGAGGTCAAGGCCGGCATGTCGGCGTTTGGCGATCAAGTCAACTCCGCCAAATCCCAACTTCTGGCCTTCCTGTCCATCAACTGGGCCGCGGGCAAGCTGCAGGAGGTCGTTCAAATAGCGGACGCCTGGAACATGATGGGCGCGAGACTGAAACTTGCCACCATCGGTCAGCAGGAATACACCGAAGCCCAGAAATCGCTCTTTGAGATTGCCCAGCGCATAGGAGTGCCGATCCAGGAAACCGCCACGCTGTACGGCAAACTGCAGCAGGCGGTGCGCATGCTCGGCGGTGAGCAAAAGAATGCCCTGACGATTACCGAGAGCATCTCGCAAGCACTGCGCGTCTCCGGTGCGTCGGCCACGGAAGCCCAGTCGTCTCTTCTGCAGTTCGGCCAGGCCCTGGCTTCCGGCGTCCTGCGCGGCGAGGAATTCAACTCCGTTGTCGAAAACAGTCCGCGCCTGGCGCAAGCCCTGGCCGATGGCCTGAACGTCCCGATCGGGCGCCTCAGAAAACTCGCCGAAGAGGGGCGCCTGACCGCTGACGTCGTGGTCAACGCCCTGTTGTCGCAAAAGGACAAACTGGCTCTTGAGTACGCCCAACTGCCGCAAACGGTCAGCCAGGCGTTCCAGAAACTGCAGAACGCTTTCGGCCAGTGGGTCAGTCAGGTTGACACGGCAACGGGCACCACCAAGAAGCTGGCGGATGCTTTGACCTGGCTGTCCACCAACCTAGACACCGTCATGCAATGGCTCAAGACGATAGCCGAAGTGGGTCTGGCCGTGCTGATTTACCGATTGATTCCGGCACTCATCACCGCCTGGCAGACCGCGGGCGCCGCTGCGGTGACCGCAGCCAGCGCCACAGCGGCGGCCTGGGAAACCGCCAATCTGTCGGTGTCCGGTGCAGTTGCCAGCGTGGGCCTCCTGAAGACCGCCTTTGCAACCTTTGGTGCTTTCATCATCGGATGGGAAATCGGCACCTGGCTCTCCGAGAAATTCGAGTTTGTGAAAAAGGCCGGCATTCTGATGGTCGAAGTCCTGGTCAAGTCCGTCGAGCTTTTGCAGTACCGCTGGGAAGCGTTCGCCGCGATCTTTACCAATGACACGATAGCCGCAGCGACGAAACGTCATGAAGAACGCCTGTTGGAGATGAACCAGATCTTTGGCCAGATGTATGCCGAGGCGACCAAGGGCGCAGAAGCGGCCAAAGGGGCGATGACGACGGTTGCCAACACGGAGGCAGAAATCGCCAGGCGACTGCAAGCCGTGCGTCAGGGCACGCAGGAAGCGGTCGGGCGTGGTGTCGAAGCCGTTCACAACGCAGTAGAAAAGCTCAAATCGCGCCTCGGTGATGTCGAGCAGGCAGTAGCCAAGGCCAATGGCGTCGTTACTGATGCCACCGCCAAGATGGCAGAAGCCTACAAGGGTCTGACCGGCATCATCGAGGCCAGCTTGCAGCGCCAAGTGGACGCCGTCAAGGCCAGATACCAGCAGGAGCAGGCGGCTCTGGATCAGTCCAAGCAGTCGGAGGCTGACAAGCTCGCCAAATCGACGGCTCTGTTGCTGGATGCGATGACGCAGCAGACCACGCTGCGCCGTCAGGCCTTGTCTGAAACATTGAAACTCATCGATGACGAGTCCAAGGCCAGGATCGACGCCGCGAAGCGCCAAGGCTTGACCGATGCCGAGCGCAGTGCCAACGTCACACGGGTTGAGGCCGAGATTCTGGCGGCCAAACGCCAATCGATGGCGCAGGCTGCCACAGAATACAAGGCGCACATCGATGCCTTGAACGCAGAGGCCAATCGCCATCTGGCAGAGATTGTGCGCATCGAGGAAGCCAAGCGCCAACTCACGCTCACGACCGAGGAGAAGATTCGCGAACTGCGCCGACTGGGCATGACCGAGTTCGAAGCGCTGGAGGATCGCAAGCGTCAGGTTGTCGAGCTGCAGACCAAGGCCAGAGATGCGCTGGCTGCTGGCGAGTTCGAACACGCTAGAGAGTTCGCGCAAAAGGCGATGGACCTCGCGGCTCAGGTCGGCAGCAGCCAGACCGCGGAGGCGAAGAAGGCAGAAGAAGCACGGAGGCAATCCGAGCAGGCCTTCTCCCAAGTGGCGCTGCTGGAAGCGCAGTCGCGCGAGGCCTATCGCAAACAGGAATACGCCACCGCTGACGCACTGATGCGCCAAGCCGATCAGTTGCGTGCAGACCTGGCACAGAAGACCAAGGAATCCGACGCCGCCATCACCCAAGGCAAGGATGGAGTGAACCGCGCCGTGCAAGACATCCGCGAGTCAGAAGACATTCTGAACAAGACGCTCGATGCCCAAGCCCAGGCGCACCAGAAGGCAGCACAGGCGGCGCTGTCAGCGCGTGATCAGATCAAGCAGACCCTGCTTGATACCGAGTCCCAAATCGATCAGATCACGGCCAAGCTCAAAGACGGTCTCAAAGTCACGATCGATGCCGACACCAGCCGGTTTGACAAGGCGCTCGCGGAACTCGACAAATCCCTGGCCGAGAAGGAACGACTGCTGCCGATCAAGGCCGATCTTGAGCAGGCCCAGAAAAAACTGCAGGAATACGAGCAATTGCTCAAGGAAGGCAAGACGTTGCCGGTTGACGCCGATGTCAGTCAGGCCAAGGCTGCGCTGGACAAACTCACCGCCTACGCCAAAGAAAACTCCCTCCTTGAGCTCCGGGTCACCACAGAAAAAGCCCAAGCTTCAATCACCAACGTCGAAGGCATGATCAAGGCGCTGGGCAACCTCAGGACGGAGTCCACGCACAGCGTCAGCACCAATGTCGATGCCGCGAGAAGCCAGATTCAGAGTCTCAATGGTCTGAACACCAGCAGCACGCACACGATCTATGTGCAAAAAGTTGAAACCAATGCAGCCGGTGGCGTGGTTGGATCCGGTGAGAGTTACTTTGCAGAGGGCGGCGCCGTTGCGCCTGCCTTCCCACGCATGGGCGGCGGCTCGGTGCCGGGCTCAGGCAATAACGACACGGTGCCACGCAGCCTGGATGCGGGTGCCTTTGTCTTGCGCAAGGCGGCTGTGCAGAAATACGGCAGCACAGTGCTCTCGCGCCTGGCCAACGGTGTCGCCCGCTTTGCCAGTGGTGGTTCGGTCTCACCCGATGTGCGCGCACCTGTCAAACGCAATCGCGACGTCGCCGAGGCGCAGAAGATGATGGAACTGGGCCTGCAAGGCGCACGAGACTACGCCTTTTGGCTGCGCATGCACTATGGAGCCGGCGTCGACATCGGCTTCGAGTGGGGCCAGGGCCAATACTACGGCCGTCAGGCAGATGTTGACCGAAGAACGCTCGAGGCTTTGGCCGGTCGCTCAAAACTCAGCTCCGCCGAACAGCAGGAGGTCAACACTGTCAAGCAGCATTGGCGCACACCGATGGCGCAACCACAGCTCTGGGGCAAGGATCTTGAGCGCGATCTGCTGGATTACATGGAGCAAAACCAGGGTCAGTTCTTTGGCCGCGGTGGTGTCGCCAGGTCCGACAGTGTTCCTGCGATGTTGACACCCGGCGAGTACGTGGTCAATCGATCCGCAGTCTCACGATTTGGCGCCGGCTTCTTTGAGGCCCTGAACAACCTGTCGATGCCAGCGCAAGCCTTGGCTCAGCGGGTGCAGGGTTTTGCCAGCGGCGGCCTGGTGCAGAGCCTAGGCCTTGCGATCGACCGTCCGGTATTCGCGGCCGATGCGGGACCGATGCGCACCGTGCGTGTGGAACTCGCCTCGGGCAGCAACAAGGTCAACGCAACCATCGATGCGCGCGATGAGTCGCGTCTTCTGCAACTGCTTGAAGTAGCCCGAGCCCGGGCAATCTGAGGTTAATCCTGATGCAACTGAAAAACCTCTCCGATGAGGTGACCCTGGCGCTGCCCGATGATTTACTGTGGAGCGATGAGCACGCCTGGACGCCGGCCGTGGCCTCCGTCTCCTACTTGATTACCGGGGCCCTCATGGTGCAGTCAGCGTTGAAACAGGCCGGGCGTCCAATCACGCTCACGGGTGCGATCGACATGGCGTGGGTCACGCGCGCCGTGATCACAACACTTTATGACTGGGCGAGTGTTCCATTGGGCGAGAGCACAGGCCGGTTTGAGCTGACCTTGTTGGACGCGCGCGCCTTTACCGTGGCCTTTCGCCACGCCGAGACGCCGATCACCGCCGAGCCGGTCACGGGGTTTGTGGCGCGCCTTGATGCCGACTTCTACCGCCTGACGCTCAAGCTGATGCAAATCTGAATCTGGAAAATAGCGGAGTCTCCATGCCAATTCTCACCGGCGACATCAAGCTTGTTGCCTCCCAAGTCATGAACGACGTGCCCGAAGGAGGCGGCGCGCCGACCAGCACCATCATCGTCGATGGTGTGTCCAACGCCATCTTCCCCGACATCTCCGAGCTCGACCGTGCCGGCGGCCGCGTCAATTTGAGGAAGCTGCACGTCAGCGTTCAGACCACCGACGTCGATACCTATATGGGCAGCAATGTCATCGTCGCCGAGCCACCGGCCGACCCCAACATCAGCGTCACCCTGTTCTCCACCAAAAGCACGTTCGATCGGCGGGATGCGGCCAGTGCCCGGGTCGAGAGTTATTTGAACCGTGGTGCCATCTGGGGTGGCATCCTCTTGAACAACCATGTAGCGGGTCAGCGCAGCGTGCAGCTGCTGCAAGCCCAAAACACCGAACTGCCGAGCGTGGGTCAGACGCTGGTGGTGGCCCAGTACGAGGGACTGGTCAACGAAATCTCGCAGTTTGTGCGGACCACGGCCGTGAACTACGTGGTTCGCATCTACTATGACTCCCAGGCCAAGGCCGTTCCAATGTGGGTGGTGACCTGCAACATCAGTGACGCGCTGCGCTATGACTTTGGCGGCTCCGAAGGCAGTTTCGATTTGAAAGTGGCCACCGGTGCGGCGCGCGTGCGCGATACGGTGGTGGCGGACGCCGGTACTTACGTGGGTGTGGTGCCGCTGGAGCTCGATGCTGCAATAGGCGACTTCACGGTCACCACCAAATCAATCTTTACGCAGCTTGTGCCCAGCGCCCAGACCGAGACCCCGATCTCGGACGTGCGCACCAATGGTCTGAGCACAGCCCTGATTCCCACGGGCAGCGGGGTCACCCAGACGCTCACCATGACCTTCAGCACCTCGCAGAACCTGTTTGTCGGTGGCCCGATCTATCCGGGGTCCTTGAGCGTCGTGCGCGCCGGGGTCACGGTGACCGACAGCGGCGGCTTGCTCAAGAGCGCCGGCGCCCAGGTCGGTACCGTCGATTACGACAACGGGATTCTGAGTCTCTCAACCAATGTTTGGGGTGCCAGTGGCGGAACCCACGTCGTGAGCTTTGTTCCGGCGACGGTCCCGGAATTGATTTCAGACCAACGATCGATTCGGGTCACGGTGGGATCGCGCAGCCTCAGCTATGCGTTCACCATGGACGACCCACCGGTGGCCCGAACCCTGAACATCGCCTATCTGGCGCAGGGCCGCTGGTACGTGCTGAGGGATAACGGCGCTGGGGTGCTCCAGGGCACCAGCAGCGAGTACGGCATTGGCACCGTCAACTACGGATCAGGCAGTGTGAGCGTCACCCTCGGTGCCTTGCCCGATGTCGGCAGTTCGGTGGTGATTCAGAGCTACAGCAAGGTGAGCACCGTGGCTGTGAACAACTCGCTGCTCTCTCACGGCAACAAGGTGTTCGTGGTGCTCAACACCGATGGCCTGCTGTCCGACCAGAAGGGCTCCAAGCCGATCAAGGTCGGCGGCTTGACCGTTGTGTGGTCCTACGGCGCTGTCACCAAGCACGCCTATGACGATGGGCTGGGTGGTCTCACGGGCGACGCCACAGGTCAGGTGCTCTACGCGCAGGGCGTGGTCTATATCTCCCCCAATGAGCTTCTACCGGCAGGCACGTTATTCTCCTTGATGGTCGATGTGGAAAACCCCTACGGCAGTGCATCCCAACTCAGCACGCGTCTGCACAATGCGGCAATCGTCCCGATCACCATCCCCGGCACGCCGGGCTACACCGTCCCTGCCCACGTCGTATCGACGATGGTCAAGGCAGGCACCACCGAGACCATCTACCCGACCCCTGGCAACGTCAACATCGATTGGCAGGTCGCCATCTATTACTACGCCGGCCCCACAACCTCAGCATCTCCCTGGGCTGGCTATCAGATTCTGTTTGAGCACCGCATACAAGTCTTGAAGCTGTCAGACGATGGCCAGGGCCAGTTGTTCTTCATGTTCGAGGGCGCAAAAATAGTCTGCGGCGCCGTGGATTACAACTCTGCTCAGTTCACCATTGCCCCTCATATTCCTCTGGTCGCGACCGATGCCCATGGCCCGATGTGCCTGAGCAATGCAGGGTATGCCAAGGCCTGGAACGATTTCTGCATTCTTGATCCGGGTGCCTACCGCTACATGATGGTCTACAACACCGGTGGAGTTCCCGGTAGTCTGCTGGTGGGTAGCGTGTATACGCCACCGGAGTACATGGACGTTCTGGTGCCCGGCTACGACGTGGCGCCGACCAACCCGACCACTCACACCGCCCCGACTGTCCCGCTGCCACCCACGACCGAACTGGCCTCTGCCGTGGTGAGCCAGTACCTGATCAGCGCACTGATGGTGCCGAACTACACCTTGAAGGGCGTGTCCTTTGACCTGGGCGGCTCCCACTACGTGGAACTCACCGACGGCACCTTGAGCAAGGACCCTTCACCGACCACCGGTGGCGGCACACCCAGCGGCTCGGTCACGTCCTCCACCGGCATTGCCTATATCAGTTCATGGCCGGTCCTGTGCGCGCCAACGATCACGAACTGGCGCGCGCTGATTGCGCCACCTTCCGTGGGCGTGGAGTCGCCTTTTACTGCCTGGTCCACGACCTTCCGCTCGGCGGCGATTCCGCTGAGAACCTCCTCCGTCAGCGTTTTGGGTACCTTGCAGGACGGCACCACCTTCAATGTGACGGCCGATGGACAAGGGCACTTCAATGGGACTCGGGTCAAGGGCAAAGTGGATTACCAGTACGGGCTGATTGAGCTGTATTTCGTCAACCCTGATGGCGACCATGCCTATGACCGGGATTTTGCGTTCCTGTCGATACCGGGAGTCGGCACCCTGCCTGCTGACCTGGCCTTACTCAGCAGCATTCGCTATAACGCAGTGAGCTTCACCTACCTTCCACTCGACGCCGCCATTCTGGGCATTGACCCAGTGCGCCTGCCATCGGACGGCCGGGTGCCGATCTTTAGGGCCGGTGGCTTCGCGGTGGTCGGGCATACGGCCAGCGTGACGGCCACGGTATCGAATAGCCAGGTGATTGACTGCGCCCGCGTGCGCCTGAGCCGGGTTCGGGTCGTGGGTCATGACGGTGTCGTGATCAATACTGGGTACGCAGCGGACCTGGAAGCCGGCACCGTGACCTTCACGAGCGTGGCCGGCTACAGCCAGCCGGTCACCATCGAGCACCGGATCGAGGACATGGCGGTGGTGAGCGACGTGCAGATCAGCGGAGAGCTGACCTTCACGCGACCCCTGACCCATGCCTACCCCATCACCAGTCCACTCAGCAGCTACGTCAGCAGCGCCTTGGTCGCCGGTGACCTGAAAGCCCGTGTCAGTCTGGTGTTCGACCAGGCCACCTGGAACGGCACGTCTTGGCTGGATCTGGTCAGTGGCGCCAACGCGACGGGCACCTTCAATGACGCCGCCTATCCGATCATCGTGACCAATGCCGGGGCTCAGACAGAGCGCTGGGCCCTGGTGTTCACCAGTACGACGACCTTCAATATCGTTGGCGAGCATGTGGGCGTGCTCGGTACCGGCTCCATCAATGGCGGCACGACCTATTTGGGTGTTGATGTCGCCTGCGCCCCGATCAACCCTGCCACAAACACGGCGTATTTCGTGATCCCCAAGATGGGCTTTGGTCTTGGCTGGGCCACCGGAAACATTCTGCGCATCAACACGGTTGGCGCCATGTTCCCGGTCTGGGTCGTGCGCACGGTTCAGCAGGGGCCGAATACCGGCATTTCGCACTCGTTCACCTTGCTCAGTCGCGGTGATGTCGATCGTCCATAGGAGCTTCTAATGTCTTGTCCGATAAAGTTCTTCGATAACACCATGCAGGGTGCGCCCACCCTGGACAACAACTGGGGCAGCCTTACCACGCTCCTTGACGCCTGTCTGGTCACAGGCTTCAACGCCAAGACGATTGCCTCTCTGACCAGTGCCGCGGGCGTGGCCACCGTCACGATCACGGCCGGACACCTGTTCCAGGTCAACCAGGTGGTCGCGATTGCCGGCGTCGACCAGAGCGCCTACAACGGCGAATTCAGGGTCACTGCCAGAACCTCCAACACCTTTACCTTCGACATCACCGGCAGCCCGACCAGTCCGGCCACCGGCACGATGTCGGTGAAGGCGGCCCCGCTCGGCTTTGAGATTGCCTTTACGGGCACGAGCAAGCGCGCCTACCGCAGCACCAATGTGCTGAGCAACAAGCCACTGCTTCGCGTGGACGACAGTCTGGGCAGCGGCTACACCACGACCTACGCCAAGAAGGGCAAGGTGACCCTGGCTCAGAGTATGAGCGATATTGACACTTTTACGGGAGCCAGAGCCCCGTATGACGCCTCCGTCCCGACCAAGAACGAGGCAACCACCGGCTCAGGCACCACCGTCTATGACGGCTGGTACAAATGGTATTACGCCAAGATTGACAATGGATCCTACGGCGACCACAGCACACCCGATGCAGGTAATCGGGAGTGGACTTTGATTGGGGACGACCGGGGCTTTTACTTCTTCCCGCAGTGGACGCCTGTCACTCAGGCCTACACCTGGGGCGGACGCGCAAGTTATGCGTTCACCGACTTCCAGAGCTATCGGGCCTCAGATGGGTTTAACACCATTCTGGCTGCGACCGAGGTCTACAACACGGCGGCTCTTTGCACCCTCAGTGGGGCCACCGCCAACGGTCACATGGCCTCTTCCCTGGACTTTGCTGGCAAGGTCATATTGAGGGACCATACGCAGGTCGGTGGCTATATCCGAGCCGGCATTTTTGGACTCAATACCAACAATACCTCTCAGGTCAGCGGCAGAACCACCAGCGTGCCCTGGCCCAACGGCCCTGACTACAGCCTGATCGTGCATCCTGCCTACATCAGACAGGAAAGTCCGGGTCATATCCGGGGCAAGATGCCCGGTCTGCTGCTGGTCTACAACGATTCCACCAGCTATCTGCAGGGTGATCTGATCACCGGTGTGACCGGGTATCTGGGCAAGACCTTCAAAGTCGTGCGCGTGGGGTACGCCACCGAGAAGGAAAGCGCCATGATGCTCTTTGATCTCACTGGGCCCTGGTGGTAAGTCATGGCAGCCCTGTCTCCTTCGGAAATCTACGCAGCCGATCCGTACTTTGACTTTGTCACCGTGCTCCTGTCTGGCAGCGGGTCGGTTGGAAGCTCTGTGATCAGTGGCAATGAGATCACGAGCAAGGTCGTATCCCAGTACAGCGGCACGCACCCGGTTCTCATCAGCAGCGCGCAAAGCAAGTTCGGTGGCACTTCCTACAAGGTCGATGGCCTGGGAAACCTCTCCATTCCTTCTGCTTCGACGATCGTGATGGGGACCAGCAACTTCACTGTCGAGTGCTGGTTTTATGCCGATACGGCTTCCGCCTCGATGTATGTCTACGGGAACTTCAACAGCAATGCGGTGGGGCATAACGCACTGCAATGGATCAACGGGATCTTGTATTGGTATTACGCCGGCAATACCGCCATCGTCATGACGGGGGCGGTCTTGTCCCTGAACACCTGGTATCTCTTTGCTGGGGTCAGGGTGGGAAACACCCTGACCCTGTACATCGACGGTGTGGCCCGTGGCACGGCGACCTACACCAATGTCTTTGGAAACAGTGCCACACCCCTCTACATTGGAAACACGAACTGGACCGATCAGCAATGGAAGGGCTACATTGATGATTTCCGGATCACGCAGAGCTTTGCCCGGTACACGACGGACTTCACACCGCCCGCGGCCGAGTTTGCCTGGCTGGACCATATCTACTTCACCAAGCGAATCATCGATGAGCCCATTGGCTATGTGTCCCTGATGCCGCCAGAAGGCCTGGATTCAATAGGCCCCAGACGGCGCGTAGTGAACACGATGCAAAAGCGAATCGCCTACTTCGGCGGCACCGGAAAAATCACCGGTACGGTCAAAGTGAGCCCCAACCTGCCAGCCCATCGCGAGGTGATCCTGCTGGATGAGGTGGCCCATGTTCTGTTGAAGTCCACTTGGAGCGATCCGGTCACGGGCGCCTATGAGTTTGACTATCTGGACATGGCTGCGACATTCACCGTGCTGGCCTATGACTACACGAAAGCCTACCGAGCGGTGATCGCCGACAGGGTCGTTCCGGAGCTTATGACATGACAATGGGAATATCGGCAGCCCACAACGACTACCGACTGGCGGGCAGCATCGCCTTTGCAGACTCGGCGCCAACTCCGTCCAGGATTCAGTTCTTTATTGCTGAACATCCGACCTTGGGCGGGACACCGGCTGAAACGCCGCCATTGGAAATCGTCTTGGCTGTCCCCTGCGGAGCAGTCATTGATCATGTGCTGGTGCTGGACCAGGCGAGCAGCACTGGGGACCTGATCATGGCCACCGCGACCGTAGTTTGGGCCAGATGGGTCAATGGGGACGGAGCGTTGGTGGCCGATGGCACAGTTACAGATTCTGCGGGTAGCGGTGACTTCAAACTGGCTGGCACGGACGGCACAATGCTGTACGCGGGGGCGAGGGCCATTCTGGGTGCCAGTACTTTGACCTAGACCATGGCACAGGACCTGAAGTTTCAGGCGGTACCTGAAACGGCCGTCCCGATTGAACTGATCTTTGGGCTGGAGAATGTATTTGTCCCGCCGACGGAGCAGACGGTTACTCTGTGCGGGACGCTGCCGGTGTTCGGTGGAGTGGTGCCGTTTACCGCGCCACGGGTTCAGTTCATTGCTGCCACGGGCACGCTGCCGGCGTTTGGTGGCACCGTCCTATTCTCGGTTCCTGCCGATCAGACAGTAAGCCTGAACGGGGCACTGCCGGCTCTGGGCGGCACTGTCACGATCGCCATTGGTGTTGGTGTCGCCATCTCCGGCGTCTTGCCGCGTTTCTCAGGGACTGTGAACGCAATCTACGACTCGCAGACCGAGCGCCCGATGGTCGGTCAGGTGGCCTCAAACTACCAGATCGCCGTGCGTGCTGAGACTGGTATCGAGCAGTTGCAGCAGCATGCGCTGGCGACCGACACTGGGTTTGCAGGGTGGTTCAGCAACGCACAGCGTGCGGCAACTGAGGTGGTCAATTCGCCCTTTACGGAGGCTGACCGCGTGGCCACGGTGGTATTGCAGAAGCAACAGGACGGAGTTACTGCGGGTCTGAGTATGTCCAGCAAGGCGCAGCACGGTGTGATGGCCGTGGGGCCTGAGTTGCTGGGCTCGTTCCAGGAGGGTGCGCGCGCCTGGGCAACCTGCAACCATCTGTTTCAGGACGGGCTCAAGACGCCCCGGGTCTACTTGCACGCGCGCTGGTCAGAGGCCCTGCACAGGGGTGGCCGCTACAGAGGGCATGCGGGGCCTGCGATGCCCCGGTCGCGGTACTGGCGGGCCTTCTTTGAGGAGGCATGGGTGCCGCGGCCGGGCATTCATGTGGCGCCTGTGCTGCCGATTACACCCATCCCGTATTGGGGTGGGCAGCTGCTGTTTGCTTGCCCGCCGTTGGCGGCGCCGCTGCTGGTGTTTGGGCTGCGCCAGTGCGAGATCACGCCGGTGGACGTGGTCATTGTTCCTGTCAGAAGGGTGTACTTTGTGATCAATGATGTGAGTCTGCACCGAGTCATCGATGGTGTCGAGGTGCCGGTTTTTAGCCTGTCGCTGTCGCTCGATGCCGCGTCGTGGGCTTGGGGCTTCGAGGCAACGCTGCCTGCAATCGCCGGGGCCCTGGTCGATCCAGGCAACGGAGCGGGGCCTGTTGCGCTTCTGGCCAGCGTCAATGGCGCGGACTTCCATGTGTTTGCTGAGAGCATCAGCCGTGAGCGCACCTTTGGCGATGCCACCATCAAAATCACTGGCCGCGGAAGAAACGCGGTGCTTGCGGCGCCGTATGCGCCAGTGATGACCTTCTCGAATACCGAGGCTCGCACGACTCGGCAGTTGATGGACGATGTGCTCACTCTGAATGGCATCACCCTTGGTTGGACCGTTGATTGGGGTCTGACGGACTGGAATGTTCCATCCGGTGTGTTCGCACATCAGGGCACGTGGATCGAGGCGCTCTCTTCGATTGCCGGTGCTGCCGGTGGCTACCTGATCCCGCACAGAAGCGCGCAGAGCATTCGTGTGCGTCATCGATACCCCGTAGCACCCTGGGAGTGGGACACGGTCACGCCTGACTTCGTCCTGCCCGTTGACGCGGTCCAACGCGAATCCCTGCGCTGGTTGGAAAAGCCGTCCTACAACCGGGTGTTTGTCTCGGGGCAGGAAATTGGCGTGCTTGGACAGGTGACGCGCGCCGGGACAGCGGGCGATGTCCTGGCGCCCATGGTCGTTGATTCCCTGATCACTGAGGCGGCTGCAGCGCGTCAGCGTGGCATCGCAGTTCTGTCTGACACCGGCCGCCAGATCGAGGTGACTCTGCGGCTGCCGGTTCTCGCGGAGACGGGAATCATCGAGCCCGGCGCCTTTGTCGAGTACCAGGATGGCAGCCAAGGTCAAACGATCCGTCGGCTTGGCCTGGTCCGTGCGACCCAGGTGCAAGCGGGGCTGCCGGAGGTCTGGCAGACGCTGGGAGTGCAGGCCTATGCATAACGTCTATGAGCAGTTTCGTCAGCTGTTGCCCGATGCGCCGTTGCAGGTGGGCACGGTGACTGAAATCGGGACTGGCGTTATCACTGTGCAGTTGCCAGGCGGCGGAGTTGTTCGTGCGCGTGGCAGCGCTGCATTGGGTCAGAAGGCCTTTGTGCGTGACGGTGTTCTGGAAGCCATTGCGCCATATCTAACACTGGAGATTATTGAGATTTAGAGCAAGAGCGCTACCCCGTTTATTGACCCTGAGGCCCGCCTTGATGTTTGCACATCGGGTGGGCTTTGCTTTTTTAGGAGACTGCAAATGAATGCACCCACTGTGACCGATGGCATGGTTTCCCTGCCCAAAGATGAATTTGAGAAGCTGCTTGTGCATGTCGCCGAGCTTGGCGCCCGACAGGCACTATCCGAAGTCGGTTTGGAAGGACCGCAGGCAGCCAGTGATATTCGTGAACTTCGCGGACTGCTGGACGCATTCAATGATGCCAAGCGCACTGCGGGGCTCACCATCATCAAGATGCTGGTCACCGGGCTTGTGATGGCGCTCTTGGCCGGTGCCTTTGTGAAACTCAAATTGTTCGGAGGTGGCCAATGATCGAGACACTATTGGGTGGACTGCTGGGTGGTGCTTTCCGGCTGGCTCCTGAAATCCTCAAGTGGCTTGATCGCAAGGGCGAGCGTGGCCATGAGCTCTCGATGCAGGACAAGGCGCTTGAGTTTGAGAAGTTGCGTGGTGCGCAGCGCATGGCGGAGATTGGTGCCAGTGCGGATGCGGCGTGGAACACCGGGGCGATTGAGGCTTTGAAGGAAGCGGTGGCGGGGCAGGGCAGGCCGTCAGGGGTGAAGTGGGCGGATGCGCTGTCTACCAGTGTGCGACCGGTCATCACTTACTGGTTCATGGCGCTGTACTGCGCAGCCAAGGTTGCAGCGTTTGTTTCGGCCGTCACCGCTGGTGCTGGTTGGGGTGTGGCCATCCTGCACGCCTGGACGGAAGCGGATCAGGCGCTTTGGGCAGGGGTGCTGAATTTCTGGTTCCTCGGGCGCGTGTTTGATCGGGTGCGGCCGTGATTGAGGTGCCGCAGGCAGCGGTTGAGTTGGCTAAACGGTTTGAGGGATTTCATCGGATGCCGAAGAACGACCCGCGCCGGGCGTATCCGTATGTCTGCCCTGCAGGGTATTGGACGATTGGTTGGGGACACCTGTGCCAGCCAGATCACCCGCCGGTGACCGAGGCAGAAGCTGAGGGCTATCTTGCCGCCGACCTGATGACCGCGCTGGTCGCCACGCTGCGCTACTGCCCGGTTTTGGCCATTGAGCAAGAAGACCGACTGGCAGCGATTGTTGATTTCACATTCAACCTCGGTGCCGGGCGTCTGCAAGCCTCCAATTTGCGGCGGCGTATCAATCTGCGCGATTGGTCCAGTGCTGGTCAAGAGTTGCGCAAATGGGTTCATGGCGGCGGGAGGGTTCTTCCAGGACTTGTCACGCGGAGGGAAGCCGAAGCGGCTTTGCTGGCGTGACTTCCCAATCAGGCCTGGCGTAAAGTCCGGCCTATGGGCATACGCTTTCGCAAGTCGATTTCATTCGGGAAGTTCTTTAGGCTGAACTTGAGCAAGTCAGGTGTCAGCCTGGGGATGGGTCCAAGGGGCTTGAACGTCAATCTTGGCCCGCGGGGCGTGCGAGAAACCATTGGCCTTCCGGGAACGGGGCTTTACTACCAGGAATCGCATCAGTGGCCAAAGTCGCCAGATGTCGCTCCAGCGGAGACTTCGCAAGAGGCAACTAACGCCGAGCTTGGCTGGAAAATTATTGGCATCGCCCTCGCATTCTTTGCACTGGTCGTGTACTTTGGCAGTGGATCGTCCAAGACAGAATCAAATCGTCCGGCCAGGATTGCCAAACCTGCACCATCCCAGCCGCTGCCACCGGTCATCGTACCCAAGCCTGATCGTCCGTTGAATCATGATGAAGTCCGTGAACTTCAGACCTTGCTGAAGAAGCAAGGTTTCAACGCCGGCACACCCGACGGTGCTATCGGACCCAAGACGCGAGCAGCGGCACAGGCATTTGCCCGTACGCAGCAGATGAAAGACGCGCAGGGTGAGCCCTCCCTACGGGTGCTGGACGTCGCTCGGGGACGTTGAGCACGGCGTTCATGGAAATCAACCCTGCTTCTGACGCCGGATACCAGTCGGCCGTGGTCCGGGACGCCAGAGCGGTCACACAGGTTACGGGTTGGTCTTCCTTGACCTGGCCGGCTCCAGTGTAGCGGGAGCCGACGGTCGCGGCGAAACCTAGGGTTGCGATGATTTTTCCTAACCGGTCATTGCCGACGGAGGTCCAATTTCATCATTCTCACGACCGTAAAACTCAGAACCAGTCATTCGGGGGAGAGGTTCGATCTTTGCAAGTGGCGGTGGTCAGCGCAGCGCTTTCGCCTTTGAAATTCCAGATGGACAAATTGACGAAACGTCAATCTGGTGGTCTCCATCGACAGTGGACTTTCTTGTACGATTTTATATTTCAAGGATCGTTGTAGAATTGCATGATGGAAAAAATACTTGCCACATCCGTTTTCGAGTCTCTCGCCTCAGGCGTGCGTCTTGATGTTTTCAGGCTGCTCATCAAGAAGGGGACCGAGGGCATGGTGGCCGGCGAGATCGCCACCACCTTGGATGTCCCCTCCACCAATCTATCCTTTCACCTCAAGGCAATGACGTACGCCGGTCTGGTCAACGTCACGCAAGAGGGGCGCTTCCAGCGCTACCGCGCCAATCTCCCACTGATGCTGGATTTGATTGCTTACCTCACCGACGAATGCTGTGGTGGCAAACCGGAACTGTGCGGCGATTTCAGCGCCCAGGCCATTTGTCCCCAGTGCGTCGATAAGGCTTCCGCATAGGCTAATTCGACGGCTGAAAGCCCTTACGACGCAACCTTAGTTTCAATTTTTCAAGGAGCTTAGAAATGAAATCAATCAAGGTGTTCGACCCCGCCATGTGCTGCAGCAGCGGCGTGTGTGGTACCGAGGTTGACCAGACGCTGGTTAACTTTTCTGCTGATGTGGAATGGGCCAAACAAAGTGGGATCACCATAGAGCGCTTCAACTTGGCGCAGCAACCCATGGCTTTCGCCGATAACGCAGCCGTGAAAGGCTTGTTGGAACGCAGTGGAGAAACCGCATTACCGGTGATCCTGGTCGATGGCGAGATGGCTCTGGCTGGTCGTTACCCGACCCGAGACGAGTTGATGCGTTGGACGGGAGTCAAACAAACTGCCTTGGCGAAGAATGCTGCTGGTAGTTGCTGCTCCGGCGGCAAGTGCTGCTAACCCGGCCACGACGGACTCTATGAAATTTCTTGACCAACCCCCACGCTTTCTTTTCTTCACAGGCAAAGGCGGGGTTGGAAAGACCTCCATCGCCTGTGCCACGGCGATTCAATTGGCATCTGCAGGACAGCGGGTCTTGCTCGTAAGTACGGACCCGGCGTCAAACGTGGGTCAGGTATTCGGTATTGCAATCGGCAACCGTATCACGCCCATCCCGAGCGTGAGCAACTTGAGCGCCCTTGAGATTGACCCACAAGCCGCTGCACAAGCCTACCGCGACCGCATTGTCGGTCCGGTGCGGGGTGTATTGCCTGAGACGGTGGTCAAAGGCATAGAGGAGCAACTCTCGGGCGCCTGCACCACAGAAATTGCGGCATTCGATGAGTTCACCGCACTGTTGACCGACACAGCGTTAACCCATGATTTCGATCACATCATCTTCGACACGGCACCCACCGGCCACACGATCCGAATGTTGCAGTTGCCGGGGGCTTGGACCGGGTTTCTGGAAGAGGGCAAGGGTGATGCTTCGTGCCTAGGCCCGCTGGCCGGACTGGAAAAACAGCGTACCCAATACAAGGCTGCAGTAGACGCCCTGGCCGACCCCGAGCGCACGCGCCTGATTCTTGTGGCCCGCGCCCAGCTGTCCACGCTGCGAGAAGCGGCGCGCACTCATGGCGAACTGGCAGGCATTGGTCTATCAAAGCAGTTCCTTGTCATCAACGGAGTATTCCCCGCAGCCGAGGCTGGGCAAGATCCCTTGGCTGCGGCCATCTGCCTGCGAGAGCAAGCCGCGCTGGCGGCCTTGCCCGCCGAGCTGATGACGCTGCCGACCGATCAGATTCCACTCAAAGCATTTGATTTGGTGGGCTTGCCGGCCTTGCGTCAGTTGCTGGTCCACACCCTGCAGTTGCCAGCAGCAACCATGTCGGAAGCCATCAAGATAGAAGCGCCCAGCCTGTCGCAATTGGTGGATGACATCGCCGCCGATGGTCATGGATTGGTCATGCTGATGGGCAAGGGTGGCGTCGGCAAAACCACCATCGCTGCGGCGGTGGCGGTTGAACTCGCCCATCGCGGCCACACCGTTCACCTGAGCACCTCGGACCCGGCAGCGCACTTGGTTGAAACCCTGCACGGAAGCCTGGAGCATCTCACAGTCAGCCGAATTGACCCACATGAGGTGACCGAAAGCTATCGCGCACAGGTGCTGGCCAGCAAAGGTGCCAAGCTCGACGCCCAGGGCCGTGCTTTGCTAGAAGAAGACCTGCGTTCGCCTTGCACCGAGGAGATTGCGGTGTTCCAAGCCTTCTCGCGCATCATCCGTGAGGCGGGCAAGCAATTTGTCGTGATGGACACAGCGCCGACCGGGCACACACTGCTGCTGCTGGACGCAACGGGCGCTTATCACCGTGATGTAGTGCGCCAGATGGAAGGCACTGGAATGCACTTCACCACGCCTATGCAGCAATTGCAGGACCCCAAACAGACCAAGGTGCTTCTTGTAACTCTGGCCGAAACGACGCCGGTGCTGGAAGCCGCCAACTTGCAGGCCGACTTAAACCGCGCAGGCATCACACCTTGGGCTTGGGTCATCAACAACAGCATTGCAGCCACCACTGTGACTTCGCCACTGCTACTTCAGCGCGCTCACAACGAACTGCGCGAAATCGACGCGGTTGTCTCACATCACGCCAGCCGTTACGCCGTTGTTCCCTTGCTGGCGGTTGAGCCGGTTGGGGTCGATCGCCTCCTGCAACTTTCTCATAACCGAACCGTCCTAGAAGAAGCTCTAAATGACTGACAAGGCTCTCAATGTATTGTTTCTTTGCACGCACAACTCAGCACGCAGCATCCTGGCTGAAGCAATCCTTAACCACATCGGACGAGGTCGTTTCAAGGCCTATTCCGCCGGCAGCAGCCCACGCGAGAACCAGCAGCCCAATCCTCTGGGCTTGCAGGTTCTGAAAAGCTCGGGGATATCCGTCGAAGGTTTGCGTAGCAAGTCCTGGGACGAATTTGGCAAACCCGATGCACCCCCCATGGATCTGGTTATCACCGTCTGCGACAACGCTGCTGGCGAGGTCTGCCCGTACTGGCCTGGCCAACCAGCCACGGCGCATTGGGGCTACCTGGACCCCTCAGCCGGCGATGGCACTGATGAACAGAAGCTGGAAGCCTTTCGCCAGACCCTGCACGCGCTCAAGCGGCGCCTGGACATTCTGATCAGCTTGCCGCACGAAAAGCTGGAGAGAACCCTGATTCAACGCACAGCCCGCGACTTGGCAAAAGCGGATGAACATGAACGTGCAATGTGAAGTGATCGCCGAGCAGCCGCTGGTGTCTCGACAAGAATCTAGGAGATTGCGATGAGCGAAGTTACCAAGAAGCTCTCTTTTCTGGACCGGTACCTGACTGTCTGGATCTTCGCAGCCATGGGATTGGGCGTTGGTCTAGGTTACTTCGTGCCTGGAATCGAGGACTTCATCAATTCGTTCCAGGTCGGCACAACCAACATCCCTATCGCGCTCGGCTTGATACTGATGATGTATCCGCCTTTCGCCAAGGTACGTTATGAAGAATTGCCCGATGTGTTCAGCGACAAGAAGGTGCTCGGGCTTTCGCTGATTCAGAACTGGATTGTCGGTCCCGTCCTGATGTTTGCGCTGGCCATCATCTTCTTGCCGGACAAGCCTGAGTACATGGTTGGCCTCATCATGATTGGCTTGGCCCGATGTATTGCCATGGTGATTGTCTGGAACGAGATCGCAAAAGGCTCGACGGAGTACGCTGCCGGCCTGGTCGCCTTCAACTCGATCTTTCAGGTTCTATTTTTCAGTGTTTACGCCTGGCTGTTTGTCACGATACTGCCGCCGATGTTTGGATTGTCGGGTTCTGTGGTGGACATCTCAATTGGTCAGATTGCCGAAAGCGTGTTTATCTACCTCGGCATCCCCTGTGTCGCCGGGGTGATGACCCGCGTCGTCATGCTGCGCTTCGTCTCCAAGGACTGGTATCACGAGCGCTTTGTCCCCAAAATCGGCCCCATCACGCTGGTAGCCTTGCTCTTCACCATCGTTGTGATGTTCAGCCTCAAGGGCAAACTGATTATCACAATCCCGATGGATGTCGTACGCATCGCCATCCCGCTATTGATCTACTTCGTCGTGATGTTCGTGCTTTCCTTCTTCATGAGCTACAAAATCGGGGCCGGCTACAAGAAATGCGCAACCCTCTCGTTTACTGCCGCCAGCAACAACTTCGAACTGGCCATTGCCGTCGCTGTTGCGGTGTACGGCATCAATTCAGGCGTCGCCTTTGCCGCCGTCATTGGCCCCCTCGTCGAGGTGCCGGTGATGATTGGATTGGTTACCGTCTCCCTGTGGTTCAGGAAGCAGTTTTTTGCCGGGGAAGAGACATCCGGTGATCTCAGAACGCAGTGAACTCAATAGCCAGAGCAGGGAATGCACACCGGTTTCGCGTCCTTCATTCTCAGGTAACGATCAAATACGTATTCGCCACAGCCGGAGCACTTGGTCTTGTTGAACGAGCCTTTCACCGGCGTGTACTTGAAATCGGGCTTCAACTCGACCTTGAACAGGGTTTCGTCTGACTGCTCGTACACCCATTTCAGGATCTCGTCGCGAACCTCTTCCGGGATTTCGGAAGGCTCCATGCCTTTCTTGCGATAGACAAAAAACTCGAATTTGCCCATGGCATCAATGAAATCGGGCTGCAGCGAGAACCGTATCCCCCCTTTTTTCGGGTGATAGAAAGTGGCGGCAAGTTTGCCGTAGAACGTCTTGGAAATAAGCAGCTTGCCAAAGGTGGCCCCGGTGGCCACCTGGATGCCATCCATCATGCAAGTCTGTGGATGACCCTCGCCGAGTTCCGCAATCACGAAAAGGCCGTGGTCTTTCTCACGTTCGACCCCCAGTCTTTCAAGGGCAAGGCGACCCATGCGGTAGCCGATAGGCATGAACGGACATTGATGGCCGTGAAATTCAAAGGCCCACGCAGGGGCAATATGTTGTGTTGTCATTTCATTCTCCTTGGTAAGAAAACACTACTTGAAAACATCAAAAAACATCTTCGCCGCAATCACCCACAGCAGGACGCCAATGATCGTTTTGAGCTGATTGCTGGAGAGTTTTGTTTTCATCAACTGCGAGCCGGCAAGCGACCCACCCGCAGCCATGAGTCCCAGAATTCCAAGGAAAGTCGCATCCATTTTCCCGACCGTGGCGTGACCGAGAAATCCGGAGAGAGAAGAAAACACCACTGCCACTGCACTGGTGGCTGCCGCTCGCTTTGCATCGAGCCCCAGCCAGTTGAGTGCGGGTACGATGATGTTGCCACCTCCGACTCCAAGCAGGCCGCCGATAAATCCCGCCGAACCGCCGACACCGGCCCCGACCAGCCAGACCTTTTTCGAGCCGGCAATTTGAGTCCGTACCTTTGCTTGATAAAACAGCATCATTGCACCGGCAAATGCCAAAAACACGGCAAAGAGTACGAGTAAGGTGGTTTTGTCGACGTGGGGTGTTAGGCGAGCGCCTACGGGTGCCAGAATGACAGCCGTGATGGCAACTGGCAATGCAACGCGCCAATCGATCAGCTCGGCACGCCAATAATTGACCGTGGCGAAGGAAAGGCTGATTGCGTTGAGGAGCAATGCGGCCGGGGCAGCTTCAGACAGTGGCACACCCAGATAGTAAAAAAACGGAACGAACAGAAATGCAGCTCCGATTCCGGCCATTGCCAGCAGCCCGGAAAACAGAAACACGATGGGTGCGGAGATAAGGCAGAAAGTGAGCGACATGATTTATAGGAGCCACACCAACATCTTGACTTCGATGAAGCGGCGCGGTGTGTTTCGAATCAGATACCCAAAGTGCTTGCTCATATTTGCGAGAAATCAAGCAGTCCGTTGAAAACGGCGGCTTTGGAACTTTGAGGAGCGGGTCCCATATCGTCAAACTTGCACCACGATTCAGCGGTCATCAACAAATCGCAGCAAACGCAAGGCATTGAGTACGACCAAAACGGTAGCGCCTTCGTGAATCAACACCGCAATCCCCATGCTGGCCCAGCCAAAGAGAGTTGCAGGAATCAGCAGCGCCACCACGCCGAAGGCCGCCCACAGGTTTTGCTGGATGATGGTGTGTGCGGCTCGACTCAAGGCGATGGCAAAGGGCAGACGCGACAGGTCATCAGCCATCAGGGCCACATCGGCCGTTTCCAGCGCCACGTCGGTCCCGGCGCCACCCATCGCAATACCAATGGTTGCCCGCGCCATGGCGGGTGCATCATTGACCCCATCACCCACCATAGCCACCTGCCCATGGTCCTTCAGCAATTCATCGATCACCTTGAGCTTTTCCTCTGGCAACAGCCCAGCGCGCACGTCGGTGATCCCGACCGAGCTTGCAACAGACTTCGCTACTTGCTCGTTGTCGCCGGTCAGCATGACGGCCTGGCGCACGCCCAAAGATGCCAACCGGGCGAATACCTCGCGCATGCCAGGACGCGGGGTGTCGGCCAGCGCCAACAGGCCCAGAAAGACATCATCTGCGCGAACCAGCATGGTGGTTTTGCCGAGCGATTCCCGGTGGATTACCTGCTCGCGAATAGAATCAGGAACACCATCCTGCTCGAAGAGTCGCAAGTTGCCGATGGTTACCTGTCTCGACGCCACCAGCGCGTGCATTCCTTTGCCATTGATGGCCTGCACATTGCCGACTGGGAGCAAGTCCAGCTTGCGCGAGCGCGCTGCCTGCACGACAGCCTGTGCCAGCGGGTGTCCGCTGCGACTCTCAATACTTGCCGCGGTTGCCAGCAGCGTGGCTTCATCCCCATTAAACGAGATCACATCGGTAACGCTGGGTTTGCCTGTGGTGATGGTGCCGGTCTTGTCGAACGCAATCACTGTCAGGTTGCGTAAATTCTCGAGATGTGCGCCCCCTTTGATAAGGACACCGCCCCGCGCAGCCCGGGCAACCCCCGCCAGCACGGCGGAGGGCGTAGCGATTGCCAACGCACAGGGAGAAGCCGCAACAAGGACCGCCATAGCCCGGTAGAACGATTCGGCAAATGGCATGCCCAACAGCGGTGGTATGACGATGAGCGCCACCACGCCGATGAGCACCAGCGGTACGAACACTTTTTCAAATCGCGTCACAAAGCGTTGGGTCGGGGACTTCTCGGTCTGGGCTTCTGCCACCAGTTGCACCATGCGGGCCAATGAACTGTCTTTGGACAGTTTGGACACTTCCACGGTTAGCAGCCCCTCACCGTTCATCGTTCCGGCGAAAACCAGCGCGTCCACGGTCTTGTCAACCGGCATGGATTCTCCGGTAATAGCAGCCTGATCGACCGCTGACGAACCCTCAAGCACCTTGCCATCGGCCGGAATGCGCTGCCCGGGACGCACCAGGACCTTGTCGCCCCGCAGCAGGTCTTCTACTGCCAGTTCAATTTCCGCGCCGTCCCGCAATACGAGTGCAGTTTTTGGAGCCAGGTCTGCCAGGGCCTCTATGGCATGGCGAGCCCGGTCCATGGCAAGATGCTCCAGCGCATGACCCAGGCTGAACAGGACGAGAAGCAGGGCGCCTTCAGCCCACTGCCCCAACGCTGCAGCACCCATCGCGGCGACGACCATCAAAACGTCAATGTCCAACTCGCGTTCCCGAATGCTCTGCCAGGCATCTCGCAGTGCGTAATAACCGCCAGTCAGGATGGAGCCGCCCATCAAGCCCACGGAAACCCAGTGAGTGCTGTCACGCAACCCCACCAGCCAGCCTGATAGCAGCAGCATGCCAGCGATGGCGCTGACAATCAACTCGCGGTATGGCACCCACCAGGCGGCTTCGTGGTCTTCCTCAAGCACGCTGTAGCCCAGTGACTCAAGGCGAAACACGATCGCTTTGCGAGATACGCGCTCGGTGTCGTATTCCAGGCGCATTCTCTCGGCCGCATAGCTCACTGAGGCTTCCAGAACGCCATCCAGACGATGCAGGGCATGCTCAATGACGGTAGCGCAGGTCGAACAGTCCATGCCATCAATGCGCATCAACTCATGTTGATAGCGAGCGCTGAGTTGGGCTCCGGCCGCTTGCGCCATGCTTCGCACTTGTTGCAGGCTGAACCGTGCGGGGTCGTAGTGCAGGCACAGGCAGAGTGCCCCATCCTGAGGAACAAGGTGTACTTTTTCCAGGCCTTCCGCCTGCAATATTTCTGTCAGGCGTTCAATGCAGGCATCCCGCTCGTCGGGGATGCTGGGGAGTACCAGTGCGAGTTCGAGAGAGAGTTTTTCAGTCATCTGGATTGCTCTGAAGGAAACCCTGTCGCTCAGGCAGAACATGCGCTATCACAACAGATCCTCAGGCGTGAGCGCGCCGATGATCGGGGTGAAGAAACGGCGCCACGCGCTCGCCAGCGGCTCCGTCGTGTAGCGTATGGGGTAGCCCGCTTCCAGCGACTCCCAATGCAGGGCGGACTCGGGGTTTCCAGGCTCGTCAAGTCCGACACGAAAGACTTGCCCCGGTGCCGTGGCTTCGTCAAACACTTTGCCGAGTTCCTGCCCGAATTCGGCACTTTCAACCATCAGAGCTACCTCGGTATTCAAGCGCTTGGAGCGCGGGTCGAGATTCATGGAGCCCATCAGAACCGCCTGGCGGTCGACGACAATGGCCTTGGCATGAAGGCTCGAACCCGAAGACAGCCCCTTGTCTGCGCGCTCTGCTTGATCTGTCGCGGGGCGCAATTCATACAAGACCACACCGCAGGCCAGCAGACGCGGACGGTATCGCGCATACCCCGCGTGCACCACCGGGACGTCGGTGGACGCAAGGGAGTTGGTCAAAACACTGACTCGGACCCCGCGCCGCGCAAGAGCGCAGAGCACCTCAACGCCTTGATCACTGGGCACGAAATAGGGTGAAACCATGAGCACTTCGCGTTCCGCACCCTCGACGATTTTTCGCAATGCAGGAAAGATATCGCCCTTTTTTTTAGCTGCCTGTTCCGTCAGTGGATCATCCGGTGCGTTGGACAAAGCCGTCGCGTTGGCAGGAATC
>Ga0315270_10000101_pt1 | contig 46192 bp, 48 predicted proteins | sample C1_bottom_MG_FD_204932 | JGI IMG/M metagenome (GOLD analysis project Ga0315270, IMG submission 204932) | Sediment microbial communities from Yellowstone Lake, YNP, Wyoming, USA - C1_bottom | ecosystem: Environmental > Aquatic > Freshwater > Lake > Sediment | place: USA: Wyoming | collected... | reverse complement strand
TTCGTGGTTGGTCGTTTGGTGGTTACCTGGCCGCTCTTGCGGTCCTACGTCGGCCAGACATATTCGCCGCAGCAATTGCAGGGGCGCCAGTAACCGACTTTCGGTTATATGACACTTTCTACACCGAGCGATACCTCGGAACCTCAAAGGAAAACCCTAACTACGATGCCAACTCCCTCATTCTGGAGGCTGGGAATCTTCAACGTCCATTAATGATTGTTCACGGATTGGCCGACGACAACGTTGTGGTCGCGCACTCCCTGCAATTCTCGAACGCATTGCTGGCTGCTGGTAAGCCTCATGAATTTCTGCCACTCTCCGGGGCCACCCACATGGCAACCCAAGAAGAAATCGCAGAAAATCTGCTGCTACTGCAAGTGGAATTTTTAAAACGCAACCTTAAATAGGACCAATGTCTCACTATTTTCCCAGGTGAAGTAGGGATTTGTCCACCAAACGGCGGTGGTGCACGGTTACCAATTTGGGGTTTGATTAGGCACGACAGGAATACGTCGATAAAGGTGCCTAGGAGTACAGCGTGGAGTCAGAGAGTTCTGTTGCCAGCCAGCGCGCAAAAGTGCTCGAGGCGATGTTGGAACAACTCAAACACCCTGAGGATGCAGCCGGAGCGGTCGCGGTTTCTTATTTAGCTTCTCGAGCTTCGGCGACAACGCATGATTTTGCAACTGTCTTGAATTGGATCTATCCAGATAGCCGCGACCTAATCGAGTTTGAAGAAAATCGATTCAACAACTTGAGCAATTTGGGTAAGCCTTCGGCTTGGAACGGGATCATCGAACGAACATGGTCTGAGGCCACAATTCTTGACAGCACAGCCACTAGGACTGAAGTGAGATTAACTATTCAAGATTGGACGAAAATTCAGTGGCGTCCAACTCCGGTCTCAATACGGCGCACAGTTGAGCAAGAGGCGTTGGTGCGGAAGTATCCTGAGAAATTCGGCATAGAGGCATTTGATTTTCCAGTAATCCACTCTGGATTCGCCACCAAGCATGAAATTTGCCTTGTTCGCACGGCTAAAGGGTGGTTGGTCTTTCAAGATGATTACGAAGAGCCGATTCTCACACTTGGAAAAATCTCAGGCATTCAAACCTCATTAGCCACGATCTCCTATTTGAAAACAGAATTGACCTTGGATCAATTCCACCGCATTGCTCTACCCGGTGACGGATTAGAAACAGAAGGCGGCCAATTCGATTGGCGGGAGGCCTCGAACTACGCGGCACTCCATGCTGTAATGGGCAATAGCAAGTACAGCGCATTTTTACCCAATGATAGTGCCAACTTTGTTTCCCAGTCCCTTGCCGCTGGGGGCCACTCAATGAGTAGTACTTGGTCGCCTTACACGCCCGCTTGGATAAATAGTCGAGAATTGAAGAACTGGATTCTAGCGTCCGAGCGAGGATTACCAACGGATGAAGGCGCGCTAGGCATGGGTGACATCATCAATTACAGTTATCATTCAAATGGGGTGTACGAAGGTGTCGCTGTGGTTACCGGACTTCCTGGCCCCTTGATCTCCTGCCACTCATCGGGGCATTTAAACATTCCCTATAAGGCAATTGCGGCACCGGGAACAAGTTTCACGTACACAACTCTGTTGTCTTTCTATTAACAGTCATAGCATCAAGACATGAGTCATTCAGATCCACTTGCCGCCGATGACCAATGCACTTGAGCCGTATCTTGGCTATCTATTTGTCACCTCACGCAGACATGTTGCATCCTTTGCCGAACTAAGTTCTGATGAGGCAGCAGCGGTTGGCGTGGCTATTTCAAAACTCAGTTCGGTCTTGAAAGCGGAAGGCGCCGAGCCGGTTTATCTCTTAGGTATTGGACACGCGGTGCCTCACTTACATATTCACCTAATCCCCCGTTGGCCAGATACTCCAAAGGAAATTTCTTGGATCAATGTTCCTGAGTGGGAAGGAGCCAAACGAGGGAATGCAGAGGCTGTAAAAATATGGACGAATCAGTTTCGCACTCGTCTTGAGGCGCTAGGCCGAATGTAATAAGAATGAAATTGCTTCTTGATCAACCGCTAGCCACTCCACATTCAGCCACTGCTCCGAGTTGAGCCAGCGGATTTCGTCATGTGAACCATTTACGATCGGAACTTCAGTTGGATCAGCGAGCGCACATCTATAGACGCGAAGTATCCGGTCGGCGTCAATACTGAAGCCATCGCCTACCTCTATAGCGCCAGAAGTATCAAAAGAAATCTCCACGCCAAGTTCTTCTTTGATTTCCCGTGCCAACGCTTCAAGCGGGGTTTCGCCAACTTCGACTTTGCCTCCCGGCAATTCCCAGAAGCCTGCGCTCTTACCAATTCGTCTAGCCGCCAGCAGCGATCCATCTGTGCGAAGGATCGCCGCGGCGACGACTACTGCTTTGGTCAGTTGGACTTCTTGGCGCGCGCGGTCGAACGCGCACGAACGCTTGCATCGAGAACTACTTTACGAACTCGAACTGTTGCCGGCGTAACTTCGATGCACTCGTCCTCACGGCAGAACTCAAGTGCCTGTTCCATCCCAAGGAATTTCGGCGGGATCAGACGCTCTAACTCATCAGCGGTGGCGGAACGAATGTTTGTAAGTTTCTTTTCACGGCAAGCGTTAACGTCCATGTCTTCGGAACGGGCGTTCTCGCCAATGATCATGCCTTCGTAAACTTCATCACCAGGAGAGACGAAGACGGCGCCACGCTCTTGAATGGTAAAGAGAGCGTATGAGGTAACCGCGCCAAGACGATCCGCGACAAGTGAACCAGTCGGTCTCGTACGCAATTCACCGTGCCATGGCTCATAGCCATCGAATACGTGGTGGAGCAGGCCAGTACCACGAGTCTCAGTCAAAAACTCGGTACGGAAACCGATCAATGCGCGCGAAGGAACTCGGAAGTCCATTCGAATCCAGCCAGTGCCATGGTTGACCATCTGTTCCATGCGCCCTTTACGGAGTGCCATAAGTTGCGTGACGACACCGAGGTAATCCTCTGGCACATCGACAGTCAAAGCTTCCATCGGCTCCTGCAGTTTGCCGTCAACAAGTTTTGTTACTACCTGCGGCTTTCCAACAGTTAGTTCGAAACCTTCGCGGCGCATGATTTCTACGAGAACCGCGAGCTGCAATTCGCCTCGACCTTGAACTTCCCAAGTATCTGGACGATCAGTGTTGAGAACTCGAAGCGAAACGTTTCCAACTAGTTCTGCATCAAGACGATTCTTTACCAACCGTGCAGTCAGTTTCTTTCCGCTCTTACCGGCTAGCGGCGACGTGTTGATACCAACGGTCATCGAAATGGATGGCTCGTCAACAATGATCAACGGAAGCGCCACTGGATTTTCCAAATCGGCAAGAGTCTCACCAAGAGTGATCTCAGCAATACCAGCGACAGCGATGATGTCTCCGGGGCCAGCTTCTTCAGCAGGTACGCGCTCTAGACCTTCGGTCATAAGTAGTTCTGAAATCTTTACCTTCACCATCGTGCCATCGGTTTTGCACCAGGTGACCATTTGGCCTTTTCTAATCGTGCCTTGGCGAACGCGGCAAAGAGCCAACCGTCCTAGATAGGGCGAAGAGTCAAGGTTGGTGACATGTGCCTGCAATGGCGCACCTTCGATAAAGGCAGGCGCAGGAATTGTGTTGTGAATGACGTCGAAGAGGACATCGAGATTCGCTTCCTCAGGCATGCCACCATCGGCTGGTCGGGTAAGAGAAGCGCGTCCGGCTTTAGCCGACGTGTAGACGATTGGAAATTCAATCTGACTTGCGGTTGCGTCCAAGTCCATGAAAAGTTCGTAGGTCTCGTCGACGACTTCAGCTATTCGCGCGTCCGGCCGGTCAACTTTGTTGATTACCAAGATGACCGGAAGGTTCTTCTCAAGGGCTTTACGAAGAACGAAACGAGTCTGGGGCAATGGACCTTCAGAAGCATCGACGAGAAGCAAGACGCCATCGACCATTTCAAGCCCGCGCTCTACTTCGCCACCAAAATCAGCGTGACCTGGGGTGTCGATGATGTTGATGGTGTGCTCGCCTCGTTGAACGGCCGTGTTCTTGGCCAGAATCGTGATGCCCTTTTCGCGCTCCAGATCCATTGAGTCCATGACTCGGTCTTTGGCATCGCCCTGCTCTTTGTAAGCGGCGAAAGCACCTGACTGCCAGAGCATGGCGTCGACCAGGGTCGTCTTACCGTGATCTACGTGCGCGATGATCGCGACATTGCGTAGGTCGTGACGTATTGCAGACATGAAACCCCTGACGTAGAAGATCGCGCGAGAAATAGGTGCGCAGAATGTCTTCCTATTCTAGACGGTCAATGGGCATCGCCTCGCCGCTCTGATCCGCAACCGATTTCAGCCAATTCACCTTCCTGACCTGCGGTTATGTCATGAACCTTGCTCTAATTCAATTATGAGCGGGACTACTGCGGCCCCAAACTCGGGCGCTGACGTACGCCTCAGATACTCGGCGATCTCCGCCGGAGACTGTGCCGGTCCGTTGCGACCTGTGCGTTTTGCTACTTGAACAACCGCATTAACCACAATTTTCGGGCTCAGATCCAAGGAATCCAATAAGAACTCATCAAGGGTTTGAGTGAATAGCGGATAGGGAAGTTTTTCACGCGGAAAGTCTCTACTGTTTTCCGTCACAATTACATCGGCCCGCCCGATCAACGCCGCTGCGACAACATGACGATCATTCGGATCTGGCAGATCGATAGTGTCCGTCACCTTTTCCCATCCCAATACAACCGCGTCAGGAAACGAAACCTCCATCTGTTCCTGTAATCGTGCCAAATATTCTTCCGTCTCCCCTGGAGTCGATCCCCTCTCCAGACCAAGCCTTCGAAGTGTGTAGTCCAGTTCGCGAAGAATTTCTGAGCTCCAAAGTGGTCGGAATACGTGGCCCAGGGCCACTTGCAACAAAACATCACGTCCGCGACTCGGAACCAACACGCAGGTATCCAAAAGTGCGCTAAACGCCACGATTCAACTGCTTGTTCGAACTGTTCTAGCCGCTTTTAGAGCCAGGCGGACAGCTTCAGGATCTGCTTGGTAAAGTCCAAGTCGCTCCGTATCGGCAACCATGTCGGCCAACGCTTCTTCCGCCCGACTCCGCTGATGCTCACGGTAATCAAGTAAATCTACGAGCTTGACCTTTCTGTGCCGATTTGGTTTTTCAAAGGGAATCGCTCCCGATTCGAGCATTCGTACCAATGTCGTCCTGGCGATGCCAAGAAGGTCTGCTGCCTCCTGCGTCGATAGCGTCAGGTGATGAGGTGCAACAGTTACCGCAAGACCGGCTTTCATCGCCGTGGCAACTTGGAGCAATATTTCATGAACTCGCCCGGGAAGTACGACTTCAGTGCCATCTGCGGCCACTAACCGTGGTAGCGGTTCGGGCGTACTAGTACGCCGTGCTTTTTGAGCCGCAAAAAAGTCAACCATGACCGCAGCCTCTGTCTCTGGAAGATACGTACGATCTTCTATCTGAGCCGAGTTACTAGCCATGATTTTCCCCCGATTAATTCGAGCGCTCGCTCGTTTTGATCATTTTCTCACGAACAAGCGATCCTCCGCAAGATCTCCGGAATGTCTCGTTGGTTCAATCTGTACATTTCAGTTCCAGTAACGTACAGTCGAGTTATGTCTATCGAGATACCCGTCACCGAGGCTCGCGAGCGCTTCAGCGAACTCCTCGAGGCCACCTCAGAGCAACCGATCTTCCTAACCAAGCATGGCCGTCGACAAGCGGTGGTTCTTAGTCCCTCCGAATACGAACGACTTCTAGAAGCATTAGAAGACAGCGAAGATCTGACGGCATCCGATTTGGCAATGGCCGAAATTATGGCCGGCTCACCAGCCATTCCTTGGGAACAGGTAAAAGCAGATCTCGGGGTGAAGTGAGTTACGCAATTGAGCTCTCGTCGGGCGCAGCCAAGGCACTAGCAAAAATTGATAAGCCACTTCAGTTACGTATTGTTGGAATAATTGAATTATTGGCAATCGAGCCGCGACCACCAGCGGCAAAAATGCTTCGAGGTGGCGAACATGGGCGTTGGCGAGTGCGAGTAGGTGACTATCGAATCGTCTACTCGATTGAAGATAATCGATTGCTCGTACTAGTACTGCGAGTGGCCCACCGTCGCGAGGTATACGACCGTTAAACGTTAAAGCGGAACTCCACTACATCGCCGTCGACCATCACATATTCCTTGCCTTCGATCCGAACTTTCCCAGCGGCCTTTGCGGCAGCCATCGAGCCAGCAGCAACCAAGTCGTCGAATGAGACAACTTCGGCCTTGATGAATCCTTTTTGGAAGTCGGTATGAATTACGCCAGCGGCCTGCGGAGCGGTATCACCCTTGTGAATCGTCCAGGCACGAGCCTCTTTTGGCCCAGCCGTTAAGTAAGTCTGTAAACCAAGAGTGTTGAATCCGACGCGAGCCAAAGTGGCAAGCCCTGATTCATGTAGCCCAATACTTTCCAGCAATTCCAAAGCATCTGCTTCGTCGAGCTCAGATAATTCAGCTTCAGTTTTCGCATCAAGCAGAATTGCTTCAGAAGGAGCAACCAGAGCCTGAAGTCTTGCGCGCAATTCTGGATCGGCTAATTCGGCAGCGTCGACATTGAAAACGTAAATGAATGGTTTGGCCGTCAATAAATGAAGTTCGCGTACCGACTCCACATCGAAACCTTCGGCAATAAGCATTTTGCCAGCTTCAATAATCGCCTTAGCCGACTTAACTGCTTCAAGAAGCGCAACGTTGTCCTTGGACAGGCGAGCATCTTTTTCCAGTCGTGGCAGTGCCTTCTCGATGGTTTGCATATCAGCCATCGCTAATTCGGTATTGATGATCTCTATATCGCTCTGCGGATCAACTCGACCATCGACGTGTACAACGTCAGGATCGGTGAATACTCGAATCACTTGGCAGATCGCGTCGCACTCGCGGATATTGGCCAGAAACTTGTTGCCAAGTCCGGCCCCTTCGCTAGCGCCTTTCACAATGCCAGCGATGTCTACGAAAGAGACTACGGCGGGCAACTGCTTCTCGGATCCGAAGATCGCGGCAAGCACCCCAAGGCGGGAATCTGGCACCCCCACGACCCCGACGTTAGGTTCAATCGTGGCGAAGGGATAGTTCGCCGCCAGCACGTTGTTCTTGGTCAGTGCGTTAAAAAGGGTGGATTTGCCGACGTTGGGCAGTCCGACGATTGCGATACTTAGGCTCACGAGAAGCAAAGCCTACGCGGTAAGTGCAAGGTGTCGGTCCACCGTGCCACGATGTACCCGTGCGGACCTCCACTCGAAGCGTTTCCAACCCCCACCTGCGGCGTAAGAACACCCCTCGGTTAACTGCCCCTGGGCTGGTAATTCTGCAATCCCTGCTGATCGTCGTGGGATTGTCGGCTGAACTGCTCTTGAGGCATAAAGTGGCCTTCTTCACCGGTCTACTCGTGGTGATCACCTTTGCGGGCGGGGTTTTATTTGCAAGACCAAAAATCGCACTTCTAGCTGCCGTCGTCCCGCCATTGGCAATATTTGGCGCCCTGATCCTGCTACTGCCCACGATCGGGCCATCCTCGTTTTCGCCAACTCAATTGACGTTAGATGTGGGGGCATCGCTAGCAAATCTTGCGCCCTACTTACTTTTCGGTGCTATCGGCGCCTGGGGTATTGCCCTCTATCGCAGATCGTGATCGCGTAAGTCTTTACGCAATTCAGGCGGTAGGGCAAAAAGTAAACTCTCTTCGCTGGCGGTAACGATTTGAACATCTTCGAAACCATGGCTTTTGAGGTGCGCTAAAAGGTCATCGACCAAAATTTCAGGGACCGACGCACCGCTAGTCACACCGATCGTATTGACGCCAGCCAACCAGGAATCTTCTACTTCACTTGCGTAATCAATTAGGTGAGCGGCGCGGGCACCACCTTCCAGGGCGACCTCAACCAAACGAACCGAATTCGAGGAATTAGCCGAGCCGACGACTAACACCAGATCGCAATCAATAGCAATCTGCTTTATCGCGCCTTGACGATTTTGAGTGGCGTAACAAATGTCATCACTCGGTGGATCGATTAGATTCGGAAAACGCTTGCGCAATGCTCCGACCGTGGCCAGGGTTTCGTCGACGCTCAGAGTCGTTTGACTCAGCCATGCAATCTTTTCTTCATTACGCACCTTTACGTGCGCTACGTCATCAGCACCATCAACCACATGAACATGGCTCGGAGCTTCGCCAGCAGTGCCAATAACTTCTTCATGCCCCTCATGACCAATAAGCAGGATGTCGTAATCTTCGGCAGCAAAACGTCTTGCTTCATAATGAACCTTGGTTACCAGCGGGCAAGTTGCATCGATTGTTTTAAGTAAGCGAACTTTTGCTTCTTCATGAACCACCGGGGCCACGCCATGTGCTGAGAAAATAACTATCGCACCTTCTGGAACTTCGTCAGTCTCCTCGACAAAAATCGCCCCGCGCTTTTCTAAGGTATCAACGACATATTTGTTGTGAACGATCTGTTTGCGAACGTAGACCGGAGCACCATAAATATCCAAAGCCTTCTCGACGGTCTGCACGGCACGATCGACCCCTGCGCAATAACCGCGCGGCGCGGCAAGTAGGACACGTTTGGACACCCGTGAAGTCTATTGGTTCATTCCTAAGCATCTACGCTGAGCCCATGGAGACCAGCGAAGAGCATCCGGCGCCCGTGCGGGTGATCTCGGAGGCAATCGGCGAATACATCGGCCGACTTGGCCCGGTCTGGGTTGAGGGCGAGATTGCTGAGATGACAGCCCGGCCCGGAACCGTGATGGCCTTCATGCGATTAAAAGACCCTTCCGTTGATATGTCCATCTCAGTTTCAATTCCAAAAGCATTAATGAAATCAGTTAGCGCCGAACCATTGCCACCAAACGCTCTGATCAAGGTGTTTGGCCGGGTTTCTTGGTATGCACCTCGGGGCTCTATCTCATTGATGGCCAAATCAATAGCTCTAGTGGGTCAAGGCGAACTGCTGGCGCGGATAGAAGCTTTGCGCAATCTGCTGGCTGCCGAAGGACTATTCGCTGATGCAAGAAAGATCCCATTGCCCTTCTTGCCTCGAAAAATCGGCCTTATTTGCGGCCGAGCTAGCGCGGCAGAACACGACGTCGTAGAGAACGCGAAGCGACGTTGGCCCGCAGTTCTATTTGAAATCAGAGAAGTCGCCGTGCAAGGCGGAAATGCAGTTGTCGAAGTCAGTGCAGCATTAAGGGAATTAGATGCACTACCCGAGGTTGATGTAATCATCATCACCCGTGGCGGTGGGTCATTTGAAGACTTGCTTCCATTCAGCGATGAAGGCCTGATTCGTCTGGTATCAAAATGCACTACTCCGATAGTTAGCGCAATCGGACATGAGCAAGATGCCCCCCTATTGGATTTAGTAGCCGACGTGCGAGCATCAACACCAACCGACGCCGCCAAAAAAGTTGTGCCAGATGTTCAAGAGCAGAGCGCGTTAATTAGAGGCTTGCAGGAACGAGCACTCCGTCGAATAACTTCACTTATTGACCATGAAAGTACAAAAATTGCTTCCCTTCTGTCGCGTCCAGTGATTGCAGATCCCACAACGATGATTTCCACCAGATCAGAGGTAGTCACTTCGCTCTTGGCACGGGCGCGCGCGATGTCACCTCAAGCAACTCTTGATCGTGGCTATGCGGTGGTTCAGACCGAAGATGGCACGGTAGTTAGAAGCGCGACGACGATTCAACGTGGCGAGCGGTTACGCTTACGGTTTGCCGAAGGTATTGCAACAGCGGTGGCTGAAGGAGAGAGTCAATGAGCCAAGAAAATATTTCGTTCGAAAGTGCGCGCGATGAATTAATTTCGGTTGTCACTCGCTTAGAAGCCGGCGGAACCAGTTTGGAAGAATCCCTAACGCTCTGGGAGCGGGGCGAGGAACTAGCCAAGATTTGTCAGGCTTGGCTAGATGGTGCGCGCACCCGTCTCGAGTCAGCGCGTTCGCTGCTCAGCGATTGAATTGCCACCATCAATCACTAGACATTGACCAGTCACATACGCTGCAGATGGCGACGCGAGCCAAGCCACTGCACTAGCAATCTCATTGACCTGCCCACTTCGTCCTAGTGGAATTAATAGACCTTCTGCTTCTTCAACTTCAGTTTGTGAACTGCTTGCAATCCAGCCCGGTGCAATTGCATTGACTGTAATTTTGTTACTCCCGTAATCCAGAGCCATCGAACGCGTAAGTCCAACAAGCCCTGCTTTCGCAGCTGCATACGCGGCTTCACCTCGCATTGCCATCGCAGGACCAGTGACACTTGCGATATTGATGATGCGTCCATCAGCCTGTCTGATCATGTCGGGTAACACTTGTCGAGATACCAGAAATGCACTTTCTAAATTGCGAGAAAGACTCAATCTAAAAGCATCTGGGGTGAGTAAATGTGCCGGGCCACTCTCTGGTACACCCGATGCTGCTTTACTGGTCATGCCTGCGTTGTTAACGAGAATGTCAATTGAGCCGTGAGCTGCACGCGAAACCGTTACTAATCTCTCCACGCTTTCCGGGTCAGTTAAATCTCCGACGAAACCGACTGCGTCGATCCCAAGAACTCGCAATTGGGCAACCCGTTCTTCGATCCGAGAGGTCGTCGAAGCAATCGTGACTCGAGCACCTAGTTCTCCTAGATATCGTGCACTAGCAAATCCGATACCAATTTCATTTCCGGCACCGGTGATTAGTGCGCTCTTTCCGGCCAGACTCAGGTCGTCGTAGATCGTCATGCAAGAACTCTATTGGCACACTATTTGGATTTGACCAATCCACCAGCCCACCAGCCACGCAATCCGACGACAATGCCGACACTGAGTAGGACCAAACAAAGACTCATAGCTATGGCACCGGCTGGATCTGTTTCAAGGGCTAAATAAACTTCGAGCGGCAGAGTGCGAGTTCGACCCGGAAACGAACCGGCAAACGTGATCGTGGCACCGAACTCGCCCAGAGCCCTGGCCCAGCAGAGCAATAATCCCGCTCCAATACCAGAGAGCGAACTGGGGATTAAAACTTTCCGAAAAGCCTGAAAAGCGTTGGCGCCATCAACATGTGCTGCTTCTTCTAACGCTGGGGGCACTTGCGAAAAAGCACTTTCAATGGCGAGAACGAGAAATGGCATCGCTACAAAGGTCTCGGCAATCACTACCGCAATCGTCGTGAAAGGAATTGAATAGCCCGTGATGCGATAAAGTGGCCCGCCCAACACGCCATGTCGACCTAATAGTTGTAAAAGCGCAACTCCTCCCACCACTGGTGGCATAACCAAAGGCATAAGGACCAACGAGCGCAGCGTCCCCGACAATCTCCTTGACCCATGAGATAGCCACCAAGCCAACGGCAATCCAAGAAATAGCGCAAGAACTGTCGCCGACGTACTCGTAATTAGCGACAAGACCAAAGTCTGTCGAACTTCAGGTTGGTTAACTAAGGAACCAAGCCGGCGCCAAGGAGTGCGAATGGCCAAAGCGACGGTGGGCAGAACCAACAGGGCAAATCCAACCAAGGCTGGGATTGCCAGGATCAAACTCGAACGATCCTTTTTCACCTAACGGTTCTCGACAATCACATTCGTGGCTTTGATAACAGCGGTAGCGCGATCGCCCGGCTGAAGTCCAAGTTCAACTACTGCCTCAGCGGTAAGCATGCTCACTACTCGATGCCCACCGGATTGAATTTCCACTAAGGCCACTAACCCATCGACTTCCACTCGAGTCACAATTCCGGGAAAACGGTTACGAGCCGAAACCGTGCCAGAACGATCATCTGAAATCGTTAGAGACCCTTCGCGAGCCAATTGCGCCAATTCAGCGCCAGCCACACTTTGCCTTCCAGATTCATCTTTGGCGGAACTAAGCCGACCCGCCTCAATCCAGCGCCGGATCGTATCGTCGGATACGCCAAGCAAATTGGCGGCCTCACTTATTCGATATCTCCGTGATTGCGTCATAAACACCCACAATAGGGTCGCAATTGCGTTCTTGTCACCCTTGGTTACCCTGTAGCCATGAGTCCTATGCACGAAGTCACCAGCCGCAACCTGGCCTTGGAGCTAGTCCGAGTCACCGAATCAGCCGCAATTGCGGCTGGACGCTTTGTTGGCCGAGGCGATAAGAACCTCGCCGACGGTGCTGCCGTGGATGCGATGCGTCGAATGATCAGCACGGTGGCGATGTCTGGCATCGTAGTAATCGGTGAGGGTGAGAAAGACCATGCCCCAATGCTTTTTAATGGTGAACACGTAGGAGATGGAACCGGTCCAGATTGCGATGTAGCGGTGGACCCAATCGATGGAACCACTCTGGCGGCGAAGGGAATGGCAAACGCCATTAGCGTTATCGCAGTTTCGAAACGCGGTTCAATGTTTGATCCCTCAGCTGTTTTCTACATGGATAAGTTAGCAACCGGGCCTGAAGCAGCTGATGTCGTCGATATAACAATTCCAGTTGGCGAAAACATTCGCCGAGTGGCCAAAGCAAAAAGAGAACCGACCTCATCAGTCACCGTGGTGATACTTGACCGGCCACGCCATGAAAAATTAGCTCAAGAAATTCGAGAAGCCGGTGCCCGGATCAAATACATAACAGACGGAGATGTTGCTGGCGCGGTAATGGCCGCCCGCGAGGACACCGGAATCGATTTGCTGATGGGTATTGGTGGCACGCCCGAGGGAATCATCGCAGCATGTGCCATGAAGTGCCTTGGTGGAGTGATTCAAGGACGTCTCCGCCCGAAAGACGACGAAGAGCGCCAACGCGCAATTCAAGCTGGACACGATCTCGATCGAATCTTGACCACAAATGATCTAGTAAGTGGTGACGATGTTTTCTTTGCCGCAACCGGGATCACTGACGGGGAATTGTTACGGGGGGTTCGATACTCAGGCCGAGGAATGACGTCGAATTCCATCGTAATGCGAGGAAGATCACGCACTATTCGCTTGATCAATAGCGAGCATCCCCCCGAATAAAAAGGCCCGAATTTCAATTCTCGGCGTAGGCTGACCACATGCCAGAATTTAATTATTCAGATCTTCTGCCAATCGGCCCTGACAACACCGAGTACCGCCTGATTAGTAGCGCTGGCGTCAAAATCGTTGAAGGTGCCGGACGCAAGTTTTTACAGGTCGATGGCGAAGCAATCCGCCTATTGACCGAGACAGCGATACACGACATCTCACACTATTTGCGCCCTGCACACTTGGCTCAGTTGCGTCGCATTATTGACGACCCCGAATCATCCCCAAATGATCGCTTTGTGGCGCTGGATCTTTTAAAGAACGCCAACATTGCAGCCGGCGGGGTATTGCCAATGTGTCAAGACACCGGCACCGCAATTATTTCTGCAAAGCGGGGACAACAGATCCTGACCGAGGGAAATGATGAGATCGCCGTCGCTCGTGGCGTTTACGATGCCTACACCCGGTTGAATCTGCGCTACTCGCAAATGGCCCCACTAAACATGTGGGAAGAAAGAAACACTGGCAATAACCTGCCAGCGCAAATTGAGATTTATTCTGACACCAAACCTGGCCATGAAAATGAATATTCATTTCTTTTTATCGCCAAAGGTGGCGGGAGCGCTAACAAATCTTTTCTTTATCAAGAGACTAAGGCTGTACTGAATCCAAAATCTTTGATCGCTTTTCTCGACGAAAAGTTGCGAAGTCTTGGCACCGCAGCGTGCCCGCCCTACCACCTAGCGGTGGTAATCGGGGGAACTTCGGCCGAGCACACTTTGAAGACGGCAAAGCTAGCCAGTACGAAATATTTGGATTCTCTGCCGCTATCTGGCGATGGTTTAACGGGTCATGGATTCCGCGATATTGAAATGGAAGCGGAAGTTTTGAAGTTAACCCAAGGCTTTGGCATTGGCGCTCAATTCGGTGGAAAATATTTTTGCCATGACGTGCGAGTTATTCGACTTCCTAGACATGGGGCCTCACTCCCGATTGCCATAGCCGTGTCTTGCTCTGCCGATCGACAAGCTCTCGGAAAGATCACAGCCGACGGAGTATTCATCGAGCAGTTGGAGACCGATCCAGCTCATTTTCTGCCCGATACAACGGATGAACATCTAGATGATCATGTGGTTCGCGTCGACCTCAATCAACCGATGACCAAAATTCGCGAAGAGTTGTCCAAGTGGCCTGTGAAGACCCGGTTGTCATTGACTGGTTCACTGGTAGTGGCTCGGGATTTGGCGCATGCCAAGATTAAAGAAAGGCTCGACGCGGGTCTGCCGATGCCGGACTATTTACGTGATCATGCGGTCTATTACGCAGGTCCAGCTAAAACCCCAGAAGGTTATGCCTCTGGCTCTTTTGGTCCGACTACCGCTGGACGTATGGATTCCTACGTAGAGCAGTTCCAGGCGGCCGGTGGATCATTCGTAATGCTGGCTAAGGGGAATAGATCAAAGCAAGTTACAGATGCCTGCAAGAAGTTTGGGGGGTTCTATCTGGGCTCTATCGGTGGGCCGGCAGCCAGGCTCGCTCTGGACTGCATTAAAAAAGTTGAAGTTCTGGAATACAGCGAACTCGGCATGGAAGCCATCTGGCGTATTGAAGTAGAAGATTTTCCTGCATTTATCGTGGTCGACGATAAGGGAAATGATTTTTACGCCGAAACTAGTAAGCCGCTAACCATTGGCCCCCGTCCGTAGTTCTTAGTACCAACCTGAGTTCTTGGATTTTTTAAGTGCCGAACATGGAGTTCCGTAACGGGATTTCACGTACGACATCCCCCATTTAATTTGCGTAACAGGATTCGTGCGCCAATCACTACCAATAGCTTCCATCTTTGTACCAGGATTGGCCTGAGGAATTCCATACGCGCCACTGCGCTTATTTCGAGCTTTGAAATTCCAATGGCTCTCCTGGGTCCAAAGAGTGTTGAGACAACTCATCTGACCATCGTTCCAAGAATAGGTAAGAGCATTCCATTTGGCTGCCACGAGTTTGGCACCCGATGAGGTGCGAGCCACAACTACATCAAGTTTGGAAATCGCGCTTGTGTTAATGAACTCTCCAACAACTTCTGTATGAAGAGCAGCTGTAACGACGCCGTTCTTAGCTGTCGCAGCCAACGTTGTAAGAAGACGCATGTTGCCTTCTGGAGCATCAATCTGATCAGTTGGAACGTTAACTACCTGTGCCTGTGAATCAGGTGCTACCACGCCATCGGATGCATAGGCGGCAGTTGACACTGAACCCATTGCGATGACTACCGATATCGCAACTTGAATTGGTCGCGCGAACATGTGAACCTCCATTTCGCCAGTTTCTGATGTTGTGAATTGCAGGCCTATATAGACCACATGCAATTCGCGCAAATGCTGCGCTTTCAATATCCAATAACTACACCTTGCCCGTAACGCATACGTAGGTGTCAAATCGGTTTACCTAAATATCCAAGAATTCTGTGTCTAAGCAACAGTTTTAGATAAGAAAAGATGCAGGTCAGAGTGGCTTTTCGGTGATATCTAACAAGATCTAAGAATATCTTTGTTTTGGACGTGGAAACTTAAAAAATTCTTAAAATAACGCGTGTCGTGATAGAAAAAACTTATATTTGTAACGGTTCTTCGAGCATTTCGGTAACCAGTGCTGCAATTGGAGATCTCTCACTTCTGGTAAGAGTGACGTGCGCAAAAAGTGGATGACCTTTAAGCGCCTCAACTACTGCAACAACTCCATCGTGGCGGCCAACCCTTAAGTTATCTCGTTGCGCAACATCATGAGTTAATACGACTCGAGATCCTTGTCCAATTCGAGACAAAACAGTTAGAAGAACACCGCGCTCTAGTGATTGGGCTTCATCGACAATCACAAACGAATCATGAAGAGAGCGGCCTCGAATGTGAGTCAAGGGAAGCACTTCAAGCAAGCCCCGTTCAAGAATTTCTTCAATTGCATGTTGGCTCACAATTGAACCAAGAGTGTCAAAGACAGCCTGCGCCCAAGGGGACATTTTTTCTCCCTCGGTACCTGGCAGATACCCAAGTTCCTGTCCGCCAACTGCATAAAGTGGCCTGAATACAACAACTTTTCGATGTTGTCTCCGCTCCATAACAGCCTCTAACCCGGCGCAGAGAGCTAGGGCGCTTTTCCCAGTGCCGGCCCTTCCGCCTAGCGAGACGATCCCCACTTCCGGGTCGGTTAAAAGATCCAAAGCAACTCGCTGTTCCGCACTTCGCCCATGAATTCCAAACACATCTCGCTCTGCACGAATAAGACGCACTTGTTTATCAGCTGTAACTCGACCTAACGCACTTCCGCGCTCACTTATCATCACGACACCGGTGTGACAAGGCAGATTGCGCGCCTCGTCAATGTCTACCCGATCATTCTCATAGAGCGCGTCCACCACGCTTCCGGCGATTTCTATTTCAGACATTCCAGTCCAGCCACTACTTGAGGCAAGTTCTGCGCGGTATTCCTCAGCAGTCAATCCAATGGAGGCAGCTTTAACACGCAAAGGCAAATCTTTGCTAACGAGGATTACCTTCTTTCCTTCCTTAGCCATATTTGCTGCCACTGCAAGAATCCTTGAGTCACTACTGCCGTCACGGATAAAACCCGGAGGCAAGGACGAGGCATCAGCATGATTCAATTCAACATGTAGCGTGCCACCCAATTCATTGATCTTTATTGGCGCATCAAGCCGTCCAAACTCGATACGAAGATCATCTAGGGATCTGAGTGCTGATCTCGCAAAATAACCCAATTCGGGATGGTCACGCTTTCCCTCAAGTTCTCCTATTACGGTTAAGGGAAGAATGATTTCATGCTCTGCGAAACGATAAATTGCTCGAGGGTCTGCGAGTAAGACGCTGGTATCTAAGACATATGTCAGGCGGCCGTCTGAGTTTTGACGGTCAATAGGCACAAGAAAAAGGTAGGGCGCTAATCAAGTTAAACCTTTGCGACACGCCCGAAGCCAGGGGTCGTTATCTCAGGTTCCAAATCTTCGGTGGCGCGCCGCATAAGAACGCAACGCTCGTAAGAAATCAACGTGTCTGAAATCTGGCCAGTAGGCATCGCAAAAGTAAAATTCAGAGTGCGCACTCTGCCAGAGCAGAAATCCCGAAAGCCGTTGCTCTCCTGAGGTCCTGATCACCAAATCCGGATCCGGCTGACCAGCGGTGTAAAGATGCTCAGCAATTTTTTCTGGACTCAATAATTCAGTAATTTCGGCAAGTGAACGACCTTCAGAAGCATGCTCCTTCAACAGGGATCGAACAGCATCTGAAATCTCTCGCCTGCCTCCATAACCGACGGCGACATTCACATCGATCCCATTGACATCTTTAGTGACTTGTTCTGCCTGATGCAACATCTCAGTTAGATCTGTTGGCAACAGATCTAGTGCGCCAAAAGTGTGGATGCGCCAACGCTTTCTTTCAGCTAACTCAGAGACGGTTTCCTTAATGATCTCGAGCAGTGGTTCTAATTCACTAGCTGGGCGATCAAGATTATCAGTGGATAAGAGCCAGAGTGTTACGTGCTTTACTCGCGCCTCTTCGCACCAACCAAGTAAATCAATAATCTTGCGACCCCCGGCGCGATGCCCTTCCGCGCTGGAACTTCCCGCAGAGCGCGCCCAACGTCGATTGCCATCCAAAATCACGCCGACGTGTTTCGGAGCTTCAAGCTCAACCAATTGTCGAACTAAGCGTCGTTCGTAAAGGGGGTAGATAACGGCCTTAACGCCATTCTTAATCTGACTTTTTAGCGAGCGATTTGAATGAGGCATTTGAACCTAGATCAGTTGATCAGTGAACGAGCGCGTTTTTCGGCGACGAACGAGGCGAAGGGAATTGTCCCGGCTAAGAGATAGAAAATTGTTCGGGGTAGTCCCCAATGCGCACGGCGAGATAGGTCAAAGGCAACGACCACATAAGCTGCGTAAAGAAATCCGTGAATCGGTCCCACAATCGCTGACAGAAGTGGCTGCCCCCACAGGTGGTTAAGGGGCACTGCAATAAAGGTGAGAATCAAAAGCATCGTGCCAGTTAGTAGAGCCATAATGCGGAAACGTTTAAAGGGAGTGACCAGGTCAGGATTAGTAGGCATGGCTAGGAACGTATCACTAACTCTTGCGCCTAGCACCCACACCGAACCAGACAAGAACCACCATGACGGCAAAAAACCACCAAAGGATCATGTACGCCAGATGCTGCCAGTAGAACCCTGGAACATGTGGCTTAGCCATTTCGATCGGCACCCGTATTGGTTGCCTCACTGGCGAGGGGGACTCTGTTTTAGCGATCACATATCCGTCATAGAAATCGTACGGTGTTGATTCTAAAAGTAGCGCGCTATCGATTCGAGTGAGCACCAACGAATCGGCAACATACGAAACCACATCTTGGAACTGGCTTGGCTCATAGCGTCCGACAATATGCACCTCACCAGTTGGTAGCGTCGAATCACCGACACCACGAACCACCAGAATTGCACTTCCGCCTGACAAGCGAAGAACAGCAACCTGCCAGGTGCCACTTCTCCCAGCGGAGTCCAACTGATTCGGTGCTCGATAAACCTTGTCGTAAACCCCACTGAACTCAACCAGACGATTAATCGCGCCTTCGGAAATTGTTACTCGTGGTTGACTGAGTTTTGTGAGCGCAATAACTGGTTTTTCAACCATCGGTTTTGCTGATTCTTTTAACGCAACCGCACGATCCAGTTGCCAAACACCCAATTTAATTGCCGCTATAAGAACTATCAGAAACAGTACGTGGCGCAGTATCTTTTCGGGTCGAATCTTCAATCTTGATCCTTGGGTAATTTACGAAGATGCTTGTATAAACCACGTAGCAAAAAGTAAGTGGCAACTATCAATCCGAGAACTACAAGTGAACCTACTGTCCCAGGATTAACAATGCTCGGATCTGGATCAGCGAGTAACAGAACAGCCACTTCATTCTCCCGTTTAATGGTTACCCATTGGCTTGTTGATCTAATTGCAGGTTTGCAAAAAGATCAATTTCTACAATATCAACGCTACCAACCTTTGATCTGGCAAGTTCGAACTCTTCTGTGGGCCAAGCCAAACGTTGAATCTCTACTGGACAAGCAAACCAAGGACCGTCGAAATCGACCTGTGTGGCGTGCGCCCGCAATGCCTGCTCCCGCTGATCGAAAAACTCTGCACAGTGCACCCGGGTGGTGATTCGAGTGGGCCGAGTCTGCTGATATTGGGCAATCCGATCAACATAAGGACTGACTAATCCAGCCGCTGTCATGGCAGCATCCAAAGCGACCATTCGCTCCAACGAAAATTGTTGGTTGTAGTACAGCTTCTTTGGCTGCCAAGGATCTCCGGCCTTGGAATAGGCATTCGGATCACCAGCTGTCTCAAAAGCGTGTAACGCGACTTCATGAGTTCGGATGTGATCGGGGTGCGGATATCCACCAAGCTCGTCGTAGGTAGTCATCACATGCGGTCTAAATCTCCGAACAATTTCAACCAGAGCGGCACCTGAAACTTCAATTGGGGTAGCAGCAAAGGAGTCATCTGGAACCGACGGGATCTGGCCCGTTGTTTTGTCTGGTTCAGGGAAGCCTGAATCGATAAAACCGAGCCAGCGATGTTCAATTCCAAGGATGTCCGCTGCTTTAGACATTTCATCTTTTCGGATCAGATGAATTCGATCAGCAATTCCATCCACCTGTTTAAGTAGCGGATTAATCACATCTCCACGTTCGCCACCGGTGCAAGTGACCACAAGCACTCGAACCCCAGCTGCTGCATAGTGAGCCAGCGTGGCAGCGCCTTTGCTCGATTCATCATCTGGGTGGGCGTGAACGGCAAGAAGCCGCCAGGATTGCGATTCTTCGGTGCTCATAGGTAAGAATCCTTCCATGTCCCTCGACGAGCGTTACGGGCGAAGTTCTAGGCGAAACCGACGAGTGCTCGTCGTCTCGGCCATTCTCGGTGCCACTTTTGTCACCTGGCTAGTCTGGGTTGGGTTGCAGCACGCCCGTCCAATTGCTGATGTCACTCTAATTTCATTTGAAGTTCGATCTGACCGGGCGGTTTCAATTCGATACGAAGTCGGTCGCCGTTCTGCTCAAACCGCTGTGACCTGCACTTTGATAGCCCGAGACTTCCAGACCTCAATTGTTGGTGAAGTTCGAGATGAAATCTCGGCCGGCGGAAGCGCTCGTGTTGCCCGTGAGGTGACAATTCCGACCAGAACCAAGGCTGCCACCGCGATGATCTCCCGCTGCACACCGATTTCGGGATAACCTTCCGTTTCATGACTGGGACTTGGCTTTCACAGGCTGCCTTCGATCGCCTCACCGCGGAACTGACTGAACTAGAGGGACCGCGTCGGGCTGAGATCGTGCAGAAGATTGCCGCCGCTCGAGAAGAGGGCGATCTTAAAGAAAATGGCGGATACCACGCCGCCAAGGATGAACAGGGAAAACTTGAAGCCAGAATTCGGCAGTTGCGTCACATGTTGGAGCACGCCCAGGTGGGCCAGGCTCCGACTGGGGATCCCGAAGTTGTCGCTTTGGGCTGGGTCATCACCGTTGATATTGCAGGTGAGGAATTAACTTTCCTACTAGGTTCGCGCGAAGGTACGGGAGAAGAGCACCCCAGCTACAGCGAAAAGTCGCCACTTGGCGCAGCTGTCTTCGGCGCCAAGATCGGAACTACGGTCACTTATGCCGCACCAAATGGAAAACTGATTGAGGTAGCAATCTTGGAGGGCGCACCACACTCTGGGTGAGCAAAGCCGCCACTCGAAGTGAGCAAAGCCGCCGCTGGAGGTGAGGCAAGCCGCCGCTGGAGGTGAGGCAAGCCGCCGCTGGAGGTGAGCAAAGCCGCCGCTGGAGGTGAGCAAAGCCGCCGCTGGAGGTGAGCAAAGCCGCCGCTGGAGGTGAGGCAAGCCGCCGCTGGAGGTGAGGCAAGCCGCCGCTCACGGTATAGTTGCATGGTGCAAGCAAATAAAACAGGCGATCGTGTCGAGCTCCTGGACGCCCTAAGTGCACTCCTTCGCGGGTTTTATAGTTTGGCGGCCGCTGACGACCACACTGATCGGGGCGCGGGCAAACTCCTTGGCTACCTCAATTCCTGCGGCCCACAGCGCCTTAGCGACCTTCCTAAAGGCATTCCGCTGGACCTTTCCACGATTTCCCGCCATTGCGCATCCCTGGCTAGAGATGGACTTCTCGAACGCACCGAAGATCCCACGGATGGCAGAGCTGTTCGAGTGACCCTGACTCAGGCTGGTCGTGAACACCTGGCACATCTTCGAAGTGAAAAAGCCGCCTTGCTGAAAAGTGCCACTGAGCACTGGAACCAGGAAGAAATTGGCAACCTAACGGAGTTGTTGACTCAGATGGCTATTGATCTTGAAACATTTTCAAAAAGCGAACGTTGTCCAAAAAACAAGAAAGTGGAGAATACCCAATGAGCAAGTCCGACCAGCCGGTAGTTGGCGATTCCGCACCTACTCAGAGCGCTGCCCTCACGCACAAACAGATCATGATTGTGCTCTCCGGCCTGATGACTGGAATGTTGCTGGCCGCACTTGATCAAACGATCGTATCGACCGCGCTAAAGAGGATCGTCGAAGACTTCAACGGTCTAGATCACTACACCTGGGTAGTGACGGCCTATCTGCTCACGTCAACCGCTTCCACGCCGCTGTACGGAAAGATCTCCGATCTTTTCGGTCGACGTAAAGTCTTTCAGTTCGCCATCGTCACTTTCTTAATTGGATCATTCCTAGCTGGCGCCTCTCAGAACATGACTGAGTTAATTGCAACCCGCGCCCTACAAGGATTGGGCGCCGGCGGTTTGATGGCGCTTACCTTCGTCATCATCGGGGACATCATTCCGCCACGTGAGCGTGGTCGTTACCAAGGTTATTTCGGTGCAGTATGGGGACTCTCCTCGGTCGCCGGGCCACTGCTCGGTGGATTTTTCTCTGACCGCGCGAGCATCTTTGGCATCACTGGATGGCGTTGGATCTTCTACATCAACCTTCCATTTGGCATCGTCGCCTTAGTTATCACGTCTGTAGTGCTTCACCTGCCAAAGAATCGTCGCGAACACACGATTGATTACCTAGGTGCGATTCTCATGATCACCAGCGTTACTTCGATACTGTTGGCAATCGCCTACGCCGGTCCTGCGTACGGTTGGAACGACCCACTTACCCTTGTCTACATAATTGCCGGTGCAATATTCGCCGTACTCTTTCTGCTCCAAGAAAGACGAGCTGTCGAGCCGATTCTTCCTCTTGACCTGTTTCAGAATCAGGTTTTCTCAACAGCTGCCGCGATGGCCTTTATCTTCGGTGCGGGAATGTTCGGTGCAATCGTCATGATCCCCTTGTTCTTACAAGTGGTTCAGAGCTCAACCGCCATGGATGCTGGATTGAAATTGATCCCGTTCATGCTTGGCATACTTTCAGCCTCTATCGCTAGTGGTAAACGAATTTCAAAAACCGGCCACTACAAGAAATTCCCGATCGTTGGTACCGGGTTAATGACTATCGGAATCATCCTGATGAGAAACCTCGGTATTGGAACTTCGTTCTGGGAACTTGCTGGCTATGAGTTGCTGATCGGAATCGGCATTGGTCTATCAATGCAAACATTAATAATTGCAGTTCAGAATTCCATTGATTTTAAACACATGGGAATTGCGACAAGTGCTCACACCTTTTTTCGATCCCTCGGATCGGCTTTTGGGGTGGCAGTGTTCGGTTCGATTCTTTCAAACCGGCTCACACAGCACTTGAAGGAAGGATTCACCAACCTTGCCAATCAGGATCCGACGGCTCTGGCTGGTTTTGACCCGGCGAAAGTAGCTCAGGTCCAGAACAACACTGCAGTGTTGAAGACCTTTTCCCCAGTTATTCGCCACACCGTCCTTCAAGGTTTCGTGAATTCTTTCGCAGATGTTTTCTTGGTGGCGGCGCCGATAACTGCACTTGCCTTCATTCTTGGCTTCACGCTTAAAGAAATCGTGCTGAAATCAAATGATGACCACGCAGCCGACCGGAGCGAGTCACTAATCTAAGACTCATACCAATGAAACTCATGCCTTGGCGCGGCAACTTCGATCAATTACCCCGCGAAGTTGCCGTGCTAACGGCTGTGTCATTCTCGGTGGCCATTGGCTACGGAGTGGTCGTACCAGTCATTCCGGTTTTCGCCCGATCCTTTGGTGTCAGTCATGCGGCCGCTGGTGCCGTAATCAGTACCTTCGCGTTCATGCGTCTGGCTACCGGACTCTTTGGTGGACGCCTAGTTGATCGTTTCGGCGAAAGATTAGTGCTCGCGATTGGGATTAGTATCGTTGCCGCATCAAGCGCACTTGCTGGACTGGCCCAAAGTTATCCGCAACTACTCCTCCTCCGCTCAGCAGGTGGAATTGGTTCTTCAATGTTCACAATTTCAGCTGCTTCGCTCCTGCTCCGAATAGTTCCAGATGACCAGCGGGGTCGCGCCCAATCCATCTATCAGAGTGGGTTTTTGATCGGCGGAATCACCGGTCCCGCAATCGGCGGAATACTGGCAACAATTTCTATTCGTGCACCATTCTTTGTTTATGCGCTCAGTCTTACTGCTGCAGGATTGATCGCGGCTATCTTTCTTTCGCATTCACGTCTGTCAGCATCACGTGACGGAGTTGATATCGCCTCGAGGGAGCAAAGTAGCCGCACCAGTTTGCGAGAAGCGCTGAAAATGGAGTCGTATCTAACTGCGCTTCTCTGTTCCTTCGCCCTTGGGTGGACGATCTTCGGAATGCGCGCGACACTCATCCCACTCTTTATTACCGAACATCTAAAACTGGCGCCCTCATGGACCGGAGTTGGATTCACTGTGGCCTCAATTGCTGGAGCGATCACTCTGCTGCCAGCCGGGCAACTGTCTGACTCCCGAGGCAGAAGACCAGCACTATTGCTCGGCATTATCACCGCAATAATGGCCTTCTTGCTCTTGACTTGGTCACCGAATATTTCATTTGTTGTTATTGCAATGGGGCTAACTGGAATAGCCGGATCATTTTTTGGAACCACGCCCGCGGCAATAGTTGGAGATATTCTGCATGGACGAGGTGGGCAAGTCATCGCGTTATTCCAAATGGCCAGCGACTTTGGCAGCATTCTCGGGCCACTCGTAGCTGGTTGGTTGGCTGACCGTTACTCCTATCGAGCAGCCTTTGCGATCGCTCCGCTTGTCTTGCTCCCAGCTTTGATCATGGCATTGCGACTAGGTGAGACTCGAAAGTCCCACCTAGCCAAGTTGGACTAGTTCTGATCGCGCAAAATGGAGAGCAGACGCAAGATCTCCAGGTACAACCAGACCAAGGTAACCAATAGACCAAAAGAAGCTCGCCAAGATTCATTTGTTGGCACTCCAGCTTGGACGCCCTTTTGAATCTGATCAAAATCAAGAACAAAGAAGAAACTCGCAAGCCCAACGCCGCCAACTGCAAGAAGTAGGCCGAGTCCGCCCACTCCGTAGAAGCCCATTCCGTGACCAACGCCTGCGAAACTTGCAACCAGACTGACGAGGCCAAGAATCAGGTAACCAATTGCCGCACCCATCAACATCTTCGTGAAACGAGGAGTGGCGCGAAGTTTTCCACTTGTGTAAAGGAAGAGGATTCCCCCGAATGCGGCAACCGTTCCAATAACTGCTTGGCTCACGATGCCGTTGTAGAGCGAGTTGTAAAGATGGCTAATTACGCCGACAACTAACCCTTCGCAAACCGCATAGGCGATCACAAGGGGTGGTTTAACCCTCTTACTGAAAGTGTTGACCATCGAGAGGATAAAACCGGCGATGAGTCCAATCATCAGATAACCCGAGCTAAAGTTCAGTTTCCAAGATATGCCAGCAGTGACCACTAGCACTGCCAAAAGCAATGCCGTTTTGGTCACCACGTCGTCAATGGTCATTCGACCCATCTGGATGGGAGTAGCGCTCGGACCCGCATAGGTCTGTTCGAACGTGGCAAAACCTTCCTTATTGAAGGCCCTACTAAGTACCGGATTGCTGCTTTCCATCTGGGTTCCTTTCATCTGTTGAGTACCCCCGGTGGGATTCGAACCCACGCTGGAGCGATTTTAAGTCGCTTGTCTCTACCGCTGGACTACAGGGGCTCGTCGGTAAATCTACCGGTTGACCTGGCTTGCCGCCGAACTGAGCACCTGATCCAGCATGGCTTCGGTCAATCGACCGGTATAGGTGTTTTGCTGGCTTGGGTGATACGAGCCAAGCAGGATCTGACCATTGGACAATTCCACTTGAGCCCCATGAGAAAAGCGTGGTTTTGGCCTGGGGATCTCCTTAAAGGTTGAAAGAAGGGCATCCCAAGCAAATGCGCCAAGAGCTACGTAAACCCTGGCCTCTGCCAATAACTCGATTTCGCGGGAAAACCAAGGAGAGCAAGTGTCTCGCTCAAGGGTCGTGGGCGCATTTGCTGGCGGAGCGCAACGGACCGCAGCAAGTATCCGTGCATTGAAAAGTTCCTGACCATCATCGACGCTGATACTCAGCGCCGTCTTTGCCAAACCCACCCGATGTAATGAAGCAAATAGCCAATTGCCAGATTCGTCTCCGGTGAAAATCCGTCCAGTTCGATTCCCACCATGAGCAGCTGGCGCCAAACCGACGATGACAATCTGCGCGTCGGCTGGCCCAAAACCAGTAACTGGCTTTGCCCAATATTGATCAGCCATGAAAGATCTGCGTTTCTTTATTGCGATCTCTTCACGCCAAGCCACCAACCTCGGGCAAGCTCGGCAAGCGCAAATATGCGCATCGAGAATTTCAAGCGAACTCGCCGACGCTGCGAGTCGCTGAACTTGCAAAGCGCCTGAGGCTATTCGTGCTTTCACCCCAAGTTGTTCCGGAAGAACTTGATCGTGCGATCCCAAGCCAAGTCGGAACTGGCAACGTCGAAAACTTCAGGTCGATCACTATTGAAAAAAGCATGGTGAGTGCCTGGGTAATCAAAGAGTTCGACCTGGCCACCAGCATCTTCAATTGAAGTCTTAGCTAATTGGATTCCTGGAGCTTGTGATGTTCCATCTGATTCGCTGCAGTGGATGATCGCGCTTTTCCCTTGGTAATTCTGCCATTTTGGTGACATCCGTTCCCATGGGAAACCGGGATAGAAAGCGACAGCTGCCACTACTTGTGGTGAGAGAGTGGCACTCCACAGAGCCAACGATCCGCCCATACAAAATCCAATTGTTCCAATTCGTTCGCCAGAGCTACTCGGCAATGACGTCAAATAGTTTGCGGCTCCTGAAATATCTGAAGCAGCGACATCCATAGCTAAGCCCATCAACAATCGACGCGCTTCATCAGGTTCGGTTGTTGCAACCCCGTGATAAAGGTCAGGAGCGAGAGCAACAAAACCAGCCTCGGCAAATCGATCAACCACATCAGTTATGTGACCGACCAGACCCCACCACTCTTGAATGACGATGATTCCCGGACCTGAGCCACTTTCCGGAACCGCTAAATAACCTTCGCAGGTTCCGCCATTGCTTGGAAAGATAACTTTGGATCCCATAACTCACCTATCCCTCTGCTAGACCCCACGCCATTCCGTCGAGAATATCGTGTTCACTTGCTACAAACTCGGTCGCCCCAGTAGCTGTCATCACTCGAGACAGTACTAGCGCTCCAGCAGCAATTACATCCACCCGCCCAGGATGCAGATATCCAAGAGCCGACCGCTCAGCGTGATTCAGTCGGGCAAATTGAGCCGCGACCTCATGTACCCGAGTCGCACTCGTTCGACAAAGATGCAGCACCTCTGGGTCATAACTGGAAAGATCCAGTGCGGCTGCCGCCACCGTCGTAGCTGTTCCAGCCACAGCCACAAGGGTTTTTGCCTTAGTGATTGGAACGGCCAAACCAGCCTTAGTAATCGCCTCATCAATATCACGCCGGGCGGCCATCAGTTCTACCTCGTTTGGCGGATCGAGTTGGAAATGTCGTTCAGCCATTCTCACGCAACCAATATTGACACTGATGGCTGCTTGCACATCCGTCGTGCCAAAAACAAATTCTGTTGAGCCCCCGCCGATATCAACTACTAAAAATGGTCCTTCATCGACAGGCAATTCCTTTGTCGCGCCTAGAAAAGAAAGGTGCGCTTCGTCAGTTCCACTAATAACTTCAGGAACCACGTGAAGAATTTTGTTTACCCCGTCCACAAACAGATCTCTGTTAGACGCATCTCGAGATGCGCTCGTCGCGCAGAATCTCAACCTTTCCGGTTTATATCGGGCTATCTCCTGCGCATATTGGCTAACCGCATCAAGCGTGCGTGAAATTGCATCGGGGGAGAATTTTCCGGTCTGGTCTACCCCTTCGCCTAATCGCACAATCAGCATCTGACGAGTTACTTCGGAGAACGTCCCAGCGATTGGGTCAATATCAGCAATCAAAAGGCGGATCGAATTGGTTCCGCAATCAATCGCTGCTACTCGCATGTTTTCCCTTTCCACCACTGAGGAAGAAGTGCTAGCGCTTGATCTCCCAACGGATTTACACCAGGTCCCGCAGCTAGGGAATGAGCAACCAATACATGCAGGCACTTCACTCGATTTGGCATCCCACCCGCCGAAATCTCGGCAATCTCAGGAACTTCAATCCCAAGAGCTGCGCGGGCAGCTAAATAATCGTCATGCGCTGCTCGATACGCACCAACAAGTTCAACATCAGTTTCCAGATCGGTATTCATTTTCGCCATCAAACCGCTTGACTCAAGAGTAGAGATTTCCCCGGTCAATCTTGGACAGGTCGCGTAATAGAGAGTGGGGAATGGAGTCCCATCCTCCAGCCTTGGAACTGTTTCAACCACATCCGGATTGCCGCATGGACATCGATGGGAGATCCGGTGAACGCCACGAGGAGTTCTCCCTAGTTGTCGTCCGATGCATTCGAGATCTTCTGCCGCGACTGGCAGTTGCACTTCACTCATTGAACCGAAGATCCAACATTGGCTACAAGTTGAATTGAGGAAATAAGTTTTTGATACCAGGCTGACTGCGCAGGCAAGTCCGCAACTACATTCTGGTTTGTTGTCGAGGCCGGTCCACTCTTATTCGGATCGATGACTATGTACTGCGTCTCCCCCGGCATTACAAAATGAAGACGCGCTCTGGCCTGCGCCTTGATGTAGGCGGGGTCACGCCAACGACCAAGTTCGATTCGCGCTTCCCGAACTCGCTCTTGGCTCGCACTGAGTTGATGCTGCAGAGCTGAAATCTGTGCCCGCTGGGAAAAATACCGCTGAGCAGGTGAAGCCAGAAGCAGCGCCAACATAAAAACTACTACCGCCAGGGCAACTGCTCTGGCGTTAAGACCGTTGAATCGCTGGCTCACGCCTCAAAGCGCGGAAATGCGCCTCTCCCTGCGTACCTGGCGGCATCGCCCAACTCGTCTTCAATGCGCATAAGTTGGTTGTATTTGGCCACTCGTTCACTTCTGGCTGGGGCACCTGTCTTTATCTGCCCGCAATCAGTAGCCACCGCCAAATCAGCAATGGTCACATCCTCTGTTTCTCCAGAGCGATGGCTCATCATGCAGCGATATCCACTTCGATGCGCTAAGGCAACTGCATCAAGAGTCTCAGTCAATGTTCCAATTTGATTTACCTTGACCAAAAGAGCATTGGCGGTACCTAATTTGATTCCTTTTGCCAAGCGTTTTGGATTGGTCACAAATAGGTCATCGCCCACGATTTGAACTCGTGTTCCCAATGCGGAGGTGATCTGTGCCCAACCATCCCAGTCATCTTCATCAAGTGGGTCTTCGATAGAAACTAACGGATACTCATTCACCAAAGATGTGTAGTAATCAATCATCTGATCACTAGAACGTTTCTCTCCTTCAAAGGAGTACTTGCTTTCGTTAAAAAATTCAGTTGCAGCAACATCTAGGGCAAGCGCAATATCTTTCCCAGGTTTGAAACCAGCAAGGGTAATTGCTTCAAGAATTAAATCGAGAGCCGCTCGGTTGTTTGCCAAGTTTGGCGCAAACCCGCCTTCATCACCAATGCTCGTGGCCAGTCCGTGCTTCTTCAGCACTGACTTCAGTGAGTGATAGACCTCAGCACCCCAACGCAACGCTTCCTGAAAAGTTGAAGCTCCAATGGGTGCGGCCATGAATTCCTGGATATCGACGTTCGTATCCGCGTGCGAACCGCCATTGAGAATATTAAGCATCGGGACTGGCAAGGTATGAGCATTTGGTCCGCCGATGTAACGGAAGAAAGAAAGATCCGCACTATCGGCAGCTGCTTTCGCTACTGCCAAAGAAACGCCAAGGATTGCATTCGCGCCAAGTTTTGCCTTATTCGGCGTGCCATCTAGATCAATCATTTCCTGATCGATCAATCGTTGATCGTCGGCGTCGAATCCGAGCAATGAAGGGGCGATTTCTTCTTCAATCGCCTCGACTGCACGGAGCACACCTTTGCCTCCATACCGGGCCATATCGCCATCGCGCAGTTCTACGGCTTCAAACGCGCCAGTTGAGGCCCCGCTCGGAACTGCAGCGCGAGCCAATGTTCCATCGTCAAGGATGACTTCGACCTCGACGGTTGGATTTCCTCGTGAGTCAAGAATTTCGCGAGCGAAAATGGCTTCGATACTGGCCACGACTTCTCCTAAGTTTGGGTTTGCCTATTCTACGGTCTGCTCTTCGGCCGCCTTGACGCGTACCGCATAATTTCGAGCGGCTCCACGCAGGGCTGTCTCAGCATCAACACCATTTTTAGCTGCCAACGAAACGACTCTGAGTAAAAGCTCGCCCACGTTTTCTTGGGTCACTTCCTCTCCCAGGACGAGGTCCTCTGGTATCTGGACATCCACTCCATGCCTACTGGCGCGATGGATAAGTTTGGCTGCCAAGGAAAGTGCGGGCTGGCCCATTGGCACGCCATCGACAGCCGAAGTCCTACCTTTTTCAGAACCCTTTAACTGCTCCCAATTTTGCGCAACTTCTTCTGCACTTTCTGCGCTCAGCCCACCAAAAACATGTGGATGACGGTTTATCAATTTCACTATTATGCGGTCGGCAACATCATCTATATCAAAGGGTTGAACTTCGCTTTCACTTGCGATCCTTGAGTGAAAGATCACCTGCAAAAGAACATCGCCCAACTCTTCTTTGATGGAGTCTCGGTCATTGTCCTCAACCGCCTCAACTAGTTCATGAGTCTCTTCTAGTAAATAAGTCAGAAGCGATTCATGGGTCTGTTCAGCATCCCAAGGACAACCACCTGGAGACCGCAACCGGTCCATAATGGCGACCAGTTCAAGTAGACGTTCCCCGGACGGCATCGGGGCCTTTACTTCTTCTTGACTGCGCCACCGGTGGTATCGACTGCAACTATGTTAGCTGTTGCAGGATCCCAAGTGCCATAACGAGGATTGATGCTCACATTGCCTTTCTTTCCCGCAGCCAAGATCGATGCTTGCACTGCAGCCGCGCGTTCCTGGTCACCCGCAGAGCCGGCGGCAGCAGCTGGCGCAGCAGCTAAACCAATTCGCTCTTCATAGGTCACATCACGGAGATAAAGATCAAAATCTTCTTTAGCTATTCCAGCGTTAGCTAACGCTGGCGCTAATTTGGTCTCGCCACCTAATTGATCAAGAATTCCTTTACGGCGTGAAGCCATCTCCGTCGCCGAAATTGTGACGCCATAAGTTTTCGCTGCACTCTTTAACAACAGACTGAGTACATAAAAGCGCAATTGGTTCCGAGGCAGATCAGCCGCTTTTGGATCAGCGGGAAGCGCTTGGGCCTTACGTGCCGCGTTGATGGAGTTCACACTGGCCTGCAGTTGGTTAACCGTGATCTTTTCCGTTCCAACGCTCGCGGCAACACCAATCGCTGACGAACATGAACTCAAACCCAGTGCCACAACTGCAAGTGCGCCAACGACTGTCGAAATGCGCCCCGTGCGACTAAAAACCTTCACGATCTCTCCTTGACGTTGTGACCCGATACTCATTTGAGTGCTGCGATTACTCTGTTCGCCCAACTCAAGATTTCCCCCTCAAGGGGCCCGCCAGAACCAAGTGGAGCCTTACTCCTTGGCACCAGCAGAATCTTGGCGGCCGTCTTCATAATCGATCCGGGGTACAGCCTACTCAACCGAAGCCCGGCCGATTCCGCCAGGGTGACTGGGGCAAATCGGACCATGGCTCCTTGGGCTATTACCTCACGCAAGCCAGCGGCCTTGGCCACTAACCGGAATTCGGCCACGGATAGGAGGTTTTCTACCGGTTCAGGTACGGCGCCATATCGATCCAGTAATTCGGCTCGAATGTCGGCGATTTCGGCGCTATCAGCGGCGGCAGCCAAGCGGCGGTAGGCCTCAAGGCGAAGGCGTTCTACCGGAATGTACTCATGCGGTAAATGGGCATCGATCGGTAGATCGATCTTGCAGTCACTGGCTTGAACTGGCTCGCCCTTGTACTCATTAACCGCCTCACCGACCATTCGCATATATAGGTCAAAGCCAACGTCTGCGATGTGGCCCGATTGTTCTCCTCCGAGCAGATTGCCGGCACCTCGGATCTCTAAATCTTTCATCGCAATCTGCATGCCAGCGCCCAGGTCAGTGTTGGCCGCGATGGTGGCTAGTCGATCATGTGCCGTTTGGCTAAGCGGCTGCTCTGGCGGATAGAGAAAATATGCATAGGCTCTTTCCCGACCGCGACCAACTCGGCCTCTGATTTGATGAAGTTGGGAAAGTCCAAACCGGTCAGCTCGTTCCACGATCAGCGTGTTCGCATTAGCGATGTCAATGCCGCTTTCAATGATTGTGGTCGACACCAACACGTCGAACTCTTTCTCCCAAAATGCAACGATCACCTGTTCAAGAAGATCTTCATTCATCTGTCCATGGGCAACTCTGATCCGAGCCTCAGGAACTAATTCCTGCAATCTAAGTGCGGTCTTTTCGATGGATTCCACTCGGTTATGGACATAAAACACTTGACCGTCTCGAAGTAACTCACGTCGAATTGCCGCGGTAATCTGCTTTTCCTGATGGGGTCCAACATAGGTCAGCACTGGGTGGCGCTCTTCTGGAGGTGTCGTGATCGTAGACATCTCTCGAATGCCGGTGACTGCCATTTCCAAAGTTCTCGGAATGGGTGTTGCTGACATTGAAAGCACATCTACGTGCACCCTCAAATGTTTAAGCGCTTCTTTATGCTCCACTCCAAAGCGTTGTTCTTCATCAACCACAACAAGCCCTAGATCCTTGAACTTCACGTCTTTGGATAGCAGACGATGGGTTCCAATAACCACATCCACAGTTCCTGATTCCAAATTGGCCAGAACCTCTGCCGACTCCTTGGCTGTTTGGAAACGCGATAGTCCGGCAACTTTTACGGGAAACCCTGAGTATCTTTCAGAAAAAGTGTTCAGGTGCTGCTGAACAAGCAGCGTCGTAGGAACCAAAATGGCTACTTGTTTACTGTCTTGGACCGCTTTAAAAGCAGCGCGAACAGCAATCTCCGTTTTCCCATATCCGACATCGCCACAGACAATGCGATCCATTGGATATGGCTTTTCCATATCTGTTTTTACTTCCTCAATCGTGCCAAGTTGATCTGGTGTTTCCACAAAAGCAAAAGCGTCCTCAAGTTCGCGCTGCCAAGGCGTATCGGATGAAAAGGCAAACCCTGGGGCGCCAGTGCGAGCCGCATATAACCTGATTAACTCTCCAGCGATTTCACGAACTGCTTTCCGTGCACGACCTTTAGCTTTTTGCCAATCAGCACCGCCCATGTGGTGAACCGTTGGTGCCTCGCCGCCGACATAACGAGTTATTTGGTCAAGGGAATCCGTCGGTGCAAAAAGTAGGTCTCCTGGATGCCCGCGCTTGCTTGGTGCGTATTCAATAACTAAGTATTCACGCATGGCGCCAGCCACTGTTCGTTGAACCATTTCAACAAATTTTCCGACGCCATGTTGCTCATGCACTACATAATCGCCTGGCTTCAATTGCAATGGGTCAACAACATTTCGCCGACGGGAAGGCATCTTGCGCAAATCCTTGGTCGAACCACGCTGAGTCGCGATATCTGATTCCGTAATAACTGCGAATTTCAGATTTGGCGCTATTAAACCCGATTCAAGAGGAGCAGTCGCAACGACAACAACTCCGGGCTCCAGATCCAACTGGCCAGATATGAATAGTCGAGATGGAATTTCGTTAGCGCTGAACAGTTCCACCAATCTCTGAGCAGGACCATGGCCTTGCGTGAGAACGAGCACTCGCCACTGGTCATCGGCAAATCTTTTGATATCCACCAGTGCCTTTTCCGCATCACCTCGATACGGCTCGACGGGTTGAAAAGCAATCTGTGACTTCTGTTCATCGAAAGCGAAAGGAGTTAGCGTCCACCAAGGGATACCAAGTAGTGCCGCATGTTCAGTCAACTCAATCAAGGATCGATAAGAACTTGCCCCTAAATCAATTGGTGTCGAATTTCCAACTGCCGCGTTGGCCCAAGATGCATCTAGGAACTCTTCGCCTGTTGCCACCAAATCCGCAGCGCGGGAACGTATTCGCTCTGGGTCACACAACAAAAAATGTGTCCCCTTCGGCATCACATCAAAGAGCAGATCCATCTGGTCGACTAAAACTGGGGTTAGTGATTCCATCCCCTCAACTGCAATGCCTTCGGCTACTCGACCAAGGACATCAACTAAGTAGGGATAAGCGTTGAGCAAGGCTTTAGCTCGAAGTTTTACTTCATCGGTGAGAATCAATTCCCGACATGGGGGCGCAATTAAACCTTCTTCAGCAACTTCAAGAGAACGTTGATCAGCAACTTTGAAATAGCGGACCTCTTCAACAACGTCGCCCCAAAACTCAAGGCGTAAGGGGTGTTCTTCAGTTGGCGGAAACACATCGACGATACCGCCACGGACCGCGAATTCACCACGTCGCTCCACCAACTCGGTTCGAACGTAGGCTGCCTCGGCTAGCCTGCGGACGAGGGTTTCGAGCCCTATTTCATCTCCAGTACTGACCCGAACTTGTGCCAAGTCACCCAGCCCGTGAACGAATGGCTGCAAGATAGCTCGAATCGGAGCAACAACCACCTGGATGCGACCCTCTTCAGGATGGTTCAAGCGACGCAACACGCTCAATCGCTCACCGACGGTATCGCTGCGTGGGCTCAGCCGCTCATGCGGCAGGGTTTCCCAGGCTGGGAAAAGAGCTACTTCGCTTGGTTCTATCAACGCCCTTAGCGCAGTAGCGAGGTCACTGGCTTCACGACCAGTGGCGGTAGCGATAAGCAGGGGGACGCGACCAGACAGGGCGGCACTCAGATACGGGTAGAGCGAGGGCGCGGAAGTTATCTCAAGATTTTGAGATTGTCCTACTTCGCCAAGTGCCTCAGCTAGACCAGGCTCAGTGGCCAATAACGGAAGAATTGAGGCCAAAGGCGAAGAAGTCGACGTGTTCATTTCACCATCCCCGGCAACACAAAATCCCCAACTTCGAATATCGAAGGGGGTTCGAAGGCAATTCTAGGCACTGGGCTAGGTATCTGGGACACTGAGCTTTGGACAGCGCCGTCCAGGAAACCCGACGGGTCCTTAAACCATAAACGGAGCTAACTGTGTCCACCGAACCAACGCCCACTCCCGACAATCCCGATAATGTCGATTCGGCCTTAAGAGCTGATGTGCGCCAACTCGGTGATCTGCTAGGTGAGACCTTGGTCCGCCAGGAAGGGCAGGCGCTGCTTGACCTAGTTGAAGAAGTCCGCCGAGTTACCAGAGAAACTAAAGCAATCAGCGATGGAGCCCGGCTGCTCAGCAATGTTGATATTAAAACCAGCACCACTTTGGCTCGTGCCTTCAGCAACTACTTCCAATTGGCAAACATCGCTGAGCAGGTTCACCGGGCTAGGACCCTTGCAGTAGAGCGAGCCGAAAAAGGTTCTTGGTTAAGCCGCACCGTTGATCACCTCGAGCGCTCTGGGGCCAGAACTGAAGAAGTCCAAGCCTGGGTAGAAGTCCTTTCAGTTCGGCCAGTCTTCACAGCACATCCCACCGAAGCTGCCCGCCGATCAGTGCTAAGCAAATTGGGAACCATCGCAGACCTATTAGACAAACCAAGTTCACCAACCCGCGTTAACCGACTGGCTGAGGCAGTAGATCTTCTCTGGCAGACCGATGAGTTGCGTTTAGGGCAACCCGAACCTCTTGATGAAGCTATGAATGCGCTCTACTACCTAGATGACCTTTTTCGCGAGACCGTGCCTGAAGTCCTAGAAGACTTCGCCAATGAGTTGGCTCGATTGGGAGTGAACCTCTTACCGACGGCAAGGCCACTAACTTTTGGCTCGTGGATCGGTGGCGATCGAGATGGAAATCCCAACGTGACCGCAAAGGTCACTGCAGACACAATTGTGCTCCAAGTTGGTCATGCAATCCGAGTCGCCCTTGAAGCCCTAGATCAATTCAGGCAAGCAGTTTCTGTTTCGAGCAGAATCTCTGGTGTCTCTGATGAATTAATTTCTTCACTAAACATCGATCTGGAAAACTTGCCGGAAGTTGAGCCGCGATATCGCAGGCTAAATGTTGAAGAGCCGTATCGCCTCAAAGCCACCTGCATCCGTCACAGGTTGCTTTTAACTCGCGATCGTCACGCTAGGAATCTGCCTCATAAACCGGGACGCGACTATGCAGACTCCGATCAATTCTTGGCAGACCTTCTCCTGATGCGTGATTCCCTCTTGAGCCATAAAGGGGAACTGATTGCGCACGGATCATTGGAAAGTCTAATTCGCACAGTGAGTACGTTTGGTTTGCACCATGCGACACTCGATATTCGAGAGCACGCCGATGCACATCACCATGCACTCGGACAATTGATCGACAACACTGAGGAGTCATCTCTCAAATATGAAACCTTAGAACGCGAAGATCGGTTACTCCTTCTTAAAACAGAGCTTGCCGGGCGTAGGCCGCTAGCAAGTACAACAATCAAGTTAGACGATAGCGGCCGGAACACATTCGAAACTTTTTCAACTATTGCAGACGCTTTATCTCGGTTCGGTCCAAAGGTTATCGAGTCCTACATAGTGTCAATGACCCGTGGCGCCGACGATTTGCTCGCAGCGGTGATACTTGGTCGTGAATCAGGTTTGATTGAACTGCATGGGAAAGAACCATTCGCTCGAATCGGGTTCGTGCCACTGCTTGAAACAATTGCTGAACTTCGCTCAGCCGATGAAATTCTTGAGACACTGCTTGCCGATCCTTCATATCGAAAACTTGTACATCTTCGCGGCGACGTACAAGAGGTGATGTTGGGATATTCAGATTCAAATAAGGACGCTGGTATTACCAGTAGCCAATGGGAGATCCACCGAGCCCAACGACGCCTTCGCGATATTGCCATGCGCTATGGCGTACGGTTGCGCCTTTTTCACGGTCGAGGTGGGAGTGTCGGACGTGGTGGTGGCCCAACATATGACGCGCTCCTTGCCCTACCTTGGGGCTCGCTAGATGGCGAAATCAAATTAACCGAACAAGGCGAAGTGATTAGCGACAAGTATTCGTTGCCGGCATTAGCTAGGGAAAATATTGAATTGGTATTAGCCGCAGCGCTTGAAGCAACCGTTTTGCACCGAGCTCCGAGACAGAGCGCGGATGCTTTAGCTCGGTGGGATTCCTGTATGGATTTGATCAGCGATTCCTCCTTCGCCGGATACCGCAAATTAGTCGAACATCCAGGGCTGCCTGAGTATTTCAATTCCTCTACGCCCGTTGAACAACTTGGTGATTTACATCTTGGTTCTCGTCCAACCCGCAGACCTGACTCAGGAGCCGACCTTTCTGGCCTTAGAGCAATTCCGTGGGTCTTTGGTTGGACCCAATCGCGCCAAGTGGTTCCGGGCTGGTTTGGAGTTGGCACTGGTTTAGCCACTGCCCGAGCAGCAGGACTTGAACCCGTTATGAAACAGATGCTTGACGAGTGGCATTTCTTTGCCACCTTCGTCAGCAATGTAGAAATGACGGTCGCTAAAACAGATTTGAAAATGGCAAGACATTACGTTGAATCCCTGGTTGATCCCTCCTTGATGGTCATCTTTGAAATGATCGAAGCCGAATTTGAACTGACGGTTGCCGAAGTTCTCCGGCTGACCGACCAATCAAGCATTCTGGCAAATCAACCGATCTTGGCTAGAACGTTGGGTGTCAGAGATGCATATCTGGCACCACTGCATCTGCTGCAGGTCTCGTTGCTGAAACAGATTCGTCAAGCCAAAGAAAGCGGTCTTGGTCCAGACCTGCAACTAAGCAGAGCTAACCTACTCACCATCAATGGAATAGCAGCTGGATTGCGCAACACCGGGTGATGTCAGTTATAGCGCTGCTGAGTGGCTTCTAAACCAAGCTGCATCAATGACTCAGTGGCATCTGCTGATCGATCAATCATCGCCGGCAGCAGCGAACGCTCAGCGGTACTGAATGGCTTTAGCACGTAGTCAGCTGGATCTTGATTTCCCATTGGGCGACCGATTCCAAATCGGACTCTCAAATAATTTGGCGACCCAAGTGATTTCGTGATGCTCTTAAGTCCGTTGTGTCCATTGTCCCCGCCGCCATCTTTGAGTCGTAAGGTCTCAAATGGCAGGTCCAATTCGTCATGAATCACAATTAGGTGATCCAAGGGAACTTTAAAAAAAGATACGAGCGAGTTGACTGGACCGCCGGATTCATTCATGTAGGTACGCGGCTTTGCCAGAATTAATCTGAGCGCGTCGTGCCCAACACCGAGCCGGCCTTCGAGCACATCGGCTCGCGCCTTATGGGTAGAAAATTTGCCACCGACCCTGGTTGCCAATTCATCGACGACTAGAAATCCAGCATTGTGACGCGTACCCGCATACTCAGTTCCAGGATTACCAAGACCTACAACGAGCCAACGCGCGTCATCGGCCATCCTGGGTCAGGAAGCCTCAGCAGGTGCAGCTGGCTCAGCAGCAACTGCTTCAGTGCTCTCCGCGCCCTCGCTGACCGAACGGTGGCCAAGGTGAACCACTACCAAGTCAGCTGGTGAGATCAATGTGACCCCTGCAGGTAGAACTACATCTCCAGCTGTGGCTGAAGCTCCAGCGGTTAGGCCAGTGATGTCCAGCAGCAATTCGCTTGGAATGTTAGAAGCATCGGCTTCAACCTGAATGGTGTTGTGAACGTGCTCAAGAATGCCGTCGCGGTCGTGCTCGCCACTGGTGTGAACGAAGACATCGATCGTTACCTTCTCGCCGCGGGTTACCACTACAAGGTCAAGGTGTTCAAGGATGCGCTTGATGGGGTGGCGAACAACAGCCTTTGGCAGAGCCAGTTGGGACTCGGAGCCAATTTGTAGGTCAAGCAATACGTTCGAGTTCTTCAACGCGAGCATCAATTCGTGGGCTGGCAAAGTGATGTGACGGGGGGCTGAGCCGTGACCATAAATTACCGCTGGCACTAGACCGGCCACGCGAGCGCGACGTGAAGCTCCCTTGCCAAATTCAGTTCGGGTTGTCGCGGTGATCTTTACCTCAGCCATGTGCTTGCTCTCATTCGGTTCGCGGAACTGGACGGTGCACCAGCGAAGGGCGCATTCGCGACCAACCGCGTCGATAACGGAAGGACTAGAGCCTTCCCTCGCCGGAGCAGACCGTAAAGATACCGCACGAAGCCCAGGACCGGAAAACTCACCGTGAGCGGCGGCTCCGCTCACCCCCAGCGGCGGCTTTGCTCAGGACTGGCCGTCAAAAAGGCTGGTGACCGACCCATCTCCGAAGACTTCGGTAATGGCCCTGGCGATAAGTGGCGCAATCGAAAGAACGGTGAGTTTTTCAAAACGTCGCTCTGGTGGAATTGGGAGCGTGTTTGTGATGACGACCTCGCTTACCTGGGAGTTACTCAGACGTTCGACAGCAGGTCCAGACAGGACCCCATGGGTAGCGGCCACCATTACTTCGGTAGCGCCCCCTTCAATCAATGCGTCGACTGCCTTGGTGATAGTCCCAGCGGTGTCAATCATGTCGTCGATAACCACACAGGTGCGTCCGGCAACATCACCCACTACGCGTCCGACGGTGGACTCATTCGGCACTAGTGGGTCACGGGTCTTATGAATGAAAGCAATTGGACAACCGCCAAGCAGATCGCTCCATCGTTCGGCAACACGTACTCGCCCTGAATCTGGAGACACAATTGTCAGTCGTGAGCGATCGACTTTGCTTCCCACGTAGTTCGCCAACAATGGCAACGCAAATAGATGGTCCACTGGACCATCAAAAAAACCCTGAATCTGAGCGGTATGGAGATCCACTGTCATTAGTCGATCAGCACCTGCAGTTTTGAAAAGATCGGCAAGCAAGCGTGCCGAGATCGGCTCGCGACCGCGGTGCTTTTTGTCCTGGCGCGCATAGCCATAGAAGGGCACGACGACTGTAATCCGCTTTGCTGAGGCTCGCTTCAAAGCATCGACCATGATCAGTTGTTCCATGATCTGCTTATTTAGAGGCGACGTGTGACTTTGGATTACGAATGCATCGCAACCACGGACACTTTCTTCAAAGCGGACGAAAATTTCGCCATTGGCAAAGTCATAAGCTGATGTGGGCGTCAATTGAATGCCGAGTTCATCGACTACCTCCTGCGCCAGATCTGGATAGCCACGACCCGAAAAAATTCGGAGCCGCTTTTCAGGTGTCAACCTGATCTCACTCATGCATTTTCCAATCCGTTGCTGATTCCCATGATTATGACGTGACCGTACCGTTTGACTTCTCAGCCGCGCGAGCAGCTGCACTTCCTCCGCGTTTCCTGGCCACCCAGCCAAGAATGTTCCGCTGTTTTGCTCGTCCAACCCCAAGCGCTCCCGCCGGCACATCGACGTCGATAACAGATCCAGCTGCCGTGTAGGCACCATCACCAATTGTCACTGGCGCTACCAACATGGTGTCGCTACCGATCCGGACATGATCACCGACGATGGTTTCGTGTTTGGACACTCCGTCATAATTCACAAAGACAGTGGCCGCACCGATATTGCTGCCGACACCAATCCGGGCGTCTCCGACGTAAGACAAATGCGGAACCTTAGATCCGTCGCCAAGTTTGGAGTTCTTCATCTCGACGAAAGCGCCTGCCTTAGCTCCTACGCCGATCTCAGTACCCGGGCGAAGAAAGGTATAGGGCCCAACGCTGGCTCCAGCGCCAATAATTGCGCCCCGACAGGTGGACTCGACGACTTCGGCACCTTCACCAACAGTGCAATCAACCAACGTGGTTCGAGGACCAATCACGGCACCAGAATCAATACGCGTATCTCCGAATAGTGCCGAGCCCGGAAGAATTGTGACATCGGGTGCAACTTCGGCAGTGATATCTATCCAAGTTGTTGTTGGGTCCATCATGGTCACGCCATATTGCATCAGTGCGTCGTTGATCCGATCTCGCAAAACTGCGCCGCACTCAGCAAGTTGGGCACGATTATTAACGCCAAGAATCTCAACGAAGTCTTCACTCAAGACCGCAGCAACGCGACCGCTCTTATTTCGAATAATGTCAATCACATCAGTCAAATATTCTTCGCCTTGCGCATTTCCGGTCGACAACTGATCGAGTGCATCGCGCAAAGCATTCACATCAAAAACGTAAATCCCGGAATTGACTTCGTCTATTGCAGAAATCTCCTCGTCAGCATCACGCTCTTCAACGATTCGAAGTAGCGAGTCATCAGAGTCGCGAACGATTCGGCCATAGCCAAACGGGTCGGGCGGCTCCGCCGTTAGAACTGCGGCTGCTGATCCAACACCTTCGAGCAATAATTTCCGCAACGTTGTACTTGTTATCAATGGCGTATCTCCGCCGACGACAATCACGCTGCCATTCAATTGACCGTGCAATTGCTCCAAGGCGTGAAGGGCGATGCGCGTGGCATGCCCAGTACCTCCTCGTCGATCTTGAAAGATCGCGTGCGCCTTTGGAGCAATCTCTGCCAGATGAGTTTCAACCGCATCACGACCAGCGCCAACTACTACTGCAAGGTGGGTTGGTGCCAAATCCGACACCGCATGTAGAACATGATCAAGGATGGTGCGACCGGCCAAGGAATGAAGAACCTTGGGGGTAGTTGAACGCATTCTGGTGCCCTCGCCTGCGGCCAGGACAATCACTGCGGTGGGGGTCATCAAGGGCTCCCAGGGTCACGTGCACCAACGCTCTAACAATAGCCAATCGCGCTCGCTCCGCCACCAGGTATCGATCCTGGACTTACGGCTTCAAAGGCCGTCGTGCTAGCCACTACACAATGGCGGAACCTGAATTGTGGCGTATTTAGGCGCTGACTCAAATTTGACGTTCAATAGGGGGGTGAGTACTCCAAGTCCAAGAACCAGGATGACCGGCTCTGAGCGTCGGGCCCAGCTAATCAACGTCGGACGGGGCCTGTTCGCCGAAAAGGGTCTGGATGGCACCACTGTTGAGGAAATAGCGGCTGCTGCAGGTGTCTCTAAACCGGTGGTTTACGAGCATTTCGGCGGAAAAGAAGGGCTATACGCCGTAGTCGTCGACCGGGAGATGCGGGCGCTACTGGATTTAATCACCTCAAGCCTGTCCGCTGGAAACCCCCGGGATTTGGCCGAAGGAGCCGCTCGAGCCTTCCTGACCTATATCGACACCAGGAGCGACGGGTTCCGAATTCTGGTCCGAGAATCGCCAGTAGGGAGCCAGACCGGCTCATTTGCCAGCCTGATCAGCGACATAGCCTCTCAGGTGGAGCATATTTTTGTTCGCGAGTTCTCTAAGCGCGGCTTTGACCCAAATATCGCCCCGATTTACGCCAACATGCTGGTGGGTATGGTGGCTCAAACCGGTGTCTGGTGGTTGGAAGTTCGCTCGCCCGCAATTGAGGAAGTGGCTACCCATCTGGTGAACTTGGCTTGGAATGGTCTACATAATTTAGAGAATCTGCCACTGCATAATCGTTCTCTAACGAAAACAGAACCAGTAGTTGAAAGTGATGAAACCAGTGCGTGATGAAGTAGCTCGCATCGTTGCCGAATGGCGAACAGAGCGACCGGATCTTGATGTATCTGCGCTCGAAGTTCTTTCAAGGGTGACTCGATTGGCTAGACACTTGGATCGTGCTCGCAAAAGTGCATTCGCAAAACATGGCTTAGAGACCTGGGGATTCGATGTCCTCGCCGGATTGCGTCGGGCTGGCGCGCCTTACGAATTATCACCAGGTCAGTTATTGCAGCAAACGCTAGTCACCAGCGGAACCATGACCAATCGAATCGATCGCTTACAAGAACTTGGCTTTGTCGAACGTCGCCCTGAACCAAATGATGGGCGCGGCATTCTCGTGCGCTTGACGACGGCTGGACGCAAAGTAGTCGACTCCGCACTTGATGATTTATTGGTCAGCGAAGAGAACCTGCTTTCCAAACTTTCTAAAGAGGAACGACTCGAACTTGCCCAGATGCTCTGTACCGTATTGCTGCCATTCGACTCAGCAGATTAGCCCTCTACTTGAGCGACGGCTGCAAGCCAAGCGGTTTCAAGTTCTTCCTTTTTGGCAATCAAACTTCCCAATTCGGCATCTAATTCAGCGACCTTGGCGAAGTCAGCAGCTTGCGTAGCCAACTTCTCATGAAGCGCACGCTCTTGTTCGTCCACCTTCTCCATCGAACGTTCCAATCGAGCAATCTCTTTACGCAATAAACGAAGATCCGCAGTGGAATGGGTCTTCGAAGACGCAGCGCCACCCACTGGTTGAAACGGAGATGTTGATCGAAGTTCAAGGTATTCATCGACACCTCTAGGTAAATCCCTAAGCAGCCCATCTCCGAGCAGGCCGACAAATCGATCGCAGACTCGTTCCAGGAAATACCGATCGTGCGATACGACCAATAATGTCCCGATAAATTCGTCAAGCAAATCTTCAAGGGCCCCAAGGGTTTCAACATCGAAATCGTTGGTTGGCTCGTCGAGGATCAATACGTTCGGGCCTCGCATCAAAATACGGGTCAATTGCAATCTACGTCTCTCACCACCAGATAGATCTCCAACTGGAGTCCACTGAGAATCTGGACCAAAGCCAAGCCGCTCGCACAATTGCGAAGCCGACAATTCGCGGCCCTTGCCCATATCTACACGCAAGGCAATATCTTCAACCGCTTCCAGGAGGCGCCACTTTGGGTTCAACTCATCAAGATGTTGAGACAGATACCCAACTTTCACAGTTACCCCAGTGACAATTCGACCGGCAGATGGTTTGACTTCACCCATCAGCATTCGAAGCAACGAGGTCTTTCCCGATCCATTGATTCCTACGATGCCAATTCGATCGCCAGGGCCAACATTCCAAGTTAGGCGATCAATCAGGTCACGCCCTCCTAGGTTGAGGGTTGAATCGTGTGTTTCATAAACCGTCTTGCCAAGGCGAGCGCCGGCGAAACTAAGTAACTCACCATCGTTGCGAGGTGGCGGCTCGTCATTGATGAGTTGATTGGCCGCATCGATTCGAAACTTTGGTTTGGTGGTTCGGGCAGGCGCCCCACGTCTTAGCCAAGCCAACTCTTTGCGAATTAGATTCTTCCTACGAGCATCTTCAACAGAGGCTTGTCGCATCCGCTCGGCCTTTGCCAACACATAAGCCGAATATCCACCGTCATATTCTTCAACGCCGCCGCGAACCACTTCCCAAGTGCGATCGCTCACTTCATCGAGGAACCAGCGATCGTGGGTGATCACCACAACCGCGAGATTACGTCGACTTCTAAGATGTGCCGCCAGCCAGGCAACAGCTTCAACATCCAAATGGTTAGTTGGCTCGTCGAGCAAAAGAAGATCGAGATCAGCGATAAGCAATCTGGCCAAACTCGCTCGACGTTTCTCGCCACCAGATAGGGGCGCAATTTTCCGCTCAAAAATTTCTTGTTCATGACTACCGAAAAGTGCAGTAAAAACTTCACGGATGCGAGCATCCGTAGCCCATTCATGCGTTGCTCGATCGCCTAGGACGAAGTCACGAATCGTTTCGTACTGTCCGCTCTGATCTTCTTGGGCAAGGATTCCGATTCGCACGCTGCCGCCGCTAGTAACCCGTCCGCTATCGGCAGTCTCAACGCCGGCCATCACTCGCAACAAGGTGCTTTTACCGCCACCGTTACGTCCCACGATGCCAATACGTTCGCCCTCTCCGACGCCAAGGGAGATCTCTTGCAGTACTGGATCTTTCCCATATGACTTAGAGACAGATTCAAGGTTGATCAGATTGCGAGGTGCCACATCAACGACTTTCCATAACTCGAGCGCCGGAGGTAGGTCCGATGGCACGAAGGATTTGGCCAGCCACACCGCTCGCACTTAGTGCCACCGTAAGGTCTAAGGCGTGCTCGGCATCTCTGGCAAGAAAGGCCACTGTAGGCCCTGAACCGGAGACAATGCTGCCAAGAGCTCCGTATTCATCACCGACGTCCAGTAATAAGCGAAGCGAGGGTCTAAGCGAGCATGCCGCGGGTTGTAAATCGTTCATAAGAGATTTCCCAAGACCTGAGGCGTCGCCATTTCGAAGCGCGTGCATCAATGAATCTGTCACTCTGGGCGCCGAGATCTCGCGACCTTGCCGCAAACGATCACATTCGGCGTAAACCGAAGGAGTGGACAGCCCATTATTTGAAACGACGAGAACCCAAAAATATTCACCCCTTGCTAAAGCAGGTGATAAAGCTTCGCCCCTGCCAGAACCGATCGCAGTTCCACCAGTAAGAGCGAATGGGACATCGCTACCAAGTGTGGCTGCCAACTCCTGAAGTCTGGCTCGACCTAAATTCGCACCCAGCAACTGATCCACGGCTACCAGAGTTGCTGCAGCATCTGCACTTCCGCCGGCCAGCCCTGCGGCCACTGGGATGGATTTTGTAATCTGCAACGAGATATCGGGAGAAAGTCTTGATTCGTTGGCCACCAGTTCAGCCGCGCGATAAGCCAAATTCCGTTCATCAGTTGGAACGCCCTGAATAAAATCGCCAGAGAGCGAAATTGTTATTCCAGTCTTCGGCTCACCAAACTGCGCAAGAACCTCATCAAAAAGTGAAATAGCTTGATAGACCGTCGCCACGTCGTGATATCCATCTTTCCGTATCGGCCCAACGGAAAGGTTCAGGTTGATTTTCGCCGAAGCTCGGACGAGAACCTGAGGCGATTTCATGACACTTAGCCTAGGCGAGACTTCGCAGAAGCAATGGCGATGAAATCCTCAAGCGCCAACTCTTCGCCACGCACGGTAGGCGGCACTCCCGCTGCAATAAGAAAGGCTTCAGACTGGCCAGGTGACCCGGCCCAATTTGCCAATGCAGATCTGAGCATTTTCCTTCGGGTAGCAAAGGCTGCATCAATAACCTTGAACACCTCTTGTCTGCTCACCGAACAAACTGGTGGAGCCTGACGAGTAAATGCGACCAGCCCAGAGTCAACATTTGGAATAGGCCAGAAAACACTCCGACTGACTGGCCCTGCCTTTCGAAGGCTTGCCCACCAAGCAGCTTTCACGCTAGGGATTCCGTATGCCTTGTCACCAGGCTTGGCCGCCAACCGCTCAGCAACTTCAGCCTGCACCATAACCAATCCTGTTTGAACAGTAGAAAAGCGTTCGAGTATGTGAAGAAGCACTGGTACCGAAATGTTGTAAGGAAGGTTGGCAACCAGAACCGTCGGTTCTTCTCCGTCAAGAGTTTCAGCCTGCTGTAATTGCATTGCATCCTCATTGACCACATCTAGATTGGCTACTAACTCGGGCAATCTTTCCCCGATCGTCGTTTTTAATGCGCCCGCGAGAACCGGATCAATCTCAACAGCGATCACAGACTGTGCCTCTTGCAGCAACACGATCGTGAGCGATCCAAGTCCCGGACCAATTTCGAGAACGACATCGTTCTTTGTCACGCCCGCGGTCTTTACAATTTTTCGACACACATTGGCATCGATCACAAAGTTCTGGCCCAAACGTTTAGTGGGCCTAATTCCCAGAGTCTCTGCT